>Ga0070707_100002993_pt1 | contig 16044 bp, 13 predicted proteins | sample KBSK5502metaG_FD_65468 | JGI IMG/M metagenome (GOLD analysis project Ga0070707, IMG submission 65468) | Corn, switchgrass and miscanthus rhizosphere microbial communities from Kellogg Biological Station, Michigan, USA - KBS K5-50-2 metaG | ecosystem: Host-associated > Plants > Roots >... | reverse complement strand
CCTACCAGAAGGAAATGGAGTGGATCAAAGAACGGTTGCCCTACACGTTTGAGCGGTATCTCATCTCCGGCGTGACCGGCGTCGTTGATTGCGGCGGGCCGATGTGGAATTTCGAAATGCGCGATATCGCGGCGCACAGCAAAAAAGCCCCGCGCGTCGTGGTTGCCGGCCCTCTGATCTCCACGTTTCTGCCGCCCACGACAGCGACTGACGATCCGGACATCGTGAAGCCGGACTCGCCCGCGCAGGCGCGCGATCTGGTTCGCCGGCAGCTCGACCGCAAACCAGATCTCATCAAGCTCTGGTGGGTGCGCCGGCAGGGCGACAACCTCGATCAGCAGGTCGCCATCATGTCCGCGGCCATCGACGAAAGTAAGTCTGGTGGAGTGCGCGTCGCCGTTCATGCGACAGAGCTGGAAACTGCGAAAGCCGCGCTGAGGGCAGGCGCCGATATCCTTGTACACAGCGTTACGGACCGGCTGGTCGATACGGAATTTATCAGTCTCGTCACGAAGCGGGACATCCCGTACATCACGACGCTCGGCGTCGAGGACGGCTACCGCATGGTCCTGAATCAACAAGTCGCGCTGACCGACATCGAGCAAAAGCTCGGCGATCCTGAAGTGATTGCAACCTGGTCCGAGCTTGCCAAAATTCCTGAGGCCGAAATTCCCGGTGGCGTTCCTCGCGTTCCGCCGGCGCCGAAGCGGCCTGCGGCCTATGACAACCTCATGCTGCTGGAATCCGCGGGAGCGCGCATCGTCGCCGGTACAGACGCAGGCAATATTGGTACGCTGCACGGACCCGCGCTGCATCACGAACTCGAATTGATGGCCGCCGCTGGACTGCGGCCCATGGACATTATCGTATCCGCGACGAGGAATGGCGCCGCCGTCATGGGACAACAGAACGACCTCGGCACACTGCAGAAAGGGAAATACGCAGACCTGGTGATTCTGGACGCGGATCCGCTCGCCGACATCAAGAACACGAGAAAGATCTTTAGAGTGATGAAGACTGGAGAGTTCGTCCAGTAGCATACGGGAACGAACCACAAAGACACGAAGACACAAAGAAAGCCTGCAAACAAGGGCGTTTGATGCCGGCTTTCTTTGTGTCTTCGTGTCTTTGTGGTTCGTAAACCTTGCGTCGATGATCGTCTACAATTAAGCTGGCTTTTCTTTCAGGAGGTCCTTACTTATGATCCAGCTTGATCGAAGGGGTTTCATCGCCAGCCTCGGCGGAGCCGCTGCTGTGAAGCTGATGAGTCCGGAGGCGAAGGCTGAAGCGCTCGAGGCGTACATGATGGCGCAGCTCACCCCGAAGAAATTTCCGAAAGCGGCCGAAATCGAAGCGCAGATCGAAACGCGAAGCTACCGTAGAGGCGCCGGCAATCTGTTCCTCACAACGCAGCCGAACGGTAAGGTCAAAAAGCTCGAGCCCATGCCCGCAAAGCCGACGTTCCTGGATTTTTTCAACCTGCGGATGCAGCAAACCTCGAATCACGTTCTTCAAAGCGCGAACCGCGCGATGAAGACCGGCATGACGGAGGAAATCATCCTCGCGTGTTTGCTTCACGACACGGTCCACGCCCTCATCAAAGTCGATCATGGATACTGGGGCGCTCAGCTCTACGGTCCCTACGTGCCGGAAAAAGTCGCGTTCGCGATTCGATATCATCAGGCGCTGCGCTTCTATGAGGACAAGGAAGCGGGTTACGAGTATCCGGATCTTTATCGAAACATGTTCGGCGAAGATTACGTTCCGTCCCCGCACATTCAGGCCGACTACAAGATGCTCAAGAACCACAAGTGGTATATGGAGCCGCGCCTGGTCACGGTGAACGATCTCTATGCCTTCGAGCCCGGTGTTGTCGTGAAGATCGATCCCTTCATCGACATCATCGGACGGCATTTCAAGAATCCAAAAGAAGGCCTGGGCAACGACGGAAGTCCCGTCGCCCATATGTGGCGTGCCATGGTCATGCCGGATAATCCGCTATAACAGGAGCAATTCCACGTCAGAGGCCTAAATACCCTAATTAGCGTCAAGCTTCTTAGTTTCCTAATTAGGGTATTTAGGCCTCTGACGTGGAATTGCTCCTGGTGGTGAAGAAATCAGTTGCTTTTCGGTCGCTCCTTCACTGAAAATGAGAATCGTTTTCAACTGGCAAGGAGCTACTTCCCATGTTGCAGGCATTCATCGTCGTTTTCCGCGAAGGTTTCGAATCATTCCTCATCGTCGGCATCATTCTCGCGTATCTGCGCCGCATTGGTGAGCATCGGCTGGTTCCCGCCATGTACTGGGGCATTGCCGCCTCCGTTCTGGCGAGCGCCGGTCTCGGCTACATGCTGAACCGCGGCGTGAACGAGTCTTTGTGGGAAGGCCTGTTCGGGGTTGCGACGATCGTCCTCGTGGGCTCGCTGGTCATTCACATGTGGAAAGCGGGCGCAAAGATGAAACGGCAAATGGAGACCAAGCTCAGCCGCATCTCTTCGCGATCCTCCAAGCGTCTGGCACTCCTCGGCGTGTTTCTGTTCACGCTGGTCATGATCACCAAAGAGGGAATGGAAACAGTGCTCATGCTGTTTCAGATCCACGATCCGAGAATCATGACCGGCGTCGTCCTGGGCGTGATTGGTGCCACTGCAATTTCCTGGGCCTGGGTGAATTTCGGGCACCTGATCAATGTCCGGCGATTTTTCCAGGTCACGTCGATATTTCTGCTGCTGTTCATGGTTCAGATCGGCATCTATTCTTTCCATGAATTCTCCGAAGCCGGTATCTTTCCCAACAGCGAAGTGCTGCACGACGCAACCGAGCCCTTTTCGCCCACGGGTCTCTATGGACGGTGGTTTTCACTCATTGCGATCGGAGCATGCGCGGTCTGGCTCGGTGCCGCATGGATCAGCGATGCCATCAAGAAAAATAGCCGATCTAATGTAGCCGCGGGCTTCAGCCCGCGTTCCCGTCCAAACGCGGGCTGAAGCCCGCGACTACATACTTATCTTCGGTTTCTTCACTCAGCGGGCGGTCCCGGTGCATCGCAAACGACAAAGCCGAAGGATTAATTCGCTCGGTTTAAAGTTATCAAGGCAACGCGCGTTATGAGTGTCGCGCCTCAAGCGAAGATGCGTTTGCTGGCATCGATCTTAAGATACAGCACCGCAGCGATCAGGCATAGCGCGCCGGTGACAAAAAACGGAGCGTTCCATCCGTAGCCTTTCACTGCGTAGGTAACCACGGTGGCTGAGAGCGCGCCTCCAATGTTGCCCAGAGTGTTCATGACGGCCGACACCGAGCCTGCGAAATCACCGCCGATATCAAGCGGCACCGCCCAGGAGATCCCGACCGTCCACTCCAAGGCAAAAAACGCAACAGAGTAGAGCGCCACCGACATCCGTGGGTCGGCAACCAGAGTTGCGGGTATAGTCGCCGCTGCTGAAACCAAGAAACCAGCGATCGCCACCCATCGTCGCGCCAGGTGCACATTCCCGGTCTTGCGGAGCACATGGTCGGAGAACCAGCCACCCGCCAAATCGCCCAGCGTGCCGGCCAGCAGGGGGAGGCTGGCGTAGAGACCCATGGTCGTGAGTGTCATGCCACGGGAGTCGTGCAGGTAGGTGGGAAACCAATCATTGTAGACGTTGAGGTTGAAGTTATAGCAGAAGTACATCAGCGCCAGCACCCACAGGTTCGTATGCGCAAAGATCTTGCCCCACGGAACCGATCCGGGGCGCTTGCGGCCGGAGCCGATCAATTCTCGCTCCGCCGCGTTCACGCTACGGTGCTCTTCCGGCGTGTCGCGATAGTAGGTGAACCAGCCGGCGGACCACGCCAGTCCCAAGATCCCGAAGATAACAAAAGCGGGGCGCCAGCCGTAATGCGCGATGATCAGCACCACGATGGGCGGCGTAAGCGCAGCGCCCAGACGCGAACCGGCGTGCGTGACGCCCTGCGCGAAACCTCGCTCGGTGGGACGCATCCAGCGGGAAAGCGATCGTGTGGCGATGGGAAACGCGCCCGCTTCGCCCAGGCCAAAAAAAACTTGGATCGTGAGCATCGAGATCGCGCTCCACGCGGCGGCGGTCAGGCAGGTGAACGCACTCCACCAAGTGACCACCAGCGACAGAGCTCGGCGTGCGCCGATCTTATCACCCAACCACCCGCCGGGGATCTGGAACAGCGCGTACGCCATGCGGAAGCTGAAAGTGATCCACCCCATCATCACTAGCGAGATTCCCAACTCATCACGAATCACGGGCCGAGCCACGGCCAGGATCTGTCGGTCCATGTAGGTGATCATGTAAGCGATCACCGTGAGGCCCAGCACGACGTAGCGGACGCGGGTGGGGCGGCCGGCTACTGCCGGAACTTCCTGTATCAAACCAGGTTCTCGAGAGGTTTGCACGGGGCGATCATACATTTGTGGGACGGCGATCTGCAATAAGTTAGGGGAGCGCGCAGGTTGAGATTGTCTGAGTGTCTACCGACATAACTGAGCTGATGTTCATTCGGTCTAAATAGTAAGGAAGTACATCAGACACAGAAGGCCGCGAACAACGTTCGTCGCTCTGAGAATGTTCGCGCGCATGGTCCCTCCAGTTGGCGCAATGTATCACTGTCCGCAGTATTCAAGGAAGCACATCAATTCAAGTTTTAATGCGAGTTTTCGTAAAACCCATTTGCAAAAATCCGACCAGGTCTTAGGATTATGCGACCTCGTCGACTCTAATATCGCAGTATAAAGGAGGCTGCGATCAGAAAAACCGCACGGAGCAACAACGATCGGAGCGTTATGGACGAAAAACGACTGAACAATCTTACTCTATCCAGTTGGGCAGCCGGCGTCTGGGAAAAAGAACTACGCGGCGTGCCGCTGCAGTTGCAGGAAGCCGCGCTTGCATGGTGCATGAGACAGCACGGCGACTGGCGGAATTTCTGGAACAATCTGAACAACGTCGACGCGGTCAACACCCCTCGCGCAACGAACATCCTTGTGCACATCTACAACGATGCTGCAGTCAAGATGCAGTTGGACAGCAACAATCCTCCGGAAATCAAAGAGTTTTATCACACGATGCGCGGAAAAGGTTTTGCCGATATGGACGCGCTGCATGCGATCGCGTTCGTTTTGCAGGAACAAAGCTGGAATGCGAAGACAGCCGGGACCGAGTTCGATCTGAAGCAATATGTTGAGCGCGCGAAGCGATACGTGGAAAATGTGATCGAGCATCCCGATCTGATGCGCGGTTTGAGATTGCCATGAAGCCTCTTGCACGTTACATGGAAGAAACCGGAATGACGGTGGAGCAGCTCATCGCGGCCGCGAAGCTGGATAAGAAGCTCGTGAAAGCGATTGTCAGCGGCAATTACGTACCGAGTCCGATCGAACGGAAGCGCGTGGCCGAGGCGATCGGCGTATCGGTTGAGGAAATTTCCTGGGACCACGCGGTTCCCGTCGAACACCTTCGGGGGAATGGTCCTCAGACGGGACGGGCAACTTAGTGCCTTCGTGTCTTTGTGTCTTCGTGTTTAATGAAAATCGTGCGATACGACTTCCGCTTCACTGACGGGCAGCACTTCAACCCGATCCGCCTTCACTGAAATCACATTGTCCACGTTTTGAAGCTTTCCCTCGATCAGAAGAAATCGTCCTCCCACCACTGTGAATCGATTTTCATCAAACGTGTCGGGCGTGATGATCGCGTTCGAGATTCCGGTTTCATCTTCCAGGCTCAGAAACACAAACCCTTTCGCGGTGCCCGGGCGCTGCCGCGCAATTACGGCGCCGGCAATTCGAACATAAGTTCCATTGCGAATGCCGGCAAGATCGGCGGCACGCAGCACACCCATTGCGTTCAGTTCATTGCGGTAGTAAGCCATGGGATGCGGGCCCACGGTCATTCCGGTTCCGTGGAAATCCGCCACGAGGCGTTCCTCGGCCGTCATTTGCGCGAGAGGCGAACGGCGATCCGGCTCTTGAATGTTCTCCAGCAGCGGCCCTGTACGGCGGCATGCGCGCTCGACCTGCCAGAGCGCATCGCGGCGATGAATGCGGTTCTCATCATTGATGAAATTGAGTGCCCCGATTTCTCCCAGCAAGACCAGCTCGCGTTTCTGCAATTCCGGCACACGCCGCGTGAGATCATCGATGGATGTGAACGGCGCACGTTTGCGTTCTTCCACGATCGCGTGTGCAACCGACTCGCGCATGCCTTTGACGTATCGCATGCCCAGGCGTAGCGTGAAATTTTCCAGCGTGCACGCCCAGTCCGATTTCATCACATCAATCGGCTTCACTTTCAATCCATGGCGCTGCGCATCTTTGACGAGCGTGGCCGGACTGTAAAAACCCATGGGCTGGTTATTGAGCATCGCGGCAGTGAACGCGGCCAGGTAATGGCATTTCAAATACGCGCTTGCGTAGGCGATCAGCGCAAAGCTGGCGGCATGGGATTCGGGAAATCCATAGAGAGCGAATGACGTGATCGAATGGATGATCTGATCCTGCACGTCCCCGGTGATTCCGTTTTTGTTCATTCCCTGGCGCAGCTTCACTTCAACTTCTTTCATGCGGCGTTCCGAACGCTTGAATCCGAATGCGCGCCGCAATTCTTCCGCTTCGCCGCCGCTGAAACCGGCGGTGAGCATGGCCATGCGCAGCAATTGTTCCTGAAACAACGGCACGCCGAGTGTGCGCTCGAGCACGGGTTCGAGCGCGGGATGCGGATAGGTGACGCGCTCGCGCCCCTGCCTTCGCTTTAAATAAGGATGGACCATGTTTCCGACGATCGGCCCCGGCCGGATGATGGCAACCTGCACAACGATGTCGTAAAAATGCTCGGGCCGCATGCGCGGCAGGCACGACATCTGCGCGCGGCTTTCGATTTGAAACATGCCGACCGTGTCCGCCTTCTGCATGGCGGCATATGAATCGCCGTCGTTTTGCGGCAGGTGAGCGAGGTCGATCTCTTCATTGTAATGATTGCGAATGAGCTTCAGCGAATCTTCGAGCACCGCCATCATGCCAAGCCCGAGCAGATCGACTTTCACGATGCCCATGTCTGCGCAATCGTCTTTGTCCCATTGCACGACGTTGCGGCCGGGCATGGTGGCCGGCTCGAGCGGAACGACTGAATCGAGCTGGCCCTGGCAAATGACCATGCCGCCGGAATGCTGTCCGAGGTGCCGTGGCAGATCCTGCAGGCTCAAACACAGCTCCAGAAATTTTCGAATCCGCGGCTGACGCATATCGAAGCCGGCCGTGCGAAATTGCGCTTCGAGCGTGTCAGATGCGTCTTTGTATTCGAAGTGGCCGACAAGTTTCGTCAGGCGTTCCAGAGTGTCGATATCAAAACCAAGCGCTTTGCCCACTTCGCGCGCGGCCGACCGGCCTCGATACGTGATGACGTTCGCCGTCATCGCCGCGCCAAGCTGGCCATATCGCTGATACACGTATTGGATCGCGCGCTCGCGCTGGTCCCCGCTGGGAAGATCGAGATCGACGTCCGGCCACTCACCGCGTTCTTCGGAAAGGAATCGTTCGAAGAGGAGCGCCATTTTCACCGGATCGACGGCGGTGATGCCAAGCGCATAACAGACCGCGCTGTTGGCCGCCGAGCCCCGGCCCTGGATGAGGATATTGTTCTTCAGGCAGAACTGGACGATATCCCAAACGATCAGAAAGTAGCCTTCGAGTCCCAGCTTCTCGATGAGCGCAAGCTCGCGTTCGATCTGACGTCGTGATTTTTCGTCGTATGGACGGAAACGGTTGTGCGCGCCTTCTTCGGTTCGTTTGCGAAGAAACGACGCCATCGTTTCGTTCTCGTCTACCGGATATTTCGGAAACTCGTAACCCAGATCCTTCAGTGTGAATTGCAGCCGCGAAGAGAGCGTGACCGTATTGGCGATCGCTTTCGGCAAATCATGAAAGAGCCGTGCCATTTGCTCGGGCGTCTTCAAATAACAATCGGAGTTTTTCGAGAGCAGGCGTCCGGCGGTTTCCAGCGTTCGATGATTACGAATGCATGTGAAGACATCGAGGATCTCGCGTTCCCGCGGCAACGCGTAGCGAACGCCGTTCGTCGCCAGCAAGGGAAGTTGAAACGATTCGGCGAGCGCGATCGCCTGCTGGTTTATGGCTTCCTGCTCGCGATTGTAGTGACGTTGTAATTCGATGTAGACGTTGTCACGGCCAAAGGTATGGATCAATCGCTCGAGTGTGGGACGCCCCGTTTTATCTCGAATAGCCGCAGTGAGCGGTCCGTGCTCGCCGCCGGTAAGACAGACGAGACCTCGCGAGTGCTCTGCAATTTCGTCTTCCGTGGCTGCGCCTTTGCCCTTCGGCGCGCGGAGTTTCATGCGCGTCAGCAGCCGGCAAAGATTCTGATAGCCCTCGCGGGTTTCGGCGAGAAGCGGATAGCGAACGCCGGTTGTCGATGTGACCTCCGCGCCAATATGCGCCTGGATGCCGGCTATCTTCGCGGCAAGGTGAAATCGAGGCGCGCCATAAACTCCGTCGCGATCGAGAAGCGCCATGGCCGGCATCGAATATTCCGCGCATGCGCCAATAAATTTTTCGGGCAGGGAAGCGCCCTCGAGAAAGCTGAATGCGGAGCTCGCATGGAGTTCGATATATGTGGCGCTCAATCGTAGACTCCTTCGGCGTACCAGCGATCCATATGGACGTCGTAGTAAATCCGGTAGAGCGCATCGACAACTTCGATATCCCACTCCTCGCGGTCCCACATGTTTGGCCGCCACCAGTCGCCCGACGTGTGCCACGGACCACGCGCGGTTGCGATCGGCCCATGCACACCATGAAATGCAATCCAGATTGGCGCGCTGTTGCGCATCTGGACGGTGGCCTCCAACACCGGCCGAAATCGCCGAAGAGCGACAGAGGATGTAGTCGCGGGCTTCAGCCCGCGTTCGTTTAACACCCCGAACTTTTTAATCTCGAATGCATCCGGCCTGTGCGTATCCAGAATCTCCGCCGCCCCGACATTCTCTTCACCCACGACAGCCTTCAACCGCGCCAGCGTCAATTCCAGCTTTTCCGGCTCCGGCGATAAGGGCACAAATAGCCCGTTCTGGACAACGCGGGGTTTCGTCGGAATTGCCTCGACCTCGACTCGCTGCACTCCCACACCCGGCGGATGCGCTTCCAGATCCAGGATCAACAGCTTCGTCAAAAGCTTCGGATTCCTCACCGGCAGCGGCAGATTCAAAACTCGCCGAACCGTTCCCAGCGAAAGATGCACTTCATGCGTGGCGCGATTTCGCGACCGCAATCGCGCGCAGATGCCATCGAGCATTCGGGAAAGAATGAACGTCAGGGGCTCGATCGTGAGGATTTCATAATCCAGCTCCATCACTTCCACGAACCGTTCCGCTTCGGTGTATGGAATGATCGGCCGCGAACCCGCGCCGCGCGCGAGTTTGTGCAGTTGAACGCCTTCCTGTCCCAGGCGTTCGCTGATTTCGACGGCCGGCAATTTCGCGAATGCGCCGAGTGTTCGGATGCCCCAGCGATCCAGAGTTTCCAGCAGTTCAGGTGATGGGCCGAGAACAGTCACTGAGAGATCGCGAAGCCGCTTCGCTTCGGTGCCAGAATTCAGGACGGTAATGCCGCCGAATCCACGCGCCGCGCAGACAGCAGCGTCCGCATTGGATGCGATGGCCACATTCGCTTCGAGGCCGCGCGCATGTACTTCGTCGGCAACTTTCGCCGCAATTCCCGAATACGATCCGAACAACCGCTCCAGTCCTTCCACATCGAAAACCACAGTTCCTGCCGATGTGTTTTCCACGCGCGGAGAAAACGCGGTGGCGCAATTGAGCAGCGCCGCGTGCGCGTCACCGGATGCATTCGGAATGTAGATGCACGCGAACATGCCTTTGTGTCCTGCAACGAACAACCTCGATCCTGCCGCGCGTTTTCATCTGCAGCACCAGACCGGCAGCCGATCCGACGATACTTTGGGAATTCATGACCACGAGCGCGGTGGGCGTTCTTTCGATCGTGCGCTGGAAGCGGAACCACGATGCCAATGGAATGGATCGGACGTGCGACAGCGGAAGATCGGTGAGATCCATCACGACGCGGCCGAACCCGCCGCCTTGAAGCAGCAGATCAGTCGTTTTCAAAACCTGTTCGAGCTTGTGGCACCGAACCCACAGTAATCGATTCAGTTCGACGCCCGCTTCCGCCGCCGACTTCGGATCGAACGCATCGTTGCCATCGACGAGCGCGCACACTTCATCACTCGCCTTCGCTTCGGCAAGAATCGAAATCATTGCGGATGTTCGGCCGGAAGACAGCGGCCCAAAAATTTCCGTGATGGCGCCGCGGGGCAGACCGCCGGTCAGCGCATCCAGCGAAGCGATTCCGGTCGGAACGTTTTCGAGGACACGTCTCTCGACGTCGGTAAAAGGCGAGGAAATCCGCTCACCGAGTGCGGACTCCAATCGGGCGCGCGCGAAGCGCGAGCGCGATAGCGCGAAGCCTTGAGGAAGGATTGCCGATTGCATCGAGTACCACCGAGACAAGTCCAGTTATACCGAACAGGTGTTCGGTAGTCAATACGACACACAACTATGCCGAAACGCATTGAAAACACTGCAGCTTCGCTGATTCCGGATAACCCCACGATTGCGAAACTGCGTGCTGCGGCGGCCAATTGCAAGGCTTGTGATCTGTGGAAGCTCGGAACGCAAACCGTTTTTGGCGAAGGCAGTTCGAAAGCGCGAGTGATGCTCGTGGGGGAGCAGCCGGGCGATCAGGAAGACATTCAGGGCCATCCTTTTGTCGGACCCGCCGGAAAAATTCTCGACAAAGCGCTCGAAGAAGCCGGCATCGATCGGAAAGAAGTTTATGTCACGAACGCGGTGAAGCATTTCAAGTGGGAGCCCCGCGGAAAACGGCGCATCCACAAGAAACCGAACTCGCTGGAAATCACGGCATGCAGACCATGGCTCGAAGCTGAAATCGAGGTGCTGCATCCCGAAGTCCTCGTTTGTCTTGGCGCGACGGCGGCGCAGTCCCTTTTGGGAAGGCAATTCAAAGTCAGTTTGCAGCGAGGCCAGTGGGTCGAGTCTCCGCTGGCGCCTTTTGTGATGGCAACCGTGCATCCATCATCGCTTCTTCGCGCCCCCGACGACGAGACGCGCCACCGCGAGACGCAGCGATTCATCGCCGATCTCAAGCGCGTGCATGAGGCGCTTGAAAAACACAGGGCGGCATGACTCGCGTGACACCACGATCTTCTTGTCCAGCGGCTTAACCGCCGCGGCAACGACAAAGACCAGGACGCAGCCGGTTTCCGAAAAGATCCGCAAGCTCGAACCCGGACCCGTGTCGGGACAAATGGTCCTCACGCTGACGACCGATCCCGAGGCGTTCAGTTATGTCGCGCGCTTCGCTTCAGCGCCTCTGGGTGGCGGCACTCCCGCTACTTGGACCGAACAGCCCATCGCGACGGTCCGGCCCGCGACCATCATTTCCGGTCTGACTCCGGCAACGACGTACATATTTCAGGTTCGTTCGCTGACGAAGACGGGTTATGGCAATTGGAGCGATCCGGTCACCCGCGTGGCGGTGTAGGAGCCTGTCGGGAATAGCCGGAAATTTAAGATGATTCCGGGTCAGACCAGGGAATTCGTGAGCGTTTTAGGGTCAGACATCGAATTTTCGGCATGGTATCTGACCCCAAAATTCACGAATTCTGGGGTCTGACCCGAATTTCTGGCTATTCCCGACAGGCTCCCAGGGCGCCGATGGATATCGTTCAGTTCGATGGCTTGACGGTCCCACCGATGACTATCCGGAATCCGATGTCGTCCCTGCGGTTGGCGGGATCGCGACTGCGGCGGCGCGTGACCGTCAACTCCGGTTCGTCGTCAGCCCAACTGCCGCCACGAATGACCCGCTTCGGGCCGATGGCTGGCCCGGCGGGGTCTTTGATGGGTGAGACCTGGTAGTAGTCCTTGGCATAAAAATCAGCGACCCACTCCGAGACATTTCCACTCATGTTGTACAGATCGAAGCCATTCGGAGCGAATGCAGTGTGTCCAACCGTCGGTGTGCCACGCGACGCATTTCCTCTATAACGGGCGTGAATTTTCGGGCTTTCCATTCCCCATGGATATGTCGCATGTTCTTTTCCTCCACGGGCCGCGTATTCCCATTCCGCTTCTGTGGGAAGCCGCACAGTGGTACCGAATTTTCTGGTAGCCCATTTGCAAAACTCGATGGCGTCCTCGTAGCTAACGTTGACCACTGGCAGGTTGGGATTCGCGGTGAGGTAGTTTTTTGCGAAGACGGGATCTTTTGGGCGCTGATAGCCGCTGTCTTCCAGGAATGCGACGTACTGCCGGTTGGTTACTTCGCTTCGACTCATTCGAAAAGATTTGAGCTTCACGCGGTGCTGCGGCCTTTCGCCTCCCTTACCATCGTCATTACCCATCATGAAAACGCCACCCGGAATCGCGACGGTGTCAAAAAGTGACGAGAACCGGGGCGTTGCCGTTCCCTGCGCCGTGTCCTCTTTCGGAGCCGCCGGTGTTGCGAAGGCTTCCGAAGCCACGGACGGAGCCGCCGGTGTTGCGGAGGCTTCCGGCGCCGCAGAAACCGGTTCTTGCCGTGCGGCTCTACGATAAATCGCAATGCCCGCTGTGATGAGCGCAATCCCCAGCACGGCGTAACCAGCCACAGCCCGGGCAGAGCGCGGCCGCTTGCGGATCGTCTTTACGAGCCTGTGCAGGACGGAACTGATGCTGTTCAAGGACGCACGCCAATCGTCGTGGGGCTGTGCGGCTTCAGCAGCGCCGATTGGCGCATGGCGCCATAAGACTTCGTAGAGTTCTTCCGGTTCAACCTTTCCGTCGAGAGTAGCTCTGCCCAGAGGCTTGGAGCGGATTTCCGTTTCGACGATGGACTTCTGAACCGATTGCGAGATCAGAATCTGACCGGGACCACCACGCTTCGTAATACGCGCGGCGATATTAATCGTATCCCCAAACAGATCCCCGCTCCGGCGGAAGCCGACGCCGCAATTGATCCCTGCCCGAATCTGCAGGCGCTCTGCCCCAGTCACATTCCGATTGTGCGACAGCAGCCGCCGCTGAATCTCGATTGCAGCCCGCACCGCGAGCAACGGCTGAGGAAACTCGGCCATCACCGAGTCTCCGATGGTCTTGATAACAGTTCCTTCGAATTCTGCGACGGCGCTGCTGACGTAATTGTCGTGGCGATGCAACAGGAGGAGGCCGGCAGTATCACCAAACCGGTCGAAGTAATTGGTCGAACCGACGATATCGGTGAAGAGCACCGTTAATTTGGTTTTATGCCGGCGAAGTTCTTGATCAATTTCAGAACGTGCCTGCAGGAGATCTTCGATTGTTTCTTCAGAGTTACGCATATCCCCACCCACACGGGCAGCTTCCAGGCTCAACGGTCACCTTATAAGATGAGGTCTAGCCGGCACCAAGTCCTTTAGCCAACTTCCGCAGATTTCCCCACCCGATATTCGTGTTTTCTCCTTGAGCCCCTTAGGCTTAACGAATCAACACAAACACGACACCAGGATCGTCGCCCGCACCTGGATCGAATGATGTCGAGCGGGAGTGATCCGAAGAATATTCCCGACAACTTGTCAATACCGAAACGGGTCCGTGCACCGCCAAGCTGACCCACGGTGTATCGGAAATTCAGTCTGGTACTATAAACCGCGTGTTCCTCCCCAACGACAACTCGAAGCACTGGCGACTCGGTATCTTTTACTTCAACCGAGGCGACCGGCGGTTGCTCGTCCCTAAACGGCATGGGGTGGGCATAACTCTCAACTTCGGTCATCTTGCGGCTTGGGTCATCATCGGTGTGATTATTGTGCTGATGGTAAGCCGCCTTCTTACGCGGGGCATGAGAGGACGGACGTAAAGTGAGAATGCTTCGAATCAGTGGACGCGTCGGACGTCAATGATCAGCCGGCTTTATGGAACGGATGGATGCCATGGCGGATGGATTGTCGCCGAAGCCGATGACAAGTTAGAGAGCTTCGCATTTCGGATCACAGAAGACCTTGGCTTGTTTTTTGGCAAAGCCGAGCCTGACCGCGTGATCGCGATCGACATCTCCATTGGGCTACCTGTTAACGAATCGCGTGCTTGCGATGCCTCAGCCCGGCAATTGCTCGGGTGGCCCCGTCGAAACAGCGTTTTTTCGCCGCCAGCCCGTCGCGCGTTGGATGCGGGAACGTTTCAGGAAGCTCTTCGCCTCAACAGAGAGATGCTGAATACGGGTATCTCAAAACAAGCCTTCTGCATCATGCCGAAGATCCGCGAAGTGGACGCGCTCATGGACCGCCAGCGGCAGCAGTACGTTCGCGAGGCACATCCCGAGGTCACGTTCGCACAATTAAATGGCGGGCCGATGATGCACAACAAGAAGACGGCTGCGGGCCGTCTTGAACGGATCGGCGTTCTCAACACAGTTGGCATCGCCATCTCGCAGGAACGGCTCATGGAGGAACGCGCCAGGTTCCGAGCGACACATGTCGCTTTGGATGACTTGCTCGACGCGCTCGCCTGCCTCCTGACTGCGTTTCACATCCACGCCGGGAGAGGTCTATCGCTCGGTCGTTCCGATCAAAAAGACGCAAAGCAACTCGTAATGGAAATTGTGACGTGTGCGAGAGCCGCTGAAGGTACCACGCGGTTCAGGGCATAGTTATGGCTGGCGAAATCTACAGATATTTAACCAGCGACCATGCGCGACTCGATGATGCGCTACGGCGGGCCACGGGCGATGCGGATCACATCGATCGGTCAGCCCATGCCGAATTTCGCGAGGGGCTCTTGCGCCACATCGGTATGGAAGCAACAACCCGTATTGTCCAGTGGCGCAGTATACTGATAGGGCGGGTTGAAACCCCGCGCGTATGGGGTTATCGTGTAGAGCGGAAGAGCTTCCCAACTTCCATCTCACAAGCAAAGGGCAACAAATGGCAAAGAAAATTTACGTCGGAAATCTCTCGTTTCAGACAACGGACGCCGATCTCAACCAAATGTTCAGTGAGGTTGGGCAGGTTGAATCCGTTCAAATCATCACGGATCGTGATACTGGCCGTTCAAAGGGATTTGGCTTCGTAGAGATGAGTGATGACGAGGCTGCGGCTAAAGCCATCGAACGGTTCAACGGGAAGGAGGTCAACGGGCGGGCTCTAACCGTTAACGAGGCACGACCGATGGAACGGAGAGATTCTGGGTCCCGTGGGTCTGGCGGCGGAGGCCGAGATCGCGGAGGTCGTGGTCGAGGCGGCTCCGGTCGATACTAAGAACGCCTCGGACCGAAGCTGTCACCAGTGTCCACAGTGTCGTAGTCATTCCTATCCGATTCGTATTGAGATAACGAAATGGGAGGAGGGTAGGAATCAATGGGACGTTTGCGACACCCGAGACACGTCGGATCCCTTCAAGCGGACAACGGCGATCGTCGCAGATACGCCATCCACGTGGAATGTATAGCCAGAATCCGTTTTCAAGAACACGGCTAGCGGTATGGGCGACCACGTCGTTTGCAGCGACGGCTTTAACGGCGGAAGTGATCGAAGTCCCTTCAGAGGCTTAAGATTACACTTCCTGAAGCGTAGAGGTAGGCTCAAACCTTCCACGCGCGCCGGTTATCAGTCCAACCTCGATCGGCACGTTCTTCCAACCATAGGCGATCTTCGCTTGGCGGATGTTTCCCCGATTCACATTGAGCAGCTTTTGGGTGAGAAAGGCGTTGCCAGACTTTCTCCGAAAAGCGTTCGCAACGTCGTGAACCTGGTTCAAGGGATCTTCGCGTTAGCCCTGGACAATGATTTGATCGCTCGCTCACCTGTTCGACAGCGATGTAATCCGCAAAGATGTCTTGTATCCAGTGCTCGATAGAAGTTGTTCCTCCAGTTGTTCCTTTCGAGGAACAACTGGAGGATTCGAGAATTTATTGAAAATGGCGCGGCCTGTAATCTTTCGGGTTGCTTGGCGGATTATTCCTCC
>Ga0070707_100002992_pt1 | contig 16045 bp, 14 predicted proteins | sample KBSK5502metaG_FD_65468 | JGI IMG/M metagenome (GOLD analysis project Ga0070707, IMG submission 65468) | Corn, switchgrass and miscanthus rhizosphere microbial communities from Kellogg Biological Station, Michigan, USA - KBS K5-50-2 metaG | ecosystem: Host-associated > Plants > Roots >... | reverse complement strand
CGAAAGATCGAACAGAGTCAGGGCAAGCTGTTCGAGGAGTAAGCCGGTAACAGCCACCTTCCAGGGGCAACGCGCGTCAAGCCACCGCCTCTGGCGGTGGTAGTTGACTGGTCATTGAAGAGGTACGGCTCAATCAATGATCAATGACAAATCGAAAATGGCAAATGGAAAATGAAACTCTTCGCCCATTTCGTGAGCTCCTGATTGTGCTCACATCCGACGCAGTCACCTAGTAGTCAAGCCCCGCCTAGCGCGTTCTGCGTGTCAATAACAACCAGCGCCGGGGAGGCCCGCTGGCGGAGCGGTCCTTCCGTCGAGAGCCTGTGAAGGCTGACCAAGAGCTTGCTTGAAAAAGCAGTAGGGAGAGGTCTGTCTCGCGTGAGACCACGCGCCAGACGGCCCGAGGTACCAACCCGTGGCGAAAAGCTACGGACCGATTGACACAAAACTTTAGGAGGTTAGATTTATGTTCGGAAGACAAGCCTTTAGCAACGCATTTCAACCATTCGGATTCACCGGCCCATTTCAGGTGCCGGCGGTCAATCCCTTTCAGCAGTTCACCGCCGGCACGAGCCCGTTCGGGATCGGGACCAACTTCAGCGGGATCAGCCCGCTGACCCCGCAATTTAGCGGCTTCGGCACGAACCCATTCATCGGGGGGCAGACATTCGGGATCAACCCGTTCACCTCAGGGATCACGCCCTTCTTCGGCGCCGGCATCACGCCGACCATCAACCCGATGTTCACGGCTCAGCTCGCGGCCACCAACCCGGTACTCGCTCAACTCGTCGCGACCAACCCGGTGTTGGCCCAACTCGCGGCGACTAACCCGATGCTGCTGTCATTTCTCACCCAGCAGACGGCCGGTGGCAGCGGCACATTGGCCAATCAACCTCTGGGGTCATTCACCCCCTTCATCCCGCAATTCTTCGGGACCGGGGCCGGGCAGTTCGGCGGACAAGCCTTCGGCAGCCCGTTCGGCTTTGTGAACGCGAGCCAATCGAGCACCCCTTATCACATCCTCTCCGGGCAGATCGGACAGCCGACGGCGGGGAATGTTAACCCGAACCTCCTCGGCCAGCTCTGCGCCAATCCTGCGCTCGCTGCCGACCCGGTCGTGAGCTCGGTGCTGGCGCAGCAACTGAACCCATTAGCGCAGCTCCCGATCAGGCCGCTCATTAACGCGCAGCAGCCTGACTTCTCACAGGCCAACATTCCCGGGACGATCGGCGCCATCACCGGCCAGGTGACGGATTTTACTTCGCCCCTCGTTCAGGCCCAGTTGGCCTCACAATTGGCCGCGAACCCGCTGCAACAGGCGTATCGTGCCTACACTGGATCTCCTTGGATTGCGGGGACCGGGGTGCCCTCACTGACCGGCCAGGTCTCCCCGTTCGCTCAAACTGGGATTCCTTTCTGTTTCTAGCAGGGCCTTGGTGTTCACCTTCTCTGGCTGATTGACAGGTAGGGCTTGCCCTAGGCAGGCCCTACCTTTTCTTGCGGTGATGGTCTTCTCAGATTATCTCAGGCAGGCCCTCCAGGAGCAGGTCGTGGGGCAGGAGTACGCGGTCGCGGCCCTGACTCAAGCCGTCACCCTCGCCTTCTCAGGCATGCGTGACCCCAGCCAGCCGCTGGCGGTGCTGCTCTTTTTGGGGCCGACCGGGTCAGGGAAAAATCGGGTGGCCCAAGCGCTCGCCCGCGTGCTCTTCGGCAACGAGCGGAAGATGATCTACGTCAACGGCCAGCAACTGAGCCAGGCCACCGACCCGCTCTCCAGCTTGCACGAACAGTTGGTCGCGGGATACTGGCAGGCCCAGGCCGTCCCGCCGTTCACGCCCTCGGCCTGCTCCGTCGTGGTCTTCGAGGAAGTCGATAAGGCTCCCCCGGCCTTCCGCGACAATTTGGCGGCGGCCATCGACCGCGGCGACCTCTTCACGCGGGGCTGCTTCTTCTCCTTGCGCCAGTCTTTCGTCATCCTGACCATTCACCTCTCGAAGAAGAAGACCGACCAACTGATCGGCCGGACCATCGGATTTTTCCGGGACGGCGAGGCTGACCTCGAGATGCCGCGCCAGCACATCGTCGCCCTCGAAGAGATCGACCACATGCTCGGCGCCCAGCTCGTCAGCCGGATTGACGAGGTCATTATTTTCGAGCGCCTGAACGAGCAGAATATCATCACGCTCCTGGAGCGGCAGCTCGCCGAGATCGAGTGGCTTCTCGCCGGCTCCAGCGTCGGCCTGATGCTCGACCAGGAGGCGAAAACGTTCCTGCTCAGTCATGGCCTGGAGGACCTTTCGCACGGCGCCCGCCAGATCAAGCGCGCGGTGAGGAACTACCTGGAGTTCCCCTTGGCGGACCTCATCCTGTCCAAGCGTGTATTGCCGGGAACGACGGTGATGGTCAAGTACGAAACGCCGCGGAACTTTCTCAATTTCCAGATCCTCATCCCCCGGCTGGTGCCGGCCCATTTGCCGTTGATGAAGCCGCAGGCCTTAACAGCCGAGCCGGTCGAGTAGCCATCTCTTCACGGGACGGACAGTTACCTGCGTGGCGATGCGACTCGTCGGGATCGAGCGTGATTCGTGAGGCCGAGAGGTGTGACGGCGGAGCGTCGAAGCGGTGACGTGGCATCGCGCAAATGATCTCCTCAGCCACTCGTGCCACTCCTGGTTGCAGCGTCGATTCCGAATGTCTGATGCCGCTACTTTACGCTAAGCCTTCGCTCTTATCCGGTCTCAGTTGAATCATTTCTCCCCCTCGATTATAGTGGCTGGCGTTCTCCCCGAAATTACTCCGACCAATCAGAGGAGAGCCAAGTCATATGCGACCTACGATCATCCGGACCGTCCTTGCCACCCTCCTGATCGCGCTGGCTCAGGGGAGTCCGATTTCCCAAGCCGCCGCGCCACAGGCTGAGCAGAAGGTAGAGACGGGCCAGCTTAACGGCGCCCGCTTCCACATCGAGGTCCCCGCGAATTGGAACCAAGGCCTGGTGCTGTACTGCCACGGCTATCAAGTGGTGGGGACGCCGCCCAGCAATTGGGAGAGCGCTCAGGCGAAGGCCTGGCGCGAGGTTTTCCTCTCGCGCGGCTTCGCCATCGCGCAATCGGAGTACAGCACCCAGGGGTGGGCGGTGAAGGAAGCAGTCGAGGATACCGAGGCGCTGCGGCGCTACTTCGTCACCAAATACGGCCGGCCGCGCGAGACCTTCGTCACCGGGCATTCGATGGGGGGCCACATCAGCATCGCGACGATTGAGCGCTACCCCGAAGTTTACGACGGCGCCATGCCGCTGTGCGGCCCGCTCTCGTCGGCCTTGGATTTCTTCGCCGACCGCGTCTTCGACATGCTGGTCACGTTCGAGTACTTCTTCCCCGGCGCCGTCGGCTCGCCGTTGGAGATCCCCGCCGATGCCAAGTTCAGCCTCGGCGGATCAGATAAGGTCCGCGCAGCGATCAAGGCCGCGCCGGAAAAAGCCGCGATGTTCGCCCGGCGTTACAACCTCACGGTCAATGAACTCCCCGGTGTGCTGAGCTTCTTCCAGGCGATTCTCAAAGAACTGCAGCAGCGGACCGGGGGCAACGCCTTCGACAATCGCAACACGATCTACAGCGGCTTCGACGACGACGCGGCCGTCAATCGGGGCGTCAAGCGGTACGCGGCCGACCCCAAAGCGCGGGAGTACATCCGGCAGCACTACACGCCCACCGGCCGCATCTCCGACCCGGTCCTCACCGTGCACACCACCTACGACCAGTTGGTCCCGGCGCGTGACATCAGCTATTACCAGGTGACGGCCGGGATCGCCGGCACCCAGGACTTGTTTGTGGCGAAGTTCGTCGTGGCGCGGGGCCATTGCAATTTCACCCCCGCCCAGACCGGGGCAGCCTTCGACGCGCTGCTGGCCTGGGTGCGAGAGCACAAGCGCCCTTCATCAGGGGAAATTCCTTAAGCGAAGGGCCAAGCGCAGAGAGCAAAGAGCAAGGAGCAAAGAGCCAAGCGCCGGGAGCTAAGCGGAAAGAGATTTCGCCTTGCGCCCTGCTCTCTGCTCCTTGCTCTTTGCTCTTTGGGAGGGCCACAATTATGTTGTAACTCGCCGGTCTCGGGCAGACACATGACTCATAATGATTCATCTGATTGATTCTAAAGAACAATCTTTCCAACTTTTGTCACCCATCGGGCGGATTGCTGTTGACTAGGCAATCACCCTTGTTATAGATTGTTTCCCGCAAGATTCAATTTTAGGACCCTCGTGAAGCCGGGATCGGAAAGAGGTCTCGGCCTGTAAAACTTGATGTGACCGATTAAGCCGCGGGCGGGGTTTTGAAAAGGCTTCTTGCGAGCTTTCCACCTAGCCGGCAAATTGGTCCTCAAGAAAGCTCCTTACAATCTGGTGCAGTCAGTGTTATTTAGTGCAGCCCCAGCGGACTAGATTGATCAGAGTTCCACGAAATTATTCCGCTTCCAGAATATTTCCCGAAGACCGGGCGGGTGGCTAAGAAGGGCGGCCTAGAGAATAACTACGGCAGCCCTCCCGTCAGTTTCGGAGACTGCCTTTGATCTACTACCTCAGCAAGCCCCAAGAGAAGAGATAATCGTCCGTGCCCGGATCGTCTCTGTGGGTGGACTTTGAAAATCACTGTTTTCAGTGTGCTCCTTCGAGATGCTCGTCGTGAGCCTGGCACTTATTCTAAAGCTCTCTCTCAGTCGTTGATTTCGCTCTTTAGCTCATCGTCTAAGCAGTTTCAGACGGCGGCCGGACAACCAGGATGCTGCCTCGACACGAGGTTTCCTTCAGGGTCGAAATGAGGGCGGAGTGTGTCCGCTCCTCGCCAAATTAAAGGCTGGCATGAGATCGCCATTTATTATAAACTGTGACCGTTTTAGCGCCCCCCCAGATGAGTTAATTTGATGAGTTAATTTAATGATCCTGGGCAACGATGTTCGGGTATTGATCAACCTCTTACTTCACAGGAGGACCCAATGAAAAGTCATAATCCAACCTTGCGTCGGAAGCTGCTGTCGTGGGCTCTGAGCTTGACTCTGAGCAGCTGCCACTTGCTGGTGGCTAGCTCGGCGATGGCCAAAACTGGGGCCAAGCTGATGGGCGAACTCTCGTTCGCCAGGCAAGTCACCGTGAATGGGACAGGGGTGATCTCAGGGATTACGATCTACAGTGACAGCCGCGTCAAGACCTCTCAGCTGGGGGCCGCCACGGTCAATCTCGACCGGTTGGGCCGGATCGGCTTGGGTTCGGACACGGATCTGCTGCTGCGTTTTTCAGAAGGTATGATCGGCGGTAATCTGATCTCCGGGCGGGTCACGGTCAACGCCGCGCCGGGAGTCAAAATTTCCATCGTGACGGCCGACGGGGTGGCGACCTCGGAAGGCAAGCAAGGGGCGGTGCTGACGGTGGACGTCACGGGCGGCAACACGCGCGTCGCCTCAAGCCTCGGCGAGGCGCGTGTGACTTCAGGCAACAAAGTCGAGAAAGTAGAGGCGGGGGATGAAGTCTCAGTCTCGGGCAAAACACCCAGCCAGGGCTCACGCCGCGGGCGGACCATCGCCATCGGGGCTCTGGGTGCGGGCGGCGGCCTGAGCGCTCTGGCGCTCGGCGCCTTCGGCAGCACTTCTCGGTCTCTGGGCTTTACTTCGGCGACGGCCACGGTCTTCCCGAATGCGAGTTCGGGTCCCAGCAGTGCGCCGGATGCCTTCGGCGACCCGCCGTGCCGAGACTTCTTCGGCAATTCACCATTTAACAACCGGCTGGTTTGCCGCGACTACTTCAATACGCACTGTTTGGCTCAACCGAGCCGGCGCGGTGTCTGCAATCCATTTAGATAAACCTGGGAAGGATTTGGTAGCAGTCGAAATTGCAAGGCTTACCTAGCGCCCGGTTTTGAGATGGGCGGCCGTCGCTCAACCGTGAATGGCGGAAAATCGTGAGGCTGTTCAACCCAGGACCGGGCTCTGCTGCATCCCCCTGCCCTCTGCCAGACACTCCACCTTCTAAGCCATGAACATTTTCAGTTCACCGCCTATCGGCCGTTCATAATCTATTACTATCTCAGGCTGACTCTACTTTACTTGGACTCCTATTGTCTGCCGGCCCTTTGCTGTCTCAATCGAGCGTCATGGACAGAGCCATTGCAATGACCAACACGCAGGTAATCAAGATCACCGGACAATCGTCTCAATCGAGCGTCATGGATAAAGCCATTGCAATCGGGCTCATCGTGATCATCGTCTTCACGGCTTTAGCACACGGCGCCGTCGAAGAATGGTCGGTGGCCATTTTTGAATCGATGGCGGTGGTGCTCATTCTCCTGTGGGCCGTCAAGGCCGCGGCGGAAAGATCGCTCAAGGTCACGGTCCCAACAATCGCGCTACCTCTTACTGCACTCTTAATACTTGGACTCTTCCAGAGCATTTCAATCAAAGATAGTGGCGGCCAACTGCGGAGCCTCTCGATGGACGTGGAGAGCACGCGCGAGGCGGTGATGGTGCTCTTCTCTTTGCTGGCCTGTTTTATGATCGCCGCAAACTTTTTCGTGGGCCGCGAGCGACTGCGAGCGCTAGCTGGCTTCCTCGTCGTCTACGGGATGGCCCTGGCAGTCTTCGCACTCATCCAGTACCTCACCTGGAACGGCCGCTTCTTCTGGTTTCGCGTCACCGACGTCAAAGGGTTTGGCCCTTTTGTCAACAAAAATCACTTCGCCGGTTACATGGAACTGCTGATCCCCATCCCCGTCGCCTTAATCGTGACGCGCGGCGTACGTGAGGCTCGGCTCCTCTTCGGCTTCGCGGCCGCGATCATGGGAGTGGCTGCTGTCGTCTCGCTCTCGCGCGGCGGGTGGGTCAGTGTCTTTGTCGGACTGATGTTCATCGCCGCCATGGGGGTTCGATTCCCAGAAGGGGGCACAGCCTACCATAACCAGAGTAAGGGAACGATACTCGTGAGGATCGGGGCGGTCGGCGCGATCCTGGCCGCGATAATCGCCGGGGTCATTTGGATCGGCGCCGATCCGATCATGGAACGCATCAACCCTGAACAGCTGCCCTTTGCCAAAGCACGGCAGGTGGACGAATCCCCTGGGGGACGCGAATATATTTGGCGGCAGACGTGGAACATGATCCGGGCACACCCGCTCTTGGGAGTGGGCTTTGGCGCCTATCAAACAGCTTATCCTATTTACACCCACGAGGACGGGTTGTGGGTCATTGACAAGGCGCACAACGACTACCTACAGTTGCTGGCAGAATGCGGCATCGTCGGCGGCGTGCTGGCCCTGTGGTTCATTGTCTCGATTTTTCGTGCCGTCGCCAGCGGCGCTCGGTCACGCGATCCGCTGGTGGCCGGACTGGCGCTCGCCAGCGGGGCAGCGATCTTGAGCATGCTGGTCCACAGTCTGGTTGACTTCAACCTGCAAATCCCATCTAATGCTCTCTTATTTCTAACCATGTCAGCAGTGGCCGCTTCCACGAGTACCTCTGTCGCCGAACGCAATTCAGAAGGCCCTCTTCATCAGACCGTTCAGGTCAGCACCGCTGAGTTAGCAACAGGAGTTTCATCATGAGAGCCAAAGGTACGAGGGCACAAGTAGCCCCGATTCAGATCAGCGTCGTTATCTCTGCCGGCTTGGCACTCGCGCTCGCCGCGGGGAACTCTCTAGCACAAGGCAAAGGCCAGCAGGATCGTTACCGGACCAGTGCCGGCTCATCGTCAAGTGAAGCGACCCCGACGAGCATCCTCATCTCGCCGGACGAAAATTACCGCATCGGCCCCGGTGATGTCGTCGATGTCCAGGTGGAGATGGCGCCGGAACTTTCGCGCACCTTCCGTGTGACGGCTGAAGGAACTTTCCAAATGCCGTTTGTCGGTCGGGTGCCGGCGAAGGATAAAACGCCGGAGGAATTGGGTGATTATATCGCCGAGCGATTACGCGGGCGCTACCTCAAAAACCCGATCGTCGCCGTCATGGTGAAGCAGATCAATAGCCATTCCTTCTTCGTCCAGGGAGCCGTCCGCCGCCCCGGCGTCTATCAAATAGAAGGCCGGCCGTCATTGCTCGAACTGATCACCGTCGCCGGCGGGCTGGCCGACAATCACGGCTCCTCCGCCTTGATCATTCGTAAGCTCAAGGGGAAAATACCAGAGGCCGCCGAACCGGCACCGCAAACTTCGCGGGAAAGTTCTTCCCCAGCCCCCAGCCCCCAGCCCCCAGCCCCTAATTCAGAAGTCGAGGTCGATGCGAAATACGAACTGAAGACGGTCAACATCAACGGGCTGCTCAAAGGCCGCTTTGATCAGAACACCTTCGTCGAAGCGGGAGACATCATCAATATTCCGCCGACGGACATCTTTTTTGTCGCGGGCGAAGTCCGCGAACCGGGCTCGTTCCCCCTCAAGGAGGGCACGACCTTGCGACAAGCCCTCTCCCTCGCCCAAGGGATGACCTTCAAGGCCGCCACAGGCCGCGGGATCATCTTCCGCGAGGACCCGCTCAGCGGCAAGCGGCAGGAGATCAAAGTGGACATCGGCGCGGTGATGAGCGGGAAGAGCGAAGACATCGCAATTGTCGCCAATGACATCGTGATCATTCCCAACAGCCGGACAAAATCAGTGGGCGGCGTGATCTTGAATTCTTTCGGCCTCGGCGCGTCGCAGATACCGATTACCATCTTACGTTAAGAGATGGACCGCAGATGACGCGGATCGGGCGGATCAACGCGGATGATGCTTTGGGATTGATCCGCGCCCATCCGCTTGATCCGCGCCATCCGCGGTCCATGAAGCCTGATAACGGATAACACGCCCCCCAAGCGGAATGTTTATAGGGGAGAATTCCAATGGCTGGTGAAAGATTTGAGCTTGAGAAGTCTTCGGTTAGTCTGGCGAATGTAGACGTGCCCGTGCCTGCTAACCGGTACCCGCAGCCTCCTGATCATTACAATGTTGAGGAGACCCGCGTCGATTTGCGCGAACTGCTGCGGATCATCCGCCAGCGCAAATGGCTGGTCATCTCGATCGTCATTATCGTGACTACCATCGTGGCCATCCAGATGTACCGGGCCAAGTCGATCTATCAGGCCTCGGCCGTGATCGAAGTGGGCAAGGATAGCCCGACGCTGGTCAAAGCCGGTGAGGTGGTCTACCAGAATGACGATATGGACCCTTACTACAACATCAACATCAAGACCAAGATGCTCATGCTCACGAGCCGGTCTTTTCTCGAAGAGGTAGCCGCCAGTCTCAAGCTCGACCAGAACCCTAAGTTCCTGGACCTCGGCCCAGGCAATCGAAAAACGGAGGGGATAGAGTCAGCCAGCAGCGGGGGCGGTGGGAATGCCATTCAGACCCAGCCGAAGCCAGACCAGCCGGAAGTCCCTCAGATACCGGGTGAGGCAGATGAGATGCGCTCGCCGGAAGAGCGCGCGCGGCTTGCCCCTTTTGTCGGGATGCTTGAGGGGGGCATGTCTGTGCAGCAGGTCCGTGAGACACGGGCATTGAAGATCTCCTTCACGCACACTGACCCGAAGGTCGCCGCCGCTGTCGCTAACGGCATCGCCCAAACTTTCAGACAGAAGAACTACACTAACAAGACGCAGCGGTTCGACCAGGCCGAACGATGGCTCGATAAATCGACGCGCGAACTCAAAGCCAAGGTCGAACAGGCCGAGCAGCGGTTGGCCGAGTACACCCGCAACAATAACATCTTCTCGACCGAAGGCAAATCGACCCTGACCGCCGACAAACTCGCTCACCTCCACGACCAAGCGACGCGGGCCGAGACCGATCGTCTGCTGAAAGAATCACTTTACCAGGAAGTCAAAAAAGGCCGCGTCGCCCAATTGCCTGAGGTCTTCGCCGACGTCTCCAAATCCACCCCCAAAGTGGCGACCCTCCAAAAGGAGCTTGACACCCTGACCGTCACTGCCGCCCAACTCAGTGTGAATTACGGGCCGGAGCACCCGCGAGTGATCGAAGTCCAGAAGCAGATAGCGGCCCTCCAGGAGCAAATCGAGGGGGGACGGAAGATGCTCGAAGAGAAGCTCAATGTAGATTATGAGCGCGCCGTCCGCGACGAGCAGGCGCTCAAGAGCGCCCTCGACCGGGCTAAGTCCGAGGCGGTTCACGAGAACCAGGCCGCCATTCAATACAACATCCTGAAGCAAGATGTTGATACCTCCAAGTCACTTTATACCGATTTCCTTCAGAAACATAACCAGGCGAAGGTTCAAGCTGCGGAACAGTACAGCACCATCCGCATGCTCGACTACGCCATGGTGCCTGGCGCCCCGGCCGGACCCAAGCGGCTGCAAATTATTCTGGTAGCCTTCATCCTCAGCCTCGGCGCCGGGATAGGCTTAGCCTTCCTCCTCCATCAACTGGATAACACCGTCAAGGGAATCGATGATGTTAACCGCTATGCGCAATTGCCCACGCTGGCGGTGATCCCTGCCGTCAACTCGAACATCCCCTTCTTATCATTTGAGAATGGGAACGGAATCAGAAAGTTGCTCGGTCATAACGGCTCGGGGGCGCATGCTGAGAGGAAGGCTGACAGAGGCTCATCCGGCACCCGTGCGCTGACGATGGCGGCCGAAGCCTACCGCGGGCTCAGGACCTCGGTGCTCCTCTCGACCGCCGGCGGTCCGCCGAAAACAATCCTGGTCACCAGCAGCCAGGCGGGCGAGGGCAAGACGACCACGACCATCAATACCGCCATCTCGCTCGGGAATCTCGGGGCGAAAGTGCTGATCATCGACGCCGACCTGCGCCGGCCCCGAGTCCACAAGGCTCTCGGCCTGAGCCGGGGTCGAGGCTTGACGACGTATCTGTCGAGTGATGTCGAGATCGACGATTTGATCCAAACCAAGGAGTTCCCGAATCTGTCGGTCCTCACCTGTGGCCCGATCCCGCCCAATCCGGCGGAACTGGTCAGCTCTGAAAAAATGAGACTCCTGCTGCACACCTTGGCCTCCAGATACGATCACATCGTGATCGACTCGCCACCGCTCATGAACGTCACGGACCCGGTTATCCTCTCCACGCTCGTCGATGGCGTGATTATGGTAGTCCACGGAGGCAAGTGCACGCGCGAGGTCCTGCGCCGCGGCCGCCAGGAACTCTCAGTCGTCGGGGCCAAAGTCCTAGGCGTGGTGCTGAATAACGTCAACCTTCGGCGCGATGGGTACGACTACTATTATTACTACCGCTACTATTCCAGCTACGAGCAAGATAAGGCGGAGTCACACACCTAAGGGCAAGGCCAGGGATAGACCGCGGATGACGCAGATGCGGCGGATGGTCACGGATCGATCCGTAGAAATCCGCTGCCGTCCGCGTCATCCGCGGCCTATTCCTGGCGCGAGTGAAGAGAGTTTGCTTGGCACCTTGCTCTCGGCCCTGTGCCTCCTGCTCTGTCACCCAAAGAGAAAATTTGGCTTACAATTATGGGCAGAGGAGAAAGACAATGGAAGAAGTAAAGAGAACCTATATTGTTGATGAACATAATCGTAAGCTCGCGGTGCAGATCGATATCGACACTTTCAATAAGATCGAGGAGATCTTGGAAAATTATGCGCTCGTCCAGTTAATGGAGGAGCAAGCTGATGAAGAGGCTTTAGGGCTGGATGAAGCCATCGCCTACTATCAAGCTTTAGAGAAGGCCGATTGAAGGTCAAATATCGCAAAAAATTTCTGGCGGATTTAGCTCAGCTCCCAGCAGTAATCAGGAAAAATATAGAGGTATTTGTTTTTGAGGAAGTGCCCAAGCTGAATTCGCTTGGTGAGAGTGGAAAAATCGAACATCTGAAGGGCTATAAGTCATGTTACAAGGTGCGGTTTGGGGCTTACCGAGTCGGTCTCAAAATGGAAGCTGAGACGGTGAGTTTTGAAAGAGTGTTACACCGCAAAGAGATCTATCGATTCTTTCCATAGAGCGGAGAGCCAAGAACTAAGAGCAAGGGGCAAAGCGCCAGGAACCAGGCGCAGAGAGCCAAGGGCAGGGAGCTAAGCGGGAAGAGATTTCGCTTTGCCCCTTACTCTTGGCTCTCTGCGCCTGGCTCTCTGTACTTTGCTCTTTGCTCCCTGCGATCTGAACCAAAATGGCTGCCCAGCAACAATCAGCGATATTCGAGCTGCCGCCGGAGGCTGAGCACTTCGATCTCTGGATCGAAGCCGGCCGCACGGAGAAGAACTACTGGCGCGACCTCTGGCGCTACCGCGAGTTATTCTACTTTCTGGCGTGGCGTGACATCCTGGTCCGCTACAAACAGACCGTCATCGGCGTGGCCTGGGCGCTCATCCGGCCTTTCTTGACTATGGTGATCTTCACTGTGGTGTTCAATAAGGTCGCCAAAGTCTCCGCCCCTGGCGCTTTGCCCTATGCGCTTCTGGTCTTCGCCGCCATGCTCCCGTGGCAATTTTTCTCGACGGCACTCAGTGAGTCGAGCAACAGCCTCATCGGCAACGCCAATCTGATCTCGAAAGTCTATTTCCCGCGGCTCATCGTGCCGGCGGGCTCGGTCATCACCAGTTTCGTTGACTTCCTGATCACCCTCGGGCTCATGGCGTTGATGATGGTCTGGTATGGCTTTCTGCCGGACTGGCGGTTAGTGACCCTCCCGCTCTTTGTGGCCCTGGCATTCGGGGCCGCCTTCGGCGCGGGGCTTTGGTTGTGCGCGCTGAACGTGAAGTATCGCGACTTCCGCTACATCGTTCCGTTCATCGTCCAGTTCGGCCTCTTTATCTCGCCGGTCGGCTTCAGCAGCGACCTCATCCCCGAGCGCTGGCGCTTGCTCTATTCCTGCAATCCGATCGTCGGCGTCATTGACGGCTTCCGCTGGGCGCTCCTGCGTGGCGGGGTCCGCATTTATGGGCCCGGACTGCTGATCTCAGTGCTCGTGACCTTGGCCTGCTGTGCTTCCGGCATCTGGTATTTCCGCCGGATGGAGCGAACGTTCGCCGACGTGATCTGAGCGCAGCGCAGGGCGCAAAGAGCAAGGAGCAAGGTGCCAAGCGGGAAGAGAATTAGCTTTGCGCCCTGCCCTTTGCTCTTTGCCCTCTGCGCTTTGCCCCAGAGCGAGAATGATCGACCATGATCGGCTCTTCAAAGAGTTGTTACGGACCTTCTTCGTTGAGTTCGTCGAGTTGTTGCTGCCGCCAGTCTACGATTATCTGGAGCCGGATTCACTGGTCTTTCTCGACAAGGAGATCTTTACCGATGTCGTGGCCGGCGAGCGTCACACCGCCGACCTGGTGGTCAAAGCGCGGTTCCGGGGAGAGGTGTCCTGCTTTCTGATCCACACCGAACCGCAGGCGGCGCGACGACAGCGACGCGGGCAGTTTGGCGAGCGGATGTTTGATTACTTTGCGCGCTTGACCGCCACCCACCGGTTGCCGGTCTATCCCATCGCGCTGCTGACCTATGATCGTCCGCGCGATCCCGAGCCGGATGTCTGGCGGGTGGCATTTCCTGACAAGGTGGTGCTGGAATTCCGCTACGCGGTGATCCAGTTGAACCGGTTGGAGTGGCGTGATTACCTGCGGCGCGACAATCCGGTGGCGGGCGCGCTGATGGCGAAGATGGGGCTTGAGGAGCGGGAACGGGTGACGGTGAAGAAGGAATGCTTGCGCATGATCGCCCGCTTGAAGTTGGATCCAGCGCGCACCCGGCTGCTGACCGGATTCGTTGACACCTACTTGCGGTTGAGCGAAAGTGAGAGTGAAAGGTTCAGCCGGGAACTGAAGGAATTGCCGGCCAGCGAAAGAGAGAAAGTCATGGAACTGACGACGAGTTGGAAAGAAGAGGGAATTCAGATCGGCTTACAACAAGGCCGGCAGGAGGGCCGGCAGGAGGGCCGGCAGGAAGGCCGGCAGGAAGGCCGGCAGGAAGGCCGGCAGGAAGGCCGGCAGGAGGGCCGGCAGGAGGAAGCCGTGTCAATCCTGCTTCGTTTGTTGCGCCGCCGTTTCGGCACCCTCAGTGCGCGAGCCGAAGGGCAAATCCGCAAGCTCACGTTGCCGCAACTGGAACGCTTGGGCGAAGACCTGCTGGATTTTAAGACAGCCCCCGACCTAACCGCATGGTTGCGCAGGCAGCGGAAAGTGAGACTGAAAAGTTCAGCCGGAAGCTGAAGGAATTGCCGGCCAGCGAAAGAGAGGAAGTCATGGAACTGACGACGAGTTGGAAAGAAGAGGGCATTCAGATCGGTTTGCAACAAGGCCGGCAGGAAGGCCGGCAGGAGGGAGGATGTGCCATCGTCTTGCGCCTGCTAACGCGTCGTCTGGGGAGGATTCCGGCCGCGACCCGAAAACGGATTGAGGCCTTGCCGGTGCCCCTGTTGGAATCGCTGAGCGAGGCCTTGCTGGATTTCACTCGGCCAGACGATCTCACACACTGGCTGGCTCAGCATCTCCCCCCAACCAGCGGAAAGCAGAAGCCGGGCCGGAAAGCATCAATAGGCTGATAATCGGTTCGTGCCATTTGTTCAGGAAGCGCAGAGAGCAAAGCGCAGGGAGCAAAGGGCAGGGAGTTAGAGGAAACTGGCGCTTTGCACTTGGCTCTTAGCTCTTTGCTCCTTGCCCTTTGCTCTTCGCAATACCATGAATCAATCACATCTTTTAGACCGGATCACATTTAACCCAAACCAGTGCGGAGGGCGTCCGTGCATTCGTGGCATGCGCATCCGCGTCAGGGACGTGCTGGAGATGCTGGCGGGTGGGGCGACTGAGCCGGAGATCCTTCAGGATTACCCATACCTTGAGCCAGAGGACATCCGCGCGTGCCTGGAATACGCGGCGGCGCAGGTGGACCATGCCGTGGTGGTCGGCGCGTGAAGTTTTTGGTTGATGCTCAGTTGCCGCCCGCTTTGGCGCGTTGGTTGTGCGAACAGGGGCATGAGGCACAGCACGTCGAAGATGTAGGGTTACGTAATGCCGATGACGATCCCATTTGGGCGTATGCGCTGAGTGTTGGGGCAGTGATTTTAACCAAAGACGAGGACTTCGCGGAGCGCGCAGGACGCGATCCGCAGAGCCCAGTGATTGTTTGGCTGCGCGTAGGCAACGCAACCAACCGCGCACTTTTGCAATGGTTGTGGTCGCGGTGGCCCCAAGTTGTGATGCTCCTAGACGCCGGGCATCGTCTTATCGAAGTGCGCTGAGCTATAAGTGTGGGAAGGCAAAGGGCAGAGGGCAAGGTGCAAAGAGCGAAGCGAAATCTCTTCCCGCTTGGCTCCCTGCTCTTTGCACTCTGCGCCTTGCTCCTTGCCCTTTGCTCCCTGCGCTTTGCCCCTTGCGCTTCGCATCGCATTATGTCTGAGATCGTCATCCGCGCCGAAATCCTCGGCAAGACAGACAGCATTCAGCCTCAGCACGAACGGCAACGCTATTATAGATATGAAGCACATTGAATATAACGTTCAAATCTGGCAAGAGGGAAAGCAATTTGTGGCGCATGCCATGCCACTGGATGTGATGAGCTCTGGCCCAACCCCAGAAAAGGCGCGCCAAGCCTTGTATGAAGCCGTCGAACTTTTCTTGGAGACGGCGGCAGAGCTGGGGACATTGAAGGAAATTCTCCGGGAATCCGGTTATGCATTGAGGCGCGGCCGCTGGACCGGGCCGATGTGGATAGCGGTTGAAAGACACTCGACTGCCGTGGCTGGGTGAGGATGGCAAAGATCACGCCGCGGCATTGGAAACTGCTTGAGAAAGTGTTTCTGGCTGCTGGCTTTCGCTTTGTCCGGCAGAAAGGCAGTCATCGTTCCTAGGCTCAGCCAGGCAGCTTGAGACCCGTTGTGATTCCAGCGTATGACGAGGTCCCCGTTGCCATTATCCGAAACAATTTGAAGACGGCGGGGCTAGCTAGAGAAGAATACTTTCACTTACTGGATCAGGTACGTCGATGAGCGCTCTTTCTAGATCGGATTTCAATTGCGTGTACGGATCAGAACCGCGAGCGGTAGCGAGCGTGGCTCACAGTGGAGCCATCTCGGATGCTACGCTCGCTACCGCTCGCGGTTCTGATCCGGCGTG
>Ga0070707_100002991_pt1 | contig 16046 bp, 19 predicted proteins | sample KBSK5502metaG_FD_65468 | JGI IMG/M metagenome (GOLD analysis project Ga0070707, IMG submission 65468) | Corn, switchgrass and miscanthus rhizosphere microbial communities from Kellogg Biological Station, Michigan, USA - KBS K5-50-2 metaG | ecosystem: Host-associated > Plants > Roots >... | reverse complement strand
AAGGGGGATCCCTCCCGCTCACTGACGAGACTGTAGGGAGAAGACCATGGCCTCTCGGCTGAATCCGTACCTCAACTTCAACGGCAACGCCCGCCAGGCACTGGAGTTCTACACCGGCGTGTTCGGCGGCAACCTCACGCTCAGCACGTTCGCCGAGTTCGGCACGCCCAAGGACGCGCCGGACGCCGACAAGATCATGCACGGCCAGCTCGAGACCGCGGCCGAGTACACAATCATGGCCGCCGACACTCCCCCCGGGATGGAGTATCAAGGAATGCACGGGTTCGGGGTGAGCCTGTCCGGCGACGATGGCGATGCCCTGCGCGGCTACTGGGAGAAGCTGTGCGCCGACGGTACCGTCACGATGCCGCTGCAAAAGCAGGTCTGGGGCGATGAGTTCGGCATGTGCACCGACAAGTTCGGCGTGCCCTGGCTGGTCAACATCTCCCAGCCGCAGGCGTAGCCCGCACCGACCGCATCCGCGGCGAGGGGACCCGCAACCTCCTCGCCGCGGCGGTCGCGGTCGGCCCTTGGTGCATGATGGGCGGATGCCACTGTTTGCCTTTGAAGGCTGCGAGCCTGACGTCAGCCCCGCGGCGTGGATCGCGCCGACGGCCACCCTGGTCGGGGACGTCCGGGTCGAGGCCGAAGCCTCCATCTGGTACGGGGCGGTGCTGCGCGCCGACTTCGGCCCGATCGTCGTGCGCCGCGGCGCCAACGTCCAGGACGGTTCGGTGCTGCACGGCGGCGACGACCCGGTGACCGAGGTCGGCGAGGGCGCGACAATCGGTCACCTGTGCGTCGTCCACGGCGCCGTCATCGGCTCGGAAGCGCTGGTTGGCAACGGGGCCACCGTCCTGGACGGCGTGGTCGTCGGCCGCCGCGCCCTGGTCGCGGCCGGCGCCACGGTGCCGCCGGGCATGGTCATCCCGGACGGGATGATCGCCGTGGGCGTCCCGGCCCGGGTGGCCGGGCAGGTCACCGGCCGAGCCAAGGAGTGGGTGGACACCAACCCCGCCGTCTACCGCGAACTGGCCAGGCGGCACGCGGCCAGCGCCCGGCTCGTCCCCGATCGATAGGGTCGGGCCTATGGAATATCGCACGCTGGGCCAATCGGGCCTGCGGATCTCCGTGTCGGCCGCCCAGGTGGCCCTGGCCTACACCCTGGCCAAGCCGGCCGTCACCTCGCTGGTGATCGGGGCGCGCACCGACGAGCAGCTCGCCGACAACCTGGCGGCCGCGTCCCTGTCCCTCAGCGCCGACGAGCAGGCCCAGCTGGACAAGGCCAGCGCCCCGCCGCCGATCTACCCCTACTGGCACCAGGCCAAGACCGCCCGCGACCGCCTGTCGCCCGCGGACCTGACGCTCCTGGCCCCTTACCTGCGGTAGCCCGCGCCCGGGCGGGTGGCCGTCCCGCCACCCGCCCGCCAGGCCGCGACCTCGCCGGCCCGGCGCTCCGCCCCCGCCCGGTCCATCCACCCCTCCGCGCCCCGGCCCCAGCGCCCGCGCTAACCCGAGCGGGCGCCACTACGGCCGCGCGCCGCGACACACGGCGGCCCGCGAGCAGCGGCAGGCTGCTCAGCCCGATGCCCGCCAGGATGGCCACCCCGCCGCAAACCTGCGCGAGGCCGACCCGGTCCCCGAACGCCACCGCGCCCGCGATGGCGCCGACCAGCGGCTCGAGGTTGAGGAACGCCCCGGCGACCTCGGCGGAGACCCGGCTCTGGCCGAACGCGAAGAGGGTGAACGGCGCCAGCGTCCCGGCCAGCGCCAGCGCGGCCACCGCCAGCACCGGGCCGGCGCCACCCGGCACGGTAGGCACGCCCTCGGTGACCACCGCGACCGGCAGCGAGCCCAGCGCCGCGCCGAGGAACAGCACGGCGGTGACCGCGACCGGGTCGCGGCCGGTCAGCAGTCGGCCCTGGGCCACCGTGACCGTGGCCGACAGGAACAGCGACGCCAGCACCAGGCCGTCGCCGGCCGTCGTCGCGCCGCCGCCTCCGCCCCCCGCGGTGACCAGCCCGATGCCGCCGAGCGACACCAGGAAGCCGAACCACGCCACCGGCCGCGCCACGCTCCGGTTCCACACCGCCGCGATGATCGCGACCAGGACCGGCACGGCCCCGATGAGCAGGGCCGCGTGGGTGACGCTGGTCCGGCTAATGCCGGCGTTCTGCACTATGACCGAGCCCCCGTAGCCGAGCGCGCCGGCCACCAGCACCGCGGGCCTGAACGCCAGGCGCAGTGCCGTCCGCTGACCGCGACGGCGAGCCGCGGCCAGCAAGACCGCCGCGGCCAGCCCGAAACGGACCACGGTGAGCCAGCCCGGCGACAGCCACTCCAGGGCCAGCTTGGACAGCGGCACGGTGGTGCCCCACAGCAGCCCGGCCGCTATGAGGGCTGCGACGGCGTGACGGCGGTTGGTCTTCATGTATCCATACTCGCCGGTAGGCATACAGAGTTCGCCGCACAGCCGCTATAACGCAATGATATTTTGTATTATGGCCGTTGAACTTGACGAAGTTGACATTCAGCTGCTCACCGCGCTGCAGGAGGACGCGGACAGGACCAACGTCGAACTGGCCCGGCTGGCCGGGCTGTCGCCGGCCGCGACGCTACACCGGGTCCGGCGGCTGAAGGAGACCGGCGTCATCCGGGTCATCAGCGCCCGGCTCGACCCGGCCGCCGTCGGCTTCCCGCTGCAGGTGTACGTCACGGCCACGCTGGCCCGGCACGACCCGCGCTCGAGCAACGTGTTCGACGACATGATCCGCGCCCTGCCGCAGATCATCGCGGCCGACAACGTGGCCGGCGAGACGGACTACCTGCTTACCGTGGTCGCCCGCGACGTCGCCGAGCTGCAGACCGTGCTGGCCAGCCTGGCCACCCGCGGCGGCCAGCGGCTGGTGACCTACCTGCGGCTGGCCGAGGTCAAGCCGCCGTCCCGGCTGCCGCTGGCCCCGCTGGCCCCGCAGGCCGCCCGCCCGGCCCACCGCCGCCGTCCCAAGGCGCCGTAAACCCGTGCTACCGTCCTGCGCCACCCGCCACGAACCGGTTCTTCGCGGCGGCCCCGACGCCAGGACGATACTGAGGGCGACGGACGCCGAGAGCGCCTGGGCGGACGGCCGCTCCCTGACCGGCCCCGGCGCCGCCGTCCGGTACGCGCTGGAGAATACGAGTCAGTCGGCCCTGGCCGGCGCCCTGTCCTAGGCCGGGAGTTCCCGGTCGGCACGCTTGCGCCGCGAGGTGGCGACGACGTGCAGCACGGTCCCGGCGACGATCAGCAGCATGCCCAGCGCGGCCATGGCCCAGCCGATGAGCCCGGAGGGAACGCCGCCGATGCTCGGCCCGAACTGGTCGACCCCGCTGGGCTGCGTACCGGTGGTCACGGCCCCGCCGACCTGCTTGAGGAAGCCGAGCACGCCGGCCGCGAACAGGGTGAAGCCCGCCACGAAGGACAGCAGGCCGGTCCAGATGAGCCACCGGGCCTTGGTCTTGATGGCGGCGATTTCGTGCAGGAAGTTCTCCCGCTGCTGGATGACGTGCTGGACGTAGGCGTTGTACTGATCGCGCCCGACGTTGTTGATGATCTCCCCGCGCTGCCCGTCCACGTGGTAGCTCACCGCGGCCGCCGGCCCGGCCGCCATCGGAGCCGCAGGCGGGGCAGGCGCGGGCTTGGCCTCACAGACCCGGTCGAACCGCGCTGTCACCCCCGCGAAGGCTACGACGTCGCCAGGCTGCAGCTCACGGGCGGCCGACACCGGCTGCCCGTTGACGAACGTGCCCGAGGAGGAGCCGAGATCCTGCATGTAGACCGCGTCCCCCTGCCGCCACAGGGCGGCGTGGGTCCGGCTGACGTGCGGGTCGTTAAGGCAGATGCTGGACGCCGGATCACGGCCGACCACCAGGTAGTCCCCTGACAGCCGGAACTGGCGGCCGCTGAAGGCCTCCGGGACCAGTATGGTGAGATACGGTCCGCCGCCGCGGGCTGGCTTGTCCGTGGTCTGGCCCAGCCCTCCCGGCGCGGCCAGCTTCAGCACGATACGCCCGATGCGGAGCACGTCGCTGTCCTGCATCCGGGCCGGAGAGCGGACCCGCGTGCCGTTGACGAACGTGCCGTTCGCCGAACCGAGGTCGGCGACCTCCACGACGTCGCCGTGGCGCTGGACCGAGACGTGGTTCCGCGAAACGAACTCGTCCGTGCTGAACGGCGGGCCGAGCTCAGTGTCCCGGCCGAGCACGATGCCATCGAACGGTATGGGTATCTGCCGTGCCGGGCCGCCGTCAGAGATGACGACCAGGCTCGGACCCGTGTTGAACGGCGCCACCCTAGCCCCTCATCGTCGTAGCGGGACGCCGTGGGCAAGCGTCCCCTCGTCCGGTAAGAGCCAGGTTTCCTGGCGGAAATACATCTCAGCCGAGCCCGACGGCGAGCTGGTGCGCGAGTTCCCGGCGGCTGCGCACGCCCCGCGCGCATGGCCAGGCCCGCCAGCGAAGCTCCCCTTGCCGCCCTGGAGCCTGACCGAGGCCAGCCCGGGGTGCTGGCGGAGTCTCCTTTCCAGCTCTGCGTCTGTCACGGCCGCTGAGTCAGGCCACGGTGCTGGCCGGCTGTGCCGCGATTCGCTCGCCGTCGGCCGCTGCGGCGTCGGCCGTCGTGCGGGGTTCGCGCTGGCTGCGGAATTGCCGGTGGTAGAGGTCGGCGTACAGGCCGCCGCGGGCGAGCAGCTCGGCGTGGGTGCCCTGGTCGGCGAGCCGGCCGTGGTCGAGGACGAGGATCTTGTCGGCGGCCAGGATCGTGGACAGCCGGTGGGCGATGACGATCGAGGTGCGGCCGCGCAGCAGCGGCCGCAGGGCGGCCTGGATGTGGTGCTCGGAGACCGAGTCGAGGCTGGAGGTGGCCTCGTCCAGGATCAGGATCCGCGGGTCGCGCAGGATCACCCTGGCGATCGCTACCCGCTGTTTCTCCCCGCCGGACAGCCGGTGGCCGCGCTCGCCGACCAGGGTGTCGTAGCCGTCGGGCAGCGCGCAGATGAACTCGTGCAGGTGGGCGGCCCTGGCCGCCGCGGCCAGGTCGGCGTCGCTGGCGTCCGGGCGGGCGTAGCGCAGGTTGTCCGCGATGGAGGCGTGGAACAGGAAGGTGTCCTGGAAGACCATGCCCAGCTGGGCGGTCAGCGACGACCGGGTGACCTGCCGCAGGTCGGTGCCGCCGATCAGGATCCGGCCCTGCTGCGGGTCGTGGAAGCGGGCGACCAGGCCGGTGATCGTGGTCTTGCCGGCGCCGCTGGGCCCGACCAGCGCGACCAGCTGGCCGGGGGCGATGTCCGCGGTGACGTCGTCGACGGCCGGGCTGGCTCCGCCGGGGTAGGTGAAGTTGACGTGGTCGAGCCGGATGGCGCCGTCGATGTGCCCGAGTTCGAGCGCCGCCGGGTCATCGGTGATCTCGGGCACCCGGTCGATGTAGCTGAACAGCCGCCCGAACAGGGCCAGGGATCCGGTGATGTTGACGTGCATGCCGGCCAGCGAGGTGACCGCGCCGGCCAGCCGGGCGCCGAGCACGGTGGCGAACACGAACACGGTGCCGACGCTGGCCCGCCCGGTGATGACCAGCCACCCGCCGAACAGAATCATCAGCGCCGGGCCGGCGGTCTGCAGGGTGGACATCAGCATGCCGAACCACTGGCCGATCAGGTTCTGGCGGACCTCCAGCCCGCGCAGCTCGTCGTTCATCCCGGCGAACCGCTGCCGTTCGGTCGGCTCCCTGCCGAACGCTTTGACCAACATGATTCCGGAGATGCCCAGAATTTCCTGCAGGTAGGCGGTCATCTGCCCGCGCTGTTGCTGGGTGCGGCCGCGCGCTTGGTAGGTGGCCTTCCCGGCCCGCCGGGCGGGCAGCCCGACGAGCGGGATCATCACCACGACCGCCAGGGTCAGCTGCCAGGAGAACGAGATCATCAGGGCGAGCGTGGCGACTGTGACCAGCGTGCTGGAGACCAGGCCGAACACGGTGTCGGTGACCACGTCCTCGACGCCGTCGATGTCAGTGTTGATCCTGGACAGCAGGTCGCCAGCCTTGCGGCGGGTGAAGAAGGCGACCGGCTGGTCCAGCAGCCGGCTGAACAGCTGGCGGCGCAGCCGGGCCACGATGCCCTGGCTGATCACCGTCGACAGGTACGCCTGGCCCACCCCGGTCAGCCCGCCTGCTACCGCGGCGCCGATGCCCGCGGCGACCAGCAGCCCGACATGCGCGAACGAAGGATGCCGGCTGGCGAGGGTGTTGATCAGCCGCTGGAACACCACTGCCGGCGCGAGCCCCAGCACGGCCTGGACCGCGATGCAGGCTACGACCAGCAGGCCCGGGCGGCTGTAGGGGCGGAAGTAGGCCAGCACCCGCCCGATCATCCGCCGCTGGTCCCCGGGGGCCAGCTCCTGCTCGCCCCAGTCCACCGCCATCGCCGGGCCCACGCAGTACCGGTTCACGCCGCACCTCGCCTCATGTCCACAGCACGCCTGCTGGGAGTGCCTGGGACAGGCCCGCGCAGCACATGCCGGCTGCCGCCAGCACCGCGAGACCGCCGCCGCTGGCCAGCATCCGCCCGGCAGCCAGGCGCGCCCGCGGCGTGTGCCCGCCCTCGAGCTGGGCAACCCGGGCTTCCAGCGACCCGGCCGGATCCCCGGCCGGGCTGGCTGCCGCGACGGCGGGACATGGGGGCAGGCTGGCGAGCTTCAGCAGCGCGGCGGCCAGCACGCCGCGGCCGGCGCGGGTGGCGGCGGCTTGGTCGGCGGCCAGCTCCCGGCGCAGCGCCGCCTGGCCCGCGACCCACCACGCCGCCGGCAGGTAGCAGCCGTACGCGGCGAGCAGGCGGGCGGCGAGCAGCCGTGCCGGGTCCCGGTGCACGAGGTGGTATCGCTCATGGGCGAGCACCGCCGACAGCTCGGCCGGGCTCAGCCCATCGGCCAGGTTGCCGCTGACCAGGATCCGCGGCCGAACCAGCCCGTAGGTGACCGCGAACGGCTCCCCGCCCGGGACTGCGTCGACCCGGCCGGCGAGCCCGAGCGCGGCCGCCGCAGACCGCACCGCGGGCGGCAACGGCTGGCGGCCCGACCGCACGAGCCGCCGCAGCTCGCGGGAGCCTCCGGCCGCCCGTGCGGCCACCCGCGCGCTGGCGGCCAGCCCGGCCAGTGCGCTGGCCAGCACCAGCGTCACCGCGGCCAGGTCAAACCAGGTGGCCAGCAGCCAGCCTAGCGTCGCGTACTCGGCCGCCGCCAGCACAGCCAAAGAAGCGTGCGCTGCCACCGCCGCGGCCAGGAGCGGCCAGCACGACGCGCCCGCGGCCCGCCGCAGCAGCCCGCTCATGGCTGCTGCTCCATCAGCCGCCGCAGCCGCCCGCGCAGCCTGTCGTCCAGCTCGACGCGGTCGACGAACCGGGCCAGCGCGGCGTCCCCGAACTCGGCCAGCACGCCGCGGACCGCGATCTCAGCGGTGTCGGCAGCCATGGGCGTATAGACGTACACGCGACCGGAGCGGGACCGGGTCAGGATCCCCTTCCGCGCCAGCCGGGACATGACGGTCATCACCGTGGTGTAGGCCAGCGGCGCGCCGCGGCCGGCATTCAGCGCCCCGGCCACCTCGCGCACCGGCATCGGGCGGCCCGAGCGCCACAGCACGCCCAGCACCTCGGCCTCCAGCGGCCCGAGCCTGCCTCCGGAACTGCCTTGATCCGGCACCAGAACTCCATTCATCCCCGAGCTGCCGCCCGCTGACTACGCTAGCGTAGTACTACAGCTACGTCGTCCGCTATGCAGGAGGGTACACCGATCGTGACCCCGCAGCCCACACCCCGGAGCACCGGCTAGGCCTTCACGAAGTCCCGCAGCTCGCGTGCCAGCCGCTCGGGCTGGTCCTCGGGGATCAACGTGTAGGAGTCCTCGATCTCGACCAGTTTCGCGTCGCGGAAGAGCTCGGCCAGCCGTCGCCCGTGGTCGCGGGGCATCAGCCGGTCCTCGGTGGCCCAGACGACCAGGACCGGGCCGTCGTAGGACCGCATCTCCTCGGCCCAGCGCAGCAGGGTCCGCCGGTCCGGGATGGAGAGCCCGTAGCGTACCAGGTCCCTGCGAACCCCGGCGCTGGTCCGTGCCGGACGGAACCAGCCGTCCATGATCTCGCGGGGCACGGGGCGCTTGCTCATCCAGCCCCAGCCGCCCGGAGCCCGCCTGGCCACACGGAACCGGAGCAGCTGCATGGTGGCGTAGATCCCGCCGGGGATCCTGGCCACCATCTGGATCGTCCGTCCGGGCAGCCCGGGCGGGTAGTTGTCGAACGCCTCGCAGGCGGTGAGCACGACCCGGGCGATCCGCAGCACCAGCCGCCCGATTCTTGGGTACTCGAAGAACGCGGTGTACCAGAACCGCCACAGGTGCGGCAGCAGCTGCCGCTGCCGCGGCCACGGGTGCGCGGCGTTGACCGCCAGCAGGTGGCTGACCCGCTCTGGCGCCTGCAGGGCGGCCCTGAACGCGGCGTGGGCGCCCCAGTCGTGCGCGATCAGCCGCACCCGGCGCAGCCCGAAGGCGTCCATGAGGGCGAGGATGTCGGCGGCCCGGCTTGCCGTGTCGTAGCCGCGCGGCGGCGCCTGCGACCAGCCGAAGCCGCGCCAGTCCGGGCAGATCAGCCGGTACTGCCCGGCCAGCAGCGGGACGACGTGCCGCCAGGCGTACCAGTGCTGCGGGAAGCTGTGCAGCAGCACGACCGGCTCGCCGCCACCTGCCTCGGCGACGTGCAGGCGGACGCCGCGCACCGTCACGAAACGGTGCGTCACCCCGGGCACGTGCGGCATCGGCCGGGCGCCGGAGCCGGGTCGCGCATCCCCGGCGTGGTCAGCATTCTGGCCGTCCGGGGCGGGGCCCCCAGCAGGCGGCGGGGTAGTGATCGTCATGGGCTGCTCCTTTGGCGGGACTTCTCGCAAGGAAGAGAAGCCAGGGACAACCGCCGTTCCTGTGACCCGCATCACATTCGCGTTGCGTCAGCCGGACACCCGATGTCCACCACCTCGCCCAGGCGGCCGAACTCCCCGTTCAGCAGGTAGGACTGGAACCGGCGGTAGATCTCCAGCGCGTCTGTGCTCATGCCGGCATCCTGCGCTCCCAGCGCCCCGGCCGGCCATCCCATAAACCTGGGAAATCCGGGGCCCTACAGCTCGACGGTGCCGCTCACGCAGGTGATCGTGCCGCCGCCGACCCACACCTGGCCGTCGGCGTCGCAGGACACGTGCACCCGGCCGCGGCGGCCCATCGCGGTGCCCTGGCTGGCCACGTACGGCGCCTTGATCCGCCCGCTGGCCAGCAGCCACTGCCCGAGCGAGGCGTTCAGGCTGCCCGTGACCGGGTCCTCGACCGAACTGACCTGCGGGCTGAACGCGCGCACCTCCAGCGCCTCCGGCGAGCCGTCCGGGTACGGGCCGGCCACGCCGATGTCCAGGTCGACCACGCCCGGCCGGACCGCCAGCACCGCCCCCGCGCTGGCCAGCAGGACGGCGACCCAGCCCGGCCCGTTGTCGGCCCAGGCGATGTCCACGATGTCGGCCCGCGCGATGTTCAGTCCCCGCGCCACCCGCTCGGCCACGTCGTCGGACACCGGCCCGCTGCGCCGCAGCGGCGGCGCCGCGAACGCCAGGCCCGCGTCGCCCCCGGGAGTCCGCCGGACCGTGATCAGCCCGGCCTCGCATTCCTGCACGACGGCGGCCGGGTCGGCCGGGCGCCCGCCCGCCTCCAGCCAGGCGTGGCAGGTGCCCAGGGTGGGATGCCCGGCGAACGGCAGCTCCCCGGTCGGGGTGAAGATCCGCACCAGGTAGTCGGCTGCGCTCGCCCCCGGCGAGAGCACGAACGTCGTCTCCGACAGGTTCGTCCAGCGCGCGAACACCTGCATCTGCTCGTCGCTCAAGCCGTCGGCGCCGAGCACGACCGCGACCGGGTTGCCGAAGTACGGGGTGTCGGTGAACACATCCACCTGGCGGAATTGACGGGCCACAGGCCGAGTGTAAAAGCCCTCGCCGAGGAAACGGCAGTACCAATTCCCCGGGCCAATTCCCCGGGCCAATTCCCCGGGCCAATTCCGGGCCCGCCGGCCGGGCCCGCCGGCCGGACCGGCCGGCCGGTCCGCTAGCGTGCGGCCATGGGAAACCGCCCCCGGGTCACCGTCCTGGGCAGCCTGAACATGGATATCTCCGTCACCGTGCCCCGCCTGCCCGAACCCGGTGCCACCGTGCTCGGCTCGGCCGCGCGTTTCACGCCGGGCGGGAAGGGCGCCAACCAGGCGGTGGCGGCGGCCAGGCTCGGCGGCGACGTGCTCATGGCGGGCTGCGTGGGCGACGACGCCTTCGGCGGGCAGCTACTGGCCGCGCTCGAGACCGAGGGGGTAGACGTCGGCCACGTCCGCGTCACGACCAAAGTCCCGACCGGCCTGGCCATGATCTCGGTCGACCAGGCCGGCGAGAACATGATCACGGTCGCGTCCGGCGCCAACCACGAGGTCGGCGAGGCCGAGGTCGCCGCGGCCGCCGCCCGCCCGGGCGACATCCTGGTCATCTGCGCCGAGATCCCGGTGCCCGCCATCACCGCGGCCCTCACCCTGAGTGCCCGCTGCATCCTCAACCTGGCCCCCGCCCCGGAAAACCCGGCCGCGATCCTTGGCCACGCCCCGGGCCCGGACTGGCTGGTGGTGAACGAGACCGAAGCCGCCGCCGTGCTCGCCCGCCCCGTCGACGGCCTGGCCGAGGCCGCCGAGGCCGCCGTGGCCCTCACCACCATGGGCGCGCGGCACGCCGTGGTCACCGCAGGCGCCCACGGCGCCGCCCTGGCGACCGCGGACACGGGCGCCGCGGAAAGCATCGAGGCGTTCGGAGTCGAGGCGGTCGACACCGTCGGCGCGGGCGACACCTTCGTCGGCGCGCTCGCCGTCGCGCTGGCCGCGGGCGTCCCCGCCGCCGAAGCGGTCCGCGCCGCGGCCGCCGCGGGCGCCACCGCGGCCACCAGGCCCGGCGCCCAGGCGGGCATGCCACGCCCGGCGGACATCCGGGCGGCCACCGGCCTGACCTGGCCAGTAAGCACGTAAGCTAGATCTTTTACCGATCCGGCGGACGGTCCGGGGGATTGACGACCGCTCCGGCCGGGAACGTATACAGGTGTTTAAAGGGGCGGGCGGTAGCATTGCCCAAAAGGAGAGCGTGACGTGACAACGCCTGGCCTGCGCGAGTTTGTCCTGGAAGCGCCCGCCGCTGACGACCCCGCGCAGGATCTCCTGCCCACGGTGCTCGCCGCGCTGTCGCGGGCCTTCACCGTCGCCACGGAGCCCGGCGCGCCCGGCAGCGGCGCCCGCCGGTATACCTGGCTGGACACCTTCGACTGGCGGCTGTACCGGGCCGGCCTGATGCTGGAGTTCGAGCAGGCCGGACGCGGCGGCCGGCTGCTGCTCAGCAAGGCCGACGGCACCCCGCAGGCGCAGCAGCCGGTGACCCGCTGGCCGAGACGCCCCAGCCTGGCCGACGACCTCCCCGAAGGGGCCGTCCGGGACCGGATCGCGGTGCTGGCCAGCCCGAGAGCGCTGCTACCCATCGTCAAGGCGGTCAGCGCGGTCAGCGTCACCCGGCTGCTCAACGCCGACGGCAAGACCGTGGCCCGGCTGGTCGCGGACCACATCACGGTGACCGCGCCCAAGCCAGACACCGCCGCCGACACCACCGCCGAACTCCCGCTGCGGCTGACCATCGCCGAAGTCCGCGGCTACCCCGGCCAGGCGCGCAAGGCGGCCAGCGTGCTGGCCGACGTGCCCGGCGTCTCGCACGCCAGCCAGGGCGTCTTCATCGCGGCGCTGACCGCGCTCGGCCGTCACCCGGCCGACTACTCCAGCGGCGTCGAGGCGGAGATCACCGCCACGATGCCCGCGGCGGTGGCGGTGGCCCGGCTGCTGCTGCGGCAGCTCGACGTGATAGAGACCAACGTCGACGGCGTGCTGCGCGACATCGACACCGAGTTCCTGCACGATCTGCGCGTGGCGGTCCGCCGCACCCGTTCGGCCATCAAATTGCTCGGCGCGGTCCTGCCCGCTGACCTGGCCACGCACTACGCCGCCGAGTTCAAGTGGCTCGGCGACCTGACCACGCCGACCAGGGACCTGGACGTCCACCTGCTCGGCTTCGGCGCGATGACCGACCAGCTGGTGGCCGCCTCGCCGGCCGACCTCGAGCCGTTCCGCGCCTTCCTGGTCCGCCGCCGCGCCCGCGAGTTCCGGCGGCTGGCCGCGGCGCTGCGCGGGCCGCGGTTCCGCGCCATCACCGACGACTGGCGCAAGGCGCTGCTCGAGATCCGCGACGCCAGCGGCCCCAGGAGGCGCCGCCCCACCACGGCCGCGCTGGCCGTCGGCACCACCGGCCGCGCGTTCAGGAAGATCGTGACCCAGGGCGGCGCGATCACCCCGGCCTCGCCCGCCCAATCCCTGCACGACCTGCGCAAGCGCGCCAAGGAACTGCGCTACCTGCTGGAGTTCTTCGCGCCGCTGCACGACCCGGTGGCGTACCGCAAGGTCGTGAGCGACCTGAAGCAGCTGCAGGACTGCCTCGGCGAGTTCCAGGACAGCGAGGTCCAGCGCGAGGAGATTCACGCCATGGCCGACGCGATGCTGGCCGAACGCGCCGCCCCGGCCGCTACGCTGCTGGCCATGGGTGAAATCGCCGCGAAGCTGACGCTCAGCCAGGCCGAGGCCCGGGAGGAATTCGCCGCCAGGTTCGCCAGGTTCGCCGGCCCGGCGGGCCGGGAGCGCGTCCGCGTCCTGCTCGAGGGCCGCTCGTGAAGACCTTCGCCACCTACAACATCAAGGGCGGCGTCGGCAAGACGACCGCCGCGGTCAACCTGGCCTACCTGTCCGCCGCCGACGGCTGCCGCACCCTGCTGTGGGACCTGGACCCGCAGGGCGCCGCCAGCTTCCTTTTCCGGATCAAGCCGCGGGTCAAGGGCGGCGGCAAGGCGCTCATCCTCGGCACCAAGACCCTCGACGACGCCATCAAGGGCACCGACTTCGACGACCTGGACCTGCTCCCCGCCGACTTCACCTACCGCAACATGGACCTGATCCTGGGGAGTGCGGACTCCAAGCCCACCCGCAGGATCGCCCAGCTGCTCCGCCCGCTGGCCACCGAGTACGACCACGTGTTCCTCGACTGCCCGCCGAGCATCTCGCTGGTCTCGGAGAACGTCATGCACGCCGCCGACGTGCTGCTGGTCCCGCTGATCCCCACTACGCTGTCCGTGCGCACGCTGGACCAGCTCACCGAGTTCGTGGCCGGCTTCAACGGCCACCGCCCCGACATCCGCGCGTTCTTCTCGATGGTGGACGGCCGCAAGAAGCTGCACCAGGAGATCATCAAGGACCTCATTGCCGAACGTCCGGGGGTGGCTGCCACCCCCATCCCCGCGCTCTCCCTGATCGAGCGCATGTCCGTGGAGCGAGCCCCGGTCACCGCCTTCGCCCCCCGCAGCGTGGCCGCCCGCGCCTACCGCGCCCTGTGGTCCGAGCTCCGCTCCTAGCGCCGCTGCAACGTCCCGGCCGGGACACCGCTACGTCAGGCTGGCCAGGCCCTGCAGGTCGACGCAGGTGACGCCGCGGATCTTGACGAAGGTCATCAGCACCGCGTCGCACACGCGGCAGCGGACCACCGTGCCGAGCCCGGGCCGGTACACCGAGAGCTCGGCGACCTGGCTCACGGACCCGCAGCTTCCGCAGGTGCCGGTGGCCGCGGTCATCTCGGCGCCGAATATCTCGATCAGCAGCCCGCCGATCGCGTTACCGTCCACGGCCGCGTCGTCGAGGATTCGCATAGCTCGTCCCAGCCTCCCGTCACTGTGTCTTATGCAAAGTTCGCGTTATGCAAGAACCCAAAGACGCTGCCCGTGCGACTTTCATAACGCTCACTGCCCGGTCGCGCCGAACCGTTCGGTCTTGACCCGCTCCGCCGGATAGCCCAGGCCGACCAGGCCAGTCGCCACGGACTCCACGAAGCTCGTCGGCCCGCAGACGTAGGCCAGCGGCCCGCCGGAAGAGGACGGAGCCGCAGGCCAGGCCACCTCGGCCAGCATCTCCTTGTCCACCCGGCGGGCGTAGCCCGTCCAGGCCGGCGGCTGTGACCTGGTCAGCGTGTGGATCACCTGCACACCCTCGGGCGGGCAGTCGAGCTCGCTGCTGTAGATCACGTCCTCCCAGCTGCGCGAGGAGTACAGCAGCCGCACCGGGACCTGGCTGCCGGTCCGCACGCGGTGCCGCAGGATGGCCCGCAGCGGGACCACGCCCGAGCCGCCGGCCGCCAGCAGGAGCGGCCCGCCGAAGGCGGGTTCCCAGACGAAGTATCCGCCGATCGGGCCGCGCACCTCGAACTCGTCCCCCTGGCCTGCTTCCTCCGTCAGGTAGGGGGAGACTTCGCCGTCGTCCAGCCGCTCTACCGTGATCGTCAGCGGCTCGCCGGGGGCCGAGGCGATCGAGTAGGCCCGTTCGGCCTGATATCCGTCGTCGGCGGTCAGCCGGACGTCCAGGTGCTGCCCGGCCCGGTGCCCCGGCCAGCCCGCCACCTCGAGCCGCAGCGTGCGCACCCGGACCGTCTCCTCGCTGACCCGGCTGACCGTGGCGGTCTGCCAGTGCAGCGGGGTGCTCAGTCGCCCGCGTACCGCTGTTCCCGCCACGGGTCTCCGTACATGTGGTAGCCGTAGTTTTCCCAGAATCCCGGCTGGTCGGTGTCGCGCAACTGCAGCCCGCGCACCCACTTGGCGCTCTTCCAGAAGTACAGGTGCGGAACCAGCAGCCGGGCCGGGCCGCCGTGCTCCGCGCCGAGCGGGGCGCCGCCGAAGCTGAACGCCACCCAGGCCTTGCCGCCGAGCAGGTCGGCCACCGGCAGGTTGGTGGTGTAGCCGCCGTCGGAGAAGGCGAGCACAAACGTGGACTCGTACTCGACCGCGGCGAGCAGCACGTCGAGCGACACGCCCTCCCACACCGTGTCCAGCTTGGACCAGCGGGTCACGCAGTGGATGTCGGTGGTCAGCGTCTCCGTCGGCAGCGAGCGGAACTGCTCCCAGTTCCACATCTTCGGCTCGTGCCCGCCCGCGATCGAGAACGACCACTCCGTCAGCGGCGTGTGCGGCGTCGGGCCCGCCGACAGGACAGGGAAATCCCTGGTCACGTACTGGCCTGGGGGAACCCGGCCGGCTGGGGCCTCTTCGCGTCTGCGGCGGAAACCGCGGGAAATAGGACTCACGAGAGTACCTTACGCCGTGGCGAGCAGGTACACATTAAGCCCGACGATGACCCCCGCGACGAACCAGGCGGTCAGTATCGTCGGGCGCCGGTTCACCAGCGTCCCCATGAGATCCCGGTTGCCGGTGAAGGCCACCAGCGGGACCAGCGCGAAGGGAATGCCGAAGGAGAGGAAGACCTGGCTGAGGACCAGCGCCCGGCTCGGGTCGAACCCCACCCCGATCAGGACCAGGGCCGGGATCATGGTGATGGCCCGGCGGACGAAGATCGGGATCTGGCGGTGGATGAAGCCCTGCATCACCACCTGACCGGACATGGTGCCGACGCAGGAGGAGGCGACCCCGGATGCGAGCAGGGCGAGGCCGAAGACCAGCCCGCTGTGCGCGCCAAGGTAGCGGTTCAGGCCCTGGAAGACCTGGCCCAGGTCGTTGCCCGCGCCGAACATCCCGCGCGCGTGGAATACGGCGGCTGCCGTGGCCAGCATCGCCAGGTTGATGACGCCGGCTATCCCCATCGCGAGGGTGACATCGACGATCTCGAAGCGGAAGATCTTGCGGCGCGCGGCGGGGTTGGCGCCGACGATCCGTTTCTGGGTGAGCGAGGAGTGCAGGTAGATCACGTGCGGCATCACCGTGGCGCCGACGATGCCGACCGCGAGCAGGGCCGAGGCGCTGCCGGAGAACTGGGGCACGAATGTGCCGCGCGCGACCCCCGCAGCCGACGGGCCGCTCCTCAGCACCTCCAAGCCGAAGGCTAGGAC
>Ga0070707_100002990_pt1 | contig 16048 bp, 13 predicted proteins | sample KBSK5502metaG_FD_65468 | JGI IMG/M metagenome (GOLD analysis project Ga0070707, IMG submission 65468) | Corn, switchgrass and miscanthus rhizosphere microbial communities from Kellogg Biological Station, Michigan, USA - KBS K5-50-2 metaG | ecosystem: Host-associated > Plants > Roots >... | reverse complement strand
TATGCCAAGCAGTTGCTCGCGTCAGGACAATTCCCCGACGTTCTGCAGTCGATCACGCTTCAGGACTACACAAACCAGGGGCTCTTGTATGCGTGGACGCCTGCTGAACAAAAGACGTGGGGCGTTCTTTTCCCCCATGCCGGTCAGCTCAGTGGCAAGCAATACAGCATTCCGAACAACTCACAAGTGATCCCGCTCGTCTACTACAACAAGTCGATTTTCGCCAAGCTTCATCTGAAAGTGCCAACGACCTGGGCGCAGTTCCTCGCTGTGTGCAAGAAGATCAAGGCAAGCGGGAAGACTCCGATCGCGATCGGCGGAAGCCAGGACACCTGGGCGTCGTGGATCTTCCTCGGCGGGATGTTCTCGACGGACGTGCTCGGGAAGGACCCGAGCTGGATTGTGAAGCGCAAGCAGAACAAGGTTCACTTCACCGATCCTGTGGTCGCGAAGGTCTTCAACGCCTGGGCGGGCCTGGCTAAAGCCGGCTACTTCAACAAGGACGCGCTCAGCCTCAACTACGCCGGCATGCAGCAGGAGTTCCTCGACGGTAAGGAAGCCATGTACCCGATGGGGACGTGGGCCGCGTCGGCGACCGCCGTCGGTGGAGCCAAGTTCGGTGTCGGGGTCTTCCGGCTTCCGCCGTTCAGCGGCGCCCCGGTTCAGGCTGTCTTCACCAACGGGGGCGCGGTCGTCAGTGCGAAGTCGGCCCACCTTGACGCCGCGAAGAAGCTGGCGAAGTTCTGGTCGCTCGACCCTCAGACGAACGCGACGCTCGCGAAGAACGACGCCGGCCTCATCGCCACGAAGGGCTTCAAGCAGCCCAGCGGCCTCCCGTTAGTCTTCTACCGAACAGCAGCGTTGTACCAGCAGAAGAGCACGAGGCAACATCCCTTGAAGAATGTCGATGTCATGTTTTTCAACAACGGGGACCGCGCGTCGGTGCCGGGTATGGATGCCTTCTACGCCACTGCAGCGCAGAACATCCTCCTCGGCCGCTCCGTGCAGTCACAGCTGAAGTTCCTCGACACGCAGTGGAACAAAGCTGCAAAGAGTAACGGGTAGCCTCGCTGTCGGAGCAGCTCATTGCCGGGTCGGCTCGTCCGACCCGGCAATGACCTCTGCCTGCGCACGATCGTGATCGGGGCTGCCTCTGAAACGGCCGCAGTCCGCAGGGGCTTCTGGGCGCAGAGACGAGCGGCGCGCGCGAGACGCACGAGTCCCAACCTTCGCAGGTGGACAGCACCTGGATTCGCCGGTCCGGCCACCGTGCTCTACCTGGCTCTGGTGTTCCTCCCGCTCGTCCTCGCGCTGAGCTACAGCCTGACCAACAAGAACCTTCTCAGCCCGCACTCTTCCTACGTCGGTCTCTGGAATTACCACGAGCTTCTGAGTGACACCGTCTTCAAGCAAGCGGTGAAGGTGACCGCGATCATGACCGCCCTCATCGTCGTCCTTCCGAATGCGCTTGGTCTCGGAATCGCGCTTATGCTCCGCGCTGAGACACGCCTGTTCGCCGTCCTGCGAACGATCTTCTTCGTGCCCGTCGTGCTCGCCGGCGTCGTCGTGAGCTTCATCTGGCAGGCGATGCTCACGGACTATGGCGTGATCAACTCAGTTCTGGGGTCTGTCGGGCTTGGCGCTCTGCAGCAAGGCTGGCTCGATACCCCGAACCATGCAGTCGGATCGATCGTGGCGGTTGCGACCTGGCAGTACGTGGGCTTCTGTGCCGTCGTCTATCTGGCGGCCCTGAAGGCGATTCCCGATGAGCTGCTCGAGGCGGCTCAGGTGGACGGTTGCGTCGGCTTCGCGCGGTTCCGGCGCATCATCTGGCCGCTCGTGGCGCCGGCGGTGACGATCAACACGGTTCTGCTCCTTATCACGGGCTTCAAGCTCTTCGACTACGTGAAGATCATCACCAACGGCGGGCCGGGTGGAGCGACGAACAACATGGCGTTGAACATCTACTCCGTCGGCTTCACCCAGAACGCGTTCGGCCTTGCCTCAGCGCAGGCGGTCGTTCTCTTCGCGATCGTCGCCGGGCTGTCGACCGTCGCCGTCCTGCTCCTCCGCCGTCGAGAGGTCGAGGTATGACAAGCCCTCTGTGGCTCGGTCGCTACCGCTCCGCCTTCGCCGTCGTCGTGTCCGCGATCTTCGCGGCCCCGCTCTACCTCGCTCTCGTCAACGTGTTCAAGCCGGCCGATGCGATCAGGGCGCATCCACTGGCTCTTCCCCTTCATGACTTCACGACATCCAACGTCGCCAGCGCCGCTCAGCTGAGCCTCGTACAGCACGGTCTGAAGACGAGCTTGATCATCACCGTCGGATCGCTCTTGCTGATGGTGCCGCTCTCCGCAATGGCCGCCTACTACGTCTCGCGTTGGGACTCGAAGGTGGCACGACTACTGATGCTGTTCTTCCTCTTCGGCTTGATGCTGCCGCCGCAAGTGGTGCTGATTCCGACGACGGTCATCCTCAGACACCTGCACCTGATGTTCACCTACTGGGGGGTGATCCTCAACTTCGCGGCTTACTACCTGCCCTTCGGTGTCTTCGTCTTCAGCGGCTTTCTCCGCTCCGTGAGCAGGGAGCTCGACGAGGCCGGAGCTATCGACGGAGCGTCGAGCCTGAAGGTCTTCTGGCGCATCATCTTCCCGTTGATGAGGCCGGCAACAGCCAGCGTCATCGTCGTCACCGCGCTCTGGACATGGAACGACTTTCTGTCGCCGTTGATCATCCTCGGTGCTGCACACGGCGTCACCATCACCACCGGCATCTACCTGGCGATTGGAACGTATTCGATCGACTATGGCCAGGAGTTCGGCGTGATGTTCCTCGCCTCGCTGCCGGTACTGGCGCTGTTCCTCTTCCTTCAGCGCTACTTCGTCAGCGGCCTAACCGGAGGTGCGACGAAAGGATGAGAACGATCAGAGCGCGGGGAGATCGCTGAGATGGCACAGGTCGAATTCAGCGAAGTGACGAAGGAGTTCGCCGGCGGCGTGCGCGCCGTCGAGAACCTGAATCTGCGGATCGACGACGGGGAGTTCGTCGTCTTCGTCGGGCCTTCCGGCTGCGGAAAGACGACGGCGCTGAGGATGACGGCCGGCCTCGAGGCAATCTCGGAAGGAACGATCTCGATCGGCGATCGAGTCGTGAATGACGTTCCTTCGGCGAAGCGCGACATTGCAATGGTGTTCCAGAACTACGCCTTGTACCCGCACATGAGCGTGTTCGAGAACATGGCCTTCGGCCTTCAGCAGCAGCGACTCTCGAAGAGAGAGGTCGAACGGCGTGTTCGCGACATCGCCGATTTGTTGGAGCTCGACCAGTACCTGAGCCGTAAGCCTCGAGCGCTCTCGGGAGGCCAGCGGCAACGGGTCGCCATGGGGCGCGCGATCGTTCGCGAGCCGGCCGTGTTCCTGATGGACGAGCCGCTCTCCAACCTCGACGCAAAGCTTCGCGTGCAGATGAGAGCCGAGATTCGCGCTCTCCAGCGTGAGATCGGAACGACGACGATCTATGTCACCCACGACCAAGTCGAAGCGATGACGATGGGCGATCGGGTCGCGGTACTCCGCAGCGGCGTTCTCCAGCAGGTCGCGGCACCACACGCGCTGTACCACCGTCCGGCGAACGTATTCGTCGCCGAGTTCATCGGCAGCCCGGCGATGAACCTGTTCGAGGTTCCAGTCGATCATGGACGCGAGCTCGTTCTCGACAGCTCCGAACGGATGTCCGCTCCCGCATGGGCATTCGATCAGCTTTCAGGCCTCTCGAGAATCGTTGTCGGCATTCGGCCGGAAGACCTCCATATCGACCGCGACGGCGGAGGCCTTCAGGCGAGCGTTCAGGGCGTCGAGGATCTAGGCGCCGAGGTGATCGCGCATCTGGAGGCAGAGAGCGCCGTTGCCACCTCGCGACACATCCGAGAACTCGCCGACGAGCTCGACGATCCGCGGCTCGTGTCAGGACTCCGGCGCGCTGCCAGGACCGTCGCCACCAGGAGCGATCGGGTGCGGATTGTCGCCCGGCTTTCCGCGACCGTGAGAGTCCGGGAAGGCGAGCGGCTGCGCTTGACCTTCGACGCAGACAAGGTCCACCTCTTCAATGTCGAGAGCGGCCTCGCTCTCAAGCGTCCGGACGGGGGCGTCGCGGCCGATGTACGGTCGTCGCTCTCCCTCATGACCGGTCCGTCCCTCGTCGAGTCGAACGGGTAAGGGGCGCTGCGAGCCACGCCTGCCATGAGCCGCGTCGAGGGCAAGGTCTGCATCGTCACGGGCGCCGGCTCGGGAATCGGCCGCGCCAGCGCTGCTCTCTTTGCCGAGCACGGTGCTCATGTCGACGTCACCGACGAAGCCTCGACCACTGCGCTTGCTGAGCGCCGGTAAGGCGTAGCGGTCGCCCCTTTGGGTCGCTCGCCGAACGCATCGCCGGTGGAGGAGATCCTTCTCCTCCATCACAGCCATCTCGACGTCGGATACACGCACTCCCAGCCAATCGTGTGGGAGCTGCAGCAGGAGTTTGTGAGCCAGGCAGTCGACTGGCTCGAGCAGACCGCCTGCCTGCGCGAGCCAAGTCGGCCGAAGTGGACGTGCGAGGCGACGGAACCGGTCCGGCGCTGGCTCGCAGCTGCTTCAGAGCACGAAATCGATCGCTTCACCTCGCTCGTGCATCAAGGGCGGATCGGACTCTCGGCGTTGCGCTGGCACGTGACAGCGAACATCGACCGCGCCGGCCTCGAACGGCTGATCGAGGGCAAGCGCGAGTTGGAGCAGAGACTGAAGACGTCGATTCGCGTCGCCTGCCAGCACGACGTCAACGGGGTGCCATGGCCGCTGGCCGATGTTCTCATCGATCACGAGATCGACCTCTACGTCACGGCGACCAACCCACATTTGGGCCGGCCTGTCCGACCTCGTCCCGGCATCTTCAAGTGGCGAGCGCCCTCCGGGCGAGGGCTCCGAGTCTTCAACGGCCACGCCTACACGATGTTCGATCAACTCCTCCATGCCTGGGACGACTCGGTCGATCGAATGGCCGCCGGCTGGCGCGAGCTCCAAGCTCGGCTGCTCGAGACCAGCTACTCCCTGCCGTTCGTCTATCTCACGAGCACGTGCTCGCCGGTCATGTGGGACAACGGCCCGCCGAACCCGTTCCTGCCGGAGCTTGTGGCCAAGTGGAACGAGAGCGAAGTCGGTCCGACCATCAGCTATGCGACGTTCGACGACCTCTTGGACCGCGTCAGGGCGATCTCTGACGACGACATCGAGTCGTTGAGCGGCGACTGGACGGACTACTGGAGCTTCGGGCTAGGCAGCGCGCCCGTCGCAACGGCCCTTAGCCGCCGCGCGAAGCGTCTTCTATCCGCTGCGGCGACGCTCTCGGACAGTCGGCCGCACCCCCTGGCGTCACGGGCAGCGGAGCTGATCGATCTGTACGACGAGCACACTTTCGCCTTCTGGGATACGGCAGACAATCACCCGCAGACACAGACGATCGAAATGCTGAAGCAGTCGTTGGCTCACGAGGGCTACGAGCTCGCTTCGTTCGCCGTCATGGACGCGCTCGAGCGGCTCGCCGGCAATCCACCTGCCGACCGGCAGATCGGCGCCGTGTTGCTGTGCAACGCATCGCGCGTGCCGGTCGTCGTAAGGCCCGAGATACCGAAGAGTTGGGTTGGCGACCAGCCTGCTTCCACGTCGAGGACGTATCGCGCCAGCCGGATGTCCTACGACAACCGCACGTGGGAAGCGACGCGCGAGGCCTCTGGGAAGCAAGCGTTCGGCCCTGTCGAGGTGGCGCCGCTCTCCTGGAGGATCATTCCCATCGATCGGCTACCGGAAGCGAACGAGGCCGGCGCGATCTTCCATCGAATTGAAGCAGAGGCTCCGGTTCGCCAAGACGCCGGCTTCGTCTCGGTCGCTGCCGACTACGAACCGCGCGTCGGCACTATCGAGACCTCTGCCTACACCGTCAAGTACGACCCGGACAGTGGTCGGATCCTGAGCTTGAGCGATGGGCGCGGCCATGCGCTCCTCAGCCCGAGGCTTGGTATCGACTTCTTCTCTCCCGTGCGCGAGCGAACCGACGGCTTGGACGAGTCACGACGCTACGCCTTCTATCTCCGTAACCTCGAAAGGGAAAAGATCGACATCTCGTGCTGGAAAGACTGGGATGCAGTTCGCGAGAGCGCGCGTGAGGTTACGTCCTTGCGCACGATCGAGGCACCCGACCGGATCACGCTTATACGTGAACTCGAAGTGCCGGGAGCGCGACGACTTGTCCAGTCCTTCACCCTGACGGCGGACGACCCCATTATTCGCATCGACGTTGAGCTCGAGCTCGAGCCGAATCAGCTTCCACAGGCTTTCTACTTCGCTATCCCACTTTCCCTGTCAGCCGGCTGGCGTGCGGTGTTCGACAGCGCCGGAGCGACGATCGAGCTCGACGGGCAGCAGCTTCCAGGGGCATGTCGTAACTGGATCACCGCAGAGTCGTTCGCGGCGATCGGAGACGAGACCGGCGCCGTTGTGCTCCTCTGCCCGGACGCCCCGCTCGTCCAGTTCGGGGACTTCCACTTCGGCCCTCCGCTCGACGAGGTTCCTCGGCCGGCAAAGCCACTGCTGCTTGCCTGGCCCGTGAACAACTACTGGGATACCAACTTCCCACGCGCAGAGACACGAACAATCAGGTTGCGTTACGGCTTCATCGCTGTCGACGATCTGAATGAGGAGACGATCCGCCCGCACGCCGCAAGGTTTGCCCAGCCGCCGTTTGTCTGGCCGGTCGCCGGCGCGAACGTCTGCGCCTCAAGCGGGCACTTCGCCGCCGACTGATGACTGATCGTTTGGGAATCGCGGTTGAAGTCGGCGGCGGGCACACGACGTGCGCGTTGGTGGACGGCTCCCGCGTCCTCGACAGGACATTGGTCGACTGCGTCAGCACCAGCCTGGCGAAGACCCTGGAGACGGTCGAGGTCTCCGTTCGGACACTGCTCGCGGCCGCCGGGGTTGAGCCTGAGGACTGCATCGGCGTTTCGGTCGCGTTCTGCGGGATCGTCGACGCGGGAAACGGCCGCGTCCTCGCGACGCCGCACGGAAAGTTCGAGGACGCCATCGAGGTTGATCTCGCAGGCTGGAGCCGCGATGCCTTCGGGCTGCAGCTCCGCCTCGAGAACGACGCCCGTCAAGCGCTGCTTGGGGAGCATTGGGCCGGCGCCGCGCGCGGCGTGCAGGACGTGGCTCTGATCACCCTTGGCACCGGGATCGGCGGCGCCGCGATGGTAGACGGGCGTCTCCTAGCCAGCCGTCACCACCAGGCCGGGGTGATCGGCGGTCACATCCCGGTCAGCATCGACGGTCGTGCGTGCAGATGTGGCGGGAGCGGGTGTGCGGAGGCTGAGGCATCGACCTGGGCGCTGCCGTTGATCTGTGCCGAGTGGGCCGGCTTCGCAGAGAGCTCGCTCGCTCGGGAGGAGCGGATCGACTACGAAACGCTCTTCCGCCACTACGACGCCGGCGACGCCGTCGCTACCGCCGTTCTCGAGCGGAGTTGCGACGTTTGGGCGACGCTTGCCGTCACCCTGATTCACGCCTATGACCCCGAGGTTCTCGTCCTTGGCGGCGCCGTGATGCGCCGTAGCGAGGAAGTGCTACCGCGGATTCGCGCCCGCGCGTACGACCGCGCCTGGACACCGGGGCGGAGGGTGCGGATCGAACCGACTACGCTCGGCGACGACGCCCCGCTGTACGGCGCCATCCCGCTCCTCGGCCTCGCCGCGTGAGCCTGGGCTACGACCAGCGCCCGGTCGTCCCCGTCGGGAGAGAAGACGAAGTCCGTAGCGGCTGGGTGGAGGTCGGCGCGACAATCGCTGCGGACGCACGCCGAGGCGACCGCTGCGTCCTCGCGGTCGAGTGCTATCCGGGCGTCCACGCCGGCGAGGTGCGGGATGCGCTTGCCGCCGCGCTCGCGCCCGCGACGATCGTCACCGCCGAGGACGCGCTCCTATCGGCCGGCGATCTCTCCCGCGCGTTGGCGCCCTATCTCGGCGACGACCCCGTCTTCGGCCGAATGAGCCCATTCGGCCTCGATTGGTTCTTCGCCCCGGACCGTGTTGCCTCGCTCCGCGCACGTGTCGGTCGCGTCGAGCACGGGATCGCGCTGGTCATCGGCACGGGTGCGGTCGTCGTCGCTCCCGACGCCGACCTCCTCATCTATGCAGACCTCACGCGCTGGGAAATCCAGCGGCGGCAGCGCCAACGCGAGATCGGCAACCTCGGCGCCGACAACGCCGGGGCGCCGGCAGCCGAGCTCTTCAAGCGCGGTTACTTCGTGGACTGGCGAGCCGCCGACCGCTGGAAGAACGCGTTGCTCGACCGCGTTGACTGGTACCTCGACACGAACGAGGCCGGATCGCCTCATCTCGTCGCGGGCGCGTCATACCGGCGGGCGCTCGGAGTCACGGCCCGACGACCGTTCCGGCTGGTCCCGTTCTTCGATCCCGGACCGTGGGGCGGCGAGTGGATGCGCCGCCGCTTCGGACTCCCGGCCGAGGAGCCGAACTTCGCCTGGTGCTTCGACTGCGTTCCGGAGGAGAACAGCCTGCTGTTCGGCTTCGGCTCGCGCACCATCAGTTCGCCGGCGCTTCCCGTCGTTCACCGTCACCCGCTGGATCTTCTCGGCCGCAACGTCTTCGAGACCTTCGGCGCCGAGTTCCCGATCCGCTTCGACCTGCTCGACACCTGGGAGGGCGGCAACCTGTCGCTCCAGGTTCACCCGCTCCGGGACTACATCCGCAAGCGCTTCGGGATGAACTACACGCAGGACGAGAGCTACTACGTGCTCGACGCCAAGGCAGGAGCTCAGGTCTACCTGGGCTTCAAGGACGGGATCGACGCGAGGCGCTTCACGAACGAGCTCGAGGCGGCCCAAAATGGCGGCCCGTTGTTCCGTCCCGCACACCACGTGACCGCTTGGCCCTCGGTGAAGCACGCGCACTTCTCGATCCCCGCTGGGACGATCCACTGCTCCGGCCAGGACAACGTCGTGCTCGAGATCAGCGCAACCCCGTACATCTTCACGTTCAAGCTCTGGGATTGGGGGCGCGTCGACCTGCACGGAGAGCCGCGCCCGATCCATCTAGAACACGGCTTCGCGAACCTCCAGTGGGAGCGAAACGCCGAATGGGTGGGACGGAACCTCGTCGACCGAGTCCGGCCAGTCGCCCGGGGTAAAGGCTGGCAGGAGGAGTCGACCGGACTTCACCCACTCGAGTTCATCGAAACACGCAGACACTGGTTCACCGGGCCGGTCGAGCACAACACCGGCGGAACCGTGAACGTGCTTAACCTCGTTGAGGGCCCGGCTGCGGTGGTCGAGAGTCCGAGTGCCGGCTTCGAGCCGTTCGTCGTCCACCACGCCGAGACGTTCGTCGTGCCCGCGAGCGTTGGCAGCTATCGCATCTGTCCCCTCGCCGGGGCGGAGACGCGGCTTGCCACGGTCAAAGCCTACGTTCGCGAGTTGTGAGCCGATATGAGAACTCTCTACGTCTGCAAGGCGGGACGAAGAGCTCCGGGCCCCTCAGCGTCCGCGCGGTGTGAGAGACGATCTTCGTGCTCGTCATCATGCTCGTTGCCAGGCCCTTCGGAACTAAGGGTCCATGAACGGCCGCATACCCGCCAGAGCCCTCTGACCGACTCGAACCGTCGATCCCTGCTTAACCATGGAGGTGCTCTTTCCATGAGCCTTGGGTGCGGGGCGCGGCTGCAAGCGTTCTGCAAGCATCAAGCTTCCGCAGCAATGTCACGGTGTTCCACCTAAATGCAGACCTGCGGGCCGGAACTGCTGTGCAACCGGCGTTTCGGCGGTATACGGCAGAACGCGCATACACGATCGAGGCGGCTCATAACCCGGAGGTCGCAGGTTCAAATCCTGCCCCCGCTATTGGAAAGGCCCGCAAACGCGGCCTTTTGTTTCTAGATTGGCCGGGAGTTCCGAACTTTCTACCCCTTTTTCTACCTCTCCGATTTCTTTGACGGCCCGTTTTGCTCGCGAGGTTGGACCGCGTGGCGGCTGAACAACGAGGCGAGCGCGTCCGAAGATCCGGCCCGGATCCGCTGCCAGAGTTCGACGTCGTCTTGGGTGTCCATCTACCTAGTACTGTCCGATCGCCCTAAGAATGTTCGCAAGCTCAGGGCCCGGCCACACCGCGGCCTCAAGCTCAGACCACCCAGCGGCTGCCACAGAATCGATCCTCCACCTGACGCCACGACTGGCATCCCTCGACTCCGGCGGCGCGTTCTCCTCGGCGGGCTACTCCACGAGTACGAACTTGCGGCCTGATCGAGTATGTGCACCCCGCGGGGTGCCGATCGCGCCGTCTGGGATCCGGCTCTTTCGCTGGAACCCGCAGGGACGCGGGCGAATTAGCGTGACCCTCGGCGGGACGGCTCGGCAAGCACGGTCGGCGCGGTCGCCTACTGCTCGGTCGCCGCGCCTCCGGCTCGCTGCGCGCGATCGGCTTCGCCGGCGTTGCAATCGCCGGCTTGTCTACCTCGTCAGCCGCATCCGGCGGCGGCACGGGCGCTTACTCGAAGAGTCGGCCTCGCGGACACTGGCTCGAGCGGCGGTGTCTCCGGTCCGCCGGCCGCGCGGCCTCACCCAACCCGACGCGCGCGGCATCGTCGCAGGAGCGAGAAGACGCGAGGTGGGGGGCACGTAAGCGTGCGGCGCGGGTGAGGGGCGCTGCACTCGCGTGCGGCTGCCCGACTGCGGGAAGAGCCCGGTCATGACGGTCTTGCCGGAGAGGCCGGCGCTCGCTCGCCTCGTCGAGCGGCTCACGCACGGCCATGACCGCCACGGCCAGCGCTGGCAGCTGCAGGTGCCCTGCGAGGACGAGCCGTTCACGGCGGCGCGGCCGTTGCTGCTTTTGCTCGGGCTGCCGACCTTCGGGTTGGCGTTCGCGATCAGTGTGCTCACGACCTATGGGCCGGTGGTGCTGATCCACCTGACCAATTCGACGTCGCAGGTCGGTGCGTTGATCGGCGGCGAGGGCGCCTTCGCTCTTGCCATCCCGCTCGTCTCGGGGGCGCTGTCGGATCGGTTGCCGGGCTCGCCGGCCGGGCGCCGGCTCCCGTTCGTGCTCGCCGGCGCCCCACTGATTGTCGCCGGGCTCGCTCTGTTGGCGTTCAGTGGCTCCTTTGCGGCCGCGGCCGCGGCGGTGCTCGCCTTCTTCGTCGGCTACTACCTCTACTACCCGCCCTATCGTGCGCTTTATGCCGACCTGCTGCCGCGGCGTTTCTACGCCCGCGCCCAGTCGACCCAGGCGATCCTGCGCGGCGCTGGGCTCGGTGTCGCCCTGCTCGCGGGCGGATTGTTGCTCGCGGTCTGGCGGCCGCTCCCGTTCGCGATTGCCGGCTTCGCGGTCGTCGCCACTACGTTCGCGCTCGCGCCGCTGCTGCGGCTCGAGAACAGGTGCCCAAACCCGCTGCTTCCCTACGAGGCCGTAACGCTCCCGCGGCTGTTACGCAACGGCGAGCTGCGCGCGTTCGCGAGCGCGAACGCGCTTTGGGAGTTCAGCTTTAGCGGTCTGAAGAGCTTCATCGTCCTTTACGTCGTGCGCGGTCTCGGCCGCTCGCCCTCGCTCGCCTCGGCGGTGATCGCGGTCGTCGCCGTCGCGTACATCGCCGGCGCGCCGCTCGCCGGTCGGCTCGCCGACCGTTACGGGATCGTTCCCGTCCTGCGCGTTGCCGCCCTCATCTACGGCGCCGGCCTCCTCTTCGGTGTGCTCCCGCACGCGCTCACACCGCTGCTGATCGGACTTCCGGTCGTGGCGCTCGCCGGCGCGATCGTGATGACGCTGCCGCAAGCGCTTGCCTTCACGCTCGCCCCACTTGGCAGCGAGGGCGCCGCCGCCGGAGTGCAGGATTTCTCGCGCGGCTTCGGCCTCGTGCTCGGACCGATCGCCGTCGGCACCGCCGTCGGCGCCTTCCACAGCCAGCTCCCCTCGACGCATGGCTATGCCGCCATGTGGCCCGTGATCGGAATTCCGGTACTCGCATCGCTGCTCTTTTTACGCAGGCTGCAGCCGCGCCGCGAAGCCGCACCCGCGACCCGATAGCAGCGGGCCGACTCGGCCTGTCAGCTACCTCGCGTGGATGGCCTAACAATCCGCTCCGCCTGGACGACTGAGCACCGGTCTGGACCACGCACCAGTTATGTGTTTCACCCGCGCGCGACTACCAAGGATCCCGTTGCAGCGCAAGTTCGCTTGTGGCGGGAGAGCGTTACCGTTGCCGCACTTGCGCCGATTAGTCTCGACCCCGCCCTGCGTCAGCTACGAGCGCGATGCTGTGGTAGACGCCGACGCCGTAGCGACGTCACGCGGGTAGGTGCGCAGGGCTTTGTAGAGGAAGTACGCGCTGGCGGCAAGCGGAAGGAGCATGAGCGCGAACGTCCACTGCAGCGCCGACCGACCGCCGCCGAACACGTAGTCCGAGACCGCTCCGAACAACAACGGTGCGGTCGCCTGCGCGAGCGTGCGCAGGGCCGTGCGGATGCCTTCGGCGCGGCCCCAGAGGAGCGGATGAACGATGTCGAGGCGCGCGGCATCGATCGGCGGGTTTTGCGCGGAGAGGGCGAGCGCGGCGAGCGAGATGTAGGGCAGCGCCGTCAGCGGGTTTCGCGTGAGGATCGCGGGCACAAAGAGGATGACGGCCGCAGTGGCGGCGATCGCGCTCACCAGGATCCGGCCGTTGAGGAAGCCGCGGTGCAGGAGGAAGTCGCCGAGCCCGCCGCCGACGAGGACGCCGATGACCCCTGCCGCGCCGACTGCGAGGAGCACGAGCGTGCTGAGCGCTTGAGCGATTCCATACTGCTTGGTCACGAACTCGACGCCGAAGGTCTGGACTCCCGAGAGGAAGTAGTAGCCACCGGCGCTCGCCAAGATCAGTGCGACGTTCGTCCTGATCGAGAGCACGTAGCGCGCGGCCGCGAGCAGCCCCAGCCGGCGGGGATCCCGCGACAAGATGAGATTGGGATCGGGCTGGATGCCGCGTTCGCTGGCAAGGCGCTGCGCGTCGGTCGCCTGCTCCTCGCCGTCGTCGCCGGCAGCGGCCGCGGCCGGCCTCGCCGTTGGGGAGACCAGTGGGTTCCGGCCGCCGCGGGTCGGCTCGGGCAGCGCGAACACGAGCCAGGCCAGTGCGAACGCCGGCAGGGCGAGGATCACGAACGACGCCCGCCAGGACAAAGTCGCGATTCCACCCGTCACTGCGAAGCCGAAGGCGGCGCCGACGAGCTCTCCCGAGATGATGTAGCCGTAGATGCGCCCCCGCTCCGCGGAGGCGAACCAGTCGCCGACGAGCGAGGCGACGATTGGCCCGGCAGCGGCCGTGACGCCGCCGAGGAAGAGGCGTGCGAGTAGTAGCTGACCGAACGTGGGGGCGGAGGCGCTCCAGATCATCGCGGCGCCCCAGAGCACGATCGCGCCGCCGAGCAATCGTGTCCGGCGCACGCGGTCGGCGAGGACGCCAAAGGGAAGGCTCGCCGCCGCTGCGACGAGCGACGTAACTGCGACCAGCAGCCCGACGTCGGTGTTGTTGATGTGGAGGTCGTGCCTGAGTTGGATCGCCGACGCTCCGACGGTGGCGGAGTCAGCACTCGCGAGCGCCAAGACCGAAGCGAGCAGGAGGATCACGCGCGTTCGCTCCCTGCCACCGAGGGCGGACGTCAGAGCATTCGCGCCTGCGCGCGCGAGCCGGCCGGCCGCGGCCGCGGCGAGATCGATCGGCCGGCGGCCGGCGCTCGCGTCGCCCGTCATCCAGGCACCGTCACTGGCAACGATCGTAGGCTTGACCCCTCCTATGTCCAGAGGTGGTCATCCGGGTGGAGCGCGTCGTGGCTGTGATTCCTCGTTTCTCACCTGCGTCGGCAGACGCCTACGGGCGGCTTCTCCCAGCAGCTCGCTGGCGCGCTTGGGCCGGCCAACGTGACCTTGATCCCGCTACCGTTGATCGTCCTCGCCCGGCCTCAGCCTGACGTTGGTCGCCGCCGCAGTGACCAGCTCGCGCCACCCGGCCCTGGCGCGCCGAGCGAGGGAGCGTTCGAGTTGGGTTGCAATTAACCGCGACAAAACCACCGAAGTGGCGTGTGTGAAATGGGTCGAGGTCGGTCTGAGCGTTCATTGTCCAGGCGAGAACTTTTGCCAGAACTTTTGCCCGTCTGAGCCGACCTGAGCTGATCTCAGGTGACCTGAGACGGCGGAACACGGCGGCATGCCACCGTATCTGACCTGGATCGGCTGTTCTCATAACCCGGAGGTCGCAGGTTCAAATCCTGTCCCCGCTACTAGAAAGGCCCCGGAAAGCGTTTGCTCCGCTGCGCCGAGCAAGCGCGAGGTTCTCGCACCCACGAGAGTGGCCGATGCAGCCGGTGTCGTTCGTCAGCAAGTGGATCGAGACCGAGGTGTCGGGCGACGTCGTTCGGACTCTGTGGATGTCGTCGCGAGGCGGGATCAGCGCGTAGAAGTCGCCGCGAGTGAGCGCGCGCCGCTCGAGGACCTCGAGGCGGCCGTCCCGTCTTGCGTAGATCTCCTCGTCCTGCCTGCCGTGATACAGGCCTACGGGGCCCCACGCGAGATGGTCGTGCACAGGTGTCCCGCTGATCGACAAGCGCACGGCCGTAATGAACGCCCGCAGGAGCGGAGTGTCGAGTACGCACTCGTCTAGGAATGTCACGAAGTCGCACCCTACGCGGTTGGTGGCATAGCATCGCGCGGTGCCCGACTGCGCAATCCTCTGTTTCGGCGACTCCAATACTTGGGGTTGTCCGCCTAACGGGACAGGCGAGCGATTCCCCCGTGACGTCCGGTGGCCGGGCGTCCTGCAGCAGCTCCTGGGCGACGAGTACTACGTCATCGAGGAGGGATTGAACGGACGCACGGCGACGCTCGAGCATCCATGGGTCGAGGGGCTCAGCGGCCGCACCTACCTACTTCCATGCTGCAAATCCCACGCGCCGCTCGATCTCGTGATCATCTATCTCGGCACGAACGAGCTCGCGCCCTTTCACCACCTGCCGGCGCTCGGGATCGCGGCGTCGTGCGCATCGCTCGTGCGCGTCGTGCGCGCGGCCGAGTGCGGGCGAGACGGTGGGACGCCGCCGGTGCTGCTCGTTTGCCCGCCGCCCATCGAAGCGACCGGACCGAATGCTTCGATGCTCGAGGAGGCAGCGGTGAAATCGCAGGCGCTCGGCAAGTGTTTCGCCGACGCGGCGGCAGCGGTGGGAGCCGAGCTACTCGATCTCGCCGACGTCCTTCGCTACTCCGACGAAGATCCGATCCATCTCGACGCTGACGGCCATCGCATACTCGCAGAGGCGTTACTGCCATACGTGCGTCGACTTGAGCACGCGGCATAAGCAATGGATGACGAGCGGTATCTGCTCCGAGCGATCGACCTCGCTGCAAGAGCGCGCAGCAAGGGAAACGAGCCGTTCGGAGCGCTGATCGTCGATCCGGACGGCAACGTCTTAGTCGAAGCCGAGAACACGGTCGTGACCGCACGCGATTGCACAGCTCACGCCGAAACGAACGCGGTGCGCGAGGCCTGCGCGCGGCCTGATCTGCCGTGGGTGGCGCGAGAGTGCGTTTAGATCGACGAGAGCTGCGGGGGCGGTAGGCGCCGTGCTTGAACGAGTGCGACGAGGTTCATGACGATCGTGAAGGGGTTGGCGATCACGAGGCTAATCAGGCCCCACCAGCCTTGGACGAGTGTGCGTCCTGTGTAGCGCATGACTGCGCGGGTGCCGCATTCTCGGCAGAGCGTCGGTTCGATCTTGACGAACTTCTGCAGGTAGAGCATGCCGACGTGACGGCGGATGACGAGGCGCCGAGCGGGACCCCGCCCGCAAGAGTCGCAGCTGTGCGGATCATCGATCGATGAGACGTTCTCGCTATTGGTGAGCGCGTGTTCCATTGAGACCCTTCGTGCGTTGGGGGAACGGATGCTGCTTGGTGATATCGGCGTGCGGCCCTCGCGGCTTGAGCTGCGTT
>Ga0070707_100002989_pt1 | contig 16050 bp, 12 predicted proteins | sample KBSK5502metaG_FD_65468 | JGI IMG/M metagenome (GOLD analysis project Ga0070707, IMG submission 65468) | Corn, switchgrass and miscanthus rhizosphere microbial communities from Kellogg Biological Station, Michigan, USA - KBS K5-50-2 metaG | ecosystem: Host-associated > Plants > Roots >... | reverse complement strand
GCGGATCCTTTGAAAATGTCAAACGCGCTCCGGGAAATCATCTTCAACGGTAAAGAAGTGGATCGTGCACTTCAGATGGTCGTCGCAGAGTAGCTCGACCACCCCTCGACCCAATTTTCTTCGTCTCCGGGAGAATGTTTCGATGAAATCGAAGAGAGGATTTCTCTTAGTCGTTAACTTCAAGACCTACATTGAAGCGACCGGCAAACGCGCTATCGAGCTGGCGAAGATCGCTGAAGAAGTTTCGAGAGAGACTGGAGCAACCATTATCGTCACTCCACAAATTACTGATATCGAACCTGTCTCTAGGATAGTCGACATTCCAGTCTATAGTCAGCACATTGATTCTGTGAGACCGGGCGCCCACACGGGACACGTGATTGCTGAGGCCGTGAAGTCAGCAGGTGCGGATGGATCTCTGCTCAATCACTCAGAGAGACGGATCACGCCTTCAGAGATCGCTGAGAGTCTGAAACTGTGTGTTGATGCAGACCTTCGATCCCTAGTCTGCGCCGATACCACCGAGGCCAGCGTCAAGATCGCGAAGATGCTGCCAGACATGATTGCAATCGAGCCTCCCGAACTCATAGGCACGGGCGTTTCTGTCTCGAAGGCTCGGCCCGAACTGATTACGGAGAGCGTCAAGCAGATCAGAAAAGTAAATCACACTGTACGGGTTCTGTGTGGTGCGGGAATTACAACCGCAGAGGACGTTTCAAAGGCGCTAGAGTTGGGTTCAGAAGGGGTTCTCGTAGCTAGTGCAGTAGTCAAGAGCGAGGACCCTAGAGCGGTTCTTGAGAGCATGGCTGGCAAGATGCTTTCCTAGGGGAAAGGTTTGTTCTAGCTGTAGACTAAATACGATAAGGCAACGAGGTTCCGCTTCGACGATAATGGCTAACAAGGGCTGGAAGAGAAACGAAAGTCTGCTTCGAGTATTCGCCTACGGCTCCGTCGTATCGACTTACATCCTGATCGTAATCGGTGGATACGTGACCACAAGCAATTCTGGCCTCGGCTGTGGAGAATCCTGGCCATTATGCAAAGGCGCGGTCCTTCCCTCCCTTAACAATCCTGAAGTCGTGATTGAGCTCACACATCGACTGTTCAATTCGGTAGTGGGCGTTTTCATCCTAGGCCTGGCGATTGTAGCCTGGACGAAATACAGGACAGAGAGAAATATCATTCTTCTCTCAACAACAAGCATCGTCGCGCTAATCGCGCAGGTGCTCCTCGGAATGGTAACTGTCACCACATCGCTGAATCCTGTTGTTAGCGACGCGCACCTCGCACTCGCATCGGCGATACTTGCAATCCTCGTAGCTAACGCGGTAACGGTTCGAAATCTGACTCTGAGACCGGCCGAAGTGAGGTAATAATTATCGATCGTCTCCCGACATAGCTAGTGCAAAATTCTAAAGCTCAGTTTCGGCTACCTTCTTGGGTAATAGACATAACTCTTTGTTTCTTCTCTGTCGTGTTGGCTGTTAAGTCGGTCTGGCAGTACTACGATCCTTCGCGGGAGATTCTCGGACTCTTGGAACTGTTTAGGCGGATGGTTAACGGTTCCATACGTATCGGTCTCTTAAACGATGCATCTTCGTTAGGGAAACTCTCCCTCCTCTCCTATAACCAACTGGCCAATTATGATTCTCCAAGTTGTTACAAGCTCTGCGCAATATTACGGGCGGCAGGATTACTAGCGGCTAGGAGGAAATCTCTCAAAAGAGGCTTCCCCACCAGACAGCCTTATGCCCTCATACCATGTCTAGTATCTTGCTATCATTTCAGGCTCCGGAGTGGTGGGCTGGAGATTCCTGTGTCGAGAGGGAAGCGTCTCAGTCTACCCTTGACCAAACATACTCCAGCGGCTATTTCTCGGCCAGGAGTCGAAGTACGCTCCTTCACACTCACCCGTAACAAGTTAAGCCTCTGTATCGCCCAAGAGACTCATGTGATTCAATGTGTATCCTTGGTTGGAGTGGACCGGAACCTTCGCAATCTCACAGTTGGGAACGATGATCTCTCGGGTCCTGTGAGAATAGCCAAGAATACGGTGTGTATAGTGGCCTCTTTCAGACGGGACGATGTTAGGATAAGGACAGTGATAGCGTCCAAGTATGGAAGGCGAAGAACCGCCAGGACTGATCATCTACTTCACAACGCCACAAAGACTATCGTTGCACCAGCAGTCCAGCGCAGAGAAGTGATAGTCTTGGAAGATATTCGAGGTATGCGCTCCCTCTACGGTAAGGGTAATGGTCAAGGTCGGAAATATCGTGGTAGGATGAACGGGTGGAGCTTCGGCGAAGCCCAACGCCAGATCGAATACAAAGCCAGATGGATAGGACTACCCATTATTCGTCTGTCTAGGCCGGAGACCAGAGGTTCCAGTATGACTTGTCCGAGATGCGGGGAGAGACTCCAATCGGACAAACGACTGAAACGCAAGCTCTGGTGTGGAAGATGCCGAATCGTAATGGACCGGGACAGGGTGGCAGCGGTCAACCTAGCCCGGCGGGGACGGGTGAGGTTCGCACGTTCCCGGCCTCCCATCATTCTAGAGGCGCAAGGCGGGGCAGATGAAGCAGTGAAGGGGAACCCGACGACGACGGTAATCCCCGGAGTTGATGCCCCGAAGCTAACTCAACGAATATAGAGTTTGCAGAACCGTGCAAAATCCTTTAAAAACAAAACACTCGGGAGCAGAAAAGCTCAGAGAATTCGGGGATGGCAGTCTCCAGTACTCAGATTCAGTTCGACTCACTCTTCGGCCTCTTCACATATCTCGCAATAGTAGTCTCGATAATCGTCTTCAGCCTCCTGCTCTACTTCATAGTCAGATTTAGAGACAGACCGTCCTCTCGACCACCAGACGACACTCCCATACTAGGCAAGATACCGCCCTCTAGAGGACATGCCCGGAGTGTAGTGATTACAGTTTCGCTCTCAACAGTAATCCTTGTCGCTCTGATAGTAGGAAGTTTCGGCGCTATTGATACCATTCTCACGCCGCCTCAGCACGTATGCCAGGGCTGTGCTGTCGAAGTCGTCGCACACCAATTCTACTGGGAATTCAAATACGATAACGGAACCAAACCATACGATACTCGTGACACTCTTCGCGTCCCGGTCGGCCAGAACATCCGCCTTAACGTTACAAGCGCGGACGTTTTTCACGATTTCGGAATAATAGGTTACGACATCAAGACGGACGCGATTCCAGGACGCACCAACACCCTATGGTTCTACCCTCATACGACGGGTAACTTCACCATTCAGTGCTTTGAACTGTGCGGGGCGGGCCACGCAACCATGAAGGGCACCCTCATGGTCATGTCTCAAGCATCTTACTTTGAGTGGTACAATAGCACGGTAGTACACTAGAATGGCCGAGCAGCTACGCGCCTCAGCGAGAAGATGGCTCTACACCACCAACCACAAGGACATCGGCATACTGTACATCATCACTTCGCTATTCCTCTTCGCAGCTGCAGGTGTTCTCGCCATCACTATGAGGAGTCAACTCTCAGCCCCTGACAATACGTTACTTACAGCCAATGTCTACAATCAGTTTGTCACGGTTCATGGTCTTTTGATGATCTTCTGGGTGCTGTCACCGTTAGCTTTTGGTTTTGCGAACTTCATAATTCCTTTGGAGATCGGCTGTCGGGACCTCGCGTTTCCTCGGCTTAACTCGATGAGCTACTGGTTCTTCCTCTTCAGCGGTGTGATGATGATTCTCAGCTTCTTCTTCGGTGCGGCTCCGGACCTTGGCTGGACGCTCTATTCGCCACAGACCGCTGCCCAGTTTAGTCCATCCGTCGGAATTAACCTCGGAGCTGGCGCTCTTATCCTAATGGTTGTCTCAATAACGATGAGTTCTATCAATTTTCTCGTTACGATGTTCAAGATGAGGGCACCCGGGCTCAAGCTCAGGTACATGTCCGCGTTTCCGTGGGCTATTCTCGTAACGATTTTCATGATGCTCTATGCTTTTCCTTCGTTTCTAGCCGCGGTTGTTCTACTTTATGTCGATAGAGCCTTTGGCACGGTATACTTCTCGTCAATCCAGGGCGGCGCCCTGCTCTGGGACAATGTGTTCTGGTTCTTCGGACACCCTGAAGTCTACATCGTGTTGTTTCCCGCAATTGGAATAATTGCCGATATTATTCCCACTTTTGCAAGGAGACCACTCTACGGCTCCAAGTACGTAATCGGAGCGTTGGTCGTAGCGGCGCTGATCAGTTTCGTGGTCTGGGGACATCACATGTTCGTTACCGGAATTGGGATAGCTTCGACCAAGTTGTACACGGTAACTACTATCGCCGTATCGCTGCCGTTCGATGTCATAGTGATCTCACTCATCGAAACTCTCGGGTTTGCCAAGCTCCGCCTTAAGGCCCCAGCTCTCTTCGCATTGGGGGCGGTAGCAAACTTCATTGTCGGCGGAATTACCGGAGTTTTTCTCGCCTCAGTTGCGCTAGATTATGCGCTCAGAGGAACATACTTCGTCGTGGCCCACTTTCACTACATAATGGTGGGAGCGAGCATTATCGGTCTCATAGCAGGACTGTATTACTGGTTCCCCAAGATTACCGGGCGAATGTATGACGAGAAGATTGCCAAGGTCCACTTTGTGCTCTCGATGATCGGATTCCAGGTTCTCTACTTCCCAATGTTCCTCCTCTTGGACATGCCCAGGAGAATAGTGACCTATTCGCCTCAGACCGATTGGGGGCTCCTCAACCTCACCGCAACCTTAGGAGGCTTCATCTTCGGCGGAGCCCAACTTCTGCTGTTCTACAATCTATACCGCAGTTCAAGAATAGGCCCGCCCTCTGGTCCAAACCCTTGGGACGCATGGACCCTTGAGTGGGCGCTTCCATCACCTCCGCCTCCCCACGATTTTGATGTCATTCCTACTTTCTCGGCAGATGGGACCATACGCTTTGGCTCCAGCCCGGGACTTCCAAACGGATCCAGTCACTCTAACGTGATCGGCTACCCTAATGGGTCGTCCACAGGAGGTAATTCATCATTGCACCTCGAAGGGCTTAGTCCTTGGCCGATTCTAATGGCATTCGCAGCGTTCATCTTCCTTCTCGGATTGACAATCGGAAAACCAGCAAACCCACAACCAGTCAGTTATCAGCCATTCTGGCCTCTAATCGCAGACGGAGTCATCCTGGGAATCATCTCTCTCTTCGGCTACAGCAGAGAAAAGTTCAACGTCCACGAGGATGCACACGTCGAGAGTTGGCCCTTCAAACAAGTTCCAAACATGAAACTCGGAATCTGGACATTCCTCGGTGCAGAAGTAATCTTCTTCGGAGTTCTGATAGGATCGTACTTTTTCGTAAGGACCAACGATGCGGCATGGCCCCCAGCAGGCACGCTTTTCGAGATTAGGAACGGTTTCGCCATGACGCTTGTGCTACTCACAAGCAGTCTCACAGCAATAATGGCTCTTGCATCAGCCCGGGCCGGAAATCGAAGTGGCCTCATTGCAAGCCTTGGAGGTACTCTCGTTCTAGGGGCTGCTTTTCTTTACATCAAAGCGGCCGAATGGTTCACACTAGGCAGAGAAGGCGTCTTCCAGAGCTATTCGCTCCCAGCCACCAGTTACTTCATAACAACCGGAACTCACGGAGTTCACGTTTTCGCGGGAATGTGCATGACTGTGTACCTGCTCGCCAACGCCATGAAAGGCAAGTATCTTAGCGGAGATCATACTACCCTTGAACACTTCGGACTTTACTGGCACTTCGTCGACATAGTGTGGGTCTTCCTCTTTCCACTGTTCTACCTCATTTAAGGTGAGTAGACTGAACACAAACTACCTCTATCTTCTGGTCTTCGCAGCCCTTATCGGGGAGACGGACATCGAAGTGAATCTGAACTCAATAATTCCAGCTTACAATGAATACGTCACGGTGCTTCTAGGGATTGCTGGCACCAAGGCGATTCTGATCGCCATGTACTATCAGCATTTGAGATATGAGCCAAAGTCCCTTTCCACATGGGTCATAATAGGGCTCGTGATCGCTTCCCTTCTCATGGGTCTCAGTTTTGTCCAGTTACACGTTGGTCACTAACTTGTGTCGGAGGTAAAGCTGCAGCCTGCACAATTAAGAAAATCTTTGAGAGAGCTGTGGTTGGAACTGGGAGGACGCGAATTAAATTTCTCTTCGCCGATCAAGATTTCTGTTCTAGGTGGGCTCACAATTCTTGCATCCTTGTCGGCCTATCAATCGATCCTTTCCCGTTATCCTCTCGATAGTCGAAACATTGAGTTGCTAGAACGTAGCAGCTACCTTGTTCTGTTCTTGGTATTCACGGGCCTCTGCGTAGCGCTCATCGGAGCCACTCGCTTTTTCATGCGTAGTTCATCGAAGAACCGCGAAACCAAGCCTTCTCTGACTGTGATGGTTCTTTCACTAGCACTCAATGAGAAACAGTCGTTCCGAGCATTCGTTCTGGCTTCCTTGATCTATGGACTGTTCTTCGGGTTTCTTTCGAGTTTCCTCGTGTTTCAGCCGCTCGGACGCTTCTCCGAAGCGAATGGAGCTAATGTCCCATCTGTTCTATCCGTAGTCTGCTGTGGTCCCTTGGGTCAAATGCCCCAGTTCGTTGTGTACCTGACTGAACAATTCGCTATTCTGATCGTTCCAGTGAACCTAATTCTTCTCTTCGCAGTGTCATGGCTGGTAGGGCTAAACGCAGCAATAGCGATGTATGCATACAAGCATCGAGCAGGTAGTGTCGGTAGCCGTTGGATGGGGGGACTGGGCGCAATCGTTGCGCTCTTTACGGCCTGTCCGACCTGCGCTGGATTCTTCCCTTTGACAATGCTTGGCCTTACAGGGGCCGTTACTTTCGCGCTGACGCTATCGTCTCTTCAGAGCCTGTTTATCGCAATCGGACTTCCTCTGCTCATGGCAGCCCCAATTGTGACCGCCAGGCGCATCCCGAGGGACTGGATGACTTCCTGCATGTCTGTTGGCGACGCCCAAATCCACGAAGCAAAATCGTGAGGAGGCCCCCGTCCCTGTGCACAGCTTTGGGCCTTCCGAGCATTTGTCTTCGCGAAATCACCAGAACCACAAAATTCACGCGTAGGTGAGTAAGTCTACCCATTCTTGGAAGAGAGGGATGATGAAAAATAGATAGTTGCCAATTGGCCTATTTGACGACTATGACCCCATGCATCCATGGGTGGAAGTAGCAATAGTAGTCGTAGGTGCCGGCAGTGGTGAACGTGAACGAGAAAGTGGCTCCATGAGTCATTCCTCCTGTGCCCGAGTCGAAGTTTACGCTCGTATTGCTGTTGGGGCCGTTCGGGCAGGCCGTAGTCATCGAATAGCCCGGACTCGTCGACAAACAGACTGTGACTGTATGGGCGAGGCTCCCTGTGTTCGTCCAAAGCACCGTAGTGCCGGTCGACACGGTGAGCGTGCTACCTCCGGTGCTGTTCTTGAATCCACAAGTTGTGCCATCACTGCATGGTCCGTTGTCCCAAATTGTAACAGGCGTTCCTGTAGGGGGCGGGGTTGCGGGCTTATAGAGGATATAGACGCCGACTCCGACGACGATCAAGATAACGACAATTATCGCAACTAGAACCATTGTTCGACTCTTTGGTTTCGGTGAATCCGCAGGCTTCGGCGCTTGTTCCAATTTTTACACGCAAAAGTCGACCGGAGCGTGTTCTTGCTATAAGGGTTACGAAAATATCCTACCTTTAGAAAAGACGGGCTCTGAGGAAGCATTCCAGCCCATCACGTGAGTACCGATACATCGTGATCCGACATACAGGTTGCTCTCAGCGTGTCTTTCGAAACAGAGAATCCTCTGCCGCGTATGATTGAATACTGATAGCGACAGCTACACACGGAGTTATGGTGAGATTGCTGAAGTGCTGGGGGAGCCTGAGAAATCCCGCGAGGTTGGAAGGGCCAACGGTGCCAACAAGATATCGATCATTGTGCCTTGCCATAGGGTGATTGGTGCAGACGGTTCGCTTGTCGGATACGGTGGAGGATTATGGCGGAAGAAATGGCTTCTGGATCACGAGCGAAGGTACGCCTGGAGAACATTCGAACAAAAGTAGAATGCGGCCGATTCGACCGTCGTAACTGTCCTCAGATGATGAGGGCCTTCAGCCGCGCAGTTCTAAGCTAGCGTGTAGGCTACTGCTGTCTGCTTATACCAAATTATCATTCCCCGATATATTGGGCAAGTTTCTGATACTGAACCAAGCAAATCAGGGTCTGCCTTATGCACGCAAAAGGAGATGGAGAGGCTCTGAAGAAAGGCATGGACAAATCGCCGATAGCACCGCCCGGAAATACAAAGTACGTGGACTAGTTCACGTTCCGCTGGAAGGCGTTAAAGATCCTTTCTTGACGAGTCGGAAATTGGGATTTACCGTGCTGCGGGTCTCCAAACCTAACGAAGCTCTCTTGAAGTCTGCCACCGTTGCAGAGCTATTTTTCGGGGCTAATTCTTACAGCCCATATTCTCTGGTCGAGGTGCCACGTCTTTCCGTTGTCGCGCGACTCAAGTGCACGCCAGTGCCATGAATCGTGGGTAATTTCGGAAAAGATCCAGTGCTCTATGAATCCTTGATCATTCTTACCCTCTAGAATTATCTCATCGCTGACTTGTCGTGCTGTGAATCTCTGTACGGCTCTGCTTGATGGAGCAATCGCTACAATTTGCCACGCATCAATTGTGGGATCATAGAATCTAACTCCGGTGAAATTTCCCGACTTTGGAAAGCCAGGTGGTGGATTCCTGATAATACCCTCCATAGTGTCTTGCACAGCAGTACCACCCAAAATCCATCCGAAATGGATCTCGCCTTCTCCGTTAACGGTTGTTCCATCAGGCAGGAAATACTGAGTCTCGTACTTCCAGTTACCCACAAACTGACCAAAAAGTTTCAACTTCTCCCCAAAACCAGAACGAGGCGCGTCAACCTCGATAGACCGCATCGACGGTCTTGCAGTTGGCTCGATTAGCTCTGCGACCATTCCTCTATGCCTCCGGCTTCTCCTGGGTCTATTTTCCCCTAGCCTCTAACTTAATTCGACGGGCTCTGATTTCCTCAGTCATCAACCAAGTCTTCTCTTCGTCATGAGATTCGACAGCCCGCCAGTGGAAAGAATCCGGGCTAATCTCGGAAAAAATCCAGCGTTCAGGATAGCCCTCCCTTGTCGCGCCTCTCAGAACAATCTCGTCGCCCTCCTTCCGTGCCACGAAACTCTGCACGATCCCTTGCTTGGGAGAGATCCAGATACTGTGCCAAGCGTCTATCTTGCGGTCGTAGTAGCGGACGGTCGTCCCGGATGGACTCGCCTTTCCTGTTCGCTCATCTTTGCTCATCCAGACATCCTGCACGGCTCTTCCTTTTAGAATCCAGCCGAAGTGGGTCTCGCCATTGGCTTTGGTCTCTGTTCCGTCCGGTTGTCGATAGCGAGCGTCCATTTCCCAGTCACCCACGAACTGGCCGAAAAGCATCAGCTTCTCGTTGAGTTGTGGGAATGGACCTTCTGCTCCCAATCCCTTGATTGTCCAAATCTGAACCGGCTGGAGCGAATCAACGACCTCCTTCATCATGAGCTCCTAGGCGTGGGCGTTCTCAGATAAGCGATTCGCTGCCACACCGGCTATTTCGGGACAGTTGTATCTGTCTTACTCCTCGACCCCGCCGCGACCTACAAGACGGTTCTTTGACGGCACAGAGATTATACCGGCAATTGACGGCTAGCGGGATATATCCTCCGCGGGTCCCATGTCTTGGGCAAATGGCCCAAATATGCGGGAGTGTCTTCCGCTGCCCTGCTGGAAGTCGGATCTTCGACCAATGCCATTGACGTTTAGATCACACGTGCTGAATTGCCGGCCTCATAGGCTCGAATGTTGGCTTCGAACGTGTCCTGCCTGCGTGTAAATGAGAAGTCGCGAACACGTTTCTACTCAATGGAAACGCAGACGAATTCTGACCTAGGGATTAGTAGCAGAAGCCTGGTCTCGCTTTCTTCTCTGAAGCAGATATGCCGCGATCACCGCGATGATTGTGGCTGAGGCTATCACCGCATAGAATATGGCCTGGGTTAGGATGCCCGGAGGCTGGAGGGGAGATGTGGGAGTTGTGGGGTTGACCTGGACTGCCATGGTGGTCTCGTGTGCGGTTGAGCCGCTGGTAGCAATTATGGTCACCGTATAGTTTCCAGGTTGTCCTTGACAGGTGAGGGTTGTGCTGCCTGAGCCTGGGATGCTGGTCGTGGCTAGTGTGCAGGATAGCCCTTGCGGTGTGCTGGCAACGGATAGAGCTGTGGTATCAGAGAACGAGTTTTCGGCAGTGAGACTGATGGTGATTGTCCCAGTGGAGCCCGTCTCCAAAGTCAGGGATGGTGATGATGTGCTGACTGAGAAATCAGTTATCTTCACCATAACAGTTAGGGAATTGACGATGAACCCGCCAGACAAGCTTGTAGCTATCACCTCGACACTATAGTCTCCGGCCGATCCGTTGCAAGAGAGACTGGTCCCACCTGTGACCGTACCGTTGACCGCCACAGTATGATTGGACAAGTTGCAGGAGATGAGGCTGGAGGGTGCTACGAGGGTGAGACTGACATTGTCCGCGAATCCGTTGACGCTTGCTAGAGTGATCGTCGCCTTTCCCTCAGAGCCCTGATGAATGTTGATAGTAGACGGGTCTGCTGTGATGCTAAAATTGGGGGTTGGAGCACTCCAGATGTCCGTGTCTACTATCACTATGTCGTAAGAGCCCTTTGAGACTCCTCCGGAGGATTGGGTGACCAAGGAGTAGGATGCTTCGACGAGAGCACCAGACTGCTGATCCCAAGCAAGTCCAGTGACAGAAGCGGTCGAGGTTGTTCCGGAGGCGGAATACTGTGTGGTGTTGAGAAAATTGACGTTTCTAACTATATCCAGTACAGGCTCAGCAACTGTCAGGTTGAGTGTTGGCGCGTTGCCGGTGTTCCAGATCGGGTCTGGAAACAGGAGCATTCCGGCGAGGAGAAGATAATCACCGTTTGAGGTTAGGAGTGTGTTGGTATCGTTCACTGCTCCATTATCCACGTCGACTGTGAGCGTTTTGGAGACGATTGTTCCACCGGCATCGACTTCGGTGTACTGAAGAGTTACGGTGGGTCCGGATACGGCGATGATATCGAGTGAAAACGAGTTTGTTGAGTTGATGTTCTTTAGAATGTCTGGCTCTGTTGCGCTGGGGTCGTTGGACGTCCAAGTTACGTTCACAGGCTCGTACTGAGCGAACTGGCCAACGGCGACACCCGGCTTGTAAGGCGCAGACTGCGCTCGGACGTTCGTAGCGTAAGAATGGATGAAGAACAGGAAGAGGATCAAGACTAAGACAAGGAAGAACCGGGGCCTCGTCAAACGAGACTCGGATGATTATACTCGTATCAGCTATATAGGCAGTGCTTTCGCAAGCGACAAACGTCAAGATTTAGTGCGAACAGCCTAATCGCTGTGCGTCGTTAAGGGCATGGACAACCAGTGGGTTCACGAAGATCCGGATTTTCGTCCTCGTTCTTTCACATCCTCGACATAGCTTGAGATAGCCTTCTCTATCCTATCCTTGGGTAATCCTGTCTGAATGTGTTCATGAGGCCGAGACTTGTTGTAGCGGTAGGCGACGAAGATATAGAGGCCTGTCCATCCACAGAATCCAATCCATCCTCCGACCATGGCGATCGTAAATATTCCGTACACTGTCGAAGTCAAAGCTCCAAGGCTGTAGAGAGCAGCGAAGAGGATCAGGGAGATGGTGCTCAATGAAAAAAGGCTAAGAGTTACAGGATTTAAGTTTAGCTCTTTTCTATCTTCGACACGGATTTGGGAGAAACCCTGTCAGCCGTACCGCGGCGAAAGTCGCCATGCCTAGAGAGGTCGAGGTGGCAGGATTGCCAAAGTGCAATTGGGCGATGACCAAGATTTGGCAAAGCAGTATGCCGAACAGGTCGGCGCTAGTGAGCAATACCACGCGCTAGACTAGTCTCAGTACCAAATTGATCGCGAGTCCAGGTACAGCCGATAAAAAGCTCCTCGAAAATGTGGAAGGCGCTACCTACGTTGGATACTGCTGCTTTCGCCAGATTCTGATGCGGTTAATCCAGACTGCCGCTAGGAGGATCACTCCGAGACACATTAGAACAAGTCCCACGACAAAGTTCGATCCCGAGGTCTCGCACCGACCCACCAAGAGAAACCGGCAAGACGGTTGAACCAAGGCGTAGCCAACGATTGTGACAAGGGAACCGAGCGAGGCAAGAAGATAGCGAAGCTGGTTGGGTCTGGTCGGACGAGGATAAGTCAACCGTTGGACCTAGCAGTAGAATACACGAGTCACGCTATTATCCATTCGTAAAGGCCCGGTACGTACAATAAGACCGGAACCGTTGCAAGTGTTACGGGCAGCGCTGACGGCACCGCCATATCTGAACATTCCAAGTATGATAGGGTAGGGAGGATCACGAATTCGATCTTAGAGTCTGCTGCACTTTCTTATCAGTATGACTCCGTGGACAACCGTTTGAGCCAGACCGCGAACAATTTAGTGACACAGTACAGCTACAAGGCTTCTAACAATGAGCTTCGAAGCTCAACTATCACCGGTGTCGCGACTAGCTACGGCTATGCCGGCGAAGGTCGGCTCACACCTTGCAGTGCAGGATCGTCACACTGGACCTTTGCATGGGACGTTCCTGGTAACCTCTTGAAGGCAAGCAACGACACTGGTGTGCAAGCATGCTATGCCTATGATGACCAAGGCAGACGATTAGAATCAAAGGAAGGATCCGCCACAAGATTTTGTGCTTTCTTGGGAACGAACGCCATTTTACGAATATACGCCGTCACCGAGCACGGTGGACTACGTCTATGCCGCAGGTTTGAGGATTGCTAAGGCAACCCCTGCCGGTACGATTCCTCAGTTGGACGGTTTATCAGCCAAGATCCTGACCGTGGATACCTATGCGACCCAGGTGAGAGCTAACTAGCCGCGGCTATGTGGACCTACCCGTTATCAGTAGCAAAGTGTTCCCGAGTCCTCTCTAAGGATCGCCCGTCGTCGGAGGATAAGCTTAAACTCGAATCATCGGTATAGACCGTAGTTCGAAGCAGAATCGATTGATCTCGGGCGGCAGTGCAGAAGGGCGGCTCGTCTCCATCTGTCTAGCGGGCCTCCTGATTGGCACATTCTCTATAGGCGTTTTTCCAAGAGGCGAGGCCTCGAACTCGAACCCCAACCTCCTTTTCATCGGCCCAGCCACTCAGCCCGGAGCTGCGGTGGGATCATACGTCATTTTCGAGGTGGATGTTGCTCAGATGGATCCCTTCAATGCTTGGGATATTATGGTCAAGGCTGATCCCGCGATCCTGAGGCCGGTCGACTTCAGCATCACTCCCAATACTCTGACAGCCAACTATAGCATACCTGAGCTGGAGCTTGCTCATTGTGTTAACGGCATGGGGACGGGTTGCGATCCCAGCAAGGGTGATGGTCCCGGTGTGGTTCATTCGGCAGTCTTCCCGCAAGGAGCACCCCCGGCAGTTTCTTCTGTAGGCGGTGTCTTGTTCACCGTCACGTACAGTTCTCTTTCCTATCTGGGTAGTTCACCGGTCACGATCGTCAACCAGCAGATAGCCAGCGGAGGTACAGGATTGTTGGTTGTAGCAGTCACAGATGGCTTCTACGGGTCTTCGCCTGACTTTGGTGTCACAATAGTTCCCACTTCTCTGACGATTCCACAGGGCTCTGTGGCCACAGCCAACGTTACAGTTACCAGCCATAACGGCTTTTCTGGAAACGTGACATTCATTAGTGATCAACTCGTCACCTCTCTGGTGAATCCGCCTGTCGTGAGCTTGAGCCCCAACGGGGCTTACACATCGCGACTGTTGATCTCCGTTACGAGATGCATACCCCCCGGCGGATACCTGACTAGCATCGTCGCAAAGAGCGGAATGCTTACGCACCAGTCAACCCTGGTCATAGAGGTCACAATTTCAACTCAGCCCGATTTCTGCATTGATGTCGGAACCAGGAACGGCCTGACAATCTCGCAGGGTTCATCAAACTCTTCCAGCATAATCGTGGCCAGTCCGAACGGTTTCACCGGGTCCGTTTCTCTCTCAGCATACATCCTACCTGTCCTCGCCAACGGCCCCACCATTTCTCTCACACCATCAATGGTTACTCTCACCTCTTCTAATCCAGCCCCATCGGCGACTCTCACAGTAAACGTCCCACTCAACGCGCCTATCGGAACATACACGGTAGTCGTCAACGGGACCTCCGGGTCTCTCGCACGCTTCACAGTGGACCTTGTCACAGTCCTAGCAGGACCGCCCCCACTGTTCACACAGTTCAAACTGCTCTGGAATCACTTCGTATCCCTGTCACGAAACACGGGAGTCCAGTCTTGGACTGCACGAGTCCTCAACAAAGCCGTATCCCCTATGTTTGTCCAGGTAGTCATCAGGGGCGCAGCTCAGGGTTCAACGGGCTTCACGGTAACTTCACAGGTGACGATGATATTGCCCGGAGATAGCACGTCGATAGCGTTCAGCTCTTACGTGCCTAGCTCGTTTGTTGGAACACAGGTCTGCTTCACGGCGAGGCTGCTCTTCGGCGTCTCTTCAACCGGCCTCTCACAGATCAGCCCATCCTCCAAGAGCGGCTGCTTCATGGTAGCACCGTAACTCGGTTCGAACTCTTCCAAAGCTTGCGGCCGTTGGGCCTTTCTCTCACGTCTCCTGAATGGACCAGATCCATGTTTCTCTTCGGGAATCCGTTTGGTCGACAGGTGGAAAAGGGACACTTCTAGCTAGAAGACGCAGCCAATTTTTGTTTGGAGCGGAAACTCACACGAGAGGACTATTGAGACGGATGAAGCTGTGCAAAAGTTTCATTTGTTCTCTGACGAAGGCTATCACAGGTTAGTAGGTCGCCTGGTAGTGTATCATGGAATTATCCCAGAGTGGTTGAGGGATCATCATTCAAGGTGGAATTGTCGTTTCATGAACTTCGAGTTTGGCTGTCCGGCGAGAAGAAGCCGCGACTGGTCAAGACAGAGGAGCTTCAGGGTGACAAGAGTGAGCCTGATGGGTCTACGAAATTGGAACTTCGCTTCAAGAGAGGCTTGATCATACCATCGACGGCGGATGAGTCATTGAAGCTGGTGGACGCATTGAACGTCCTTCTGAATGAGAGAGAAACTACAGAGCTCAGAGACAAGGAGGCCGGCCGGGCTCGATGGGAAGAAGTACATCGGAAACGCTCGACTCACTAGTCGAACTTGCAAATAAATCAATAGTCAAATGGAACTTGCTCATACCCGAAGCAGGCCGCTTGATTTTGGAATAAAGAGACGAAAAATTAGTTCTGTTAAGATGGCTCGTCTGGATCGTACTAGACTCTATAGGGTCTAAAGGTCGTAGTTTCTTTGAGTTTCTCCTACCTTGTACCCGTGTCTCAATAAAGCATTCTGCTAGTGCCTCCTAAGGTCCCAAACATGATTGAGAAGGTGAGAACACTGAATGGATAGACGGAGAATCGATGAGAAAGCGGGTTAGGATTGGGAAGGAGATTGCACACGAGGGGGTCGATTCCCAGAATGCGAAAACGCAAGACTCCCAACGACAGGCCCGATATCTGTCAGAGCGGAAACGCAAGGAGGCCCAACGTCTAGGCAAAATCCTCGGGCTAATGAGCCAGCCGATCTCAATCAAGGAAATCCGTGCGGAACTAGGAAAAATCGGAGTTCGGAGTTCCGCCACCTCACCATACAGAGACGTCCGCTTCCTAGAGGCGATGGGGCTAGCAGAATCATACGATAACACACGCTGGGTTCGTAGAGGCTACACTACCATCGAAGCGGAGATCCGAAAGTATGAGAGAATCTCCACCCAACGGGCGCGTCCTGAAGACGTATCAGAAGTTCTCAACAAGGACCCAAATGACCCAGAGTACCGGAAAGACTTCTTCGCAGC
>Ga0070707_100002988_pt1 | contig 16051 bp, 15 predicted proteins | sample KBSK5502metaG_FD_65468 | JGI IMG/M metagenome (GOLD analysis project Ga0070707, IMG submission 65468) | Corn, switchgrass and miscanthus rhizosphere microbial communities from Kellogg Biological Station, Michigan, USA - KBS K5-50-2 metaG | ecosystem: Host-associated > Plants > Roots >... | reverse complement strand
TTACGGCTCTTGGAGAAGTCCACCCTATTTTGTACCCAGATGCGTGCACCTGTGGCTGCAATCAAGCCGAAAAGGACGATGGTCAGTCCACCGAGCACGCCCAGGGGAATGGTACGGATCAGCGCCCCAAACTTAGGACAGAAGCCGAGTAAAAGGGCAACCACAGCGGCAATCAGGAAAACGAGCGTGGAGTAGATGCGTGTCACAGCCATGACGCCAATGTTCTCGACAATGCGCCCTCGATCACGTCGGTGACACACAGGGACTGCGAAAACGAAATCATGTCGACAGGGATAAACCACAGAACCGAGAGCTGCCCGCGGCGGGTCGTTTCCGCCATTGTGTTAACTGCTCTCCATAGGTATTCCCGTTCCTCCGCGTCCCTCGTATACGCTTCGAGGGCCGCCAGGTCATTATAACACACTGTCCAGTAAAATCGCTCTGATTGGTCAATGTGCCAGTAATCCCGCTTTACGCCCAGCTGGTTCGCTCGCTTTTTTATCTGTCCCGGGGTTTTCCCTGGCATTGCCCGTAAAAGTTCAAGCTGTACACTCTGAGGGTATAAAAATCTCAATGCGGTTTCCTCTTCCTCTTTCCAATTGATGACCTCTTCGTCTTTGATCGGGTCGCTTCTCCACAGCAGCGCCGCGTCGTCTCGCCCATCGGTGAGGGGCCTGATCCAGGTAATCTGGAGCGTGTACAGATGGGGCGATATGGACGTGATCTTCACTTCATCGACCAGCTTTCTGATAATATCCTTTTTGTCCTGCGGCTTGCGCTTGTGAAACTCGGTACGCAAATGCACGAGGGTGTGGTAAAAGTCGCTTATCGATTTGGCGGGGTCTTCGTTCAGCGTGCGCGCCGCCTCTTCCCGTTGCCGCTGTAACCGGCGCAGATCTGCCTGCAACTGCCGGTGTTCTTTTATGATCGGGTCGTTTGGGTCAAGCTCTAATGCGCCCTCTGGATCATCTTCGTCAAGGTCCTCATCCCCTTCTGCCAGCTGCTTTGTCAGCGCCACGATCGTTTTGCTTACCCGCCTGAGCGCTTTTTTGGTCTGGTGAATGGCGGTATCGAGTACGGTCAAGGTATTCTCGCCCTCGATCGAGGCCTGCGCAAAGTACGCTTTCACCTTCTCGTCGATTTTGGGATCGTGTTCCGCAAGAGCAATGAGCCGGTCTAAGAGAATCTGGTCGATTGGTCGAACAGGAAGTGTCCAGGCCTTTAGCACGCGGCTTAATCCCGCGCGGGTTGTTTGCCCCAGGTACCCCCCTTTCAGGCACGCGTAGATCGGGTAATCGTCGTCGAGCTGGGCGAACGTGCTGATCGTCCCGTCATCCGAGGTTAACAGGCCGTGCAGAATGGCGTCGGTTTCAATGCCCTGCCGCCGGTATTGCCGCGCTGCCTGGGGCCTGATAAACGGCGTGCCGTCGAGGTAGTGGCCTTTAATCGCCGCGTAGCATGGCTCTAACAGGTCGATCGGGATCGCTGCGTCAAAGGCTCCCTCGATAAGGAGCGGCGTGCCGTTCTCGTCTTTCCCTCCGTGCGCGTATCCGCCTAGCACGAGATTGGAGAGATAGTACTGAATGGTTTTGATGCTGGTGAACGTATACCCTTGCGGTGCGCGGGTCATGTTCGTTACCGGGAGGTACTCGGTAAGGTGCTCGGGCGGCATGAAGGGGAAGATATACGGTTTGTCTTCCACGTAGCGGGCTATGCGTCCCGACTCAAAGTTAAACTCTTTGAATTTTTTGAACAGATCAAGCGCCGGCTCTACCCAGGGATCGTAGAGTTCCGGTACCTGGATCTCCTTTGCCATATCGCGGTCAAGCACGTAGGGCAAAGGAATACAGCCACCTCCGTACAAACCGCGCGCCATTTTACTATCCCGCGCCCGGTTCATGTAGCCTATCTGGTTCACGATATAGGCGTATGCTTCCTGCATTGCCCGTTGAAATTCTTTCAGGTCTTCGTACTTGGTAAAGTCATAGACGATGACCCCTTTATCCGTTGGCACAATGACCTTTATTCTCATTTGTTCGGCAAGCTGCGTGAAGGCAGAGACTTTATCGAAGTGCTTATCGCGAAACAGGCGGTCTGGTCGGGCGAGCACAACATCCCCTATCAAATTGCCCGCAATCTCCACATGTAAATCTTTCAACTTATTTCGCTTGTCAACGCCCTTTGTGCCGCTTACCCCTGCGCCTTCATCGAAAACGTGGACGTGTTCGAGGTCGTCTTCTTCCCTGGCTGTCATGACAAAAGGAATAAGGCTTTCTTGTAAAAGTCTGCCTTCATAGTGTACCGCATCGCTTCCCCGCTTCGATTGCCGTATGAGAATCGCGGTATTGCGTGAACGGTCTAGCTGGACGTTTCGGTAAAAAACGGGTTGTTTCTGCTGGACGGTCACAATCTTAAAACTCATCCTTTTTCTCCCTCTGTTCTTGCTCTTTGAGTAGCACATTGATATAGGAAAGTAGCCGCTTTGTTTTTGCCTCACCCAAGAGTCGAAGCCCTATGAGAAACTTTAAAATCTGTTCTTGCTCTTTATCTGTACTTGGCTCTCTTTTTGGGCTTGTGCGCTTGTTCGCTGTGCGTTTGCTCTTTCTGGAGCGTGATCGTCCTACGGGGGTTTCTTCGGACATACGGAACTCTCTCCTGCGAATGGAGAAAGGGGCGTAAAGAGGCGTGGTGAGATTTGGTGAGTGGTCGAAGACATACTCACCAGTGGAAGAGGATACCTGCTAGTAATATAACACGAAAAAGTGAACACTTGCAACCCTTTTACACGGCGAAACTATGAAGCGCGGGCGAAAAGCTGATGCGTGTTGGCTTCGCACCAATCATACCTGCACCTCCTCTGCTTGCAGCACCACGGCTGCTGGCTTAGTCGGAGTGGCAGCAGGCAGTTGCCTGGCCAGGTGACGGCGCACTCTGGACTGTGCGCGGATCTGGCGATCATGGTAGTGACAGATCGTCGATGACCAGGGAGCTGGAAAGTCCCGCTCGATGCCGGCGTCCCGCCAGCACCAGGGGCAGTGTGTGACGCGACGAATTCTTGGCCAGAGGAGGTATCGGGCGAGAAGGTAGGCCTGCCCGACGCTCACAAGAATCATGGCCAAGATGAAAAGCCGGAGGAGTGTCATCGTTCCCATGTCACCACCCTCCAGAGCTTTCCAAAACGTCCGGACCGCGCTAAGAGGACGAACAGCCGGAGCGAGATGAGCAGCTGATGGCGGATGCAGATGCCCGAATAGTAGGCCTCGCTCGCGCCTACGCGGTGGCAGAAATAACACCTGCGTGGGCGTGCCTTGTTCAACAAGCTAGCCATTTTTGTCTACTCCTCCGCCGCGGAGGTCGCCAGATGGTAATGCTATAATAGCAATGGCGGATCCTCCGCAAGAGTGGCGCTTGGCTCTCTGCATTGGTCTAGCAAACGGTAGCAGAGGTCAGGTGCTCAGTCTTTTTTTGGCTACAGGGACGCACTACGATAGTTTACTCACAGCCACATTGATGATGATCTGGCTCGGGTCTGCTGGCGGCGTCGTACCCACACTCCCTGAGAGGTACATGCTAGCAGTCTGCACGCCTTCCTCGCGGAGCACGAGTGCGAGCGCTTCCTGCTTCCGTGCGCCTGCGATCCGCCTTGCTAGGGCCTTCAGGTGTGCCGAACTCCACTGGTAGACCCACACACCCTCGACTTCGATGGAAAGCGTGAGCGTTCCCCGCTTCGTATCGGTCACACTCACCCCTACAAGCATCGTCGTCACTCGACCCACCAGTACGTAGTTCGACCCGAGGGTAGCACTGGTTTCCTGCTTGAGAGAAGCTACAGCTCGCTGCAGCGCAGTTTGCTGGTCATACACCTCGGTGCGACAGGTGACCGCTACGGTCACGGTCACCTGTGTGGCTCGGCTTCCAGCAGAGTGATCGGTGTTGACGGCGTTGGAACACGCGGGAATGCTCACCATCCCCTCCTGAGGGTGGAGCTGTGACTGTACCCCTGCCTGTGCATCCCGCGTCAGCGTGTCGATCAGGGGACGTGCGAGACTATCGATATCCGCTTGCCTGACCGTGGTATAGGTCTGGGCATCCTGTCCCCCGCTAAAGCCTGCTGTGTTCTTGACGGCCACGCCAGCCACGCAGCACAACGCATTGATATCCAGCGCGTCAATGTTGCCACGGGAGCCAGGCTGTGCTGCGTGGGCACTCACGGTGATAACCCCGAGGGGGTTGCCAGCCGGAATAGGTGCCGGAGCATCGGTGACTACCTGCACGTCGTCGGCTCCCGTGAGCACCGTGCTGGCTGCAATAGTCTGCGGGTAGGGTGCATCATTGTAAAAGGTCAGTGTTCCAGAGGCGGCCGTGGCCGGCACATGCGCCGTGCCTGTTGCCTGTCCGCTAGCCGCGAGCACCGGTGTGGTCGCGGACACGAAACGCGCTGCAACCTCGTGCCGGGCAGGGTCAGGTGTCCCTGTTACTGCGGCGATCACCAGCGTGGCCTGGCTGTCCAGGTGCGTCGGCATAATGGTGACGGTGGCTGTTGACTGGAAGAGGAGTGGGGCCAGTGGGCCGAGGCCCCAGAGCATCCCCATTCCTGTGAGAAGGAGCAGTACGAGCAGGAGGCCGGCACTCACAAAGCCCCACCGTGATCGGACACCCAGCCGTACCATCCTTGCTACCCATAGATGTCCAATCTGCCGTGATCGCTGCTTCCCAGTTGTTCCAGGCTGCTGTCCAACGGTGATGAGCGTTGACTCCACAACCCGAGGTTGCCAGCGCATACGGCGCGCACAGCAACATCTACAGGTACATACTGGTCTCAGTGTGGGATGGTATATGCCAACCTCGGTACTGGTACGCATGCGCTTGTTCCTCTCTTTTATGAAACTGTGGCAAAGCTGATGAGTTGTTTCATCCAGTCGCCGAATGCTGCCTGGCTTTCCTTTTCGCTCCAGACCTTGCGAAAACGCTCCAGGTCGAATTCCGTTACACCAGCCGGAAGCAGTTCGGGGTGCATTTTGCTATGAACAATAAACCCATGAATAGTCATGGGCGTCTCCGGTAGCGAGTTAGATCCTTGCTTTTGCCTGGCAACTTGCTTCTTTAACCACCTGGCCTCGGTGGGCAGCGCGAGGGTGAGGGCGACGAAAAAGACGAGGCTTGCGATTACTCTGTTATGGCTCACCATAAGGACAATGCCTGCATAGAACAGTGCTGATCCTACCGTTGCCAGCGTGAACAATACAGCGGCAGTGATGTCCTTCCTGACTTCTTTCATCTGGTTCCATCCTCCGTGGTGTGCCAAAACGGGCTCTGCTTTCTTGCCAACCAGGCCGACAACACGTTCACGCGCGACATACTGGTCTATGCCTGTGTAGCGCCCTTGGGTGTAGGTCACGACAACGCGACCTCTTGCATGTTTGCCCTTACCCTTGTAAGTGGCCAGAACGACCTCACCGCTATCGTCCAGGACTTTGATCTCGTCGCCAGGGTGTAATCCGCCATCTGGCAAGCCACACAGAAAGCGCAAGAGATTCATGTGGATGTCCTTTCTAGCAGGTGCCATACCCCCCGCCAGGGAGTTAGTCCTCCAGGTCTAACGCGACGGCTGCCGCTGCCGCTGCGCTGCGCCTGCGTCGCTGCTGTACTTCGATGATGCCCGCTCGCCCGTTCTGCACAAGGTGAGGTGAGGTGGTTACCGGGGCCATGCTAAACCCCCAGAGCTGGCTCCACTCACCGCGACTTGCCTTGGAGTAGGCAATGAGCAGGAGCCGGGTTGCCTCTGCTCTGGTGACGCCAAGTTCGTCGGCCAACCGTTGCAGGTCCGCCAGCGCCTCCGAGTCGTCGGGCAGGCCCGTTGTCCAGTAGCTCCAGCCGTCCTTGCGCATAGCTTAGTTCCGCTCCCACACGGTTGTCTTCACCGCTTCCAGGGAGAGCGAGAGAGCAAGGTAGCCATTGGAGTTGGCGTCCTCCGGCTCCTCCGGCAACTCGACCAGGGGAATGAGCGACCTGATTGCCTGCTCAAAGTAGTAGGCGCCTCCACCAATGAGCAGGACCGGTGAGAAGTTAGAGGCGACGGCGCCGCCCTCCTGGTTCCATTTCTGCGCGATGTACAGGTTGATGGCCCGACCGACCCTGGTGATCGCCTTGTCGATGATGGCGTGGATCTCCTCTGCCGGAATCGGTTGTTGATTGGCAGACAGGCGCGGTAAGGGTTTGCCATTCGCGTGGGCGTAGAGCTGCTCGTGGGCCTCGATGGAGGAGAGGATACGCCTGTACCGTCCTTTGACCTCGCGGATCAGCTCGTCGGCAACCTGCCCGACACCCAGGATATCGCCGTCGCACAGGTTGGAGAGTGGTGTCTGCCCATCAGCAGCTACCAGGTCGATGGTGCGCTCGCCGATGTCGATCACAGCCTGTTTGCCCGTCTCTTCGCCGTACTGGACGAGTGCGCCCATACCCTCCATCACCACAGCTCCGACTTTGATAGTGATCTCGCGGTCGCGGCCATTGAAGCGGAACGGGTACCAGCCCTCCAGGGCCTTTTTCACCAGCGAGCGGTTCTCTTTGGTGCGGTAGAGCGTTACCGGCAGCGCGGTCACCACGCGTAGCTCCGACTTTTGCTCCGGAATGAGGATCGCGGCCAGGGCGAGCAGTAACAAGAGGCTGTGCCGGGACCAGTAGCGGTCGCTTGCGCCGTGCGCGGTGGTCGCGTTCTTGCCCTCCTTTTCGGCCAGTTCGCCCACGTAATATTCCTGGCCCTCATACTCGATCACGTACTCATGCTTCTTGAGCAGGGAGGCCAGGGGAGCATTAGGATCAGCGGTGGTGCGGGCATTCACGAGATCGGCGACACTGCCATCGCCGACGATGCTGGGTATCGAGAGCGAAAGCTCCAGTTCACCCAGGTGATCTTCCGGTGCCAGGTATAAGATAGCGATACGGGAGCCTGGATCATAGCCTGCATAGTAGACAACGGAGGCGCTGCCGGCAGCGCCGTAACGGGTGGTTGTTGCAGTCATGGTCATGATGTGTGCTTCCTTTCAGTCTAGTGTGATCTGGTTGCCAGGTAAATGGATAGACGCGTCCTGACTCAGTACGCACTTGGAACGTTCCAAGTCAGTACAGAGAGCCAATTTCAGGCCGAAAATGCTCAAATTGAGGTCTACAATGGTTTTTGTACTGACTTGGAACGTACCTGGAACGTATTGAGTCAGTATGGGTGCGTTTGGGGGCGCTGCCACTGCGGTTTGCTCGTGTGTTTGCTGCAGGACAAGGGCCTCGTGCTTATCCAGTTCACTGGCAAGCACCGCCAGAACGCCGAGAAACAGGCCGCTCCAGAAGGCAAGTCCTCCCAGATCTCTGCTTCCTGTTACGGCCCAGACGAACTCCGCGGAGATGAACGTCCCCACCAGGAGGGCAACGGTGTACCCAAAGGCTTTGAGGATCACTCTGAGGGTTGGTGTAATCAATGTTTTCTCCTTGTGTGTGTGTGTGTGTGTGGTCTTTGCCCTGGCTCTTTCACGCTCAAATCGGGCGCTCACATGCTGTGTGTGGCTCACACACACACACAAATCTATCCGACATTCTGCCCTCGTAATTTTTTGACCTGCTGGTACAGCAGCCGCACCGTCCAGGGTGTTTTCCCTAAAGCAACGGCCAGGGCATCAATGGTGGTGTGCCCCTCATCGTAGGCGTGCAACGCTCGTTCCAACTCGCCCTCCTCACTCACCGGTTGGTGAGACTTCGGCAGGTTCTCTGGCTCGGCTGGCTCCTGTTCTTTGGAAACGCGCAGCAGGCCGCGTCGCCTGAGTTCCTGCCAGATGCTACGGGCCTTGTCGTCGCTCCAGCGCAGCGCTCGTCCAAGGTCGCGGTAGTTCATTCCTGGCTGGAAAACCAAGAGCGCCGCTTGTAACTCGCCTGACGACGGGACAGTACCGCTGTTTCGGGCTCCTGCCGGCCTGGGCGAGCGTGACGATTGCACCTGGAGGCGCGTGACCTTCTCGGCATGTGTTGTGGAGGCGGCTGGTATGAGTGGGACCTGCTGTGGCTGCCGCTCGTCGATGCTGGAAGGTTGCGCCAGGCGGGTGCTCTTTGATACATCGGTATCTTGTTGCACAGCTTTCCCCAGCGCCTTTAAGCGGGCACGCAAGTCGTTAGCGGGGGCCAGGATCAAGTCTTTGCAATCAGGCATTTCCACGACGGCCTGTCCGATCTTATCCTCTCTCGCGTTACGCTGCAGCAGCTCTGTCTGGTAGAAACCCGCGGCCTGCGCTGCGGTGACGCGCAGACAGAACGCCATGCCGGAAGTGACGTTGATCAGCGCTTCTTGCAAGTCTTCATCACGGTAATCGCACTGTGCGCACATCAGCAGTTGCACGAGCACTTTGAGGCCGCGCCGCGCGATCTGTTTGATGCAGAATAGGAGGCGCGCGTAGTCCTGTTTCGCCTGCTCTTTGTCGTCTTTCCCCACCAGGTCGATGCGGTGTTTGAAGGAGTCTTTAAGGTCAATAAACTCTTCCAGGTAGACGATCACGAGCGGCTGCTGTTCGAGTTCTTCCTCGCTCAAGTAGTTGTAGCGATAATCGATGAGCCCGACGAGATATTCCAGGTGTTCAAGGACTTGCTGCTCGCTATTAGCGTGCAGGCGAACTACCCGGTCGCCCACGCGTACCTTTGCGAGGTGTGGCATGTTGGCGAACAATCGACTGGCCTTGTTCTCATGGTCGAGCATTGCCAGCTGAACGTAGTTCGGATCATGGGTGCGCAGGATACACTCTAAGAGCGCCGTGGCCATACTGGTCTTGCCATGCTGGCTTGCGCCAAGCAGTTTTAAGTGGCGTTTGTAGAAATTGATCCGCACCGCTGGATGGTTCGGCCTGGTCATCGAGCGCCCGATATAGATGTCATAACTATTACGTTCGGTGTGGCTGACGATTTGCTCAATCGTGAGGCGCGGCACGCCTGGTACCTCTAGTTGTTCTGCCGGGTGAGTAAAGGCGGCATCCTCCTCTGGTCGTGGGTCAGCGCCCTCGATTTCCTCCTCGGGGACGATAACGGTGTCGTCCGCTGCGGCTTCTGCTGATGCCAGTTCGTCCTCCGGATGGCGTCCTAATGCACGATCCATGAAACTTCTTTTACTGCGTTGCCGCCTCTCCTCGATCCCTGGTTGCCTGGATGGAAGTACGGGAAGGGCTTCACGCACCTGGCTGGTGACTTCAGGGCCGTGTTTTCCTACGACATAGGCCACAATGCCCCCGACCACCAGGCCGGTGGGACCTAAATGCGCCAGGAGATCGACCAGGCCAAAGGTCAGGAAGGTTCCAGCTCCGAAGCTCAGTGATTGTGCGAGAGGGAGGGGCTGCTTCTCCTCAAGCTGCTCTTCAGGTTGCTCGTCCAGGTGCTCTTCACTCATGAGGTCCTCCCTCCCTTCTTACCGGGTCCATTCTGTGGCCCCATGCTCGATCAGGCGAAGCCCGATAATGCCAAAAAATGCAACAACGAACGAGGTGACGAGTGCGAAACCCACTTGTCCCCAGAAGCCACTGGCGAGATTGCCATACAGGAAATCGGTATAGGCACAAAAGGCTATCAAGGCAAAGGCTCCAGTGCTAAACAAGCCGGCGAGGTGGCGATTGGTAGAGCGCACGCCTTCGTGGGCCACCTCGTAGCCAATAATGCAGACCAAGTAAACGAGCTCAATGCCCCACCCCCAAATTGTTGCCTTGGCCATATCAGGCGTGAGATGGCCCTGGAGGAGTTCAAGGGGCTGCTTGAGAATGCTCCAGTTGGGGGCGAAGGCCACAACTGACCCGTTCAAGATGAAGGCTTCCGAGGTCTGGATCTGTAACAGGCTTGTAATGGCCCAGAAGATAACGAGCGCAAAGCCTAATAAAATCGCCGGTAACGGGCTGTTCGGCCGCCTGGAATTCGTTGCAACGTTTGAGAATGCGCTACGCATGCTTGCCATAAGTTTAAACCTCCTCGCGAAGATAGACGGTGTAGTCGGCGACGAGCTCCTCGTCGCGCAAGATGGCCAGGAAGAGTTGATCGATGGCGTGTTCGACCCATTCCAGGATGATGTAGCCCAGTCCGAGCTTGTCGGAGACGCCGGTATCGACCAGGTCAAACTCAGGTCTACCGGCGAACCACCCCATGATCTTGCCAAGGATCAGTTCGTAGTGATCCTGATGGAGGGAGATATAGACGCCCTGTGTGTGGCCCGGCGTCTCTGGCTGCTGGTTGTACGGGTACTCGGCTAGGCCGCTGAATGAATAGGGAATCACTGCTGTTCCCATAAGATACCTCCTCTGTACTGTCGTTACACATTGCTGGCTAGGCAACATCCTGACGGGCTGGTGACTCCATTTGCCATGCAAAAGACCACTTGCTGGCCAGCACCTGGGCCACCCAGTGCGTCGCTCTTGCATCCGCGCCGGGATGGAGCCAGAAGCGCGATGCGTGCTTGGGGAGCGGAAGTCCGTCGGGATCTGTGTCAGGGCCTGCTAGATAGATCACCTCATTGCCGCTTTGGTCGCGGTAATGGTATTGGGCAGGCAGTTGGGGCACCTCTGCGCAGGCGGATGAAACAGCATCCATGTGGAAGACCAAGGCGAAACCTATCGTCTGGAGTGCGCTGGTGACTTCCTCTGCAGAGGGGCAGGTAGCACAAAATGCCTCCAGGTCACGTGCCCGCATGCGAGCCATAGAGCCTCCTTGTGTAAAGAGAGAAGAAGCGAGGAATCGTGCCTCGAGTCAAACTCTCCAACTGTTGTGATTGACCTCTGGCGTGGGCGCATAAGCAATGTTGGGTGCCATACCTAGAGCGATTGTGGTACATTGTAATAAGCCAGAGATCGCACACATGACGATCAAAGGTGAAGTGGGAGGGCGTGTGCATAGCTTGGCGGCAAAGGACACGCTCCCCCAGCCATATAAGATGCTACACTACAAACACCGCACTACGAGGACGATTTCCTAGCCTGGCCCAACGACTCTCACTGGAGCCGGGATATACGGGTTAGTGTAACTTTTACAACTTATTGACACTCTGACCTACTTATCACAGTTTACACAGATTATCTCATAAAGTCAAGTTATTTTAAAGTTATTCCTCCTTTTCGTTGACTTAAGGTAAGTAAGCAAGTATACTATCAACAAACCTACTTTTGTAGGAAATGCGAGGAATTATTTTAATGACTGACCAGCAAAAGACGGAATGGTTAACAGTCGAGCAGATCGCCGATGAACTAGGCGTACATCCCGAAACAATCAGAGAGTATATTCGAGGCGGACTGCTGAAAGCAGTGCAATTAAAGCGCTCTTACCGCATTCGCAGATCCGACTATGAAGACTTCTTAAAGCGTCGGGAAACTGGACAGCGTTAATCAACCGATTCTGTTCACCTCCAGCTTGCTGTATTTGTAACGTTCTGTTCTTCATCGCTCCCACCCCAATAACTGTGCCAACTCCTGGAGAGGCTGTTCGTGCACTTGTGCGTAGCAGCCACCGCTCTCCGCAGCAGGACCGTTCGCCGAATAATGGCGTCGGTCAGGTTGAGCGCGGGCGTCCAATATATCTGTGCATACCTGCTAGTATCGAGCGTCTCGATCTCGTCTTGCAATTCATCCACGAGCCAGGTAAGCTTCGTCATGAGTTGTTCGACATCCTCTGCCCTAGTGGCCTTGCTATTCGGTCGTTAAGGTTCAGTTATGAAAGTGGAGAGATCCACTTGCCACCGCTGAGTAGTGTAGCAGGGAAGCGCCGCAAGAGGAAGCAAAAATTTGCAGCCTTGACCTAAAACCAGGCAAAATCCTTGCAAGTTTTTCTCCTGTGTGGCACTATTGGGGAGGACCCTCTTTCAATCCATCGGTAGAGTGGAGAGACTGGAGATGTTAGAGTAATGGTGATGGCTAACACACAGGGAGAGTGCGACACCAGGCAAGCCTTCGGCGCTTTTCTGGCGAACTTGCGACTTCGTGCCAAGCCAAAGAAGATCAAACAAACGAAGATTCTTGCGCATCTTCCTCACTGGGTGCATTCCTCCTACAGCCGTCTTGAAGATGGGCTGGTCTCTCCTCGTTTTGACGACCTTCCCATTCTCTACGCTGCATTTCTCCAGGCGGGCGTCGTCTTCTCTCCTGCAGAGCGTCGGCAGTTTGTCACCCTGGCACGCGAACGTATCCAGGTACAACAAACCTATAAGGACAACCGAACCGAAGCCGAGTGGGCACAGCTGCTGCTCGACCTGATGCGGCTGGATGGACAAGCTGAGAATGATCAGCAGGGGCAGCTCTCTCAACCTTTCTTTGCCGATGTCGGGCACTTGGTTGATCGCCCGCTCTGGCAAGAAGAACTCAAGAACTTACTTGCTCCCGCACGCGGCAAAAAACTCATCATCATTCGGGGGACTGCCGGCGTCGGCAAATCTTCTGAGCTGAGTCGATTGGCGATCCAGTTGCTCGGACAGTCTTCATGCCAGGTGATTTTCTGTAATCTGCGTTCCCATGAGCAAATGCGCACGCCAGAACAATCACTCGAGGAGCTGCTCGGCATTCTCTTCAGAGAACTCGGCATCGCTCTGCCTCAGACTCCTGCGCTCACCTTCGAGGAGCAGACAGCGTTGCTCCTCGAACGATTCGAGCGTATGGAACGGCGCCTCGTCTTGCTGCTCGATCATGGTGAGCGCATCATGAACGAGCATCACCGACTTGCTCTGTGCTGGGAACGCTTCCTCTCAGCATTTCTGCGCGGTCGGCACCAGGCAAAGATCGTTCTGGCAACCCGTCTGTGGCTCGGCTGGACCAGCAGTGATCCCTTGTTTATTGACGAGACGACGATTCCTCCCCTCTCCGAGGAACAGGCGGTGCGACTGCTCCAGCGGCTTGGGCTCCACGAGGTGCCGGTTTCGCTGTTGCGAGAGGTCTACCACGCGATCGGTGGCATCCCCCTCTGCCTCGAATGGGTAGCAACGCTGGTCAAATGTCCACAGCAGGGTGACTGGGAGACCTTCGAGATGGCGGAGGCTCTAGCCACGCCGAAATTGCCCTCCCCTGCCGTCATGACCAGGGTTCTCCAGCGTCTTCTCGTCGAGCCGCGCGTCTTTGGCGGGCCTCCCGATAGTGTCGTGGTCCCTTTCTTAGAGCGGCTGCTCGCCTCTCAATCGCTTTCTGCTGAAGCCCAACACGTCCTTGAGCTCCTCTCGGTGGCCGCCATTCCACTGGCCAAACCGGCCCTGGAAATCATCTGCCGGTCTGGTCCCGGCCCGTACGAAGAGTTGCGTCGTGCCTCGCTGGTCGTCGCCTCGCGCGCACGGACACAACTCTTGCCTATGGTCAGCGGCGCTATCCTGCGTTCACTCTCCGATGTGCAGGTGCAGACAAGTGAACGCCTCCTGATCGAGGCGTATCTAGCCTGGCTTGCGAATGGTATGGTCTACGAGCGCGAGGCAGGGGGAATTGTCGTAGAACTGGCGACGCTGCTCCTCAAGCACCATCGTTTGCTTGCAGCAAGCCAACTGCTCATCCGCTACGGCTGGCTGGCGTTTAATCTCGGCTATGCCCCACGGCTGGCACGCCTTGGAGCGGAGGTCATGGGCAGCGTTGACTGGCATACGACGGAAGAGCAGGAATGCGGCGGCCTGCTGCTTCGCCACTTCCTTGCGCCATTTCTTGGCAGCCCCCCCGATGACGAGCAAAAGGCCGCTGATTATCAGCACATTCGCAATGCTATGCTTGCAGGGGAGATCAGGCTTCAGCCGCCGATAGAGGTCGCAGTGACCTCCCACTTGATGGTATGCGCTATGAATGGGCTACGCTTTGAAGACGCGCTGGCTCTGCTTGAGGCCTGCTGTGATCGGCTGCAGTCTCACCAGAAATCGAGCCTGGATTTACAGGCGTCTCTGCTGGAAAAACGCGCCTTGCTCTGCAGGAGATGGAGCGAGTATGCCGAGGAGCAGGGAGATATAGAACAAGCTGGAACGTCGCAAGAGCGAGCCATCGACCTGAATAGGCAGATCATCACGCTTCTCTCGACGCATGAAGGGTCCTCTCCCCTCGAAAGAAGTTTCCTGAACAAGAGGCTGGCCCGCGCGCTTAACAACCTGGGCTATCACCTCAACCGGATCGGCCAGGCAGAGGAAGCTTACCGAGCTATGAACCAGAGTATCGAGCTCAAAGAACGGGGATACGTAGAACTCGATACGCTGGCCGACGCTTATGGTGAACAATCGCAGATCCTGGCGCGGCTGGGAAAGTTTCAAGAAGCGCTGGTTTTTGACCAGAAAGCCTATGCAGAGGTAGAGCGGCTGGCCAGTCTAAGATACTCCTTTGCGCAAAAGGAACTGCCGACCTATCGGGTCAACCGCGGTTGCCTGTATCTGCGCGTGGGAAGAATAGATGAAGCGGAACGCTTGCTTCGCGAGGCAGGGGAGCGAGTGCGTCCAGGAAGGAGGATGTACCGCGTGTTTGCAAAACGAGCGCTCGAGGAAATCGAGCAGTGGCGGGGGAAGGGCGGGTCTGCTCAGTATCAACTCGACTGGCGCTGGGTTGAGCGCTACCGCACCCTGGCGGCGTTTGACTCATACTGGTGGTGGACGGCGACCGGACCATTTAACGAAGAAGAACAGCGTCAGTGGAACGAGTTGTTCGCCCCGGACCTGGATGAATCCACTAAAGAACGATTAGGGACGCTCCTGGCTGCCGCCCGTGAACGCGAGTTGAGCGCGGCCATCGCGGAGCAGCGTGAACCCTCCCTTCACTATCCCGCAATTGCCATCGAGGAGGTGCGCGCCCGGATCGCGGCCTTACAGCAGCTCGACGCCGAGGTCAACCAGGACGAGCCAAACGCGATTGTGCGGAAACTCTCTCGCGCCACTATTGTGGAAGAAATCGACTTCCTGCGCATGATCGAGGCGACCTACGAGGGAGATACGGAGAAGTACTGGGAATGCTCGCTCCGCTTCACGCCCGTTTCCACGCGCGAGGAAATGGACTATGCGCTCTCGCGCTTGAGATACTACGTGTTGCAAGGATTGCAGCACCCGGGTATGGTGGAGGCCAGTGAACGGGTGATCCACTTGGTGAAAGAACTTGGCCTTCCATTGGACCTGTCCGTTGATGAAGAGGAAGCCCAGCAGATGCAGCAAGTGACCCCATTGTCCTCAGCCGGGCCGCGCCGCCTGGTTTCTCCTCAAACGGCCAGACGGTTTTTTGAGGCTGTACTGCAAGAGCATGGCTATGGGGAGTGGCATGTGGTCATCGATCCCAACGCGAGTGGCCCGCGGGTCGAGCAGGGCCTGCGGCACCTGTACCTGCCGACCAGCAAGATTTCCGTGCAACAGATCAAGACCTATCTCTCGCATGAGTTAGCCGGCCATGTTGCCCGCTGCATTGCTGGTGAGCGGTCGCCCCTGGGGCTGCTGGGGATTCATACGGCCCACTCCCTGGAAACAGAGGAGGGGCTGGCCAGCTACTATGATATGCAGACGGCGCATCTGACTGGCCAGCCGCACGATGAAACATCCGTCTGGTTTGGGACGCTGGCCGTGGGGCTTGCCAGTGGAGTCATGTCGCCCCCACAATCGTTTATGTCGCTTTTCGCATTTTTTGAAGCGTTCATTCTCCTGTATCGGCGGCTTCGGCGACCGGACCAGGATGCCCGGACGGCGCAACAATACGCGCGTAAGCTGGCGCTGGCCCGCAGTCTGCGCACTTTCCGGGGTGTCCCAGACCTGCATCGCGCCGGGGTGTGTTATACCAAAGATGTGCTGTACTTGCGGGGTCTCTGGAGGATCGAGCAAGCGGTTGCTGAGGATGAGTCGGTGCTTGACCATCTTGCCGTGGGAGTCGTGGCGCTGGAATATCTTCCAGACCTGCGCGAATTGGGGATCGTCTCAGCCCCTCAACCACTCAGGCAATTGGCGCAGGACCCCGAACTGGATGCCTATATCGTTTCGTTCGAGGGGCCTGAAGAGCATTGTATGCTGTAGGTACAAGCCGGTTCTGCCGGGGCTCTGGCAGGGATAGAAGACTTGTTCTACTGTATGATATAG
>Ga0070707_100002984_pt1 | contig 16054 bp, 12 predicted proteins | sample KBSK5502metaG_FD_65468 | JGI IMG/M metagenome (GOLD analysis project Ga0070707, IMG submission 65468) | Corn, switchgrass and miscanthus rhizosphere microbial communities from Kellogg Biological Station, Michigan, USA - KBS K5-50-2 metaG | ecosystem: Host-associated > Plants > Roots >... | reverse complement strand
CGCGCCCGCACGTCGCGACCTCGGCAGGCCACGCCTCGCGATCGACCGCGCCTTCACTCTGACCGGCTTCGGCACGGTGGTCACCGGCACGCTCGTCGACGGAGCATTCACCGTCGGCGACGAGATCGAGATACTTCCCACCGCTCGGCGCGCACGCATTCGCGGGATCCAGACCCACAAACGCGCGCTGGATTCGGCGAGTCCGGGCAGCCGCGTTGCCCTGAACCTCACCGGGGTAGAGAAGGACGAGCTCGAGCGCGGCATGGTGGTTGTCCGCCCCGGCACGCTCGCGCCCGTCTCGGTGCTCTCCGCACGCGTCGAGCTGCTTGCATCGGCGTCCGACGCGATCGCTCACGACGAGGCCGTCAAGGTGCATGCGGGGACGGCCGAAGTGATGGCGCGCGTGTCATTGCTCGAGGCGCCGACGCTCGAGCCGGGGACATCCGGTTGGGTGCAGCTTCGCCTCGCCATGCCATTGGCCGTGGCTGTCGGGGACCGGTTCGTGATTCGGCGTCCGTCACCGCCCGAAACGCTCGGCGGCGGTGCAGTCGCGGACATCTCGGGCGAGCGAATGCGAAGGCGCCGCGAAGCGGTCGCCGTCCTCGAGCGACGGACCGCCCCGACGGCCGCGTCCCGGCTCCTCGCCGCGCTCGACGTGCCACGCACGCCCGACGAGGCCGGAGCGCGGAGCGGACTTGACGCAGGCGACCGTGACGCCGCGACGCGCGAACTGCTGGAGAGCCAGCGGGCAGTACCGCTCGCCGACGCGCTCGTCTCACGCGAGTCCTTCGAGGCCCTCGCGATGAGGATCGAACGAAGCCTTGCAGCGACGCACCGGCGTGCGCCTCTTCGTGCGGGCGCGCCGCGCGAAGAGATCCGTTCGTCGGTGGATCTCCCAGCGAAGCGATTCAATGCACTGGTCGAGCGCCTCGTGCGGGACGGCCGGATCGTCGAGCGGGGGAGCGCGCTCGCACTTGTCACACACACGCCGACGCTCACCGCGGAGCAGGAGTCAGCGTGGTCTCGCGCGCGCGCCGCGCTGGCGCGCGAGCCGCTGCTGCCGCCCTCGCCCGCGACCCTCGAATCCGACTACGGCCTCGATCGCGAGCTGGTCGCGGCTCTCGCCGAGCGCGGCGATCTTGTCAGGATCGGCACTGAGGCCGTGTTCCTGCCTGACGCGGTCGCGCATTTCGCGGACACCGTCGTCACCGAGCTCGCCGCGACCGGGACGATCACGGTGGCCCGCGCGCGCGACCTCACCGGGTCGAGCCGAAAGCATGTCCTGCCACTACTCGGCTTCCTGGACGACCGCGGTCTGACGCGCCGGTCCGGCGACGACCGGATCCTCGTTGTATCGCCAGAGCAGGCCCGCGAGCGCGTCGCTACGCTCGTCGCTCGAAAGAAGGTCGCTCAATGAAATTTCGCGCAGTTCGTTCATCGCAGGTCGGCAAGGTCGACGCGATCATCGTCCCGCTCTTCACCGGCGTCGAGCCTCCGACATGGCTTTCGCGCGGGACGCGGACCGTGATCGCGCGCCTCCAAAAACAGGAACAAGGCGTCACGCGGCTCTACGGCGTCAACACGCTGCACCAGGAGCCGCGCGTCGTCATCGTCGGCGGCGGCAAGCCCGCGGAGCTCGACGCGGAGCGTGCGCGCAACATCGCGAGTGCCGGCGTTCGCGCGCTATGGCGAGCGTCTGTGCGCAAAGTCGCCATCGCGATCAGCGCGGGTTCGCTTGACGAAGAGCGCGCGGCGCAGGCTGCGGTGGAGGGCGCGATCTACGCAATGTGGCGCCCCGAGGCTCACCGGACACGCGCGGAAGACCGGCGCCTTCCGAATATCGACCAGGTGCTTCTCGTAACCAAGCGGGCCGTGCCGGGCGCGATCGAGCGCGGAACCGCGATCGGCGAGGCCACCAACGCGGCGCGTCGCATGGCGAACGAGCCCGCCAACCGCATGACCCCGACGCTCGTCGCCGAGGCCGCGAGAGAGCTCGCGAAAGAGGCGGGGGTCCGCATTGAGGTGCTCGACGCGGACCGCTGCCGCGCTCTCGGGATGGGCAGTTTCCTGTCGGTCGCCCAAGGCAGCCACGAGGCCCCGCGCTTCATCGTCATGCGCCACCGGGGCCGCGGTGGGTCGGGATACGACCTCGCCCTGGTGGGGAAGGGGATCACCTTCGACTCCGGAGGGATCTCGATCAAGCCCGCGGACAACATGCACCACATGAAGGCGGACATGACCGGCGCGGCCTCGGTGATCGCGGCCCTCGCCGCGATCGGGAAACTCGGGCTCAAGGTCAACGTCATCGGCATCGCTCCGTGCACCGAGAACTTGCCGGGCGGTGGTGCGACGAAACCGGGCGACGTCTTCACCGCCATGAGCGGCAAGACCGTCGAGGTGATCAACACCGACGCCGAGGGCAGGCTCGTCCTAGTCGACGGCATCACCTACGCCCAGCGGGAGGGGGCCAGACGCGTCGTCGATGTCGCGACCCTTACGGGGTCGATCGCGGTCGGCCTCGGCGAGCATTTCAGTGGGCTGTTCGGGAAGCCCGACTCCTTCGTCGAGCTCGTTCGGGCGACCGCTTCCGCGGCCGGGGACCGGATGTGGCCGATGCCGCTCACTGACGAGTACCGCGACGCGGTCAAAGGAGAGGTCGCCGACATCCGGAACAGCACCGGCTCACGAGCGGGCGGCGCGATCACCGCCGCGGCGTTCCTTGAGTCAGCCGTCGAGGACGGCACGGAGTGGGCGCACCTCGACATCGCCGGCACGTTCTGGTTCGACCGTGATCGGCCGCACGCTCCGAAAGGGCCGCAGGGCCCGGCGGTGCGAACCCTGATCGCTCTTGCGGAGCGCCTTGCCCAAGATGGAAAATAGAACAGGTGGTCTATCTGCGGAAACAAGGCTCGGGTCGACCGAGGGCCCCCGCGCGGCGTGGCACCGGCCGGAGGCCGGGGGGTCCGCCGCCGCGTAAAGAGGGTTTCGGTCGGGCCGAGCCTGTTGGTCGAGTTCACATGGGATGACCGAGCAGCTCACCTTCCGTCTCGGCGAGCCGCGCCCCGACATCCTGCAGGGGTTACAGCCAGAGCAGCGTCTGGCGGTCGAGCACGGCGCCGGACCCTTACTGGTCGTCGCTGGCGCTGGGACGGGGAAGACCCATGTTCTGACGGCGCGCATCGTCCATCTCATCACCGCGGGCGCCGCGAAGCCGCACGAGATCCTGGCCGTCACCTTCACCGAACGCGCCGCCGCCGAGATGCAGGAGCGCGTCGACATCAACACCCCGATCGGGCTGAACGACGCGGTCATCCGTACGTTCCACGGATTCGGCGACGAGGTCTTCCGTGAGTTCGCGCTCGAGCTCGGGCGCAGCGGCGAGCTGCGCGTTCTGTCGCCGGCGGAACAGGTCATCCTCGTCCGCGAACACTTGTACGGGTGCCCGCAGTGCGAGATCGCCCTACCTCTGAAGCGTTACCGACCCGCGGGCGATCCACTCCAACACGTGCGCGCTCTCCTCGAACTCTTCGCGCGCGCCCGCGACGAAGACATCTCGCCGGAGGCCTATGTCGCTTTTGCCAAGTCGCTTCGCGACGCGGTGGGGGACTCGATAGACGCCGACGTGAAGGCTGACGAGGCGTCGTCGCATGAGGAGCTCGCCGCCACCTACGACGCCTACAACCGCATCAAGGACCGCCACGGCGTAGTGGATTTCGGCGATCAAATCGCCCTCACACTGAAGCTGCTCCGCGATCATCCGGCTGCGGCCGCGCGGCTGCGCGCGCGATTCCGCTACATCCTCGTCGACGAGTTCCAGGACACGAACGATGCGCAGTTCGAGCTCCTCCGACTTCTCGCTGAGCCCCACCGCAACATCACGGTCGTCGGCGACGACGATCAATCGATCTTCGCCTGGCGCGGTGGGACCCTTCGAAACTTCGATCGTTTCCGCGAGAGCTATCCCGACCACACCACGGTCCCGCTGATCGAGAATCGCCGCTCGTCGCAGGGTCTGCTCGACGCGGCATATCGGCTCATCACCAGGAACCCTGAGCGGCTCGAGGCGAGCCTCGGCATCGACAAGCGCCTTCGCGGTCGAGAGACCGCGGACGAAGTGGACGTCGAGCACATCCAAAAAGTGACCGGCGTCGAGGAAGCCGAGACCGTTGCGGATCTGATCGCGCGCGAAGCCGTGCGACGGCAGCGGCGCTTCGGTGACTTCGCGATTCTGGTCCGAAACAACGCGGACGCGACGCCGTTCCTCCACGCCCTTGCGCAAAGACAGATCCCGACGCATTTCTCGGGCGGCGGTCAGCTTTACGAGCGCTCTGAGATCCGTCTCCTCATTTCGTTCCTCTCTGCGGTGGCCCTGCCGTCGGATTCGCGGCATGTCTACAACCTTGCGGTTTCGCCGCTCTATGGATTCCCCGCCGACGATCTCGCGCGCGCGATGGAGGGAAGCGGTCGTCGTCAGAAGCCACTCCGCGAGGTCTTCGAGGAGATCGCTGCGGGGAAGACCGGCGCGGGCGATGACGCGGTCGCGTCGGCCAAGCGTCTGGTCGAGGACCTCGGTCACTACGCGGCGCGCGCGACAGAGCTGAGTACGGCGGCCCTCCTATTTGAGTTCCTCGATCGCTCGAAGCTTCTCGCTCGATATCTCGACCCGGACTCCACGCTCGTGGAGGAACAGGCGCGGAACGTCGCGAAGTTTCTCCGCCTCGTTCAGAGCGCAGGCCGCGCGCTCGCGACGGATCGCGCGTCGTTCTTCGTCCCACACCTAGAGCTCCTGCGCGAGGCGGGGGATGATCCGGTGGCCGCCGACTTCGAGACCTCGCGCGAGCAGGTGAACGTCCTCAGCGTTCACAAGGCAAAGGGTCTGGAGTTCGGGATGGTCTTTCTGGTCCACGCGACCGACGAACGTCTACCAGGTCAGGCGCGCCTCGACCCCTTCCGCCTTCCCGACGCCCTGGCTCGAACGCCGCCGCCGGACCGGGATCGGCACATCGCCGAGGAGCGACGCCTCGCCTATGTCGCCATGACCCGCGCGAAGGACACCTTCTATTTCACGAGCGCGATCGACTACGGCTACCAGCGCGCGGCTCGCCCGAGTCGTTTTATCGCCGAGGCGCTCGGGCGCGAGCCGTCTCGATTGCGCGCCCGACTCCAGGTCGCGCAAGAGCTCGAGCGGTTCCAGCAACCTCCGGGTGAGGCCGACGCCCCGCTGCCGGCGCTCGGTGCGGACGACGTTCTGACCGTCTCGTACGAGGCGATCGATGACTACCAGAAGTGCGCGCTCCTGTACCGCTTCAAGCATGTGCTCCAAATCCCGACGCTGCCGACGCCGCAGATGACCTACGGGCTTGCGCTGCACGAGGCGGTTAGGGACTACCTTCGGCGAAAGCGCGATGGCGCGGAGCCCGGCCTCGCGGAGGTCCAGGCGGTGTTCCGCGCGGCGTGGCTGGCCGAGGGCTTCATCAGTCCCGCTCACGAAACTGAACGCTTTCAGGCTGGTCTCGCGTCGCTCCGTCGCTTCTACGAGCATGAGCATGGTCAGCCGAGCCCCGACCTCGTGGAGCAGCGCTTCAGCTTCATGCTCGGCCGCGATCGTGTCGTCGGACGATGGGACAGGGTCGATCGCACGCCGAACGGCGCGATCGTCATCGACTACAAGGCCGGCGCTGACGAGGAGGGCAGCGGCCGAGCGCAGCGCTCCGCGAACGAAAGCCTGCAGCTCCGGCTCTACGCGCTTGCCCACGAGCGCGTTTACCGGGAGCGTCCGATCCAGACAGTGCTGCACTACCTCGAGAGCGGGGAGCGCGGGACCGTCGCGCCGACGGAGGACAGCGTGGGTGCGGTGCGCGGTCTGATCAGCGGCACGGCCTCACGGATCCGTGCGCGCGAGTTCGCTCCGAACCCGAAGGGTCTGCGGACGTGCCAGCAGTGCCCCTATCACCAGATCTGCCCGAGCTCGCTGACCGTGCGCGCAGCGGCCGCGTCGGCGGTGCCGGTCGGTTGAGCGTCGTTGCACACGGACGGCGCCGCAATCAAAAAAGGGAGCAGAGCCAAAAAGCCCTGCTCCCTTTCTCGTGCGCGCTGGTTAGGCGGCCGCGGACACCCGCCGCTGGCTCCGTAGGAGCTGCGCCAGACGGATTGTCCCGCCGAGCGCGATCAGTCCCGCGAGGGGCGGGATCGCCTGCGAGATCGGGTCATTGGCGGCCGGAGTGTTGGTCGGCGCTGTCTGCGTCTCGGAGACCGCTGCCGGGGCGAGCACGGCGATGGTCCCGAGGTCGTACGGCGCGAAGAACGTGCCTTGCGTGACCTGCCAGGTGTACGTGCCGGCGGCCGGGAAATAGACGTTGGCGACGTAGTGGCCCGCCGGGCCCTGTGCCGTTGCGGGGTAGGAGAGGACTTTGCCTGTGCCGTTGCGGACGACGATTTCGGCGACGTCAGCTTTGTACGGCTCGACGCCGTCCATGAGGATCGTGAAACCGACGGGGATCATCTGACCTGCGTGCAGGCCTCCGGGCGGAAGCGGGTCCAGCTTCGACACCGCGCCCTCTTTCGCGAGTGCCGAGCCAGCGAGAGCGCCGAGCGCGAGGAGCGTCCCGATCGCGATGACGTTGATGCGTCGCATGCGTTCCTCCGAGCGGTGGCTGCATGGCCCTTGCGCCACTCAGCCTCCATACAACTCGTCGAGCAAGAGGTTCCCGTCCGTGCGCAACGACGTCCTGTCTAGGCCGCTGCCATCTCCGGGGCGAGGGGTGTCCGGCGCGGGACGCGGACGATCGTCAACAGAAGAACGAGAGCGATCGCGATGTTGATCGCGAGCATCGCGAAGATGCCGCGGTAGCCGAGGCGCGGAAGAAAGAGCTCTGCGGCGACGACCACGGATAGCGGGATGGCGATCGAGTCGGCCGCGGCCTTGAGTCCGGCGAAGACGCCGGTCTCGTCCGGTGGGATGAGTTCGGTCAGGAGAGGCCAGCTCATCGCCGTCGCGGCACCGTTCCCGAGTCCCGCCAAGACCACAACGACGAGCGTCTGCGGGAGGTCAGTCACGAGCGTGCCGCCGACCGCCGCCAACACCAGGATGCTCCAGCCGCCCGCCAAGACAGCGCGGCTTCCGAAACGCTCGGCCAGCTTCCCGGAAACGAAGGCCGACAGCGCCGTGATGAACATCGTCAGACCGGCGACGGCGAAGGCGATGTCCGACGTCTGGTGTATGTCCTCGATGAGAAAGAGCGTGAGGAACGGGATCACCGCGTTAATGCCGAACTGGTAAACGAAGATCGTCAGCAGATAGCGCATGGCCTGCGTGTGGCTGGCGATCGCGCCGGCGTACTCGCGGAAGGAGTGGTGCTCGACATGGACCACGGCGTCGCGCCGCTCCTTGATACCGAAGATGGTAGCGCCAAACGACAGGACCATGACCGCGGCGACAAGGGCATAGGTCCAGAGCGGCACCTCCCCATCCGCCGCGGCTCGGGAGACGATCAGCAGGAAGACCACCTGTGCGAGCACCTGTACCCCGGTGGAGACGCCTCCCAGAAGGCCTCGCTCGCGTACCGGAGTGATGTCCGCGAGGAGCGCGGCGTAGGGATCGACCGCGGCGTTGAAGAAGATCGAGAAGAGGAAGATCGCGATCGCGAGACCGAGAAGCGTGTGCGCGTAGAAGCCTGCGAGCAGAAAGAACAGCGCCGAGAGCGGGATCCCCACGAGCATGAAGGGACGGCGGCGGCCGAAGCGCGTCCAGATTCGGTCGGAGATCGCGCCGACCGTCGGCTGGATGATCACTCCTTCGATGCTCCGGGTGCTCGAGAGGAGCCCAGTGAGCAGGTCGGGCGCGCCGAAACTCTTCAGTATCGGCGGCAAGACGAAGTTGTTGAACGCGAAGAACGCTCCGGTTCCGATCGAGGCTGCCGAATAGAGCGCGGTCTTCTTCTTGTCGAGCGCTTCCATGAGGGCGTGGTGTACCGCACATGGCAAGGAGGATTCGTGAGCGGGCCGACGATCCGTGCGTCGCCGCTCTGTGATGGAGTGTCCGCTTCGAACACTTGTGCTAACGACTCCGGACACGGACAATCGCGCCGTGGATGGATCGACTCTCGTCGTCGCCGGCGCGCTCGTCGTCGGATTTGCGGCCATCGCCGCGGTCGTTTTGAGCATCGCGCGGGTCCGTCGCGTGGACGCATCCGCGCTCCGCGATGACCTCCGGGTCGAGCTGCAGGCGGCACAGCAGGGCATGCAGGGACAGGTCGAGCTCCTCGCCCGCTCGGTGGGAGAGCTGCGTACGGACCTGAGCCGCTCTCTTGGTGCGACCGAGCAGCAGCTCGCGACGCAGGCCGGGTCGACGCATCGAACGCTCACCGACCTCTCGCGCCAACTGGGAACCCTGGGCGAGCAGAGCCAGCGGATCGGAGATCTGGCCAAGGACATCGGATCCTTGCAGGACCTGTTGCGCGCGCCGAAGGCCCGTGGCGGATTCGGCGAGCTCCTTCTCGAGCGGCTTCTGCACGATGCGCTGCCCGCAGGTGCCTATGAGGTCCAGTACACGTACAAGGACGGTTCGCGTGTCGATGCGATCGTCCGCTACGCGGGCCGCATCGTGCCAATCGACGCGAAGTTTCCGAACGAGACCTGGAACGCGCTCGCCAACGCCGTCGATGAAGCGGAGCGCCGCACGAAGAAGCGCGCCTTCCTCCAACAGGTCCGGCGACACATCGACGCGGTCGGGCGGTACGTCTCACCTGCGGATGGGACGATCGACTTCGCCGTCATGTACATACCGTCGGAATCCATCTACTACGACCTCGTGCTTCGCGAAGAGGAAGGAGAGCCTGACCTGCGCGCGTACTGCGCCGAGCGCAAGGTCATCCCCGCTTCTCCGAACACGCTTCTCGCGTACCTGCAGGTCGTCGCGCTCGGCGTCCGCGGACTCGCGATGCGGGAGCGCACGCGCGAGCTGCAGCAGGGAGTCGCTGCGGTCCGACGCGAGTTCGAACGATTCGTCGAGCTCCACGACCAGCTCGGCCGCCACCTCGAGAACGCGACGAAGAAGTTCGACGAGACCGACCGCGCGCTGTCGCGGGCGTCCAGCGCGATCGAGACGCTCGCGCAGGCGCCGATCGCGGCAGGGGGAGAGCAGGTGGCACTCCCTCTTCGCATGGAGCCGCGACCCAAGGTCGAGGACAGCTGACCAAACAGCTGCTCGCAGCGGGTGCTCTGGTGGCGATCGCGGCCCTCGTTTTCCTATTGCTCACCCGCGATCCGAGCGAGCCACTCGCGGTCGCCGCAGTCGTCGCCGGCGCGTCCGTCGCCATCGCGTGCGTGGTCGCCCTTTTGGGCCTGGCGGTCGAGGAGCGCGACGCCGCCCTCGCGCGCCCGCGCCGTCGTCATCCGCGCCGCGTACCGGCGGTCCGCCGTGGCGTTGAGGTCGGCGCGTTATTCGCCGCGCTCGGTCTCCTGCGCGCGATCGACGGGCTGAGCCTCATCACCGGCGGATTCGTCGTGGCCGGGGTCGTCCTCGCCGAGCTCGTTCTGACCGCGCGTCCTGCGGCGCGTTCGGGGTAGCCTCAGGACGAGTTGGACGCCGCGGCGCGCAAGAAGCGAATTTCCGAGCGCGTCGACGCGCGCGCGCACGCGCTCGATCGGCTTGCGCTCGACATCCACGCGCGTCCCGAGCTCGCATTCGAGGAGCATTTCGCTTCGGGCTCGCTGGCGGACTATCTCGAGTCCGAGAAGATCTCTGTCGAGCGCGGAGCCGGCGGTCTCGAGACAGCGTTCGTCGCGGAGACGGGGTCGGGCGGTCCCGTCGTCGCGATACTTGGCGAGTACGACGCCCTGCCGGGGATCGGCCATGGCTGCGGGCACAACCTCATGGGTACGGCGGCGGTCGGCGCGTTCCTCGCGCTTCGCGACACCCTCGACGGCGTCCGCGGACGCGTGCGCGTCATCGGTTGCCCGGCCGAGGAGCGCGGCAATGGCAAAGTCCAACTCATCAAGGGGGGCGCCTTCGAGGGCGTGGACGCCGCGCTCATCTACCACCCCGGGGACCGCGACGAGATCGACCCCCTCATGCTCGCGATGGTCAACCTCGACGTGGAGCTCCTAGGAAAGGCGGCACACGCCGCGGCCGAACCGCACGATGGAGTGAACGCGCTCGACGCGGTGGTGCTCGGGTGGAGCGCCATGTCTGCGCTCCGACTTTTGGTGCGCAGCGACTCGCGGATTCACGGGATCATCACCGACGGCGGAAAGGCAGCGAACATCATCCCGGACCGCGCCGCGGCGAGACTCATGGTCCGGTCGCCTGACAACTCGTATCTGGCCGACCTCCGGCGCCGGGTCCTCGCGTGCTTCGAAGGTGCGGCCGTCGCGACCGGCGCCGAGATCCGCCCGACGTGGAGCGACGTCTGCGAGGTCGTCACCACCAACCGTCCTCTCGCCGAGGCGTTCGCCGAGAACGTCCGGACGCTCGGGCGGACGATGCAGCCGCGGCGTCCCGCGGACACGCACGGGTCCACGGACATGGGCAACGTGACGACCGTGATCCCCGGCATTCATCCGTTCCTCTCGATAACCGACGGGCCGGTGCCGGGACATTCCATCGCGTTCACCGACGCAGCGCGGGCGCCTCGCGCGCTCCAGACCATGCACGTCGCAGCCAAGGCGCTGGCGATGACCGCGCTCGACGTGCTGACGGAGCCCGCGCTACTCAAACGCGTGAAGGAGGCACATGGAAACGGGCGACGAGCGGCTTTGCCGTGAGGAGTGAGGGGGCAGGGGCACCCGTTACCCGAGCGCAGCGAGGCGTGGCCAGCCTTGAGCGTGTGTCCGGCAGAGCCGGAGAGTGGGCGTGACGGCCGCGCCCCGTGACTGGCAGGGCGCTGAGCGTGACCCATCGCAGGCCGCGCGCCTCGCGACGCTCTACGACGTCGACACCGCGCCGCTCGAGGGCGGGCCAGATGTCGAATGGTTCAGAGGGCTCGCGCGGCGGAGCGGCGGGCCAATCCTCGAGCTCGGCTGCGGAACGGGCCGGATCACGGTTCCGATCGCAGAGGACGGTCATCAGGTCGTCGGCCTGGACCGCTCCGCGGCGATGCTCGAACGAGCCGAGCGCCGAGCGCGCCGAGCGGACGTTGAGGTCCGCTGGGTCGAGGGCGACATGCGCACGTTCTCGTTCAACGAGGCGTTCGCCCTCATCTTCATCGCGCTCAACTCCTTCCTCATGCTCGAACCGGACGATCGTTGGTCGTGTCTCGCGCGCATGCGTGAGCACCTCGCGCCGCGCGGTCGCGTCGCGATCGACGTGTTCCAGCCCGACCCGGAGGTCGTCGTCGGCCTCGACGGGGGGGTCGTCGACGAGTGGGAGCGCCTGGATCCCGAGAGCGCACGCACGGTGAGAAAGTTCTCGTCGAGTCGTGCGAACGTCGACGGAGTCACGCAGCGGATCTGGTACGACGAGACGGCTGACGACGGCACGGTGCGTCGCATCGGCGGGACGACGACGCTCCACTATCTCTATCGGCGCGAAGCGGAGCTCGTCTTCTCGGAGGCCGGCTTCATCATCGAAACCCTCCACGGCGATTACGACGGGAATCCGGCCGACGCCGCGTCGCGCAAGCTCCTCGTGGTGGCGAAGCGGAAGGAGCGCGGACAGGGACGCGAGCGACGGCACTCGTGACCGACCTTCTCATCCGCGGCGGAATGGTCATCGACGGCACCGGAGCGCCCGGCAAGCGCGCGGACGTTGCGATACAGGACGGACGGATCGCGGCGATCGGCACAGACCTCGCGAAAGACGGCGCGCGGATCGTCGAGGCGAAGGATCGCGTGATCGCGCCGGGGTTCATCGACATCCACTCGCACTCCGACGAGGCGATGTTCGTGAACGACGCGCTCGAGAGCGCGTTGCACATGGGCGTGACGCTGGTCGTCTGCGGGAACTGCGGCGGCTCGTCGGCGCCGGTGAGCGGTCTCGCCGAGGCCGAGCTCGATCGGGAGCTCTCTCGCCTCAACGTGCGGCGGACCTGGTCCTCCTTCGGCGAGTACGCAGACGCTGTCGATCGGGTCAAGCCCGCGATCAACGTGTGCTCGTTCGTCGGTCATGGCACGCTGCGTTCCTGCATCATGGGCGCGGACGATCGCGCGCCTACAACGCACGAGCTCAACCGGATGCGCGCCCTCCTCGCGAAGTCGATGGATGAAGGCGCGATCGGACTCGCGTCGGGCCTCATCTATCCGCCGAGCGCCTTCGGGACGACCGACGAGCTCGCCGCGCTCTGCGAGGTCGTGCGCGACAAGGGTGGTCTCTACGCGAGCCACATCCGCAACGAGTCGACAAAACTCCTGGACGCGGTCGAGGAGAACCTCGAGATCGCTCGGCGATCCGGCGTCCGCGTCGAGCTCTCGCATCACAAGGCGTCGGGACAGATGAACTGGGGCAAGGTCAAGGAGTCGACCGCGCTGATCGAGCGCGCCCGCGGCGAGGGCGTCGACGTCACGGCCGACCAGTACCCGTACACCGCGTCGTCCACCGGCCTCGCGGTCACGATCCCGAACTGGGTCCACGAGGGCGGCACGGCGAAGATGTGCGAGCGTCTTCGCGATCCGGCGGTGCGGACGCGGATTCGCAATGAAGAAGTCGAGACCGGGCGCGCCTTCGATCGCATCGTGATCGCGCGAGCGCGTCTCCACCCGGAGTGGGCCGGGAAGAGTGTGCAGCAGCTCGCCGACGAGGCGGGGCGCGATCCGCTCGAGTGGTCCTGCGACGCGCTGATCGAGCACGACGGAGCGGTCGACATCGTTCATCACTCGATGAGCGAGGACGATGTGCGCTACGTCATGGCCAAAGAGTGGGTATGCATCGGGAGCGATTCGCGCGCGAACGCGCCGTACGGTCCGCTCTCGTTCGGCAAGCCGCACCCGCGCTCGTATGGGACGTTCCCCCGCGTCCTCGGCCGGTACGCGCGCGATGAGAAGGTGCTCTCACTCGAGGACGCGGTGCGCAAGATGACCTCGCTGACCGCGTCGCGTCCGCGCGTGCACGACCGCGGCGTCGTTCGAGAGGGCGCGTGGGCCGATCTCGTGGTGTTCGACCCGAGGCGCGTCATGGACGCCGCGACGTATGACGACCCGCACCGCTACCCCGTCGGGATCGAGTGCGTCATCGTGAACGGCGGCGTGGCGCTCGAATTCGGTGAGACGGCGCGCGAGCGCCACGGACGGTTCCTGCGTCAAGTGCGGGATCTCGGCGGCCGATGAAGGTCGCGATCCTCGCCGAGGGACAGTTCGCGCGCGCCACCGCGAAGACCGCGATCGGCGTGCTTCGGTACGCGCCGTTCGAGGTGGTGGCCGTCGTCGATTCGACGCGGGCGGGGAAGGACGCGGCCGAATGCGTCGGCGTTGGCACGGGAGTCCCAGTCGTCGCGACCGTCGAGGACGCGACGGCGCGCGGCGCGACGGTGCTTCTCATCGGGACGGCCGCGGCCGGCGGTCACATCCCCGATGGCTATCGACCTGCTCTCGCGCGCGCGCTGGAGCGCGGTGTCGAGGTCTGGAACGGACTGCACGAGCGCGTCCTCGCCGACCCCGAGCTCGCGGCCGCCGCGGAGCGCGGCCGTGGGAAGGTCCGCGAGCTTCGTGATCCGCCGCGCGACCTGCCGATCGGCGGTCATCGGGCTCGGCGCGAAGGCGCGCGCGTCGTCCTCACTGTCGGATCGGACGCCGCAGTGGGCAAGATGACCGCTGCGCTGGAGATCGCGGCCGCTCTCCGCCGCGCTGGCGAACGCGTCGAGTTCGTCGCGACCGGACAGACCGGGATCGCGATCGCCGGCCGGGGGATCGCGGTCGATGCCGTCGTCGCCGACTTCATCGCGGGGGCGGCGGAGCTCATGGTCTGCGAGGCGGCGGAGCGGGCCGACTGGGTGGTCGTCGAGGGGCAGGGCTCGCTCACACATCCCGGTTTCTCGGGCGTCACGCTCGGCCTGCTCCACGGAACCGCGCCCGATGCGATGGTCCTATGCCACGAGGCGACGCGAAAGAGCGTCAAGGGATACGACGACCGGCAACCCCTGCGGTCGCTCCGCGAATACGTCCGCATCTACGAGGACGCGGCGGCATGGCGGCATCCGCCACATGACCTGGCGGCGAAGGTCGTCGCCGTGGCGCTCAACACGGCTGGCTTGAGCGACGAGTTGGCCCGCGCGGCCATCCAGAGCGCCGCCGCCGAGACCGGACTCCCCGCTGACGATCCCGTTCGCGAAGGCGCGCCCGGCGCCGATCGGATCGCCGACGCGCTGCGCGAGGGAGTGCCTGCGTGAACGTCACCCTCCGCACCGTCGAGCTCCATCTCGCCGTGCCGTTCGCGATAAGCCGGGCGACGCACACGACGAAGAAGGTCGTCCTGGTCGAGCTGCGCGAGGGCGACCGCGTGTCGCGCGGCGAGGGCGTGCCGGATGCCTTCTTCGGCGAGACGCCCGAGTCCGTCGAGCGCGACATTCGCGGGGCGATCGATGCGCTCTCTGAGGATCCGCTCGATCTGACGAGCCTGAGCGCAGCTCTCGATCGGCGTTTTCCCCACGGCGGCGCGGCAAGCTGCGCGATCGACATCCTCGCGCACGATCGCGCGTCGCAGGCCGCGGGCGTCACGCTGCGCGATTACCTGGGCCTTGCGTCCGGCGAGCCCCCACCCACGTCGTTCACGATCGGGATCGCCGAGCCCGCGGTGATGGCCGAGCGGGCAGCGAAGGCCGCGGCGGACGGCTTCACCGTGCTTAAGGTGAAGCTCGGTCACGGCGACGACGTCGCCGCCCTTCGGGCGATCCGCGAGCGCTTCCCCGGAACGATCCGCGTCGATCCCAACGCAGCCTGGACCGCCGATGAAGCGCCCGCGCGCATCGCCGCCCTGGTGCCGTTCGACCTCGAGTTCGTCGAGCAGCCCATCGATCCAAAGGACATCGACGGTCTTCGCCGCGTCCGCGCCTCGTCGCCGCTGCCCATCGTGGCGGATGAAGCAGCGGTGCACGCGAGCGACGTCCCTGGCCTCATCGGCGCGTGTGACGGCATCAACGTGAAGCTTCAGAAATGCGGCGGGGTCGCCGCGGCGCGCGCGATGATCGCGACCGCGCACGACGGCGGGCTCAAGGTGATGCTCGGGTGCCGCGCCGCCGAGACGAGCGTTGCGATCGCGGCCGCGGCGCATCTCGCGCCTGCGGTGGAGTGGGCCGATCTCGACGGCAATCTGCTGATCACCGACGACCCGTTTCGCGCGGTCGGAGTCAAGGCGGGTCGGTTCGTGTATTCGGGCCGGCCTGGCCTCGGCGCGATCCCGGCGTGACGACGACCTACCGAGTGGAGGTCGCGATCTTCGCGATCGCACTCGTGGTGTTCGGTCTCGTGGCGCTCGCGTTTGTGTGGAGCGGCGACTGGGCCTACGTGGGACTTGCAGAGGCGACCGGAAATACGCGGACCACGTTCGTTCGAACGGCCGGGGGTCGTGACCCGGCGGGGGAGATCCCGATGCCGCTCGAGAGCCTCCGCGATTGGCACAGCCGTTGGAGCTCGTACGTCGTTGGGCTGAGCGATCAGCCACCGAACGCGGGCCCCGGCGGGCCGTTGTTCACTCCGGACGAATACGCGCACATGGCGGACGTGCGCGTGGTCTTTCGCGGCGCCGAGTACGCGGCGGCGCTCGCCCTCGTCGTCGCGATCTTTCGAGTGCAGCGGGCCCGCCGCCGAGGCGATGTGCCGCGCCTCGTTCGTGCGGGCGCGCTGATTTCGGCCGGAATTGTCACCGTGATCGGCATCGCGGCCGCCGTGGCGTTCGATCCGCTGTTTCTGCTCTTTCACGACATCTTCTTCCCGCACGGGAACTTCCTGTTTGACCCCGCGACGAGCAATCTGATCCGCCTGTATCCAGAGTGGTACTGGCAGGGCATAACGGCCGGAGTGGGAGTCTCGTTCATCGCTGTCGCCCTTCTTGCTGCCTGGGCCGCCCACACGGCCCTCCGGAGGCGCTCGAACACATACACTCGCGCCGCATGAAACGAGTTCTCCT
>Ga0070707_100002983_pt1 | contig 16056 bp, 16 predicted proteins | sample KBSK5502metaG_FD_65468 | JGI IMG/M metagenome (GOLD analysis project Ga0070707, IMG submission 65468) | Corn, switchgrass and miscanthus rhizosphere microbial communities from Kellogg Biological Station, Michigan, USA - KBS K5-50-2 metaG | ecosystem: Host-associated > Plants > Roots >... | reverse complement strand
TCTTCAGCGCGATGAACGTGCTCCCGTGCACCACGCACAGCACGACCAGCGTGACCCCAGTGAAGATGCCGTACGGCTGGAGCAGGTTCCAGAAAGTGCCCGTGTACTCCTGGCTGCCGTCGATCGGCAGCCCGTGCAGCAGGTCGCCGAGCGCGACCCCGATCAGCAGCGGCGCCAGCAGGCTGCCGCCGGTAAGCATGCCGTCCCAGGTGCGCCGCCAGTTCTCCGCGTCGCGCTTGCCGCGGAACTCGAACGAGGTGCCGCGCGCGATCAGCGCGGCGAGCAGCAGCACGAGCGCCAGGTAGAACCCGGAGAACATGGTCGCGTACCAGCCGGGGAAGGCGGCGAACATCGCGGCGCCCGCGGTGATCAGCCACACCTCGTTGCCGTCCCACAGCGGCCCGATCGTGTTGATCGCGGTCCGCCGGCCCGGCTCGTCGCCGCCCACGACGCCGTGCACCATCCCAACGCCGAAGTCGAACCCCTCGAGCACGAAGAAGCCGGTCCACAGGACGGCTATGAGCAGGAACCAGAATTCAACGAGCGTCAACGAACACCCCCTAGTACTGCACCGCAGGGATGCGGGTCTCGGCACCGGGTTCGGCCTGCGCGGCCGGCACCTCGGGTGGCTCGCGCCGGGAGAAGCGGATCATCAGCACGGCGTCGACGACGGCGATGCTCGTGTACACGATCCCGAATGCCACCATGCTGATCACCAGGTCGGTGAAGCTGACCGAGGGCGACACGCCGTGGCGGGTGAGCAGGATGCCCTGGACCACCCAGGGCTGGCGGCCGCTCTCGGTCAGCAGCCAGCCGGCGGTGTTCATACCGAACGGCGTGGCCGCGGCCCAGGTGGCGCACCACAGGAAGGCTCGCGCGCTGGCGAGCCGCTTGCGGCGCATGAGCCACAGGCCCCACAGGCCCAGCAAGATCACGAGCGAGGCGACGTAGGCCATCACGCGCATCGACCAGTACTGGATGAACACGTTCGGGACGTAGTTGCCCGGCCCGTACCTGGCCGCGTACTGGTGCTGGAGCGGGGTCAGCCCGATCACCTTGCCGTTCCAGGAGTTGGTGGCGAGCAGCGAGAGCAGGTGCGGGATCTCGAGTATCTGGGTCGGGGTGTGGTCGTTGCTGCCGCCGCCGATCTGGAACAGCGAGAACGAGCACGGCTGGCACGTGGTCCACTGCGCCTCGGCGGCAGCGATCTTCGTCGGCTGGTACCTGGCCTCGATCACGCCGAGCTCGCTGCCGATGAACATGTCCAGTGCCAGGACAGGGACCAGCAGCGCCAGGGAGAGGCCGGCCGAGCGCTTGAACAAGTCCGGGGTGTGACCCTTGCGCAGCTGCCAGGCCGAGATGGCGAGCATGATCACCGCGCCGGTCACCAGGGAGTCGAGGATGACGTGGGTGTACCCCCACAGGAACACCGGGTTGGTCATCACCGCCCAGATGTCGTTGAGCTGCGGCTTGCCGCGGACCATCTGGTAGCCGACGGGGTGCTGCATCCACGAGTTGGCCATCATGATGAACGCCGCCGACAGCATCGTGCCCGCCGCGACCAGCCAGATCGTCAGCAGGTGGGTCCGGCGGGACAGCTTGTCCCAGCCGAAGATCCACAGGCCGAGGAATGTCGATTCGAGGAAGAATGCGATCAGCCCTTCCATCGCCAGCGGGGCGCCGAACACGTTGCCCACCAGGCGGGAGTAGGCAGACCAGTTCATGCCGAACTCGAACTCCTGGACCAATCCAGTGACGACGCCGACCGCCACGTTGATCACCAGCAGCGTGCCGAAGAACCTGGTCAGGCGCAGGTATTCTGATTGCCCGGGGGGACGATCCCCCGGAGCCCCCCGCGGTCCGGTCCTGGTGGTGCGATGCCAGGCCGTCTGCAGCATAGCGGTGAGAAAACCAAGGCCGATGGTGACAGGGACGAAGAAGAAATGGTTGATGGACGTCAGCGCGAACTGCCAGCGCGCCAGATCCAACGTCATCCGTGCCCCCCGGACCGGTCTTGACCGGCGACCCCCCGCCACCCGGTCAGGACACTACCGTTCCTGCCATCCAGAACCCTGGCACCACCCGTGCTGGGTGATGTGTAATTCCCGGGCGGCGGGCATGTTTAGGCCATGACCGATCGGTATGACGTGATCATCGTCGGGTCCGGCGCGGGCGGCGGGACGCTGGCCCACGCGCTCGCGCCGACGGGCAAGAAGATCCTGCTGATCGAGCGCGGCGACTTCCTGCCGCGCGAGACGCAGAACTGGGAGCCCGGCGCCGTCTTCGTCGACGGCAGGTACATCTCCCCAGACACCTGGTACGACGAGCAGGGCAAGCCGTTCCAGCCGCAGGTGCACTACGTCGTCGGCGGGGCGACGAAGATGTACGGCGCGGCGCTGTATCGGCTGCGGCCGGCCGATTTCGGCACGATCAGGTACTCCGACGGCGCGTCGCCGGCCTGGCCGCTGGATTACGCCGACATGGAGCCGTATTACACCAGGGCGGAATGGCTCTACCAGGTGCACGGCAACCACGGCGAGGACCCGACGGAAGGGACGGCGTCGAAGCAGTACCCGTGGCCCGCGGTCTCGCACGAACCCAGGATCCAGCAGTTGTCCGACGACCTGGTCGCGGCCGGCTACCACCCGTTCCACGCCCCGTGCGGCATCCTGCTCGACGAGGACCGCCGGCCGGCCAGCACGTGCATCCGCTGCGCCTGGTGCGACGGGTACCCGTGCCTGGTCCACGCCAAGGCCGACGCGGAGGTCATCGCGGTCCGGCCGCTGCTCGGCCTGCCCAACGTCACGCTGCTCACCTGCGCCGAGGTGACAGGGCTGGCAGTGAGCCCCTCGGGGCGCGCCGTCACGGAGGTGCTGGTGAGCAGGGCCGGCGAGCGCGAGAGCTACGGCGCCGACGTCGTCGTGCTCGCGGCCGGCGCCGCCAACACGGCGAAGATCCTGCTGCGCTCGGCCTCCGACCGGCATCCGCACGGCCTCGGCAACGGATCCGACCAGGTCGGCCGGAACTACATGTTCCACAACAGCAAGGCCATCGCCGCGCTGGCCAAGGAGCCGAACGAGACCGTTTACCAGAAGACGCTCGGCGTGAACGACTTCTACCTGGCCGACGGGTCGCGACCGCCGCTCGGCAACGTCCAGTTGCTCGGCAAGTCCAACCCGGGCGCGATGAAGGGCGAAGAGCCCAAGCTCACCAAGCTCGCCCCGCACTGGAGCCTGGAGGAGGTCGCCAGGCACAGCGTCGACATCTGGCTGACCACCGAAGATCTGCCGCTGCCTCAGAACCGGGTGACCGTGGACGGCGACGGCAACATCCACCTCGCATACCGGTTCACGAACGCGGCCGAGACCGACGGCCTGTACCGCGAGCTGAAGATCATACTGAACAAGACCGGGCTGGCCGCGCATCATGTCCTGTCCAAGAACTTCTACATGGACATGCGGATACCAATCGCCGGCGTGGCACATCAGGCCGGGACGGTCCGTTTCGGCAACAATCCGCAGACGTCCGTTGCCGACATCACCTGCAAGGCGCACGAGCTGGACAACCTGTATTTCGCCGACGCGAGCATCTTCCCGAGCATCGGCGCGGTCAACCCGGCGCTCACGGTGATGGCGAACGCGATCAGGGTCGGCGACCACATCGCCGAGCGGCTGGGCTGACCTGCCGGCCATGGGCGCCGTCGCGATAGCGCGAGGCAGGGCGCGGTGATCGTGATCCTGGCCGGCGTGTCTGGGTGCGGCAAGTCGACCGTCGGCGCACTGCTCGCCGGCCGGTTCGGCTGGCCGTTCACCGACGGCGACCTGCTCCATCCCGAAGCGAACATCGCCAAGATGGCGGGCGGCGAGCCGCTCACCGACGAGGACAGGATGCCCTGGCTGCGCGCGATCGCCGCGCGCCTCGATGAGTGGATCGCCGCCGGCCAGCCCGCACTGCTGGCCTGTTCGGCGCTGAAGCGCCGGTACCGGGCGATGCTGCTCGACGGCCGGGCGGCCGTGCGGATCGCGTTCCTGGCCATCGACAGGGACGCCGCGGCGCGGCGGCTGGCGGGTCGGCACGGCCACTTCTTCCGGCCGGAACTGCTGGACAGCCAGTTCGCCGACCTTGAGGTGCCAGGGCCCGACGAGGTTGCGGTGGTCGTGGTCCCGGCCGGGGAGCGGCCGGATGAGACGGCCGCCGAGGTCGTCCGCCGCCTGGATCTGAACCGGGCGCTCGGGCCAGGCGCGGGTCCGGCGGGTCCGGCCGGGACGGGCCATGTTTGAGCAGGCCGCGGGGCTGGCGGTGGTGGCCGCCTTTTACCCGCCGGCGATCCTCATCGTCGCGCTGTACCTGGCGTCGGTCCGCCCCGGACGGACCACGGCGCTGTTCGTGATCGGCGGCGCGGTGATTGTGACGGTAGTGGGCGCGGCCGTCCTGCTCGCGATCAGGGATGCCGGCCTGAGCCTGCACAGCCAGCACCAGACGAGATACGGCCTGCGCCTCGTCCTCGGTGTTGTCGCGCTGGTGGCGGCGGTGCTCATCTACCGCCGCAAGCCCAGGCAGCGTGACCCGGCCAAGCCGAAGAAGCGCAACCTGATCGACCGGCTGTCCGCCGAACCCAGGCCGAAGACCGCGTTCATCGCCGGGATCTTGATGTTCGGCCCGTCCATGACCTTCATCGCCGCCGTCCAGGTGGTCGCCACCGCGAAGGCCAGCGTGGCGGCGACGGTCGGCGCGATGGCGATGATCATCGTGATCACGCTGGCGTTCGCGTGGATACCGCTGCTGGCCTACCTGATCGCGCCCGACCGCACGGTCACCAGGCTCAGAGGGTTCGAGGGCTGGCTGCGCCGGCACGGTAAGCATGTCCTGGTCGGCTCGGTCGGGCTGATCGGGATCCTGCTCGTGGCCGAGGGCATCGCCGGCATCGCCTGACGGCCAGGGCGCGTCAGGTTCGGCGATTGCGCGGGTGACGGCTGCCAAGCGCGGCCGGGCCGGCAGCAGTCGGCAGGCTTGTCGGTGCCGACGGCTACCGTCGGGCTATGCCGACGACAGCCGCATTGTCCTGGAGCGGTGTCACGGCCCGGCGGATGGCCCGGGTTGCGCTGGCTGAACCGTCGGCGGACCAGGATCCGGCCGGCGTCGCCGGGTTGCTGTGCGGCGCGCACGCGCAGGTGCTGAGCGCGGCCGAACTCTCGATCGGCCGGCGTATCGCCGGGGCGACCCGCGCTGACGTGCGGCGCGCGCTCTGGCAGCAGCGCACCCTGGTCAAGACGTTCGGCCCGCGCGGCACCGTGCACCTGCTGCCCGCCGCCGACCTGCCGGTATGGACGGGCGCGCTGTCCGCCCTGCCATCGCTGACGTCGGCGCACCCGGAGGGGGTCCGCTTCTCCCCGCAGCAGGCGGACGAGGTGATCGCGGCCATCGGCGACGCGCTCGCGGATGCCGAGATGACCGTCGACGAGCTGACCGAGGCGATCGCGGGTCGGCTCGGCCCGCGGGCGGTTGAGCGGACCATGGCAGCGTTCCAGGACATGTGGCCGCGCTGGCGGCAGCTCACGAGCAGCGCCGCCCACCGCGGTGTGCTGTGCTTCGGACCTGACCGGGGCCGCAAGGTGACGTACACCAACCCGCAACGCTGGCTGCCTGGCTTCCTGCCCGCCGACGGCGATGCGGCCATGCGCGTCCTCGTCACGCGCTACCTGCATGCATACGGCCCGGCCACGCCCCGGCATTTCGCCAGGTGGCTCGGCATCCCGGCCCGGTACGCGGCCGGCCTGTTCTGCAGGCTGGCCGGCGACCTGGAGCGCGTCGAGGTCGACGGCACGCCCGGATGGGCCATCGCCGGCGATACCGGCACGCCGGCTGCGCAGCACCGCGGGGTTCGCCTGCTGCCGTACTTCGACGCGTACGTCGTCGCTGCTCAGCCTCGGGAGTGGCTTTACCCGGGGGCAGCAGCGACCCGGGCGCTCACTCCGACGGGCCAGGCCGGGAACTATCCGGTGCTGCTCGTCGACGGGGTGGTCAGCGGGGTGTGGCACCAGCGGCGCTCGGGCCGCAAGCTCGCCATCACGGTCGAGCCGCTGCGCGAGCTGACCGCGTCGCAGTACCGTCAGCTCGGCGGCGAGGTCGACCTCGTGGGCGCGGTCATGGAGGCGACCGCGACGCTGACCGTCGGGCCCGTGAGGGTCGGCGCGCACGCGTAACGAGCCGGCCGCTGGCTGCGTGCGCACGAGGCCGGTCGCCTGGCCGCTCAGCCCGGTGTGGATGGCAGCGACGCGGCCGCTGGCCACCACACGCTCAAAAGGTAGAAAATCACGGCAAGGCCCGCGAAGAAGAGACCAAACAGTGCTTGGGTCCACCCTCGCCCGCTCGTCACATCGACATCGGTCGGCACCGCGTCCGTCTTCTGCAGCACGCCGGCGGTAATGCGAGCTTCCATCTGAGCTGATGCGAATGCCGTGTTCCGGTAAGCGAATCCGAACATCACCGCGGCCGCGATGACGGCGGTGACCGACACGGGCAGCAGTGCCCTTGGCCCGCCGGATCCGAATCTGGCCCCGTTTCCTAGCTGCGAGAGCGAGATCAGCGAGATCAGGCCCAGTGCCGCGGTCTTGATCAGCAATATTCGGTGATCGTTTCCACGCAGCTTCCTGTCGACATTGCTGATGTCGGCGGCCGGAGGACTCTTGGGCGTCCGCATCAGCCCGGGTCACAGCCGCGAATGAACGTGTTCATGAAGGTAACAAAATGCGGGAGGAACTCCCTGACATCTGTCCGCGTCAGGCGCTCCTCATGATGAGCGATACGAACCGCCACTGCCGTCGCGATCACTTCGCTGAGCAGGCCGAGGCCGTCGGGGTGCAGCTGGCCCTCGGTGGCCAGGTCGAGCAGTGGCCGTGCGGCGACCTCTTCGAAATCTCGCCAGAATTCGTCAGGAGGGACGAAGGATCCACCGGCCGCAACGCGACTCGCTCCGGTGCGGGCGCCAATGACCAAAGCTTCGCCGCCAGCCTCTCCGAACTCGGCGGCCCAATTGGGCTCGCCCACGGGCAAGGCCATTCCTTCGACCATGTCGGATCCTTCTCTGCCGGACCTGCTCGTTCCGGCCAGGATCTTACGCCGCGGTTGACCGATACCGCGCCAGCCGGCCTCAACGCGAGCCATGCGTCGCCGCTGCCGTCGCGGTCATGGGCACGTCCCGAGGAGCGACAGCCGAGCTGCGCCAGGGCACCGCCCGAAGGCATGCACGTTCTGCGGCTATTACCGGTGAGCGCAGAGTTCCGTGTGACTGCGCCGGTCACCGCGGCGTGGCGTCGATGGGCTGGTGAATGATCCAGACGTTGGGCTCCCAGTAATCGCCGGTATCGGCGTCACGGTCGATATGCACGGTGGCCAGCCCGGCGGGGAAGACATAGTCACCGGTTTCCGGAAAGGCCATATCGGTCCAGGACTCCCATTCGCCGACGGTGCCGATGATGTGCAGCGAGCGAGGGATGATCGGGCCGATCCGCGCTCCCAGTCGGGTGTGCACGCGGATCCAGGGGTCGAACGGCGATCCGTCCTGGCGGGTCCAGCGCGCGTAGCGTTCGATGGGAATCGTGGGATAGCGCTCCTTGAAGCTGGGCCGGACCGGTGCCACCAGGTGAGTCAGCCCGGCGTCGAGCGCTACGCCGGACATTGCCTGCAGCAGCACGCCCGACAGGTTCCTGCCCCGGTGGCGGGGCGGGATCTCGGCGGCCAGCGCGCTGACGGCGGTCGGACGCCCGCCGGCCGCCTGCAGCGTGAACCCGGCGGCGATGGTGGCGTCGATGCCGGGCCCAAGGTCCGCGTCCGTGCCGTCCCAGGCAATGGGGATGGTGTGCCCCTCGGCCAGCACCGTATGGTCACCGGGGTCGTAGAGGACGAACTGCCAGTCCGGGAACACCTCATACAGCTGCCCCCAGTAATGGTTGAGCGTCTGACCGTGCATGTTGTACTCCGGCCAGACCTCGGCGGAAAGATCGCCGATGCTGTCCCACAGTTCCGGCCGCTCGCTATAGCGGACTACGCGCGGCTGCATGACGTCATTCTCTCTCGCGCCGGGCCTCGCGACGTCCGCTCGCCCCGGCCCGGCGAGTTCACGCGGGGCCAGATCCTCCTGCGTGCCATCCAGCCGGAGGGTCCTCACCAACCAGGCCGTCCACCGCCTCGCGGAGGAGGTCGGCGTGCCCGGTGTGCCGGCCGTACTCCTCGACCAGGTCGTACACGATTCGGCGGAGACTCGCGTGGCGGCCGTCTGGCGAGGACATATCGACAGGCTGGCCGAGGCCGCCGTCGGCGAGCGCCGCGGCTAGCCGCGCGCGGGACCGCTCGACGGCGCCGTCCCACAGCGCGTAGAGCTGCTCGGGGCTGTCGTCTGCGGCGGAGGTGAATTCCCAGTCGTCGTCGCCTTCCAAGCCGGCGGCGTCCCACGGTGTGCCGATCGGCTGGCCGCTCAGCTTGGTGGCGAAGCTGTAGTCCTCGACGAGCGCCAGATGCTTGAGCAAGCCGCCGAGTGTCAGTGAGGAGGCGCCGATGCGGGTCTGCAGCCCGGCCGCGTCGAGGCCGTCGGCCTTCCATCGAAAGGTGGTGCGCAGGCGATCGAGGGCACCGGTGAGGTGTTCTTCCTCGGTGCCCGCGAGCGGCGGCTCCCAGGGGCGGTCGTTGTCGGTCATAGCGTCACCGTAGTCCTCAGTGCGGACACTCTGCTTCCGCGATCGCTTCCGCAATCGCCGCTGCGGGCCCGCTGGCTACGGCAGCCGCCGCACTCGGACGACGCCGAGAACGCAGGCACCGGACAGGACGAGCGTCGGGGCGCCGGCCCGCGGCCGGGTCGCGGGGCCGCCGCATATCGACCTGACGCCGAGCAGCGTGGTTCCTGACTCGGCGACATCCATGTGCGGCGGCACGATGAGCGAGACCACGCCGAGACCGGCCACCACCCGCACCTCGACCTGCTGGGCCGGGAGTACCGCGTCGCGCAGGTCAAGGCGCGCCCACCCGGCGGTCGCGATCACGTCAGTGCGGTGAGCGAGGCTCCAGTTGCCCGCTCGCCTGGTGCCTGCCAGGATCGCCGTCACTCTCGCCGCACGTGCCGTCGCCTCGGCCTCGCGAACCGCGCCAGCCGGCCCGGCAGGGCCTTCCGCGCCGGCGAGTTCGCTCGAGTCGGTCGCGTCGCTTCGTGGCGGGTCCGCGCCCGCCAGCCCGCCGCGCGCAGGTTCGCCGCGCGCAGGTTCGCCGCCCCCGAGGCCGCCGCCTGGCGGGCCGCTGCCCTCGGTCCCGCCGTTGCCTGCCGTCACGAACCCGAGGTCGGCGTCGGGCGGATTGCGCCTGCTGAACCACAGGAACGCGGTGAGCGCGGCGATGATGATCGAGATGCCGATGCCGAGGAACAGCGTCTCCTGCTCATCCTGCGACTCGACAGTCCGGTCGACGAACGTGATCGCCGCGACCAGGATTAGCATCGACACGACCCTGGCCTTCAGGTCTTCCAGGTCGCGCATCCGCAGCCAGTTCGGCAGCCAGAGCAAGTCGCTCGTGTGGTCGCCCTTCACGACGAAAAGCTCGTAGAAGCCGAACGCGGCGATCATCAAGGTCGCGCCCACGAGGAACGTGTCCAGGACGATCAGCAAGATGCCGAGCCTGCCGCCGATCTTGGCAGGCTCGCTGAGGACGCCGGACGCGGACCTGACGAAAATGTCGGTGCCGTAGATGAACGAGCCGGCCGCGTCGAAGAGCAGGAATACCACCGGGACGAGCATCATCAGCCGGGACGCCGAGAGCGCGCGCTCGAACCTGCGCTGCGCCGTCCGCGCCGTCGGCTCGTTGCGGGAGGCGCGCGGGGCCGGTCCCGCGGCGCGCGGCCCTCCGGTCCCCGTCTCGCTGGTCACACGGCAGATCTACCCAGCGGCGCCGGCCAGCACGCGCAGGAGTCCGCCGCTGCCCGCCCCGGCCGGGTCCGTCCGCGCCGGGGCCGTTATCCGAATTTGACGATGACCGCGCCGCTGGTGTGGCCGAGCGAGGTCCGGCTCAGCAGCCCGGTCCCCCACAGCGACCGCGTGCCGGGGATGAGCGACAGGCCGGTCAGCGACACCACGCCCGCCGTACTGGCAGGAACTTGATCGGTCGTCCGGGTTCCGTTCCGGTAGTGCAAGATCTCGGGCGCGCCGCCTTGGCTGACGGCACCGAGCCAGATCCCGCCGAGCCCGTCCCTGGCGGCCGGCCCGGACAGGGCGCCGGACGGCAGCGCGCCGGCGACCTTCGTCCAGCCGTGGCCCTGCCAGTGCAGCAGTATGACGGGCCCGGCGACGCCCAGGCTGGTCGTGTATGCGGTCGCCCAGACGTTCGTCGGGGACACCGCGACCATGCTCTGCGGCTGGACCTGCTGTCCGGCCGGGGCCAGATGCGCTGGCAGGCCGAAGATCTGCCAGCGGCTGCCGTTGAAGCGCATGGTCTCGTATTTTCTGGTGCTCGCGTTGAAGGCCCAGGTCCAGACGTTGTGCGCCGATGAGGCGCTCGCCGGCTCCGACCCAGAGCCGTTGGTCGCCGCGGCGGGCAGCCTCGTCGCCGTCCACCGGGACCCGTTGTAGTGGTGAGCGACGCCGTTGCTGCTCGCCAGGTCGCTGGTGAAGACCCAGGTATTGTTCCGGCCGGTGGTGACGACGCCGCAGACCTTGCTTGAGGGCGTCGGCCCGAACGACGTGATCGACCAGCCCCGGGAGGTCACGCGGGCCACCGCGTCCGCGTTGGCGATCGTGGCCCACACGTTGGTGCTTGAGGTGCCCGCGATGTCCTGCACCGACGTTCCCACCTGCCGGGCCACGCGGACGAGGTGCCACCGCCCTCCAGCGAAGTGGTAAAGCAGCGGTCGCGCGGCCGACGACTTGCCGCCCGCCCAGGCTGTCCCGCCCGGCAGCGCGACCACGGCGTTCAGCGCGGTGTCCTTGACCGCGATCGTCTTGAACACGCGCCAGTGCGGTCGACTCGTGCCTGGCGCTGTGGCGCGCACGCGGCTGGCCCACGGCTGCCTGGCGGCGCCGCCGGTCGGCGCGGCGGCCGAGGCCGTCGTGACGATGGTCAGCATCGGCACCACGGTGGCCGTGGCCAGCACGGTCAGGGCGCCCAATCGGTGAGCCACGAGCGACCCCCTCGCACGAACCGCTGCACGGTCGCGGCCCGCCGTCCCGGGTGCGCATGGCGGCGGACCCACGTGGGGGGTATCTAAGCACGCGCTCATCGCGAAAGCCGTCGATTCGGGCCGGACGGCTCGCGGGACACTCGAGCTCCAGCCATTGGACATGACAGCGCCCCCGGGAGCGCTGCTCGCGAGGGCGTGCCTGGGCCGGTGTGAGGTTGCCTCTCGGCGAAAGGCGCGACGCGGCTCCAGCCGAACGGTAGTCCGCGAGGGCAGTAGATGAGGCCCGGGGACACGTCACACCGACGCCCACTCGAACGCCGCACCGCGGCCCGGTATTCCGGTCGGCCCGGTCGCCGGTCCCGGTGCACTCCGCGCGGGTCTACCCTGTGGATAACAGGTCCGGTGCGTATGAGGAGCGGCCCGGGGTGGTAGCGAATGTGTCGGCGATCGGCTGCATTGGCGTCATTATCGTCGCCACGCGCGGTGCGGCGGGACCCGGTGAGGTCCTGATCAAGATCCGCGGTGGCTCGGAGGCGTTCATCGCCTGGTCACCCGACCCGCTCCCGAAAGGCACGAGCGTGCTCGTCATCGACGAGCGCGGATCGCGCACCGTCGACGTGAGCGCATGGACCGACCCGCTCGAACTTGGCCAGACCCTGATGGGCGGCTGACCGCCGCTCATCACCCGCACCCACAACTGGAGATGACAAATGCTCGGCTACCGCGTCCCTCGGCCCGACGAGGCCTTGCTGATTTCTGGTGGTAGGTACGGAATGAACGGCGCGCCGTTCAAGGTGGTGACCGGTCACGGCTCGTTCGTGCTCCCGTTCATCAGGAAGGCCAACTTCCTCACCCTGTCGATGTGCGAGTCGGAGGTCTCGGAGACCTGCGTGACCAAGCAGGGCATCTCGCTGAACGTGCGGGCGGTGATCGCCTTCAAGGTCGGCAGCGACCAGGAGAGCATCGTGAACGCTGGCCAGCGGTTCCTGTCGGATCAGGACCAGATGGCCACCCTGACCGGGCGGATCTTCGCCGGTCACCTCCGCTCGATCATCGGCTCGATGACGGTCGAGGAGATCGTCACCGAGCGGCAGAAGCTGGCGACCGAGGTGCTCGACGGCTCCAAGGCGGAGATGGCCAAGATCGGCCTGACCGTCGACTCGCTCCAGATCCAGTCGATCGACGACCTGAACGCGGGCTACATCGACGCGATGGCGGCGCCACACAACGCGGCGATCCAGCGGCAGGCGCAGATCGCCCAGGCCCAGGCCAACCAGGCTTCCGCCGAGGCGCAGCAGCAGTCGCAGCGGGCACAGGCCGAGTACGCGCGGAAGACGGCAGTCGTCCAGGCCCAGTACAAGGCCGAGGTGGACACGGCCCAGGCTCAGGCCGCGCAGGCCGGGCCGCTGGCCCAGGCGCAGGCGCAGATGGAGGTGCTCTCCGCGCAGGCCGATCTCGCCAGGCGCCAGGCAGAGCTCCGGGAACGCCAGCTCGTTGCCGAGGTGATCAAGCCCGCCGAGGCCGAGGCGGAGAAGACGCAGATACTCGCCAAGGCCGATGCGCAGCGCGTCACTCTGCAGGCCGAGGCCGCCGCCTCGCACAACAGGGTCGCGCTCGACCGGATGCTCATCGAGCAGTTGCCCCAGATCGTCAAGGAGGCCGCCGCGGGCCTTGCCGGGTCGAACCTGAGCGTGCTGAACGGCGCGGAGGGTCTGAGCGAGCTGGCCGCCGGGCTGGTGGCGCAGGGGCTGACCATACTCGACTCGGTCAAGAAGGGCCTGAACGGTGAAGACGAGAAGCCGCACACCAGGCCGGCGCCGCTGCCGCGGCGAGCCGAGAACGGGCGGAACAGCGAGGCGGACGGCGAGGCTGGCGCCTGACGGCGCGCGGCCGCGCCGGGATACTTGGCCTGTGCAGCCGACCGAGAGCGCCGTGGTCGTGCGGATACCCGAGGCCGAGCCGCTGGTCGGCAGGTTCAGGGCGGACCTTGACGTCGCGGCCGGGCTCGGCGTGCCCGCGCACGTCACCGTGCTCGCCCCTTTCGTGGCGCCCAACCTGGTCGGCGACGAGATGATCGGCGCCCTCGCTGAAGCGATCGCGTCGGTCCGGTCGTTCGACGTGACGTTCGCGCGCGTGGCCTGGTTCGACCGGAGTGTGCTGTGGCTCGCTCCCGAGCCCGCCGAGCCGTTCCAGGCCCTCACGGACGCCGTCTGGCGGCGGTTTCCAGACTGCCCGCCGTACCGCGGCGAGCATCAGGACCTGGTACCGCACCTGACCGTCGGGATCGACCAGCCTCCTGACGCCCTCGAGTCAGCCGCCCGGGCGATCGAGCCCGGCCTGCCGGTCACGGCGACCGTGAGCGCGGCCGTGCTCATGCGGGGATCGAGGGAACCCGGCTCATGGCACGCCGTCGCGGAACTGCCGCTCGCGCCGCGCCCGAGTTGACGCCCGAGCCAGAAGCGCTGGCCCGCCGCGCTACCGGCGGCCCGGCCGCACCTCGCTGCGCCGCCGCACCGGATCGGCCAGCGCCGCCGCGAGCTGGTCGAGCGCGTGCACCGTGTGCCCGCTCACGACCGCGTCGCAGTGCGGCCACGCGGCCGCCATGCCGCCGGCCAGCGGCTGGTAGGAGGCGCTCTTGGTCCGCGGGTTCACCCACACGATGCGGAACGCGACCAGCGACAGCCGCTCCATCTCGCGCTTGACGAGTTCGGGGTCGCCGGTCTCCCATCCGTCGGAGATGATCACGACGACCGCGCCGCGCGCCATGCCGCGGCGGCCCCACTGGTCATTGAACTCCTTGAGCGCGGCGCCGATCTTTGTGCCGCCGAGCCAGTCGGGCGCCGCCTGGCCGGCCCGCTGCAGTGCCAGTCCGGGCAGCGTCCTGCTCATCACCGGGGTCAGCCTGGTCAGCCTGGTCGCGAACGTGAACACCTCGGCGCCCGCCGCGCCCGCGGCGCAGTACAGCAACTGGATCATCGCGCGTGCGTACGGTTCCATCGAGCCCGAGATGTCGCAGAGCACGACCAGCCGCCGCGGCCGCCGCGACGGAGTCCGTCCGATCAGCCGGAACGCATGGCCGCCAGTTCGCCTCGCCTGCCGCAGCGTCGCCCGCATGTCGGTCCGCCTGCCGCCGGGCCTGCGCCGTTGCCTGCGGGACTGGCGCTCGGGCACGGCCAGCGTGAGCCGGCGCATCAGCGTCGCCACCGAGATCAGCTCGGCATCGGAGAGCTCGGCGAAGTCCTTGCTCGCCAGCCGCTCCACGCTCGTGCCGAGGTAGCGGTTCTCCACCTCCGGCTCGCCGTCGTCGTCCGCGGACCCCTCGCCGTCCGAGTCGGCATTGCGGCTCTCGGTGATCGCCCCGGCGTGCTGTCTTGCCGCCTTGGCCGCACTGGCCAGCAGGTGCTCTGGCGAGAAGTCCGGCAGGCCGCCGAGCCCGTCAGCGCCGGGCCGGCCGGCCGCGTCTCCCGCCAGTCCTCCGAATACCTGGTCGAATACCGCGCGCATGATCAGCGCATGGTCCTTGCTCGAGACGAGAGTCGCGAGCGCGCACTGGTACAGAGCGCGCGGCGTAGCGGGGCGCGCGACCGTCACGGCGGCGGCGAACCGCTCGCACCGCCCAGGGCCGACCGGCAGCCCGGCCTCCCGCAGCGCGGCGCCGAACCCGGCGCTCACCTCCGCCAGGTCACCGGCCGGGATCGAGTGGTTCCCGGGGCGCGTTGTGCTGGCGGGACTTGCGGCGCCGGCGGGACTTGCGGCGCCGGCGGGACTTGCGGCGCCGGCGGGACTTGCGGCGCCGACGGGCTCGGCGGGCTGCTCAGCCATCGCGCCCGACGAGCGCCGCGAAGCCGGTCCGGCGCACAGTCCCGAGATCCTCCGAGTACTTGAGCACTGCTCCCGCCGTGCGCTCGGCGGACGCCGCGTCCAGCTCCCCGGCGCCGAGCACATGCAGCGCGTTGGCCCAGCTGATCGCCTCGGCTATGCCCGGCGGCTTCGCCAGGTCGAAGTGGCGCAGCCGCGCGACGCCCGCCGCGACCTGCTCGGCCAGCGGCTCAGCCGCCTCGGGAACGCGCCGTCTGACGATCGCCGCCACCCGCGCGTTGTCCGGGTAATCGATCCAGTGGTACAGGCAGCGGCGCTTCAGCGCGTCGTGCAGGTCACGGGTCCTGTTCGAGGTCAGCACGACGATCGGCGGGTACGCTGCCCGCCTCGTCCCGAGCTCAGGGATCGTCACTGCCGCCTCGGCCAGCAGCTCGAACAGGAACGCCTCGAACTCATCGTCGCCCCTGTCGACCTCGTCGATCAGCAGCACCGCCGGGCGCGGGCCCGGGTGGTCGAGCGCGGCCAGCAACGGCCGCTCGAGCAGGTACTCGTCGCTGAACAGGTCGGCCTCGCGCGGCTTCTCGCCACGGGCCTCTGCGAGCCGGATCGCGAGCAGCTGCCTGGGGTAATTCCACTCGTACAGCGCCTCGGCGGAGGTCAGGCCCTCATAGCACTGCAACCTGATCAGCGGCGTGTCGAGCGCGCTGGCCAGCGCCTTCGCGGCCTCGGTCTTGCCCACTCCCGGCTCGCCCTCGAGCAGGATCGGCTGGCCCATCCGCGCGGCCAGGAACAGGGCGGTGCCGAGCGGCTCGTCGGCGAGATAACTCGCGTCGTCGAGCGCGGCGAGCAGCGCGGCGACGTCGGGAAGCTGCTCGGAAAGGTCACTCATCCGGGCGCCGGCTCCTTCTCTGTTCGGCAACGAAGGACACCCGTCCATCATGCGCCATGCGAACGGCTGCCCGGCACGCGGCACTGTCCGGGCGCCGCGCGGCGCGACTCGGCGTCCGCCGCGCTAGCACGCCACCCCGGCACCATCGATGTGCCCCCCGGTTCGCCGCGCGCCCGCCGCGGCACCGTCGATG
>Ga0070707_100002982_pt1 | contig 16062 bp, 14 predicted proteins | sample KBSK5502metaG_FD_65468 | JGI IMG/M metagenome (GOLD analysis project Ga0070707, IMG submission 65468) | Corn, switchgrass and miscanthus rhizosphere microbial communities from Kellogg Biological Station, Michigan, USA - KBS K5-50-2 metaG | ecosystem: Host-associated > Plants > Roots >... | reverse complement strand
GGCAGCGAGCGCATCTCGGCGACCTGGTCGGTCACCTTCTGGCCCATCAGATGGCCGCCGAGGCCGACCTTGCAGCCCTGGCCGATGAAGAATTCGCAGGCATCGGCCAGGCGCAGATGATGCGGGTTGAAGCCATAGCGCGACTGGATGCACTGGTAGAACCATTTCATCGAATAGCGCCGCTCATCGGGGATCATGCCGCCTTCGCCTGAGCAGGTGGCGGAGCCGGCCATGGTGGCGCCGCGGGCAAGTGCGATCTTGGCTTCATAAGAGAGCGCGCCGAAGGACATGCCGGTCACATAAACCGGGATATCGAGCACCATCGGACGCTTGGCGCGCGGACCGATGATCGTCTTGGTGTCGCATTTCTCACGATAACCCTCGATGACGAAGCGGGTGAGCGTGCCGGGCAGGAAGGTAAGATCATCCCAATGCGGGATCTTCTTGAACAGCGAGAAACCGCGCATGCGGTAGCGGCCGAGTTCCGACTTGATATGGATGTCGTTCATCACTTCGGGCGTGAAGATCTTGGACGACCCCAGGAGGTATTTCCTGCTCTCGGCGGGTGCTCGCGAAAGGGCCGCAATACCCGTGGCGGTCCGCTTGGCGGCACCATTGCCATTGGTCTTGGCGAGCGCCCTGGCGCGGGGCTTGGCTTTCGTCTTAGCTGGCTTCTTATTGCTTGTTTTCTTCGCTGGCTTCTTCGCCATGAGAGACCTCATTTGCTACGTCATCCCGGCGAAAGCCGGGACCCATTAAATTCATTCCACGCGAGCAGCGCTTCCCAGGTTGCACTTATTCATTGGGGTGCCGGCTTTCGCCGGGATGACAGATATGAATAATGCGCACGCGCTGAATCATCAGAGCACCAGCTTCTTTTCGCCGGGCTCGAGATTGTCGTAATTCCACAATTGCTTGCCGGCGACGATCTTCTTGAAATGGCCAAGGCCTTGAGCCGGATAGAGCCCGTACAGCTTGAGCTTGCGGGTCAGCCATTCACGGTCGAGATCGGTCATCTCGCCCGGCACCGCATCGACGCCGAGGCTTCGCGCCTCACCACCCAGATAGATGGTGCCGTCATACATGGAGTCGCCCAGATTCTTGCCGGCATTGCCGCAGATCACCATGCGGCCGCGCTGCATCATGAAGCCCGAGAACGAGCCGGTGTCGCCGCCGACGATAATGTTGCCGCCCTTCTGGTCGATGCCGGTGCGCGAACCGACAGAACCTTTACAGACAATGTCGCCTCCACGCAGCGCCGCGCCGAACTGCGAGCCGGCATTCTTCTCGATGAGAATGGTGCCCGACAGCATGTTCTCGCCGCAGGCCCAGCCGACCCGGCCCTTGATTTTCACATTCGGCCCATCGAGCAGGCCTACGGCGAAATAACCGCAGGAACCTTCGATATAGAGATTGAGCCGGTTGAGGATGCCGACCGCGAGCGAATGCTTGGAGCCCGGATTCTGCAGCACGATGGTGCCATAGCCGCGCTTCATCAGATCGCGCAATTGAGCGTTGATCTGCTTGGAATCGAGCTTCTCGCAATCAAGTTCGGCGCGCTTGTTGAAATCGACGTCGAGGGCGTCGGGATAGCTATAGCCGCCCGCCTCCTCCGTCACATCGAAGAAGCGCTGCTGCGTCTTGCCGCGCAGGGCTTCGGTGTGCATGCCCATGTCATGCGAGACATGGGCCTGTTTGGTCGTCGTCAAGCCCGCCATACGCGAACCTCCTCATCATAGGGATCCCAGGTGTCGATCTCGTGCGGAATGACGCTTCTGATCGCCACTTCTTCGGAGGCGAGCGCCACGAGGTCATCGCTTTCGTAGAGGACCATCGGCTTGGCGGCCATCGTGTCCTTGGCCATGCCGAGCGAATCCTTGGTCGAGACGAGATAGGTGAAGACGCCGTCAATATCCTGGATCGACTGGCGCAGCGAGTCTTCCAGCGTAGCGCCATGTTCGAGATTATAGGCGGTATAGACGGCCAGCAATTCCGAATCGCAGTTCGACATGAAGCGATGGCCGCGGCGCTCGAATTCGCGCCGCATCATCCAGTAATTGGTGAGCTGTCCGTTATGCACGACGGCGATGTCGTTATAGGGATAGGCCCAGTAAGGATGCGCGGAACGGATATCGACATCCGACTCGGTCGCCATCCTGGTATGGCCGATGCCGTGGGTGCCCTTGAACTTGCGCAGATCATATTGCTCGGCGACGCGCGCCGCATCGCCCAGATCCTTGATCAGTTCGAGCGCATTGCCCATCGAGAGGATTTCCGTGCCTTCGACATCCTCGACATAGTCGGCGAGCTTCTTCATGTCGCCGTCATACTGGATGCGATAGCGGAAGGCGTATTCGGTAACATCTTCCTTGTCGATGATCTGAACGCCCAGCGTGGCGAGGCGTTCTTCAACCTTGGCGCGACGGCGCTTGACTTCGTCAATGATGTCGAAGCTCTTGGCCATGTCTTCCTGCTCGGCCACCTTGAAGCGCATGATATGTTCATTGCGGCCCGGCGTGCCGTTGATCGCGTAACCGGTCGAGTCAGGCCCTCGATGCTTGAGCGACTGGAGCATCTGGGTCATTTCCTGACCGATGTTCCCCGATCCGTTGCGGTGGATGAGCCCTGCTATCCCACACATGTCAATCTCCTTCCGTTTCGGTTCCCGCGCCACGGAGGGCACGGGCAGAATTCAAGGCAGGCAATTCAGATAGGTATCGAGATCCCATTGCGTCGATGTGTGGAGGAAGCGCTCCCATTCATCGCGCTTATATTCGTCATAGAGGCGGTGCATCTCACCCGGCATCGCCGACTTGATGACATCGTCCTTCTTGAGCGCCTCGAGCGCATCGCCCAGCGTCATCGGCAGCTTGCGCACCTGCTTGCCGGCTTCCATGGCGGCATAGATGTTGCGCTCTTCCGGCTGGCCCGGATCGATCTTGTTTTTGAGCCCGTCATCGGCGGCCCTCAGGATCGCACCCGCCATGATGTAGGGGTTGACCATCGAATCGACGGCGCGATATTCGAACCGGCCGGGGGCGGAAACGCGCAGGCCCGTGGTCCGGTTCTGGAAGCCCCAGTCGGCGAAAACCGGCGCCCAGAAGCCCGTATCCCACAGGCGGCGGTAGGAATTGACCGTCGAGCAGCCGATGGCGGTCAGCGCATCGAGATGCTTGACGATACCGCCAATGACATGAAGGCCTGTCTTGCCGGGAAGCTGCGCATTGGCCGTCTCCGGCATGAAGGTGTTGGTTCCGCCGCGCCGATACATATAGTTGTGTTCGAAGCCCGGCAGGTTCTTCGCGTCATTGCCGAGCACCTTGAACTCGTCCTTGCCGCCCTTCCACAAAGAAATATTGTGATGGCAGCCATTGGCCGACACGCCCATGAAGGGCTTGCACATGAAACAGGCGATGATGTTGAACTCGCGCGCCACCTGGGCGCAGATCTGGCGATAGGTGGTGAGACGATCGGCGGTGCGCAGGGCATCGTCATAATTGAAATTGAGCTCGAGCTGGCCCGGCGCGTCTTCATGATCGCCCTGGATCATGTCGAGGCCCATCTTCCGGCCATATTCGATCACCCTCATATAGACGGGGCGCAGGCTCTCGAACTGGTCGATGTGATAGCAATAGGGATTTGAATAACCGCCATTCGGATTGCCATTGTCGTCCTTCCTGAGCCACATCATTTCGGGCTCGGTGCCGTGACGCATGCGCAAGCCATGCTCCTTCTCGAACTGGTCATGGATGCGGCTAAGATTGCCGCGGCAGTCCGAGGTCAAATAGGCGCCGGGACTTTCCTTTTCCTCGCGGTTGCGGAAGAGCGTGCAGAACATGCGCGCGACCCGCTTGTCCCACGGCAGCTGCATGAAGGTTTCTGGCTCCGGCACGCCGACGAGTTCGGCGGCCTCCGGCCCATAGCCCAGATATTCGCCGCGGCGGTTCATGAACAGGTTGACGGTCGCGCCATAGACGAGTTGGAAGCCGCCATTGGCGATATTCTCCCAGTGATCGGCCGGGATGCCCTTGCCCATGATGCGGCCGGTGACGGAGACGAATTGCAGATAGAGATATTCGATGCCGAGCTGATCTATCTTCTTGCGGACCTGCTTGATCAGCTCGTCGCGGCCGTCGGTTTTGATGAATTTCTCATAGTCCGTCATATGGCGTTTCCCTCTATGTCGTTTTCCGGTTCTTGGTTGCGCTTGAGGCCGAGCCTAACGCGACAAAACCGGTTTGGTAAATTCAAAAGCACGGCTCGACCCATCAACTCCACGGGAAGGGGCTGTTGGATACCGGGTGGAGTTTGCCTTCGGCGTAGCGCGAGAAGCGGAAAGGTTCGAGCAGCTTCGATTTCTCGCCCACGATTTCCTGGGCGGCGAGCTTGCCGACGCCGATCATCTTGTAGCCATGGTTTGAATCCGCGATGACGAAGACATTGTCGCGGAACACATCGAAGACCGGGAAATTGTCGGGCGTGAAGCAGCCGAGGCCGCCGGATTTCTCATCCTTCTTGTAGATGCCGATCTTGCCCTCGAAGCGCTTCTGGCAATGCGCCAGCATCGAGCACCAGGTTTCGATGAAATCATCACCGACGATGAAATCGGGCGAATCCGGACCATAGGGATCGATGGCGACCTTGTCGGGCTCACCCTCGACCTTATAGGGCGAGGCGCCGCCCTGGATGCCGCCGAAATTGAAATCGGGCTTGTAATAGAGGCCCCATAATTTGTCGGTGAGAAGCCTGCCATCGACATCGGAATAAAGCGGCGCGTCGGTATCGACATGGATGACGGGCGGCATCTTGCCGTCATTCAGCTTGTGCATGTTGGGATCGACGCCGAGCGTGCCTTCCTCCAGACACCAGTATTTCCACATGCGCACGCCGTCATGCATCTTGCCGTCGCGGCCCTTGATCGACACGGTGCGCGGCAGGTCCAGCATGTTCCAGACTTGATTGACCCAGGGCCCGACGCCGACCACGACATAATCGCAGGCGATACGGCCCTTGCTGGTCAAGAGCGCGGTCACGGCCTGCGAATTGCTGCCGAATTCGAAGCCATTGACGGTGACGCCGGTCATGATGCGCACGCCCTCGGCCTCCGCCTTGGAGGCAAGGCCATAGATCGAGGCGGTATTGTTGGCGTAGCCGCCTTTCTTCTCATGCAGGACGGAGGTGATGCCCTTCGCCTGCCAGTCGTCGAACAGGCCTTTCATGTACGTCATCGACTCCTTCTCGCCTTCGATGAAGGTCGAGGAATAGCCGATGTTCTTCTGCTGTTCGTAGATGGTGCCGACCTGCTGATGCATGATCTCGGGCGAAATCTGCATGTAGCCGACGGGATGGTAGGAATAGGCCTTGGGATCGCTCTCCCAGACCGAAACCGAATGCGCCATGAGCTCGCGCATCGCCGGCTGATAATAATTGTTGCGCACGACCCCGCAGGCGATGCCGGAAGCGCCGGCGGCAATCGAGGTCTTGTCGACCACCAGGATGTCCTTGCCGGAGCCTTTGCCGGTTTCCTTGAGCTTGAGGGCCAGATGATAAGCGGTGGAGAGGCCGTGAATGCCGGCCCCGATGATCGCATATTTTACACCGGTCGGAACTGCCATAACCTTCGCCTTCCTCCTCAGAACCCCAGCCGAACCAGATTGGGCTGAACCGGTCCATTTGATTTTTTTGGGACAAAACCCACGGTTCTGGCATAATGATCCACAAATTCAGACCGATTGCAAACCAATTTTTGCCAATTACAACCAATTGAGACCATGACCTCGGATTTACAGGACGATCTTGTCAAGCAGCGTAGCGGCCTCGAGGCAGAGGGCGAAGACCCTCAGCTCGTCGCCACCAGAGGCGCCAATTCGATCACCTCACGCTTGAAACGGGCGATTGAAAGCGGGGTTTACAGTGACGGCGACCAGTTGCCGCCGGAACGCCAGCTCGCCGTGGCTTTCGGCACGGCACGCTCCACCATCCGCAAGGCGCTGGACCAGCTCGAGCAGAAGAACCTGGTAGTGCGCCGCGTCGGGTCCGGCACCTTCGTCAGTTATCAGGGGCCGGTACTGGATGCGATGTCGGATGTCACCGACCTCATCTCGCCCTTGCAGCTCATCGAAGCCCGGATCGCGATCGAACCCTCGATGACACGACTCGCGGCACTTCACGCCTCAGCGCGCGATCTCGACGCCATCGAAAGCATCCTGCTTCGAATAGAGGCGACGCATAGCGACCAGGATCTTTTCACCAAGCTCGATTCGGAGCTGCATCTGGCGCTGGCGCGCTGCTCGCGCAATCCCCTGCTCTTCCGTCTCTACCAGCATATCAATACGGTCAGGAACCACGCGCAGTGGGAACAGATGAAGCAGATCATCCTCGTCAAGGAAAAGATCGACATCTATAACCAGCAGCATCGCGCCATCTTCGAAGCGCTCAAGATGCGCGATCCGGCGAGCGCCGCCGATCTCATCACCAGGCATCTCGAAACGGCACGCCAGGACCTGGTCGGCGCCGACAGCATATGACGATATGAACCCGGTCCTGCTCGGTTCGCTGGCGGCGCTGTGCTGGGGCACGCTCGATTTCATGGCCGGCAAGGTCAGCCGGGCCATCGGGCCGATCCAGGTCACCGCCACCGTGACCGCCATCGGCCTCGTTTTGATCAGCCTCTGGCTCTGGGCCTTCGGCGAGTTCCCGGCTTTCCAGCGAGACGACATCTGGTGGCCCCTGTTCGCCGGTGCGGGCTATGCCTTCGCCACTCTCTGCCTATTCGCCGGCATCGCGTCGGGACCGGTGTCGCTCGCGGTCCCCGTCACCATGTCCTATCCAGCGACCAGCGTGTTGCTCACGGCCGCACTCGGCACAGTGCCGACGCCGACGCAGCTTCTTTTCGTTGCACTCATCCTCGGCGGCGCGCTGCTTGTCGCCCTCGGCGAGCATGGAAGCGAAGAGCGGGAAGCAACGGGGCGCCGCCGCACCCTCATTTTCGCAATCCTCGCCCATCTGACCTTCGTCATCGCCGTCTTCGCCGGACAAAGATCGGCGGCCCTGTTCGGTGAGATCGAAGCGACATGGATCTCGCGTCTTGCCGGAACAGTCGTCACGCTGCCCCTCCTGCTTTTCGCCAGGGACGGCATCCGCGGCCAGATTCCGTATCTGCCGATCCTCGTCTTGATGGCCTCCCTCGATGCCCTCGCCGTCTCGCTTCTCTTCGCTGCCGGCAAGACGGCGCAGCCCGAACTCGCAACCGTCTGCGGCTCGGCATCCGGCGCCATCACCATCCTCCTCGCCTGGATTTTCCTGCGCGAAAGGATCGCTTATCTTCGCTGGCTCGGCATTGCCGCTACCTTCTCCGGTGTCGCTGCACTCTCGGCATTCAAGTGAGGCTTTATGATCACCATCACCCAGCAGCATCTCGATGATTTTGACCGCGACGGCTTCGTCGCTGTCGAAGGCGCGCTCAAGGCTGATGAGATCACGGCGGCCAGGGCACGCTTCGAGCCGATGTTCTCCGGCTCATTCGAGACCGGCCTCTATCCCGATGAATGGAATTGGCGGCTGGGTCGCGACCGCGAAGATCTGACCCGGCAGATCTGCAATGGCTGGAAATCCGATCTCACCGTCGCCTCGATCGTTCTGAGGGGCGATGTCGGCGAGGCCTGCGCCAGACTACGCGGCTGGCCCGGAGCCCGCATCGGGCAGGACAATGTCATCTGGAAGCCGCCCGGCAGCAAGCCGCTCGGCTTCCACCAGGATGATTCCTATAATGGCTGGATCATTCCGGGCGAGATGATGACGTGCTGGATCACGCTCGACGACACCAAGGCCTTCCAGGGCACGATCGAGCATGTGAGGGGCTCGCATCGCTGGCCGATCTCACCGCCGATCAAGCAGTTCCACGCACCCGACGACGCGCTCGCCGACCTGCGGCCGGCGGCGCAAGCGGCGGGTATCACGGATTACGAGATTGTCCCCATCGAAGTGCCGGCCGGCACCGCGGTGTTCCACCATGGCCGGACCTGGCATGGCTCGCGCGACAACAAGGGCACCCATCCGCGCCGCTCGGTCATCGCCCATTGCATTTCGTCCACAGCAAAATTTCATCCGCACGAAGTCGGCTATATTTACTCGCGCTACAAGAAAGCGCAATCGAGCGATATGGACGAGAGCTATTTTCCCGTGCTCTGGCAACAGGATGGCTATCGGACAGCGTGGCTCGACGGCTATATGAGGCGCGGCCGCATCGCGGCGGCGTAAACCAAACCGATTAAATTTTAACGACAATTATAATAGTTCTCTAGGTGCGGCTCGGGCAATCTTCCAGTGTAGTTTTGGTACCGGAAGTCATCGCTCATGTTTGGATCAAATGAAGCAGAACGCCATCGTGTCGCGGTCACGGTGACACTCAGTTCCGGCGATGTCTTCAACGGCCATGTCTTCCTGGGCCAGGCGCAGAAATTGCGCGACCTGCTCAACAATCCCGATACGTTCATCGATTTCGAGAAGCGCGACAATACGATGACGATGATCGCCAAGCGCGCCATCGCGACGATCTCCGCCATCGATCTGCCACGCACCGATCACCTGCTCCGGCGCTCGAACAGTTCCGCCACTTTCGATCCCTATCACACGCTGGGCGTCGATCCCGGCGCCAATCCGGGCGAAGTGCGTGCCGCCTATCTCGCCAAAGCGCGGCTCTATCATCCCGACAAGCTCGCCAGCAGGGACGTGCCGAGGGAAGTCGGCGATTACATGAACGCCATGTTCATTCGCATCCAGAAGGCCTATGACGAACTGGAAAAGACCCGAACGCCGGCCTAATTCCCAGTGAACTTCTGATGATCGAACCCAATCCCGTCGCGCACTTACGCGTGCTGAAGCCCTTGCCCTTTGCCTATGCCTTCTATGACGGGCGTATTCCCAATACGCGGCTCCATTCGGACGCCGAGAACTGGCTCGACGATGGCGGCTTCTCGCTCGGCACGGCGAGCTATGCGCTGGTCGATGAAGACGATGCGCTCGTCTATGATGCGCATCTCTCGCTTGCCCATGCGAAGAAGATCCGCACATTCCTCGAGCGAATGGGCATGAAGCGCATCCGCCTGGTGCTCAGCCATCACCATCTCGATCACGTCGCCGGCAACGAGGCATTCGCCGATTGCGAGATCATCGCGCATGAGCGAACCCTCGCCAATCTCGAGGCCAACCGCGCCGGGATCGAGAGTGGGGCCTATCACGGCGCTCCTGCTATCTCGCCGCTCATCCTGCCCAATATGGTCTATCAGGATCATCTCAAGCTCGATGTCGGACGGCTGCGCGTGCATCTCAGGCATGCGAATATCCACAGCGATGATGCCACGCTTCTCTATATCGATGACCTCTCTCTGCTGTTCGCCGGCGACACGCTGGAAGACACGGTGACCTATGTGGCGGAGCCCAACGCGCTCGACACTCACCTGGCAGAATTGGACCGGCTATGGAGCTGGCCCATTTCACGCATATTGCCCAATCATGGCGATCCGCTCGTTATTTCAGCGGGTGGCTATGAGAAGACCCTCATCCGGGCAACGCAGCAATATATACGCATGCTGAAGCGCTGCGTGAGCGAGCCGGAGCTGCGCACCCAGGACCTCGCGACGCTGATCGCCGGACCATTGCAGGCAAAATGGGTGAATTACTTCGCGCCCTATGAGGCAGTGCATCGCAACAATGTCGCGCAAGTCGTCGCCGCTAAACTGAGTTGAACTATTATTTTCCGCATCGGCCTATCCGAAAAGTCTGCAACTTTTCGGGCCGATGCGCCTATTCCGCGGCGACTGCCGGCATCAGGCTCTCGATGGCGAAAGGCCGGTCATGGGTGAGGGAGGGGATGCGCGCCCTTGTCTTCGCCACTTCGGCGAGATCGATCTCGGCGACGATGACATTCTCGGCTTCGCCGCCATCCGCCAGCACCCGGCCCCAGGGATCGATGATGAGGGAATGGCCGTAGCATTCCGAGCCCCCTGCCAGCGTACCATATTGGCAGGGTGCTATGACATAAGCGCCATTCTCGATGGCGCGGGCGCGATTGAGAATATGCCAATGGGCCTTTCCGGTGATGCGGGTGAAGGCCGCCGGCACGGCCAGCATCTGGGCGCCGGCCTTGGCGAGCGTGCGATAGAGCGAGGCAAAGCGCAGGTCGTAGCAGATCGAAAGCCCGATCGGTCCGCCGATGCAGGGTGACAGAACGGCTTCCTTGCCCGCCATGATGGTGGCGGATTCGCGGTAGCTGTGACCATCGCCCAGATCGACATCGAACATATGGATCTTGTCGTAGCGCGCAACGATTGTGCCGTCGGGCGACAGCATATAGCCGCGGTTGAAGATACGGCCGTCGGCGGCTTTCACCCCAATCGAGCCGACAAGGATCCAGGCTTTGTGCGTCCGGGCGAGCGCCGCCATGGCCGGCAGCACCGGATGATCGCCTTCCGGCACGGCGAAGGGATGCAGCATCCCGGCCTTGGTATCGAGCCCGGCACAATATTCGGGAAGCGCTATAAATTCAGCGCCTTGCGACGCGGCCGTATCGACCAGCTTCGACAGGATGGCGATATCGGCTTCGACATCCGGCGTGGCGCAATTCTGGACGCAGGCCGCTATGAATTTCTGAACCATGGCGGGCAGTCTATACCAATCGAGGGTGAAGTCACTTCTCAACTTCGCGAGCTTGACGGTGCGGCAAACATGTTACCGCCGCAGTAATCCAAGCACTGCGCGAATAATGTGAAGATCGATGCGCGAGGCGAGGCAGACGAGCCATTCGCTCATGCTCGCCTGCCAGTCACTAAAACGCAAACTGTGCAGCCTTGCATCCGGCACGATCTCGGCGGTCGAGATGATGCCGATCCCTAAACCGCTCGCAACAGCTTCACGCGCGGCCTCGCGGCTTTCGATCTCCATGACATTGGTGAGCGGCAATGACCGGCGCGCAATCTCCTCGAGGAGCAAAGTGCGGGTGACCGAGCCCTCCTCGCGCAAGATTACTGGCTGTCCAATGAACTCGGCGAAGGAGATCTCGGCGCGTTTGGCGAAGGGATGGGTCGCCGCCGTAAAGGCCGAGATCGCATCATCGCGCAGCAATCGCGCATGATAGGTCTGGGGCGGCGGGGTTTCGGCGATGACGGCGAAATCGATTTCGAAGCGGTCGAGCTTGCTCAGAAGCTGGGCCGAATTGCCGGCGACGAGGCGCACCGCAATCTTCGGATAGCGCTCGCGAAACCGCCGGATGAGCGGGAGGACATGGGTCGCCGCGTCGGCGCCGATGCTGAGGCTTCCCTCCTCCAGGCCCTTGGCGCGGGAGAGAAGTTCAAGCGCCTCGGTCTCGGCCTCGAACATGCGCTCGGTGACCGCATAGAGCTTGCGGGCGAATGGCGTGAGTTCGACGCCGCCGCGCCTGCGCAGGAACAATTCCGAACCATAAGCATCTTCGAGCTTGCGGATGTGATCGGAAATCGCCGGCTGAGTGAGCGCCAGCCTCTGGGCAGCCTTGGAGAAGCCGCCATTTACCGCGACCGCGTGAAAGGCCTTGAGCTGGGCATAGCGCATGCCGCTTTCTTACATAAGTCAGACTTATATTCAATATATGATCTTACGATTTGACTTATATACGTCATAAGAGCGAGATGACTGCGTGGGATCAACCAACGCCCGATACCCACTCCTTGGCCCTCCCCATAACGGGGAGGGCTTCATTCGAGGCCACGCCCCCATGAACGCTACTGCCTTTGCCCCATCCTACGCCCCGACCTTCAACGGCCCCGAAGGCCAGGAGGACATGCCCTATCTCCTCACCCCCGGTCCGCTGACGACATCGCGGGGCGTGAAGCTCGCCATGCTTGCCGACTACGGCTCGCGCGACATCGAGTTCCGCCAGATCGTCAAGAGTATCCGCTCGAGCCTGCTCGATCTCGCCCATTGCGGCCCGAATTACGAATGCGTGATCATGCAGGGCTCCGGCACCTTCGCCATCGAGGCCGCACTCGGCAGCTTCTGCCCCACCAAGCGCTACAAGACACTGGTCGTCTGCAACGGAGCCTATGGCGAGCGGGCGGCGAAGATCCTCAACCGCCTCGGCCGGCCGATGGTCACGCTCGACAAGGGCGACAGCGAAGCGCCGACGCCCGAAGAGATCATGAGCGCGCTCAATGCCGACCGCACCATCAGCCATCTGTGGCTCGTCCAGTGCGAGACGACGTCCGGCATCATCAACCCCATCCAGGCCATCTGCAAAGCCGTCCAGGGCCGGGCGCTGACCATCATGGTCGACGCCATGTCGTCCTTCGGCGCCGTGCCGATCGACATGAGCGCCTGGAATATCGATGTGATGGTGTCGTCCTCCAACAAATGCATCGAGGGCGTGCCGGGCTTCTCCTATGTCATGGTGCGGCGTCAGCTTCTCGAAGAGAGCGAGGGGGTGTGCCATTCGACGGTGCTCGATCTCCATGAACAGTGGACGGTGCTCGAGCGCACCGGCCAGTTCCGCTTCACCCCGCCAACCCATGCGATCGTCGCCTTCCAGAAGGCGCTCGAGGAATATGCCCATTCAGGCGGTCAGTCGGCCCGCGGTGAGCGCTACAGGCGCAATGCCGACGTGCTGGTGAAGGGCATGCGCGAGATGGGCATCCAGACGCTGCTCAGCGATGATCAGGCCGGCCCGATCATCCAGACCTTCCTCACGCCGCGCGATCCCAATTTCCATTTCGAGACCTTCTATGAAATGCTCAGACAGCGCGGCTATGCGATCTATCCGGGCAAGCTCACCAAAAGGCCGAGCTTCCGCATCGGCACGATCGGGCAACTCGACGAGACGGTGATCCGCGGCGCGCTCTCCGCCATTCGCGAAGTCTTCAAGGAGATGAACGTCGCCGACATGCGTCCGCTCGAAGGTTAAGACTTAGATTCAGAAAGGCAGCCTAAGCCCATGATCCAGAATCGAAAATCCGTATCGGTGAACGGCCGGACCTATGCCTGGCCGCAGGCGCCGCTGGTGGTGATCTGCTGCGACGGCAGCGAGCCCGCTTATATGGAGATGGCGCGCCAGAAGGGCCTTATGCCCCATCTCGAGGCGATGATGGCCAAGGGCGAGAACCGCCGCGGCCTGTCCGCCATGCCGAGCTTCACCAATCCCAATAACCTGTCGATCGTCACCGGCCGGCCGCCGGCGGTGCACGGCATCTGCGGCAATTATCTCATCGATCCCGAGAGCGGGCGCGAAGTGATGATGAATGATCCCAAGTGGCTCAGGGCACCGACGATCTTCGCCGCCTTCCAGGAAGCCGGCGCCAAGGTGGCGGTGGTGACGGCGAAGGACAAGCTCCGGCTCCTTCTCGGCAAGGGCCTCGTCTTCGACGGCAGCGCCATCTGCTTCTCGTCTGAAAAAGCCGACAAGGCGACGCTCGCCGAAAACGGCATAGAAGATGCGCGAAAGCTCACCCAAATGAAGGTTCCCGATGTCTATTCGGCCGAGCTTTCCGAATTCGTCTTCGCCGCTGGTGTGGCGCTCCTCAAGAGCATGCGGCCCGACCTGATGTATCTGTCGACGACCGACTATATCCAGCACAAATATGCCCCGGGCACGGCTAAGGCGAACGACTTCTACGCCATGATGGACCGCTATCTGGGCGAACTCGATGCTGAAGGCGCTACCTTGGTGATCGTCGCCGACCACGGCATGAAGGACAAGCATCTCGCCAATGGCGAACCGGATGTGATCTTCCTGCAGGATGTCCTCGACAGGGAATATGGCGCCGGCAAGACCAAGGTGATCCTGCCGATCACTGACCCTTACGTCGTCCATCACGGCGCGCTCGGCTCCTTCGCCACCGTCTACGCCTATGGCCCAAAGCCCCAGGATGTCGCCCGGCACATCGCCAGCCAGCCGGGCATCGATGTCGTGCTCGGCCGCAAGGAAGGCTGTGCCCGCTTCGAACTGCCGGAAGACCGCATGGGCGATCTCATCGTCGTCTCGGGGGGCAAGAACCACAGCAAGGTGATCGGCACCAGCCGCGACAAGCATGATCTCTCCGGCCTCACCGAGCCCTTGCGCTCGCATGGCGGGCTCTCCGAGCAGGAGATTCCGATCATCGTCAACCGCAAGACCGAGGGGCTTGGCGGAACGTTGCGCAATTTCGATGCCTTCTTCATCGGCTGCAATCACATCGCCGCCAGCCGCGAGCAAGCCGCGTAAGGAAAGCTTCAAACGCCATGAACAAGATCGCGACGACGCGCAAGATCATCAAAGAGACGATGCGGATCGGCGGCAAGCGTGTCGCCACCGATGACGTCGTTCCCGTCTACTATCCCTATACGAATGAGATCATCGGCACGGTGCCGGCGGGAAGGCCTGAACATGCGGCCAAGGCCTTCGCCACAGCAAAGGCATTCAAGCCCAGGCTCACCCGCTATGAACGCCAGCAGATCCTGTTCCGCACCGCCGAACTCATCCGCGACCGGCGTGATCAGCTTTCTGACCTCATCACGCTCGAGCTCGGTCTGTCGAAGAAGGATTCGCTCTATGAATGCGGCCGGGCCTATGACGTCTATTCGCTCGCCGGCCAGCTCGCCATTCTCGATGACGGCCAGATCTTCTCCTGCGATCTGACGCCGCAGGGCAAGCCGCGCAAGATCTTCACCAAGCGCGAGCCGGTCGGCGTCATCTCGGCGATCACGCCGTTCAATCATCCGCTCAATATGGTCTCGCACAAGGTGGCGCCGGCGATCGCCACGAATAATTGCGTCGTGTGCAAGCCGACCGAGCTGACGCCACTCACCGCCTTGGTGCTGGCGGATATCCTCTATGAAGCGGGACTGCCGCCCGAGATGTTCCAGGTGGTGACCGGCTGGCCCAGGGACATCGGCGATGAAATGGTGATGAACGACAATATCGACGTCATCACCTTCACCGGCGGTGTAAAAGTCGGCAAGATCATCGCCGCAAAGGCGGGCTACCGGCGCGCCGCCCTCGAACTCGGCGGCAATGACCCGCTGATCATCCTCGATGATCTTTCCGATGCCGATCTCGACAAGGCGGCGGACCTCGCCGTCCAGGGCGCGACACGCAATTCGGGCCAGCGCTGCACGGCGGTGAAGCGCATCCTGGTGCAGGAGCGCATTGCCGACAAATTCGTTCCCCTGGTGCTCGCAAAGGCGAAGAAGATCAAATTCGGCGACCCGATGGCGCCCGAGACCGATCTCGGCACCGTCGTCCACGAACAGGCGGCGGCCCTGTTCGAGAAACGCGTGCATCTGGCCGAGGAACAAGGCGCCAAGGTGCTCTATAATCCGGGGCGCCAGGGAGCGGTGCTGCCGCCGATCACGCTCGATCATGTGCCGCATGAATCGGAACTGGTCTTCGAGGAGACTTTTGGGCCGATCATCCCGATCGTGCGCGTTCCCAATGACGATGAGGCGGTGATGCGGATCTCGAATTCGACGCCCTTCGGCCTCTCCTCCGGCGTCTGCACCAACCGGCTTGACCGGATCACCCGTTTCGTCGAAGGACTGAATGTCGGCACGGTGAATATCTGGGAAGTGCCGGGCTACCGGATCGAAATGTCGCCTTTCGGCGGTATCAAGGACTCCGGTAACGGCATCAAGGAGGGCGTGCTGGAGGCGATGAAATTCTACACCAATGTGAAAACCTGGTCCCTGCCCTGGCCCAACTGACGGCGGGCAGCCGGACATGACGGCCGGCACCACCGTCATCATCGAGCTTCTTGGCGGTGTGGCGATGCTGCTGTGGGGCGTGCGCATGGTGCGCACCGGCATCATGCGCGGCTGGGGCGACCGGCTCAAGCAGTTCATCCAGCACCGGCTCGGCAATAATATTTCCGCCTTCGCCGCAGGCGGCATGGCGACGGCGGCACTGGGCAGCGCCACGGCCATGGCGCTGATCGTCTCAGGCATCGCCGCCAGCGGCGCCATCGGCACCTCGATCGGCCTTGCCGTCCTCCTCGGCGCCGATGTTGGCTCGGCCCTGGTCTCCGCCCTCTTCGCCTCGAGCAGTTCCTATGCCTTGTGGCT
>Ga0070707_100002979_pt1 | contig 16070 bp, 7 predicted proteins | sample KBSK5502metaG_FD_65468 | JGI IMG/M metagenome (GOLD analysis project Ga0070707, IMG submission 65468) | Corn, switchgrass and miscanthus rhizosphere microbial communities from Kellogg Biological Station, Michigan, USA - KBS K5-50-2 metaG | ecosystem: Host-associated > Plants > Roots >... | reverse complement strand
ATCACATGAGCGAGCCAAACATGCTTGCCGCCGTCGAGCGCTCCCGACCAGTCCACTGCGATAGCGGCGCTCGGCGGATTCATCGTGCTGAGAATAGCCCGCTAGCGACTGAGTCTCATGTAGTACTTCATGTAGTAATCCGTCGGAAAAACGACACACGTCTGGACGGGCTGGTTGGCTGGACTAGCAGTTTCGAGCTGAAATCGATCGTTTCCGCCACGCCTGGACGAGATGTCGCAGAGTGGGCGCCTATCAAGAGCGTGCTCGACGCCATTAACCGAGTCGTTGAACCTAGTCGGCGGTGCGAGCGGCCGTGTTCAAACGATCTAGGCGACTGTTGTTATGAGTCCGCTCGGCGTCACCATCCGGACGTGGTTGTTTCCCGTATCTGCTATGAACAGTCGCCCACTGTCATCGATGCCGCAGTCGCCAGGTGACGTTAATTGCGCCGATGTGCTCTCACCATTGTCTCCGGAATAGCCCTTGAGTCCAGAGCCTGCGATCGTGACGATGATCCCCTTTCCGTCGATCCTGCGCACCCGCTGGTTGTCGGTGTCAGCGACGTAGAGATCAGACCCGTGAAGTGCGACTCCCTCCGGATCTCGCAAGAGGGCGAGACGAGCCGGGCCTCCGTCCCCCGAGTATCCAGCTGACTCGCCGCCCGCAATTCGGTGTATCCGGCCGTCTCCTCCCACTTGGTACACCGATTGATCCGCCGTGAACCAAAAGTCGCCTATGGCGTCGGCGACGATACCGATAGGGCTGCCTAACGCAACCGCTGTGGCCAGAGCCCCGTCCACATATGTCTTGGCCGTCGAACTGCCTGCGACAGTTGTAATGATTCCGGTCGAGTCGACCTTGCGTACCACGTTGTTTCCATTGTCTGCCACCAAAATACCGCCGTTTGGGTCCGCCGCCACGCCTTCCGGGGCCGTGATATGCGCAGATGTTGCCTGGCCGCCATCGCCCCCATAGCCAGTCTGACCGTCGCCGACGACGGTCTCGATGCGACCGTCATGGACAGACCGAATTCGGTCGTTACCAGTGTCCGCGATGAGCAAGTCGCCGCCCCGGGTAATCGCAACTGCATCTGGCCCACTAAGTTGTGCCATAGCAGCAGGCTGGCCATCCCCTGCGAAGCCCTTAACGCCGGTTCCCGCGAACACACGGATGACTCCCCCGTACACCGTTAAGATCTGGTTGCCGGACACGACATACACTCGCCCTGAGGAATCCACGGCGATCCCACTTGGGTCCCTCAGGTTCAGTTTCGTAGGGGCATTTGTGATGAAGATCGCTAGAACCAGGAGCACTGCTACGAGGAACGTAGCAGCGAGGGCGATCCACCTCGTTCGGGGCCAACTTCGAAGTCGTCTTAGAGCCACACGCTGCATAGGTGCTTCGGCATCGGCCACGACGTAGAGGCGTTGGTTCACTGGCAAGCCCTTCAACCGCCTCGGGGCCAATGGAACAAATTTGATCCCGGGGAGGGGCCCAACGAGTTCGGGCACTAGGGCGCCCAGCACAGTTTCGCCTCCACGTCCAACGGCAGCTGCGCGCTGTGCAGCATTGACGGCTGTGCCAAAGAAGTCGCCGGCTTCGGGGACAGGTTCTCCCACCGTGACACCTACGCGAGCCTTGAGGCCGCTACCTCCCGTTCTCAGACGTCGTTGAATCTCGACTGCGCATTCAACTGCCCGCCGAGCAGATCCGAAGTCCGCCAAAAGCCCGTCTCCCATCCGTTTGAAGACGTGGCCTTGGTGTTTGGCTATCGATTCTTCGCAAACCTGCTCGTACTGAGTTCGAATCAGCTCTCGGGCCCGATCATCACCTAGACTCGCCGCCAACGCGGTAGAACCCTCTAGATCGCTGAATAGGATGGCCCGTAGTGAAGCTTCCAATGAGGATCAGAGTCTATCGACGTTAGCCTTGGCGTCAAATACAACCAACGGTGCGTCTTGTTCCGCACCAGCGGAGGCAGTGGAGCAATGCCGAACTGGCTGTCGAACGTGGCATCCAGCTACGTCCGCATGAACGATCAGTCTTTAGACGAGTTGCTTGCGATAAGAGCCTGCTATCGACATCAGGGTGATACCGTGATACCATGATCCCGAGATGCCAAAGTCAATGACTCTTCGGCTTACGGACCAGCAGGCTGCCGAACTTGAGGCGATTGCTCGTGTTGAAAACGTGCCTATTGCCGAGGAGGTTCGCATCGCGCTCGCTGAGCACATTGCCAATAGACGACGCGATCGCGCTTTTCAGAATCGATTGAAGGCGTCCATCAAGCGCAACCAGGAGATATTGGACCGGCTGGCCTCCACCTAGGGTTGACCTGGCAGTACCTCGATCTCGCCGACTACCTTTTGATTGCAGAGGCGGTCACCGGACTAAGGGCCGAGGTTTTGGCGGAGATGCCACGAGTCGTGAGCCTTGCATCGTCTGCTCTCTCCGTGCCGGCTTCGGGTTGGCAGGGTCAGGACGCGTATCCTGAACCAGCTCAAAAGGCGGGACTGCTCGCGGCTCGCCTTGCAAAGAACCATCCCCTACCCGATGGGAATAAGCGCGCAGCATGGCTGGCGATGATCGAATTCCTAGAGCGAAATGGTTATCAGCTGGAGCAGCCAGAGCCCTCCGACGCGTTGGACGCCATGCTTCGTCTCGCGTCCAGCGAACTGCCAGAAGGAGACTTTGTGGAGTGGATTCGGCGACGCATCACTGAGCACGGTTAGGTTTACATAAGGAAACGGGCGCGCTTGCTCGCGATAAGCCGCCATTAGCACGAGCTGGCCAAGCAACGGCCAAAAGTCTTAGCGACTGGACTGCATTAATTGATCCAAATCGGCAAACCACTATGTGTGCTCGTACAATTACCCGCAGGCGTGCCAACCCGCTCCCCGTAAGCGCAAACAGCGAGCAAGGCCGGGTGGAAGCAGAGCATATCTTGACCCGCCTCTTCGAGGAGGGCAGCCAGCAGGTCGAGCTTGGCAATTTTGAGCTTGCCATTGAAGCTTTCAGCCAAGCGCGCGCAGTGTCTCGAGAACTTGGTGACCTGCCGATGGAAGGCCTGATGACGTGCCTTCTCGCGAGCTGCTTCGGCCGCGCCAATATGGCAAGCGAGCAAGGGCGAGCCGTAGTCGAGGCCACCACGATCGTGAGACAACTTCAGGAGGCTGGCGAGGAACAGGAGGCCATCGACCTGATCGAGCAGATTGATCAAGCTAGGCGAGCCGGGCCCCCCTTCGACCAAGAGCTAGGGAGACTCCTGGAGGAGGGGTCGATAGCCAGCGAACATGGCGACCATGAGCGGGCGCTCGAACAATTTGGAAGAGCTCTCGACCGCGCCCGTTCGACCGGCGAGCGGCGCGGGGAAGCGGTAGCACTGACGAATATGGGAACCGCTTATTCGGATCAGGGTTCGTGGGACGAAGCTGTTCAAGCACTGCGCCCGGCCCTGGTACTTCATGAGTCGATGGACAACTTAGTCGGCCAGGCTCATTGTCACGTGTCCCTTGCAATCACGCTGGAGGCGATCCGACAGTTTGATGAGGCCCTGAAGCACGGACAAAGTGCCTATGCGATTGCTCGCGAGTTAGGCGACGGTGTACTGGAGGCTACGGCACGAAACGCACTCGGAAATACGGCGAGATCGTTGGGCCGGATGGAAGAGTCAATCGAGCATTACGAGGCGGCCCTTGCACTGTACACGGATCAGCAGAATCGAGCGAACATTGGCAAGACGCTCTTCAACCTCGGTGACGTCTACGCGAGTGCGGGACGCCCTCAGGATGCGATTGCATTCCTAGAGAAAGCCATTCCGGCGCTCGAGGCCGCCGGTAATTATCAAGGCGAGGCCCTCGCAGAGAATAGCCTCGCCATGACGGTTCGCAGCCTGGGCCAACCCGAAGAGGCGCTTAGGCACCTTCACACGGGCCTCGCAATCGCCCGCGCGATAAACGATCTGCCGGCAGCAGGTGTTATCGGAAACAACCTAGGCAGCGTTTACCGCAGTCTTGGGCTACTCGACGCGTCGTATGAACAATATGAGCGGGCGCAGCAAATTGCCGAGACGATCGGAGATCCTCACGCCCAAGGTGCAGTCGCGAACAACATTGGCCTAACACTCGAGCGGATGGGTAGGGTCTCGGAGGCAGTCGACAGTCATCGTCGTGCTGCAGCTATTGCGGGACACCTTCAGATGCCAGCCATCGAGTGTGTGGCTCTAGTTAATGCGGCCGCCCTTTATTTACGCTTGCCGGACGGAGGACAAGCCTTTGAGGCTGCCACCGGCGGCTTAGCCGCGGCGAGGCGGATCGGTGATCGCCGCAACGAGGCCATCGCTTTAAACGCTCTTGGACTCGCGAGCCTCCTAATAGGTCAGCCGAATCAAGCGCTTGACTACCTTCTAGCGGCCCTCGGGCTCAGCCAGAGCTGCGGCTTCGATGCCGGAAGGGCAACGATACTGCAGAATCTTGCCGTCAGCCAGCGCGCACTCGGGCGCAACCAAGAGGCGCTCGCATATTATCGAGACGCGCTGCAGCTCTTGGAATCGCTGCGAGGTCAGATCTTCAGTGATGATCTGCGCTCGGCGTTCTTCTCTACAGTCGCCGACTTGCCGGCTGAATACGCCGATCTTCTGGTGCAGGAGGGCGAACCAAGACAAGCACTCGAGGTTGTGGAGCGTGGGAGAGCTCGAGGGTTCGTCGATCTAATCTCCGAATCAAGCGCAGAGATTAGACAGGGGATTGAACCCGACCTGAGGCTACGCAGCGGAAAAATCCTCAGCGAGCTCAGAGTGGTACGGGACCGACTCCAAGTAGTGCAGACAACAGGGGGTCAGGATTCAAGGCGAGAGATCGATGAGCTAGGGTCCCGAAAAGCGCGGCTCGAGCTTGATCAACGGTTAGTTGAGGGAGAGATTCGGCGACGTAATCCGCGCTTTGGTCTAATCGCCTCGCCTGAACCTTGGTCTGTTGAGCGTATTCAGGGTGAACTCCTCCATCCTAATAGCGTCCTGCTCGAATACAGTTTGGGCCAGACCAGTAGCTTGCTGTTCGCGGTAACCGCAAACGACTTTGGTGTCTTTCGCCTTAGTGGTCGAGCCGAGATTGAGCTGATGGTTTCAGACCTTCGGGCCGCTGTCCTGGCTCGACGATCGAGTTTTCCGCACGGTCACGCGCTGTATCGAATGCTCCTGGAGCCGGCAGCACACCTAATCGGCGACCGGGACATTGTCGTGGTGCCGGATGGTGCCCTCCACTATCTACCCTTCGCCCTCTTGCTGACCGAAGATACCGACGGTATGTCGCAAGATTTCGCCGAGCTCCCCTACCTGATTCGTCGGCGAGCTGTGAGCTACACACAATCGGCGACTGTCGCTGGTCTGCTGGCCCAGCTCTCGCCCGACGATCGACCGTTCGAAGGAACCCTCGCAGCTTACGCTGACCCAATCATTGATAGGCCGGAGGCATCCGCTTTCGATGCTACGGACCAGCGTGGGGTCTTCCGGGTTCGAAGCAGGACGCCTCCAAGAATTCCCGATACAGCCACCGAGGTCTGGTTGCTGGCGAGCCTCTGCGCCGACATTGACGCGCACGAACAGACCGAGAGCTTCGATGACCTCGGGATTCGGATTCGAACTGGACACGCCGCAACCAAGAGTGATGTGCTACAGCTCACGGCTGGCGGAAAGAGCTACCGGTTCCTCCACTTCGCAACTCATGGCCTTCTGGATACTTCAAACCCGTTGTTCTCTGGCTTGGCCTTTTCGAGTGCAAAAGGGAGTGATGACAGTTTCTGGCGTACGTTCGAGATATTCAATGCTCAGATTCAAAGTGAGTTTGTGGTCCTTTCCGCGTGTGAGACTGGACTCGGACGCCTGCTCATTGGAGAAGGCGTGATAGGCCTTACGCGAGCGTTCATTTACGCCGGGGCTCGCGCAATAAGCGTGTCACTTTGGAAAGTGGCCGACGCCTCCACTCCCTATTTCATGGAGGTCTTATATCGAGAGATTCTGGCAGGTACCCCGAAGCCACAAGCAGTGCGGGCGGCACAGTTGCAAATGATCAAAGGGCGGTACGCACACCCCGTTTATTGGGCGCCCTTCATCCTTGTAGGAGAAGCCAACTAACGGGGACGATTATTTAGTGGCGCCAGCACTTGTCGAGCGACTGAAGTGAGGTGTTGCGTACGCGAATTCTCGAGTTGATGGCGACGCCTCGAAACAGGCTGGTCCTACTTGACAAGGACCTGGGGCCGTCCATAGTAAGCCCGCAGGAAAGCGACAGCGACAGTTGCCGCCTACTTGGATCAGGCCCACCTGGCAAAGGGAGCACCGATGGCATCCGAAGGTCAGTCAACTCCACACGGTCAGCAGCCCCTCAGCGGCGACCACCGCGCGGTTGATTCGCTGTCCAAGGACATTGAGCGCCTAACTAAAAGTGGCGTGGCTGGAACACCGGAACAGCAAGAGGAGTTGGGCGCACTCTACTTAGAGCGGGGCCAACTGACCGGCTCACCCAGCGATTTAGAAGATGCACTTCCACCGCTTATGGCAGCGCTTAAAGCAAGGCCCGATAGGTCGGGTCCACTGAAGTTCAAGATCGCGACGGCGGTAAAAGAACGGGGCAAGTTCCAGAGTGAGTTCGACACCGCCGACGTCGTTCAGACAGTGATCAACATCTACCGAGACGTTGCGCAAGACCCTACTGCGCCTGCGCCAATGAGATTTGAAGCACAGTTTCAAGTCGCCCATGCCTTGCGATTTCTACATGAGCTCACTGGACATCCAGAGCTGGTCGACAAGTTGGTTGCCGACTTCGAGCGCGCAGTTGCTATGGCAGAGCCACTGCACAACGATCTCAGCCTCGCTCGTGCATGCTCTGATCTGGCCACAGCTTACTCGATGCGCTATAGCCGCCAGTCCGCCGATGCCGATTTGGTGAGCGCAATGGGTCTCTTTCAACGCGCTTTAAAGCTGTTTCCAGCCGACGCTCGTGAGGCTCCAGCCGTGGAGCACAACCTTTCAACTTGCCTCCGAAATTTCTACGATGTATGCGGCTCACTCAGCGTCCTGGATCGAGCCATCAGCGTCATCTCAGCCTCGATTGACCACACGAAACCTGACGATCCGAACCTTGGGTCCCGAAGGGCTGACCTAGGCGCTCTCACTCTGAGGCGCGTCACATATGGCTTGTACCTGGGGAAGGTCCCGGATGGCACGATGCTGGCAGCTCTCAGCCGGGCGATCACTCTTATGGAGGAAGGCGTTGCGGTGGGTGCTGAAGGCCCTAACGCGGCCTCGCTTGCCAGCAATCTGGCTGGGGCTCTTGTCCAGCGGTATGAACTGCAGCATGAGCGCGAGGATCTCACGCGGGCCATTCGACTACTGGAGCAAGCAGGGAGCCTCGCCGCCAGAAACCCAGTAGACGTAACGACGATCGTTGGCAACCTTGCGTACGCGGAGTTCCTCGTGGCTAAGGACGAATCCGAAATCGATCAATTGTCAAGTGCTATTGAACATTCCCAACAAGCTGCACAGAGCGCTGCTGAACAAGGTTCTAATGAATATGTTCGGTTCTTGGGCACTCTAGCGAGGGCCTTTCAACTCCGATACCAGCGACGCGGAGACGTCGCGGACCGGAGCAACGCCTTGAACGCAATGAAGCGGGCAAGCAAGGCGACCGTATCCGCCACCATGGCCATGCAGCTCGCACGAGCGTGGGGTGAATGGGCGGAAGAGATCTCGTGGGCAGAAGCTGCCGAAGCGTATGGCTACGGACTCCGTGCGATGAAAAATGCAGTAGCTGGTCAGTTTCTGCGGGCCGAGCGCGAACATTGGCTCGAAGTCGCGTTTGACCTTAACGCCCGAGCCGCCTTTGCTTTAGCGAGGACCGGCGATTTTACCGCAGCTGTGATTGCGCTTGACAGCTCCCGTGCCATCCTGCAGTCGAGTCTTTTCGAGTCCGATGAAGGCATTGCGGCCCAAATTGGAATTGATAACCCAGCTTTGCGTGAACGCTTTCGCGGGGCCTCGGCTAACTACCGCGCCGTCCAGAAACTCGAACTTCAGCTTGGGCAAGCCAGCCCTGATGAATCCCGCCGGCTCTATGAACAGATCCTCTCCGCCAAGAACGAGTATGAAGCCGTTCTCCGTGAGATCGGTCCTGCTCGCAGCGACCCAGAGGCTGTGTTTCAGGACATCCGAGCTGCGGCTGCCGGTCAACCGTTGGTGTATCTGCTCACACATTTAGTGGGTGGGCTCGCACTAATCGTCAATCAACATGGCGAGATCTCCGTGATTGACTTGCCTCGACTAACCCTTGATGCCGTCCTGGACGTCGTTAAGAAATACTACGCCGCCTATATAGACCGGTCGGCTGACCACCAGAAATGGCGATCCCAACTGGAAGACACCGTAGGCTGGCTTTGGGACAGCTCCATGAAGGATGTCGTTGCGGCGGTGCATCCCGCTGGCGAAATCGCTCTCGTGCCGATTGGGCTGCTGGGTCTGCTCCCGCTACACATTGCTGGGCGGCGTGGGGCGGGTGAACGAAGCGCTAGGGGATGGGTCATCGATCGATGTGCTGTGCGATATGTGTCCAGCGCGCGGGCGCTACGAATCGCGATGGAAGCCGATACGACGACCAAACCAGGAAGCGTTCTCGCAATCGGTGAGCCGTTGCCGGTCACGGCGCCACCTCTGCCATATGCGAATTCGGAGGCTTCGATTGTTGGCTCACTCTTTCCCTCGGCGCGGATTCTCGTTGGCGACGACGCCACGCTGAGTGCAATCGCATCTGCCATGCGAGAGTCCGCCGTCACCCATGTTGCTTGTCATGGCACTACTGTCTTCGACGACACCCTTAGTAGCTATCTCGTGCTCGGACACGACGAGCGGTTGACGGTCAGGCGCATGCTGACTCTTGAACTACCGCGTCCACGACTGATCGTCTTGTCTGCATGCGAGACCGGCCTAATCGATGTCAAATTCCCAGATGAGGTCATCGCCCTGCCAAGCGCCTGCATGCAAGCCGGCTTTTGTGGTGCCATCGGTGCAATGTGGTCAGTATCGGATGGATCGACGGCAGTTCTGATGGCTCGATTCTATGACCTGTGGTTAAGGGACGGACTTAGCCCGTCGCAGGCATTACGCCATGCTCAGAAATGGCTCAAAGACACACGTTCAAAGGATCTAGTGCGATACGTGACAGCGCGAATTGAGGCAACGCCTCTGAACAGTCAAAACGGGAGCCTCCTTGATGCACTGTCCAAACTTGCTCGATATCTCTCTGCCGTGCCGCAACCCGGCGATGCATTAAACCACCCTTACTACTGGGGCGCCTTCGGGTTCTTCGGAGTCTAGCGGTTGCCGGTGGTGCCGCGACCGAGTGACTACTTGGAACACCGGCTCTGTAATCAATCCGGACAGCGTCCTCCCGTATGACGTGCGAAAAGGGCGTTTTGAAAAATCGAGGTTGGTCGACCCCCCAAATGCTCGCAGAACCAATCCAGCTTGTGGGTAATGGCCTCGGTTCGGCGGCTGAGTTCGCTTCGCTCGCTGGGATCTGTTACTCCGGGACCGGTACAGCCAGTCCTAATGCGCCGAGTTCGGAGGACGTCCAGCGAATCCGGAGCGCCCGGAGGCCGCGGCCAACACACGTGCGGCAGAGTCTTTCTCGGCTCATGGTCGTGGCGAGTCCGCTCATCTGCCCACGTACGGGTACACAGCAGGTGCATTAGGGAGACCTAAGGTCAAACGTAGACGGCGTGCGTCTGTCGGCGTATGTTCCGGTAAGCGAGTCACGGCGGTAACTGTCCGTTACGCGAACCCCTCCGTCTCAACCAGCGCTTGGGAGGTGCGGATATGGCGAAACGACCGATGAAGGACGTGATTGTCCTGCTACCGGGCATCACCGGAAGCGTACTTCGCAAGGAAGGCAAGGACGTCTGGGCAATTAGTCCAGGAGCTGTCGCGAACGCTCTGTTCAGTCTAGGTCGAGACGTGAAAGCATTGGAATTGCGGGACGACGATGCCGATGACGGAGTCACAGCTCCGCAACTCATATCAGATCTTCATCTGTTCCCAGGCCTGTGGAAGATCGATGGCTACACGAAAGTGTCGCAGTACATCCAAGAACATTTCGACGCTACGCTCGATCAGAATTTCTTTCCATTTCCATACGACTGGCGACGGGACAATCGGTTCGCCGCAAGACTGCTGAAAGAGCAGACGGAGCGCTGGCTTTACGAACGCCGCCGTGATGTGCCGGATGCAAAGCTCATTCTTGTCGGCCATTCGATGGGGGGGCTCGTCGCTCGCTACTTCCTTGAATGCCTGGACGGGTGGCGCGACACGCGGATGCTGGTGACATTTGGCACTCCGTATCGCGGATCTCTCCAGGCCTTCGACTTCGTGGTCAACGGGATGAAGAAGAAGCTCGGGCCAGTTCCTCTGCTGGACGCGTCAAGAATGTTGCGTTCGTTCCCTTCGACTTACCAGCTGATGCCGATCTACCCCTGTTTCGACCCTGGTGACAGGAAGATGGTTCGCGTCGCAGAAACAACCGGGGTCGCGAATCTCGATCTGGATCGAGCCAAAGCGGCGCTCGAGTTTCACCGCGAGATCGAGAGTGCAGTTAGTCGCCATCTGAACGACGAGCAGTACCGGCGCGACCGTTACGCGATTCACCCAGTCGTCGGCACGTTTCAACCCACGCTGTTGTCGGCGGTGAGATCGGGCGATCGGGTTGTGTTCGTCGACTCGCACCCCGATCAGGATCCGGACGGGGACAGCACCGTGCCCCGGGTGTCAGCCACGCCAATTGAGTTCCCCCACGAAGAGGGGGCCATGTTCTCTGCAGAAAGACACGGATCGCTGCAGAACAACGACGGCGTTCTGGTTCAGCTGGCCGGCATCTTGAGTGGGCGAGACACGTCCAAGGTCCGGGCCGGATTCCGGCTGGGCCTTCGCCTCGACGACGCATACGGTGTCAATGAACCGATCGCATTCGGTGTCAGATCCGAGGATCCGATGGCTGAACTCACCGCCGTGATTATCGCCGCCAATCCCGGCGCTGAGGTCGCGCGCATTCCACTCGAGGCACGCAGCGGCTGGCGTACTGCCGAAACCGCTCCGCTCCCTGTTGGTTCCTATCGTGTGGCCATAACCGGCGAGGGAGTCGACCCGGTTACTGACTTCTTCGTGGTTCTCGGACCAGAGGAGCCGGGTGGACCGAGACAGAGGCAGAGACGGATCCAGTCGACGCGCGGCGCTGAGGCTACGAGACTGCGCGAATCGGAAATCGATGCGATCGTTGGCGGCTCGATCGAACGCAGCGTCAGCGGCGAACAGGGAGGAGTGCCCGAGACCGCACCATCGCCTCAGCCGGTCCTCGACCAACGCTATCTGGCAGGTCGCTTCCCAGAGCACGTTCGTCTGGGCGACACGGCCTCTCTGGTGGCCTGGATCGCGGTCCAGACCGCTGAGCGGCTGTCGGCACGCCTTCAGCCAATCGCCATCCCACCTGCTGGCGTGGAGATCGTTCTGAACCTGGTCGATCATCCCGGTTTCAAGGCGCGCTCGCCTGAGCGCATGCCTTTGACAGTTGTTGCAGGCAAAGACTCTCCTCCGGTGTCGTTCGATCTCGCCGCGACCACGGAAGGCGTTCACACGCTGCGACTCGAGGCCTTCCTCGGTGGAACCCATTTGGGTGGGCTCCAGGTCGAGGCGACGGTAGACGCGGATATTCGCACTGGAGAGGCTGTCCAGCAGACCGCTCCGGTCGGGGGCAGGGCAAAGGATCCAGGCGAGATCTCGTTGCTCATCCATTACGACGCGGACAAGGACGTTTATCGGTATCAGCTGATCGACTGGAGCGGCGATGTCCCGGATGAATCGACGTCGGACCAACTCCTACAGACACCAAGCAAGGCGATCGAAGAATTGGTCAAGCAGTTGAATGCCGTTGCGCGGGATTCGTCGCCATGGGATGCGAGGACCACAAACGACTGGCTCAAGAACCAGGGAATTGCGCTTTGGAAGGGGTTCGTCCCCGCCAGTTTGCGAGCCGAGTATTGGTCTAGACGTGACCGAATCACGAAGATGACCGTGATCTCTTCTGGGGACCCAGTACCCTGGGAGTTGCTATATCCATTTGACGGTGCCGACCGCGACGCCGGCTTCCTGGTAGACCAATTCCCCGTAGCCCGGCGACGGTTCGGGGTCCAGCCTCCGAACCGCTTGCGAATCACCTCGGCTGGCGTGGTTAGCTCTGGACAACAAACCCTCGCGTCCGTCCCGGCAGAAATCAAGACGGTGACCGACTTCTTTGATCCAAGGGACGTCACTGTGGTGGACGACGTTCCAACCCTTCTGGACCTCTTTAAATCTGCGAAATTCGGTCTGCTGCACTTCGCTTGCCACAACGCGTTCGCAATCGCTGCGCCGAACGCATCGCGAATCATGATCGGGGCGCAGCCCTTCGAGCCTGTGTTCCTCGAACAGCACGAGGGTAAATTCACTCAGTCCTCACCGCTCGTATTCATAAACGCGTGCCGTACTGACGGACAGGCACCGCTGTACACCACAGTCGAGGGATGGGCCAGTAGCTTCTTGAGGGCCGGAGCCGGAGTCTTCATAGGTTCACTTTGGGAGGTGGTCGATACCTCGGCTAGAACATATGCCGAGGTGTTCTACAAGGCAGTACTCACGGACAAGAAGAACCTGGGAGAGGCGGCGCGACTCGCGAGAGCCGCTATCCGAAATAAGCCGGGTGATCCAACGTGGCTCGCCTACACCATGTACGGGGATCCAGGCGCCACGCTTGTCTGAGTCGCAGGGAAGCGCCTAGCTCGGTAACGCCTCGTCGAGCACCGTGTCGTATGAGAACTCAAGGTCCTTCACGCGGAAACGTCCACCGTCGCCCGGATGTTTCCCCACGCCGAACGCGTCGCGGAATTGAAGAAATGATCCTCGGTACACTCCGATCGTGTTTCCGGTCGCCGCGCGAACCAGTCGGTAGGCAATATCGCCGAGCACGGCGGCTGCGCTGACAGCACCAGCGATCGTGGCCGCGGCCGGCGCCGCCACTCCCAGCGCAAGCAGCGCGCCAACGGCCCCCTGCGTCTTTGGATTGGACAACTCCCGGCTCAGCAAAGTCGCGAGGTCATCTGCTCCCGTGGTGTCGCGCGATGCGGTTATCGACAGGTCGAGAAAATGAAGCGGATTGCCGTCAAAGATGAGCAATCCGTTCTCATCGATTGGCAACGAATCGTGATCCTTCACGCTCGGGAATCGGAACGTGGCAGGCATGTAGAACTGCTGGTTTCGGCTATTGCGGCCGTGGACGACGAGGGCATCGAGCCGCACGTTCGCGGCGCCGAAGAGCTTGTGGACGTCGTGGACGATCACCTCCCGTAGAAGAACCGCCACGCGAGGGCTCGCGCCACGCACAGACCGAGTTGCCTGGCGATCGAGCTCAGCAATCGCGGATTGGTCGAGAGGAGTCGTTTCGTCGACCAGCCATTGACCAACCATCACCCACCATTCACCATCCTGCCGACAGTCTGGCTGAAGCGTCGCGGTTCTGAACGGCGCGGTCGGGACAAAGGGCGCAATGTGAGCTAATGCGACGAGGTAAGCGGAGACGGGCTTCAGTTAGGCAGGCAGGCCGCCGTTGGGCTTGCTGAGCCAAAGCTCTGATCAAGTGATCGAACTCGGCGGTCGCTTTCCTTGAGTTGGTGAAACCGCGTTTAGCAACCCAAGCGGCATCTCGCGTTACCCAGCGGCACTTGGCGAACTTCACCTGCGGACTGAGTGAACCCAAGCGGCCTATGGCGGCACGCCCCGACACGTCCGCTATTGCAGTTCGGGACCGTGAGGCCGAGGGTTCAAATCCCTCGCCCCCGACCAGCTTTTGAGTTCAGATTCGTGTGCTTGTGCCTGCATTCGGCCACGAACTCCAGAGCCTCACGGTTTTCAGCCGTGCGCGATTAGCCTCGCCGGACCCTGCCGAACGCTCTGTATGTAGTAGTTCGTGTAGTAATCCCCGCGACGCTGCTTGAAGCGTGCTGCCATCGATAACCGTCTGCTATCGCTAGCGCCACGTTGGCTGAGGCTCGATAGTCCGAGCACCTTCGCCGGCAGGTCACTCGAGCAGCCGCGGCCAGCAACCGACTTCCCGAGATCGCCCAACCGCCTAACGCCTTTTTGCCGCCACCACGATGGCCATCCGGCGCGATTCCAAGAGCTCTTGCCCCGATCCCGCGTCCAGCATGGCTGCCGCCTCGTCTGGATCGACCTCGCCGCCCTGCGCATGGAGTTCCATATACCTCGCGTCACCCATTTGGGCTCGAAGAGCCTCCTCGAGATGGTCTCTCGGTACCTGATCGGCGGGGTGAAGCTCGTATCCGATGCGGGCGAAAGCCATGTCAGCACAGCCGAGCAGACGCACGGCAATCGCAGTCCGACCGCGAGCATGCGCCACACCGGCCAGACCCAACAGTGAATACAGCATCAATTTCGGCGCAAACAGCCGGCCTGCATCCAATGACCTCAGGAACTGCTCTTCGGCCATGGCGAGGTCACCCAAAAGAAGCGACGCCTGAGCCAGGTTGTGGTGGTTGATGGCAATCAAGGAATGCTCCCCGCCGTTTTCGCGGACCAAGCGAATCGCATACTCGTAAGCCACCCTGGCATCCTCTGCAGATCCGTACGTGCGCTCGACCTCACCCCGAAGCGTGTATGCGGTCGCCTGCTCCCACGCGTCCCCAAAGCTAGTCATTAGCTCAATGCACTCGTCGGCCAGAGGTCGAACCCGCGCCTCATCTTCGAACAACTGCATGCACATCAAGAAAGCAGCCCATCCGAGGCAGCGTCCGGGAGCCGAAGTTGATGGAGCAATGCTTCGGAGCTGCTCCCCAACCCGAAATGCGCCGTCCTTCTCACCTTCGGTCAGCTTGAGTCGCCCTTGGCCGATCAACGCCTCCGCTCTGATGCCTGCACTCACGCTTTCATCAGTCAGCGGGGCTTCGCTCAGCCAGTCCAGGCCCTCCTTACTTTCTTCCCGGACGTTCCAGTAAAACCAGAGAGCACCGAGGATGCGAAGCTCACTTTCGGCATCGCGGCACAACCTGCAGTATTCGATCGCCGCTCGTAAGTTGTCGAGCGCAGAGTCCAGGCGAGCAAGCGCGAGAAGTTCATTTTCCGACTTGAGTTGTGGCGCTTCACGCTCGGCGAGGTCGCGGAAGTAGTGCATGTGGGCAAGCTTCATCTCGTCCTTTTCGGGCGAGGCCGCAAGTTTCGTCGCGGCGAACTCGTGCACCGTTTCCAGCATCCTGAAATTCGCTCCCGCCGGCGACTCGACTCGGCGAATGAGGCTCTTCGCCACCAGCGAGTCGACGAGATCGAGGATTTCATCGCGTTCGAGTGCCGCGCCCGAGCACACTGCTTCAGTAGCCTCAAGGCTGAAGCCACCTCTGAAAACAGAGAGGCGACTGAAGAGTACCTGCTGCGGTTGGCTCATCAGATCGTGACTCCATGCGAAGGTGGCGGCAAGCGCCCGGTGCCTGGGCGCCACGTCTCTGTCAGTGGTCAACAGATCCAGCGATCGCTGTAGCCGGTCGAGCATTGTCGTGGGGCTTAGCACGCGGACTCTTGCGGCCGCAAGCTCAATGGCAAGCGGGAGCCCATCGAGCTTTTCGCAAATGGTCTTGATCGCAGTCATGTCGCTCAGACCGAACTCGATGTTGGGCAGTATCTCCCGCGATCGCGCAATGAAGAGGCGAATCGCTGGACCAGGTTGGCTCCCATTCTCGATGGCCAGTGCAGGCACCTGATACTCCTGCTCGCCGTAAAGCCGCAGAGCTTCGCGACTGGTCACCAGAGCGGCGCTTCGCGGTGACTTCCCGAGCATTTCTGTCAACAGTGAGCGGACCCCAAGGACGTGTTCGAAGTTGTCAAGCAGTAGCAGCGTGCTCCGACCCTCCAACGCGGCGGCGATAGTAGTGATCACCGGCCGTCCGGCCAGCGGCTGCAAGCCGAGGGTTCGCGCCACGCTAGAGGCGATATG
>Ga0070707_100002978_pt1 | contig 16070 bp, 17 predicted proteins | sample KBSK5502metaG_FD_65468 | JGI IMG/M metagenome (GOLD analysis project Ga0070707, IMG submission 65468) | Corn, switchgrass and miscanthus rhizosphere microbial communities from Kellogg Biological Station, Michigan, USA - KBS K5-50-2 metaG | ecosystem: Host-associated > Plants > Roots >... | reverse complement strand
GCTCGAGGAAAGTCCGGGCTCCGCAGGGCAGGGTGCTGGGTAACGCCCAGTGGGGGTGACCCCGAGGACAGTGCCACAGAGAGAAACCGCCTCCCGGTCCCCGCAAGGGGGCACGCGGAGGTAAGGGTGCAACGGTGCGGTAAGAGCGCACCAGCGGCCGGGCGACCGGCCGGCTCGGTACACCCCACCCGGAGCAAGGTCACATAGGGGGAAATGAGGCGGCCCGCCGATCCCCGGGTAGACTGCTAGAGGTGCCGGGTAACCGGCATCCGAGAGAGATGGCCGCACTCGACTGAACCCGGCTTACAGGCCTGCTCCCATTTCTCGATTCCCGGTTCTTTCAGCACCCCCGTGGGGAACTCACCGGGTCCTGCCGAATAGTAGCCAGAGGGCGCGCGGGCGCTGAGCCAGCCCAGCGGGCCGAGAAGGTGGTGTGCCGATGAAGGGCGTGCAATTCACAGCGGAGTGGGCGCCCCGCTCCGACTATACGGTTTCGGAGTTCGAGCGCCGAACGGGCAAGGCCGTGACCGGGGCGAGCGTGTGGCGCCATCCCCACGTGGCGCTCGCCGAGGTCAAGGAGCCCGCGCTCGGGTCCAAGGACGTGCGGATCCGCCCCAGGGCGTGCGGCGTGTGCGGATCCGACGTCCATTTCTACGAGACCGACAAAGAAGGATACATTCTCTATCCGGGGCTGACGAAGTTCCCGGTCGTAATCGGCCACGAGTTCAGCGGCGAGATCGTTGAGGTGGGCAAGGAGGTCCGGGATCTCCGGCCCGGCGATCTCGTCACCGTCGAGGAGATGATCTGGTGCGGGGAGTGCATCCCGTGCCGGAACGGCTGGCCGAATCAATGCCGCAACTTGGAGGAGATCGGGTTTACGATCGACGGCGCGATGGCCGAGCAGTTGGTGGTCGGCGCGAAGTATTGCTGGCCGATCACGCCGCTGGCCGAGGTGTATGGAAGCTCCGAAGCGGCCTTCGAGGCCGGGGCCCTCTGCGAGCCGACGAGCGTGGCCTACAACGGGATGTTTGTTCGCGCCGGCGGCCTGGCACCCGGAGGCGTGGTGGCCGTCTACGGGACGGGACCGATTGGGTTCGCGGCGATCGCGCTCGCCAGGGCGGCCGGCGCGAGCCGCGTGATCGCCTTCGAAGTCAGCCCGGTGCGGCAGGCGCTCGCACGGCAGGTCGGCGCGGATGAGGTGCACAGTCCCGTGGATCTGGCCGCGGCCGGAACCAGTCCCCACGAGGCGGTGCTCCGGGCAAGCGGCGGAGCCGGCGCCGACATGGCGGTGGAGGCCGCGGGGGCGCCGACGCGGACGATCCCGGAAATGGAAGCGTCGCTGGCGATCGGCGGGAAGGTGGTGATTATCGGGCGCGCCGCGGAACGGGCGCCGATGTACCTCGAGCACTTTCAAACGCATGCCGCCCAACTCTATGGGGCACAGGGCCACTCGGGGTATGGGACGTTCCAGAACGTGATCCGCCTGATGGCGTCCGGCCGGATCGACCTGCGGCCGATCATCACGAGCCGGTTTCCGCTCGCCGCCGCCGTCGCGGCGATCGAAAAGGCCAGCCGGCGGCAGGACGGGAAGGTGCTCGTGAAGACCTAAGCGCGCCACGACAAGAGGGGGAGGGAGAGCGATGCTCCGACGAGCCATGCCGCTCGTGTTGGTCCTGGTCCTGCTCCTCGGTACCTCCGAAGTGGGGGGAACCGCCTCGAAACCCGCGTCCCTGAACGTCGGCGTAGTCTCCGGTGGTGAGATCCGCGGCCTTCAGGCGATCGCGCCCATGTGGGACAAGGCCACGGGGGTGCACCTGAACCTCATCGTCTATCCGTACCCGAGCCTCTACGAGAAGATGGTCACGGCGTTCCAGGCCAACGCGGCCACGTTCGACGTCGTGATGCTCGACGACCCCTGGATGCCGAAGTTTGGCGCGGAAGGATGGCTGACTCCCCTGGACCAGGCCCCCTTCAATCTCAAGCGCGATCCAGACATCTTCCCCGTGGTCTACGATCTGGGCTCATGGCCGCCCCCCCGAGGACCGATCCCGCCGGGGGAGGGCTCAAAGCCCCGGCACCTCGAGGCGATCACGCTCGTTGGAAACGTCGAACTGTTCATGTACCGGCGCGATCTGATCCCGAAAGCCCCACAAACATGGGACGAGGTGCTGTCCAACGGGACGCACCTCGGAAATCCGGGGAAGCAGTTCTACGGATTCACGATGCGGGGGGCCAAGGGCAACCCGATCATCTCGGAGTGGTTCCCCATCCTCACCGCGTTCGGCGGTCAAGTCTTCGACAACAATTGGAACGTCGTGTTCAAGTCTGACGCCGCCGTGAACGCGCTCAAGTTTTTCATCGGACAGATGAAAGCCATCTCGCAGCCTGGACCGGATACGGCCGACGCGGCGGACCGGTCGCGGATCATGGCGACGGGCCACGCCGCCCAGGGGAACGTGTGGCCGGCCGAGGCGTCCGACATCGTGGAAAACCCGCAGGTGAGCAAAGTGATCGGGAAGGTCGGCTACGTGGTCATGCCGGCCGGTCCACTCGGCCGTCACACGCCCATGATGGGCAACTGGCTGCTGGCGATCCCCAAGGCGGCCAGGGAGAAGGCGTGGGCATACCGGTTCATCACGTGGGCGACGAGCCGCGAGACGCAAGGTCCCTACGCCAAAGCGGGCGGCATCCCGTTCCGCAAGTCGGTGCTCACCGATCCCGGGCTGAACGCGCGATACCCGTTCTTCTCGGCGATGGCCGATTCGCTCGCCGCCCCGCCGTTCTGGCGCCCGCGCACGACCGAGTGGTCGGCCGTCGAGTCGATTCTCGGGACCCACGTCAACGCCGCATTGGTGGGGACGGAGTCTCCTGAGCAGGCGGTGGACCGCTCGCAGGCCGAGATCACCCAGCACATGAAGGAGGCGGGCTACATTAAGTAGATCCGCGCTCGGGGGCGGGGCGCCGCTCGCGGCCGCGGCGCCCCGCCCGGCGAGAGTCACCTCCGGCGCGCGACGGCGGCGCCTGGTCCCTTACCTGTTGATCGGGGGGCCGGTGCTCTACCTGCTCACGGTCGTCGTGTATCCGATGACGTACGCCATCGCGCTGAGCCTGCAGTACTACCGGCTCGGCGGGTTTGCGGGACTGCACAACTTCACCTTCGCGTTCCACGACGGGCTGCTGCTGGCGTCGCTCAGGGCGACGGTGATCTACATCGCGTTCGCGGTCGGTACCGAGATCCTCCTCGGACTGGTCCTGGCGGTTGCCGTCCAGCGGACGATCCGCAGCACCCTCGGCCGGACCCTCGCGTATCTGCTGTTCATCATCCCGATGGTGACACCGCCCGTCGCCGCGGGGGTGAGTTTCCGGCTCATGTATATCCCTGAGTACGGCATCCTCAATGTGCTGCTCCAGCACCTCGGGTATCACGGCACGCCCATTCTCTGGATGTCCACCCCCTCGATGGCGATGTTTTCGGTGATCAGCGTGGACGTCTGGCAGTGGATGCCGTTTGTCTTCTTGGTGCTGTTCGCGGGCCTGCAGGCCGTTCCCCTGGATGTCGTGGAGGCGGCGGGGGTGGATGGGGCGGGGGGGTGGGCCCAGTTCCGGCACATCGATCTGCCCTACCTTAAACCGCTGCTGCTGCTGGTCGTGGTCTTCCGCGTGACCGATGCCCTGCGGGTCTTCGACCCCGTCCAGGTGCTGACGATGGGCGGACCCGGAGCCGCCACAGAGTTCCTGAGCCTGTACCTTTACAAGATCGCGTTCAAGTTCGGCAACCTGAACTACGCGTCGGCCCTGGCCCTCTATGTCGTGCTCGCGGTGTCGATGCTCTTCGCGTTATTCGGGCGGTACCTGTCGGAGGAGGTCGCCTGATGGCGCGCTCCCGCTCACCGTGGCGCATCCTCGTGCCGATCGTGTTGGGGGGACTGGCGATCGTGTATCTCTTCCCGTTCGTGTGGATGCTCTCCACCTCGCTGAAACCGAATCCGGAACTCTACACGCAGCCGCCGACGCTGTGGCCGGTGCATCCCAGCCTGGAGGCGTATCATGCGGCGTTGATCACCGCGGGGGATTGGGTCCTCCTCCGCAACAGCCTGGTGGTGTGCCTCGCCACGGTCCTGCTGACCCTCGTCCTCGCGCTGCTGATCGCCTACCCGTTGACCCGTCTCGCGGTCCCGCCGGCGTTCCGGCGCGGCCTGCTCTCCTGGTTGTTGAGCCTCCGCTTCCTCCCCTCCATGGTCGTGGTGATCCCGATCTTTGCTACAGTGAGGGTCGTGGGCCTCTACGACCGCCTCCTCGCGCTTGTCTTCATCTACGCCGCGTTCTCGCTACCGTTCGCGGTGTGGATGATCAAGGGGTTTCTGTCGGAGATTCCGCCCGAGGTTGAGGAGGCGGCGCTGGCCGACGGGGCGAGCCGCTGGCGGGCCTTCTTCCAGATCCTGCTTCCGATGCTGTCCCCTGGGCTCCTCGCGGCCGCGGTGATCACGTTTGCGTTGGCCTGGAGCGAGTTTCTCTATGCGCTCATTCTGACGGCGACCCCGCGCGCGCAGACGTTTTCGATTGCGGTATGGAGCTTTGTGACCGAGTTCGAGATCATCTGGAACCAGATGGCGGCCGTGGGCGTGATCGCCGCCGCCGTCCCGGTCGGGCTGTTGCTCCTGGCCCGGCGATACGTCATCTCGGCCCTGACCTTTGGCGCGGTGCGTGAAAAAGCCTAGCTGACCGTTCGGATGCCGAAGGCGTCGAGGATGGGTGACTTCGTATGACGATCAAGGTGGGGATTCTGGGGGCAGGATACATCGGCGGCGTGCACGCCAGGAATCTCAAGCGCGACGAACGGGTGCGCCTGGTGGGCCTGGCGGATGTCCGGCCCGAGGCGGCCCAGCGCCTCGCCGGCGAAGTCGGGACCCGCCCGCTGCCGGATCTCGCCGCGTTGCTGCACGAAGGGGCGCAGGCCGTCTATGTCACGACTCCGAACGCCCACCACGTGGAGCCGGCGGTCGCCGCGCTCGCCGCAGGTGTCCACGTGTTCGGCGAGAAGCCGATGGCGACGACGCTGGACGGGGCGCGGCAGATCGCCGCGGCGGCGGCCCGGAGCAAGGCGCAGTACCAACTCGGCTTCAACCGGCGGTGGGCGCCCGCCTACGCCTACGTGCGCGATCTCATCGCCGCAGGCGAGTTCCACCCGGCGATGGCGCACGTGAAAATGAACCGGGGGGAGCTGCAAAACCCGCCGTGGGTCGGCACGACCTCACTCACCGGCGGGTTCTTGTACGAGTCGACGATCCACCTCCTCGACATGTGCCGGTTTCTCCTCGGGGATGTGGTCTCGGTCGTCTGTCTCGCCCGGACCACCGCCTACCAGGAGGCGGACGGCTTCGCCATCGTGCTCCGCTGCGCCTCTGGGGTGCTCGTGACATTCCACTCGTGCGCCCACGCGACCTGGATCTTTCCGTTTGAGCGGATCGAGCTCTTCGGCCCGCATCAAGCCGTCGTCACCGAGGAGATGGAGCGGGTGAGTCTCTGCCCTGGGCTCGGACGCGAGATCGTGACCCGGAACTACTTTCAGCTGCCGATGGAGGAGAAATGGGGCTATCGGCTCGAGGATCAGCGGTTCCTCGATGCCATCCTGGAAGGGCACACGCCGGCGGTGACGGCCGAGGACGGGCTGCGCGCGACCGAGCTCGTGGAGGCCTGCTACCGGAGCGCGCGGACCGGGGCGGAGGTGACCCTGCCCCTTGTCTGAGTCCCCCCGATACCGCCTCCTCATCGCCGACATCGACGGCACGCTCGTTCCCGAGGACAAGGTCGTCCGGCCCGGCGTCGTGGCCGCGATCAAGGCGGCCCAGGCCCGAGGGGTGCGCGTGTGCCTGGCCACCGGCCGCCAGCCGCGATCCGCCCACCGGTTCGTCGACGCCGTGGGCGCGGACCCGCCCACCATCGTCTACAACGGCGGCCTGCTCTACGACTTCCAGGCGGCGCGACGGTTATGGGCGCGACCGCTCCCGCTGGAAGACGCTCGGCGCGTCCTGCCGGTGCTGCGCCGCTTCCCGGAGACCTCCCCGTTGATGTACATCTTTAACAACGTCTTTGCGGAGCGGCGGACACCTTTCGTCGATCTCTACGCGCGGCGCGATGCCCTCACGGTGGAGATCACTCCTGACTTCGACCGGCTCATGACGGAGGCGCCCGCGAAGTTCCTGATCGTGGGCGACCCGCCGGACCTGGATCGCCTCAGCCGGGCGCTCACGGACCTCCCGGGATCGACGATCAACCAAGTGTTTTCGCAACCCGACTATCTCGAGATCCTGCCTCCCGGGATCAACAAGGGCGTGGCGCTGCGAGAGCTGGCCGGCGTCGTGAACATCCCGCTCCCGCAGATCGTGGCCGTCGGGGACGCCATGAACGATCTGTCTATGCTCCAGACCGCGGGGTTGGGGGTGGCCGTCGAAGGCAGTCCGCCGGCGCTGCTCGCCGCAGCCGGGGAAACGTGTCCGCGTCCCGAGCAGGAGGGGGTGCGCGTGCTGATTGAACGACTGTTTTTCGAGGGGTAGGGACCACTACTCGACCCAGAGAGCGAAGGAGGCGTGAGCGTGGCGAAAGCGGCGAAGTGGACGATCCCGCCGAAGGGCGGGCACATGGACAAGCGAACCGGCGTCTACCTGCAGAATATGACCGGGCACGAGGTCGAGGAGCGGCTCAAGGTGAACGACATCCTCCTCGTGCCGCTGGGGGCGACCGAGGCTCACGGCGCCCACGCGCCGCTCGGCGAGGATGTGTTCCTGGTGTGCCGGATGGCGGAGGAGGTGGCCCGCCGCACCGGCTGCACCGTCGCGCAGCCGGTATGGTATGGATCGCATCCCTATCACCACCTGGGGATGCCCGGCACCGTGGTCATCCCGGAAGAGGTGTTCACCGGATATGTCCGCGCGATGATCGCCGGGTTCTGGAACATGGGGTTTCGCAAGCAGATCCTGCTGAACGGCCACGGGCAAGAATACGTGATCCCCACCGCGATGCATCAGTTCGCCAAGCGCTACCGGGTGCCGAGCCTCCTGCTCCTCGTGAATTGGTATCATCCGATCCGGGATCACTTCAAGCTCCGGCGGGAGGGCGGGCCGTACGAGACGCCGTTCATCCACGCCGATGAGGTGGAGACCTCCTGGTCGCTTGCGCTCTTCCCGGAGCTCCTCGATATGAAGTACGCTCCAGACAACAAGATCCTGGGATTCCTGCCGGGCGATCACGTCGACAAGGCCGGCAATCTCTTGAACCGCCCGATCAACTGGTACAGTCAGGTGGGGGCCGGACCGATCGAGGTCAAGGCCTATATCGAGGGCGTCGTGGGGCGGAGCAGCATCGCCCGGGCGGAGAAGGCGCTGGGTGGAGTCGCCCCCCTCCTCGACTACTTGGAGCGCTTGGTCGGCGACGTACACAAGTCGTTCCCGCCCGGTAAGCTCCCACCGATCGAGATGACGACCGAGCGCGATCCCAAGGAACTGGCGGCGGTGCTCAAGGGACCGAAAAGAGGCGGCAAGAGCATCTACAGCCTCGGGTACCCTCCGTGAGGCGATGAAGCTCGCGTACGCGATTTCTGCGACCCCCACCCGCTTTGCGGCGGTCGCGCAGGGCCAAGGCGTCGAGGCGTCGATCCGGCATTTGGCCGGGCTCGGGTACCAGGGGGTCGAGCTCGCGATTCGGGATCCGGCCACGGTGAACGCCAACCAGATCGCGGACGCCGTGCGTCAGGCGGGCCTGGTGGTCCCCGCGATCGGGACCGGTCAGGCCTACCTCGAGGAAGGCCTGGCCCTGACCGCTCCCGACGCCGGTACGAGAGAACGGGCGGTGGCACGGCTCGAAGCGCAGGTGCCCGTGGCCGCATGTCTCGGGGCGCTCCTGATCCTCGGCCTGATCCACGGCCCGATTCCCCCCGACACCGACCGCGAGCACGCCACGGAGTGGTTGCTTGCGAGCCTTGGTCGTCTGAGCCGGCGGGCGGCCGCGCACGGAGTCCGGATCGTGATCGAGCCGATCAACCGGTACGAGAGCAACTGGCTGAACACCGTGGACGAGGTCATGGCGCTGATCGACCGGCTGGGGGCGGATGGAGTCGGGGTGCTGCCCGATACGTTCCACATGAACATCGAGGAGCGGGACATCGCGGCTGCTCTCGAGCGGGCCCGTCCCCGTCTGTGGCACGTCCATGTGGCGGATTCGAACCGTCGAGCTCCGGGTGCGGGCCATCTCTCGTTTGGGGCGATCATCGCCCAACTGCGCGCGTTCGACTACCAGGGCGTCGTCTCCGCGGAGATCCTCCAAGATCCCAGCTTCGAAATCGCGGCCGGGCAGACGATCAGCGTCCTGCGCCCGCTCCTCGATCCGGGGTAGCCGCGCCGCGTCGGCGCGAGATGCGCCGCCCGTCGTACGTATCTCGCAGGGAAGGGCGCGCGGACCCGAGAAGTTGAACGGAGAGGAGAGCCCCGCTCGGGGTGCGCAGAGACTACACGCCGTAGAGTACGCCGACCGCTCGGGAGGTGCTCCATGCATGAGTCCTGGCACCGGTATCTCCGCCTGGGGATCGTGCACTTCATGGCGTTCCCGGAGACTCTACGAGGTGAGGGACCGATCGTGGAGACCCTCAAGCAGATCGGGGGGGACGAGTTCTTCACCGCGATCGAACTGGGCTGGGTCAACGACGCGAAGGAGCGGGCCGCCGCGGCGGCGCTCCTGCGCGAGAGCCATCTGAGCGTGGGGTTCGGCGCGCAGTCGGCCCTGCTCGTCACGAAGTCCAACCTCAACGCGCTCGATGAACCGGAACGCAACAAGGCCGTGGCTCTGGTCCAGCAGTGCATCGATCAGGCGGCCGAACTCGGGGCAAAGCGGGTGGCCGTGCTGAGCGGTCCGTATCCCGGCGCGGCGGACGAGGCGCGCGCGAAGGGACGGTTGATCGAGTCCCTGCTCGACCTCTGCGTCTACGGTCGCGGTCGAGGGATTGGGATCACACTGGAGACCTTCGATCGAACGATCGAGAAGAAGGCGCTTGCGGGTCCCACGCGACTCTGCGTCGAGATCGCGGAGGCCGTGCGGCGGGACTTCCCGGAGTTCGGGCTGATGCTGGATCTGAGCCACATCCCGCTGGTGGGCGAGGGGATACGGGAGTGCCTGACGATCGGGCGCGACCAGCTCGTGCATGCGCACATCGGGAACTGCGTGATGCGGGATCGGGCGCACCCCGCGTACGGCGATCAGCACCCGCGGTTCGGCATCGAGGGAGGCGAGAACGATACCCCCCAGGTGACCGAGTTCGTGCGGTGCCTGTTCGACATCGGATTCCTGGGAGGGGCGGAGCGGCCGTTCCTGAGCTTCGAGGTCAAACCGCTCCCCAACGAGACCCCCGAGGCTGTGATCGCCGGGACCAAACGCGTGTTTCAAGAGGCTTGGGCGCAAGTGTAAGGAGGCCTGGCATGAGCAAGCCACGCATTTACATCACGCGACCCTTGCCCGCCGCGGCAATGCGGATCCTGGAGGGGCAGGTCGAGTACCACATGTGGGACCGTGAAAACGAGGCGGTGCGGAGGGAGACCCTCCTTCGCGAGATCGTCGACGTCGACGGGATCATCTGCCTCATCACCGAGAAGATGGACGCGGAGGTGATCGAGCGCGCCCACCGCTGTCGGGTGATCGCTCAGGTCGCCGTGGGGTACGACAACATCGACGTGGCCGCGGCCACGCGCCGCGGGATCTACGTGACCAACACGCCCGGCGTCCTCACCGAGACCACCGCGGACATGGGGTGGGCGATCCTCATGGCCACCGCCCGCCGCGTCGTGGAGGGGGACAAGTTCACCCGCTCCGGCCGCTGGAAGACCTGGGAGCTCATGGGGTTCACTGGGCAGGACGTGTGGGGGGCCACACTGGGGATCATCGGCCTGGGACGGATCGGGACCGCGATCGCCCGGAGGGCCAAGGGGTTTGCGATGCCGATCCTCTACCACAACCGAAACCGGGCCGAGGCCCTCGAGGCCGAACTGGGCGCACGCTACGCGTCGTTGGACGATCTGCTGCGGCAGTCCGACTTCGTGATGATCAGCGTGGCCCTGACCCCCGACACCCGCCACTTCATCGGGGAACGGGAACTGGGCTTGATGAAGCCGTCCGCGATCTTGGTGAACATCGCGCGCGGGCCGATCGTCGACCAACGGGCGCTGTACCGGGCGCTCGTGGACCGCAAGATCTGGGCTGCGGGCCTGGACGTGTTCGAGGTCGAACCCGTGCCCATGGACGAGCCCCTGCTCCGGCTCGATAACGTCGTCGTGCCGCCCCACCTCGGGAGCGGGAGCATCGCCACGCGGACAAAGATGGCGACGATGGCGGCCGAAAACTGCCTGGCCGCAACGACGGGGAAGATTCCGCCCAACGTGGTGAACCCCGAGGCCAAGGAGCACCGCTGACCGCCGACCGGCCCTGTCCCCGCGTATCCGGCGCCCCGCGCCGGGATGGGCCGAGCAGGATCCCGTTGTACGAAACCCTGCGCCCCGTGTTTCCGGAACCGCCTACCCTCCCAGATAGGCGGTGCAGGTGACCTCGACGAGGAGATCCGGATGGATCAGCGAGAGGACCTGCACGAGCGTGCTGGCAGGCCGGTGTTCGCCGAAGACCCTGATGCGCACCGGGTTGATGCGGGCGCGGTCGTCCATGCGGGTGAGGTGAATCAGGACGCTCGTGATGTGCGAGAAGTCGGCCCCGACATGCGCCAGCACGCGCCCAATGTGCTCGAAGATCAACTCCGCTTGCCGCGCGGCATCCCCCTTCCCCACGACCCGCCCATCCTTGTCCATCGCCACGATCCCGGAGATAAAGAGGGAATCCCCGGCCCGAACCGCGTCGCAGTAGTGGCTGACCGGCGGAGGAAGCACGCCTTCGAGGCGGATACGCTGGATCCCGGCCATGCTCGACCGCTTCTGCGCTCCTCCGCCGGGGCCCTCTTCCCCGTGTGCTATAATTTGGGCGATCATGCGGTGCCCTCACTGCGGGAAGCGCAGCGTGATTAGCCACGTGACGGTCCGGTGGAGCCAGATCAAGGGATCCTTCCTGCCCTCGCGCGGACACTACTGCACGGCCTGCAAGACCGCGTTTGAGGACGAGCGCGCCGCCGCGCGCGAGTTTGCCTTCCAATCCGTCCGGATCGACGCGATGACCGACGCACTCCGCCGTCTTCAGGAGAGCGCCGACGTCATCATCGTGCGCCACCGCAGCGGCGCGCGAGAGGTCGTGTTCTGACGCTCGCCCTCGCCGCGCTCGCCGGGGTGGTCGTCGGGTGGGCGCGGGGAGGCCGCCTCGACGCCCTCGCCCGCGCCTCGCTGCGGGGCATGCCGCTCCTGGGCGCGGCGTTAGCGCTCGTGCTGCTGGCGCGCGCGCCGGTGACGTCCCCGGCCGTCGGGCGCGTCCTTCAGGGTCTCGCCTATCTCGCCGCGCTGGCGGTAGTGTGGCAAAATCGGTCCCACCCGTGGGCGCTCGTGATCCTCGTCGGCCTCGGTCTCAACGCCCTAGTGCTCACGCTCAACACGGGACGGATGCCGGTGTCTGAGCGCGCCCTCGCCGGGGTGACGCACGTCATCGATTCGCAGGCCGCCACCGCCGATCTCGACGCCCGTCATTTCATCGTTGGCCCGGGAACGCGCCTCCCGCAACTCGGCGACGTGGTGGCCGTGGGTGCGTGGGGGATCGGCGTCGTGCTCAGCCCCGGCGACCTGGTCCTGGCGATCGGCTTGGCCGGGTTCGTGCAGGGCGAGATGTGCGCGGGGCGACCCACCTCCGGCGCCGGATAGACGGCGAACGTACGATCGATGCCCAACGGGCCTCCCCAGCGGAGGCTCAAATTATTTGTGGAGAAGCGGTCGCGTCTGCAGGAGAAGGGGAAAGAGTGGAGAAACGTGGAGGTCAGTAGGGAATAGTGGGGACCAACATGGGCGCGGGGCCGGATGCTCAGGGGCGAAGCGGAATACGCTCTGGACGAGAAAGGGCGGGTGGTGATCCCGCCCAAGTTTCGCGCGGCGATGGGAGAGCGCGTGATCACGACCCGTTGGATCGACCCATGCCTCGCGGCGTTCTCGCCCTTCGAGTGGCAGGCCCTCGAGGAGAAGCTTCGCACGCAGCCCCTCAAGAACCGGAATTTTGTCAGGCTGCTGCTCTCCGCCGCCGAGGATTGTGATCTGGACCGGCAAGGCCGCGTCTACCTTCCCCCGCACCTGCGAGAATATGCCAAGATCTCGCGGGGGGTGACGATCATCGGTATGGGCAATCGGCTCGAGATCTGGAGCACGCCCCTGTGGCGGACCACGCTTCGGAAAGTTGTGAAGGCGCCGGAAACACTTGCGAAGCACCTCGAGGAGTTGATCCTGTAGGATCGAGGGTAGAGATATCGTGGCGGTCCTGTGGATGAGTCCGGCAAAGGAATCTCGTGAGATCCCCTCACACGTCCCCGTGCTGTTGGACGAGGTGCTGACGTATCTCGCACCCCGGCCGGGCGCGGTGGTCGTCGATGCCACCCTCGGGGAGGGGGGGCACGCCGAGGCGATTCTGAAGCGCATTGCGCCGGCCGGACGTCTGATCGGGCTCGACCGAGACGCCGAGGCCGTCCTCCGATCCGAGGAGCGATTGCGTCCGTTCGGGCAGAACGTCATCGTCCGTCAGGCCAACTTTGCGATGCTGGCATCCGCCCTCGACGACGCCGGGGTCGGGTACGTGGACGGCGTCCTGTTCGACCTCGGCGTCTCGAGCCGGCAACTCTTCGAGCCGGACCGTGGATTTAGCTTCGACCGGCAGGGCCCGCTCGACATGCGGATGGACCTTCGGCAGGCGAACACCGCGGCGGAGTTGGTCAACACCTTGAGCGAACGGGAGCTGGCCAACCTTATTTTCCGGTATGGGGAGGAACGCGCGTCACGGCGGATCGCGCGTCAGATCGTCAGCCGGAGACCGCTTGAGACCACACGCGACCTGGTGCGCGCGGTCGAGGCGGCGGTGGGGGGCGGCCGCGGCCGCCTGCACCCGGCCACCCGGACGTTCCAGGCACTCCGCATCGCCACGAACGCAGAGACCGATGCGCTGGCCGCCGGGCTCCCGCAGGCAATCGACCGGCTCCGGCCGGGGGGACGAATCTGCGTGATCGCCTTTCATTCGCTGGAGGACCGCATCGTCAAGCAAGCCCTGAGCCTCGCGGCGCGGGGGTGTAGCTGCCCTCCGGAGGCGCCCATCTGCACCTGCGGCCGCCAACGGACGTTGCGCATCATCACGAAGAAGCCGGTGACGCCGACGCCCGCAGAGACCCATCGAAATCCTCGCGCCCGGAGCGCACGGTTGCGGGCCGCGGAGCGGTTGAGCGAGCCGGCCCTCGGGCAGGCGGGCGGGCGTGCGCCCCGCGATCTGGCATGACGCCGGCATTTCAGCAACGCGACTCTTCGTTCCTGATGCTGATCCCGGAGCATTGGGGCTCACGAGGGAAGGAGGCGACCCGGCGTCGGCGGAGGCGTTCCCCAGTACTCGTGGTCCTCACCGTCGCAGCACTCACCGTGCTCCCATTTCTCGCATACATCGCGGAAACGTCCAACGCAGCACACATCGGCTATCGAATCCTGCAGCTGACCCATGATATCGCCGCGCTTGAATCCGAGCATGAGCGCCTCCAGGCCATCGCCTCCTCCCTCCGGGCCCCAGATCGCGTCGAGCGTCTCGCGACCGCGCGTCTGGGGCTCCAGGCGCCGCGGGCCGGCCAGATCGCGTCGCTTCCGCTTCCACCGATCGCATTGCGCCACGCGTCGCCCTCCCTCCCCGGGTGGTGGGAACGGATCGACGAGTACTTCCACCGGAGTGAGGCGGCGGCCGCCGAGCCGCCGCAATGACCGGACGGCCGCAGGCGTCCGCCCAGAGACCGGTCACCGCCACCTGCCGCTGGCGAATTACGGCGGTCTTTGCCGCCTGGATCGCGGTGTTCGCCCTCCTCGGCGGGCGCCTCTTCGATCTTCAAGTCTTGCAGGGACCCCTGTTGCAGCGGCTGGCGGTCCGCCAGCAACTTGAATCGATCCGGCTGCCCGGCCGACGCGGATTCATCCTCGATCGGACCGGATCCCGGCTCGCGGTAAACGTCGAGGCCGACTCGATCTACGCGGTCCCCCGCGCCATTGCCGATCCCGAGGCGTTCGCGCGGGAGGTGGCCCCCTACCTTCATCTCACGCCGAGAGAGGTGACGGCCCGCTTCCGGCGCGGCGGGCCGTACTTTGCATGGCTCGCACGCCGGCAGCCGCCCGAAGCGATCGACGCGGTTCGCGCCCTGCAGTTGGGTGATGCCATCGGAATCTGGCCGGACACCCGGCGCGCCTATCCCGCGGGGACGCTCGCCGCCAGCGTCCTCGGGTTTACCGGGGTGGACGACGCCGGCCTCGCCGGTTTGGAGTTGCAGTACGACGGCAGCCTCCGCGGCGTTGCGGGGATCGGCACCGCCAATCGCGATGCGATCGGCCGGGAACTGGTGCAGACCGAGCGCATCGTGTCGCCTCCCCATGATGGCAACACGTTGGTGCTGACGATCGATCAGGTGGTGCAGCATGTCGCCGAGCGCGAGCTCACGCGGGCAATCGCCGGCGCCGGGGCCCAGGGCGGTGTGGCGATCGTCATGGATCCGCAGACCGGCGCGATTCTCGCCCTCGTCACCGCGCCCACGTTCGATCCCAATCGGTATCAGGCCGCGCCCCCCGCCCGGTGGAAAAATCGGGCGGTGGCCGATGTGTACGAGCCGGGATCGACGTTCAAGCTGATCCTGGTGGCCGCTGCGCTCAGCAGCCACGCGGTCCGCCTCGGGGAGACCTTTGCCGACCCGGGGAAGATCCGGATCAACGGGGCGACGATTCATGATGCCGAGCCACCCGACCCCAAGCACACCACCCTGTCGCTCACCGAGATCGTCAAGTATTCGAGCAACGTCGGGGCGGCGCAGGTCGCCACCCGCTTAGGGAAGGACAGGCTCTTTGCGTACATCGAACGGTTCGGCTTTGGCCGGCCGACCGGGATCGATCTGCCCGGCGAGGCGGCGGGGATCATCCGTCCGGTCAGCCAGTGGTACGGGCCATCCCTTCAAAACATCGGGTTCGGACAGGGGATCTCGGTCACCCCGATCCAGCTGCTGGTCGCCGCGTCCGCGTTGGCCACCCACGGGGTAGCCGTCCGCCCGCACCTGGTCGAAGCGATTCGGGACGCCGCGGGGCACGCCATCGCGACCCCGGGGAACCTCCCCCCGCGACAGGTCATCGAGCCCGAGGTTGCCGACCAAGTCGTCGCAATGATGCGGGAGGTCGTCGAAGGGGGGACAGGCGTGAAGGCCCGCTTAGACGGGTACGCGGTCGCGGGGAAGACGGGGACCGCGCAACGGCCGGGGCCCTTTGGAGGATACGAGCCCGGAATGTATGTGTCATCGTTCGTCGGGGTGGTCCCCGCCTCCGTCCCCCGGCTTGCCATCCTCGTACTTGTGGATCGGCCGCGGGGGGTATATTTTGGTGGAGATATCGCTGCGCCCGCGTTTCGAGAGATCGCCCGGCAGGTGCTCTGGTATCTGCGGGTGCCTCCAGCTGGAGCGGTGGAATAATGTCGTACGATGGGGCCAAATTGTTAATATAGTAGGTTAGGGGTGTCGGGTCGAGCCCGAGGTCGCGGCGTGCTGGGCGCTGCCCGGGCGGGACCCGGCGGGGGGACGGGGTGCACGGGAGGGCCAGGATGCGGTTGACCGACCTGCTGGCAGGCTCGCTGCCGGCCTGTGCACTCATTGGATCCTCCGACGTCGAGATTTCGGGGATCGCCTACCATTCCAGCACGGTCAAGCCCGGAGACTTGTTCGGCGCAATCCGGGGGTTCGTCCACGACGGTCATCGGTACGCGGCGGATGCCGTCCGGCGGGGCGCCACGGCCGTCGTGGTTGACCACCCGCTCCCCGACGTCACGGCGACTCAAATCGTCGTCGCAGACACCCGCCACGCTCTGGCCGTGCTCGCCGCGGCATTCTACGGGGATCCGTCCCGCCA
>Ga0070707_100002977_pt1 | contig 16071 bp, 13 predicted proteins | sample KBSK5502metaG_FD_65468 | JGI IMG/M metagenome (GOLD analysis project Ga0070707, IMG submission 65468) | Corn, switchgrass and miscanthus rhizosphere microbial communities from Kellogg Biological Station, Michigan, USA - KBS K5-50-2 metaG | ecosystem: Host-associated > Plants > Roots >... | reverse complement strand
AGACGGCTTTGTCGAAGCCATCGACGACAGCACCTTGCAAGCCATCGCTCAGCACCAGGCAGAGGTCAGCCACGGCAGAATCCACGGTGAAGCAGTCGAGGTTCCGGTTCTGGAATCGCCCGGACAAAACCGCATCGGCCGCTTTGGCTGGAAAAATCAGCACAGTAGCTTGCTTTCTTTTATCGGTGACGCATACCTAAATGAAATGGGAGTAACCAACCGCCTGCGGCCCAAGGACGTAACCACGGTTGGCAAGATCACGGCCGACCCTGAAGACGTTCCAGACAATATCGGTTTGGCGGATATCGATCACTTCGCGCAGTTCGTGCGCGGCACCAAAGCACCGCCGCGCGACTCGGTCGTGGCTGCCTCGGCCGCAGCACAAACAGGACATCAAATCTTCGAGAATATTGGCTGCGCCAGTTGCCATGTCAGCACCATCGTTACCGCTTCCCCTGGAACAGTTATCGATGGCGGAGCGTTTACCATACCTGACGCGCTGGGCAATAAGATCATCCACCCTTACAGTGACTTTCTGCTTCACGACATCGAGACCGGGGACGGTATCGTCCAAAACCCTCCCGAAGACACAGCCAACAAACTGCGCACCGTGCCGTTGTGGGGGTTGCGCATGCACCCTCGCCACATGCACGACCTGAAGTCCTTGACCTTGGAAAGCGCCATTGAGCGTCACGGTGGCGAGGCCGCACAGGAAAGAAATCGTTTCCGCGATCTAACAGCGGCAGAAAAGCAAGCTCTGATAACCTTTTTAAATTCACTTTAGATCGAGAACAGAATCATCCAAGCTCGTGGACCAACGTCGCGGCAAAGCATAAGGTGCGCGTCAGTAATTCTCTCGGAGAAGGAGCGGCGTCGCCTTGCAGTTGACCCCTGCAGCGTTTGAGGGCGGATGGTCGGCGACTCGTCCACGGAAAGGCTGATTCTGGGATTGTGAGCGCTATCGGGATTTAACACCGGGTGTGCGCACGCGACATGTCGCGTATTCTAATGTGCAGTTTAGACCAGTGTTTTGCGCTGTAGATGGAGCTGTTCATTCGTCGGGGGGCAAGGCAAGGCGTGGGCGGCAATCGCTGACTCAATAGAAGTGAAAGCAGTAGCGACAAAAGAGAAAACAGAAGCGGCTTGAGTGCCGCACGCCCGGAAATAGATTGTTCGGTGGATCACGCACGAACCACTGGAGTGTTTTTGCCGAATAATGCCAAGCCTTTGCCGCCCTACGCGGCAATGGCTTCTCGGAAGTAACTCACCACATCTCGATTCCAACAGTTCCCACGACCTTTATGCAGTGGCGCTCGTAGAATCGGCATGCGACCGTACGTGCGGGCGACCAATCCAAAGGACGCCACGCCACGGACGCGGCTTTTATCCGGTCTTCTTCATAGATCGCTTTCGAGAATCAGGTCAGCAACGCTCCAACGATGTTGACCCATTCCGCATCGTCGAACCGATGGCTCCCACGTGGATTCGCGCAGCGTTATAATCGCATGGCACAAGGAGGACAGATGGCGGACATCAAGCGAACCAGCGTGCAACAAGCGTACGCAAAGACAAAGGCAAACCAAGCCCTACTAGTCTGCGCCTATGAGGACGAGGCCAAATGCCGGATGCTAAATCTGGACGGGTCCATATCCTTCGGCACCTTGCAGTCCCGGGCGGCGTCGCTGCCGAAGACACAGGAAATCATTTTCTATTGAGGTTGACCCGGCGAAGCGAGCGCTGTCGGTCAGGCAGCCAAATATCAGGCGCAGGGCTTTACGAACGTCACGGTGCTAAAGGGAGGTGTCGAAGCGTGGAAGGCGGCTGGTTATTCAATGGTCTGAAAAAAGGAGCTTCATGAGCATTCAAGGCGGGCAAACTTGAGAGCCGGCTCGCACGATGCCCTCACGGCGCTCTTCGAGATATCACCATCTTGTTTTCGATGTAGCACTGCGTATCGTCCGTGAGCCGGGCGAAGCGGAAGCCGAGCGAATGGCAGCGAACTGGATAGGCTCCCGTCCCGTGCGCTCAATAGATTGCGTCCAGAGTAATGCCCTTAAAAAGAAGGCTAGATAAGGTATCCGTGTTCAAAATAATCGATACGCCGAGGCCATCCCCATTTTATTACTCGGACCGAAATTTATCGAGAAGGTCCAAGAGATAAAAGAAGACTTTCCAAACTACACCGAGTTTTTGAAGATTCGCGAGAACCATCAGGTAAGTACGTCGCGGCGGGACTACTACAAAGATATTTTCCTCGGACTGAACGATGAGGAGAAACCGGTCCTCATTCTGAATATCCTGAATGATCTTGAGGGTTTAGGGCATCCGGTTTGGACTGATATTCGGGGATTGATAAGTGGAGTCGCTAATGCTCCCTCGGTGAAGATCCCTGCCGAAGCTTGGAACGGCGACCGGTTGCAACTGTTTCTCAGCGAAATGGACACTGCGGTTGATCAGAAAAATCCCGAGCGTGTTTTGACGTTGGCATACACGTGTTTGGAAGGATTCTTTAAAGCGTTCGTGCGAAAGAATATTCCATCGGCTCGTTGGAGAAAATGAAATCACAGCGCTGGCGAAACTCGTCAAAGATTACCTGAAAGACAAAAATGCGGAGTATCCAGGGGAACATATTCAACGTGGTCGAGCAGACCGCGCACTCGATCAATCGAGTACGCGATGTATTCGTCTTCTTCTTCATTTCATGTAATTCCGGTGCGGAATTCTGAGACTCTAACGAAAAAGAATTGGCCCCTGAAGCACAAAATCCTGCGGCGTGGCAAACGACTCGGCGCATAACCCCTACCGACTTCAACAGACGCTCCAGCGCTGTACGCATACGAGCGTCATCATCGATAACGAACACCGTGGCTTGATCCTCGGGGGTCATGCGGGCGCCGCCCTCTGTTGTGGCAGCGTAAACTGAAACGTTGCGCCTCGTCCGTCGCTGGGAGTGGCCCACAGGCGACCGCCGTGTGATTCGACTATGGAGCGGCTGATCGCGAGGCCCATGCCGGATCCTTCAGGTTTTGTCGTGAAGAAGGCATTGAAAATCTCGTCTGCGTTTTCATCGGGCAAACCCACACCAGTGTCGCTGACGGAGATTAGCAGTGGTCCCTCCTGGCCCAGCTCCGTCTTGATCGTAAGTTCACCTCCGGTGTCCTTCATGGCCTCGATAGCGTTGAGCATTAGGTTCATGAAAACCTGCTGAAGCTGCACTCGGTCTGCGGTAATTTTTGGAAGATCAGGTGCTAGTTCTGCGCGCGTAACGATCGCGTACCGGTTCGCCTCGCCCCGCAGCAGCGCGAGCATTTCGCGGACAACTTCGTTTACAGCGACCAACTCACGTTGCGGAGAGGATTTCTTATACAATGACCGCAAGCGGTCGATGATCTCCGTCGCACGGGTCCCGTCTCTCACAACGCTCATTGTGACTTCGAGCGCCTCATCCACATCGGGCTGCTCTCCCAGCATGCTGACCCGGTTCACGTGTGCGAGGTCCGCCCGTAGTTGCTCGCGCTGTTGTTCAGCGCGCTTGCGATCGTCGATATCGGTTGAAATACCGTACCACCTGAGGATTTTTCCGTGTTCATCGTGTAGCGGCACGTTGCGGACGAGTAAGCAGCGATACTCTCCGTCCGCCCGCCGAACCCGCACTTCGGTCTCCATCGGTTGCCCGCTATTCAGCGCTGCACGCCAATCGGCAACAAACTTGGCCTGGTCATCGGGATGAACAACTGCTTCCCAATTCCATCTCAACGCGTCCTCCGCAGGCAAACCCGTAAACTGCTGCCAGCGCTGATTGACGAAATCGACCTCGCCGTCCGGCAGGGCGCTCCAGGCATGTGCCGGAACCGTATTGATGACATCGCGAAGCTCTCGTTCACTCCGCCGGAGATCTTCATAGAGGTTATGAAGCTGCTGCGCGGCATAATTGAAGGCGTTCCCCAAGACAGCCAGCTCATTATGTCCGCGTAAATGGACCTTGTGCTGAAAGTCGCCTCGGGCCAGGGCCTCGGCGCACGCGGTGAGAACGGAAAGCGGGCCAGTAACGGTACGAGTGACGTACCAGCCAAGTACCGCGCCGTAAGCAATGTCAGCAAAGCGGCAATCGGAACGATTATGAAAAGGCGTTGGCGCGCCTTCTGGGCATCTTCGATGGCTCTTGTTCGCTGCTGCTGCGCCTCTTCTTGGACTCGTCGTCGTAAGGCCGGTCTGGTGCCACCGCGAGGACAGGAAGGGGCGGAGGCCGCAGCTCGTTCCTTGGCCTCGGACTCCGTCCGAGGCCAAGGAGGCCCATTCATGAAGCTTAGGGGCGGGGAATTTTCGACCGGTACAACGGGGAATTTTCAACCGGAATTGACACAATGAATGTTATTGCTGAATGAGGCGTGGGATGGGCCGATTCTGTGCCTTCGTCAAGGGACCGTCTTACAGACACCGAGTCGCTTGAGATCGCACAAACGGCCGACGGCGTCGAGGGTATTGGAACATGGCGTTAGTTTGGTTGGGCTTGGGATACGGCGCCATAGTAAGGCGCAAGGAGGAAATGCGACAACAATCAGTTGGGAGCGCGTTAAGTTCAGCGGATCCGGTGCAAGTAACCGCCAAGATCGTAAGTCTCATAGATACAATTAGATACATAAATTGGCCACGAAGGCTGGTCCTTTATATATATAGGTATATATAGGCTTTGCGGGCGGATTCCCTGGAATCGTCTGGCTTCGCGGCTTGCTCCGGGGTTAGAGATTCAAACCGCGGCGCGAGTGGCGAAGCTGGTCTTCGATTCCGGGCTGGCTCGCGTAGAGCGTCCCGCGGACATGATCGCGTTCATCCGCGAACATGTCTACAAGCCCGAATATTCTGTGGGAGCAATCGGCGCCTCAAAGGCGGCTTAGGACGCTCGTTAACCGTCCTTGGCAGGGCGTGGTCGTTCCTTTTTGTGGGATCTAACGTCCGGCCGGACTCAATCATTGGTGGCATCCAGACACTTGGCGGACAACCAGGAGCGGTGGCAGTGACCCCGACACGAAACAGACTGGTCAGACAACAGCGCGCGAAGAGCGGCGAACGGATCATGCGATCGGCCACGGCGTGTTGCTCGCAGTCCGCTGTCTGCTGAGCTACAAGATAATCACTGGCCTCCTAACTTTTTCCGGATTCGTCCTCCGAGACGACGAGCTCCTTGGGGGTTATGTGGGCAGTCGTCGCCACGATCTTTGTGCAAGCTACGAAGAGAGTGCGAAGGCAGCTCTATTGAGGACATCGGCAACGGTATTGAGCTTCGCGCTCTGTCTTCTTTACCTTCTGGTTTTTCCATTTCGAGTCTGGGGCTTGCTCATTGCGACCGGGGCGACCGTGCTGGACCTGATTGGCCGGTCGGAAGACGTCATCACGGCAAGCATTACTAACACGGTCGTGATGGTTGTTGCGGCCATCAGCCCCCCAACAGGCTTGGAGACAACCGATCCTGCGGTTAATTGACACCATCGTTAGAATCGCAGTTGGCATTACGGGCGCTTGGATTGGACTTAAATTGGCTACCCGCATTCCCAATCAGGCGTCGTCGGGCGTCGGACAAATCCACCAGAAGAGCATTCGTTAATGAGATGGATAACCTTTTGACACCTCGCTCGTTAACGGGCCTCACGCTGGCTTTTCACATCATCTTTGCCGCGATCGTCAGACCCGCGGTTCTGCAGAGAGGAAAGTTGTAACTCAAGCGCTGAGGTCCCTCTATCCAGAGGAACCTGAAAAAACGCAAGTTTCACAGCACTACCGCCACTCTACCGGATCTCTTTATGGCAATAAGCCATACCGCTCCAACAACAAAGAGGCAGGCAACCCAAGGTCTTTGGATTAAGAATGTGTCACGCTGCTTTTTATTTAGCGGCGAGGGTTTGCTTGGCCAATTCCGTGCGGAATTCCTGCTCTTTTTCGGCCACGAATTTCTGGTAGCCATCCGGATCGAGGAAGGGGTTCGCTGCGCCTTCTTTCAGGCGCGGATATTTTTCCTCTAATCCGAAATAGCCACCGTGGGCTCCCAGGAAAATATCGCAGGACAAGGACTTCAAAACGTCAAACATGCGCTGGTAGTCCTGGGCAATTTGAGGATAACTTGTGTTGTGGACGAGCTTGTAGCCCGGATTAACATTGGGACTGCCAACGATCACCACGTTGAAGGTTTTGCCACCACCGGTCACCTTCATGGTCCACGTGGTGCAGCCCTTGGTATGGCCGGGAGTCAGGTGCGCAACGAGCATTGCGCCGCCCAGCTTTACTTCGTCGCCATCGTGCAACACGCGATCGACTTTGGCGGGCGGGTAAAGAAATTCAGGGCGATTGCTATACTGAAAATCGGCATTGCCGCCGGATTCGACCACGGGCACGTCGGCATCCATGACCATGTACGTTGCTCCGGTCAACTGCTTGATCTTCGCGCTGCCGGCATCGTGATCCCAATGCGCGTGGCTGATCAGCAGAATCTTCGTGTCCTTGAATTGGAATCCGAGCTTTTCGATGCTCGCCTGGATCAGAGGCACATTCGCTTCCAGATCGCTGTTGATCAGAATGTTCCCTTGCGGGGTCGTAACCAGATAACTCGCCAGCCCTTTGCTACCAACGTAGTACAAGTTCCCGGCGATGCGAAACGGCGGGAACGGTTCAGTCCATTCGGGATCGTTCTGGGCGAAAAGACTAACTGCAGTGGCCAGGATGAGAAATGGCACGGGGGACATTATCGGGATGAATTTTCGCATTCGCGGAGTATAGGGGAAATTATCGGAACGAGGCAAACCCACGATTCTGGATGATTCCTCGGCAAACCGGAAGTTGCCCGTATTGGCAGATGTTAGTCCTGCGAGCAACGGCCCTTGTTCGCGGCCTTGTCTTTCGGAAAAGCGCGGTGCATTCTCGGTGCACTTTAACCTGCAAATGAGAGCGCCGTAAATGATTCAAAACAAATGAAAGAGTGTGAGTACAAACAGGACAGGTTGAATTTGGCAAACCGCCGCCGCGCCTGATTTGAGCCAACGTAACTGAGTTCCCCTTATGGTCGATTTGTGATGGAGAAAGCAGACCCTTGGAAGGGAATCAAGGGACTACTTGAAGATTCCGGCTTATATGGCTCGCCCGCTACTTTTCAATAACTTACGCCCTCGGCTCTCGACCGCCCGCTTTTGATTCTCGTCGCAACTTCTAGAGCAACACGCAGGGTTCCCCAGTTGAACTGCGATTCTCCTTCACCGGGGACAAGCTGGAGAAATCGCGAAAACCCAGCTCCCCTGCGCGTGCATGCCCGAAGCAGGCTGCGGCAATACCCGAGCTTTAATTGACCGGTACAAGCACACGAGCATTCTCCGTGAGGGCGAGATAGCCGTCATCGAACCCGGCGTATGACACGATTGGTGGAATGCGAGCGAGCGCGACGCGCGAGTACGCGTGGAGATCACACCTGGGCGAGCGGTTCGTGCACATGATCGAAACCTTCTACGGCCTCGCGCGGCTCGGGCACACAGACCGGAAGGGCATGCCGAATCCGCTGCAATTGGCGCTGAGTGCGCTGGGGTTCAGCGACATAATCGTGTTCCGTTCGCCGCCGCTGGCAGTGCAGCGCGCGATCTTTGGTGCGCTCGCACTGATAGCGCGTTGGCGCGGCTATCGCGCGACGTACCCGCAGCCAGACCTTGGTAGAGATTGGGCGATTTTCAATTTCGAAGGCTTACGGCCTTCTTGCTTAAAAATGCGCCGGATGGGTGCGCTGATTTTACAGGTCGCATGGTGAACTGCGCCGCCTTTTGAAAAATCCTTTGTCTTTCTGAAAGACCTTATGTCAGAGATCAAACGACCTGGGTGATTCTGACTATCAAAGCATCAAGAAGCTCGCGTTAAGCGTTGCAATCGACCCAGAAAGGCGCTGGCAACGCTGGCTAAAACGCTAGAAACGCTAAAGAACAAAAGCTTAAGAGTACCGAAACGACATTAGAATCTTTCGGAAGTTTTTTCCGCGAATAGTTTCTTCAAAATATCTTGTGCGACGCTGGAATAGCACATGCTCGCACCTAGCGCAGTGCCGGCTGAGTTCGCGATGACATCGGTCCAGCCCGAACCACGCATCGGCAGGAATGACTGTAGAATCTCGATGATCAGGCTCAAAACTGTACCGGTGACATAACTCATTAGCCAAGGTCGCTTTGACCCTAGCGCAACTAGAAAATAAGGATATAGGATCAAACCCAAAGGAATGAACCCCAGCACGTTCAAAATGAGACCCCTCACATACGTCCATTCCGTCCGGAACTCTTTCCATGGAGGCAGGAGAACGTTTCGTCTCCGGATCGTGTAATGCTTTGGTATGCGTAAATCAACTCCGGGCTGGATCTCGTTTCTTACCAGGGTTCCGGATCTCTCCCGAAAAAGATAGAGGGCTAATGTTGACCGTTTGTCTATCCTGCCTTCTTCGCGGCTCGATAACCACGTCTTGTAGTGGCTTGCCACCTCTTGTGCGGTCAATTCATTCTTATAAATCGCTATGCCATGCAGAATGCCGCACCAAGCTTCGTTCTCGAACGGAGAAGTGCCAATCACAAATTCACCTGTAAGATTCCTCCGGCTTAATCCAAAAGATTGCGAGGTGCTCTGGGCCTGGCCATTTACATATAGAGTCGTCTCTTTCGGACCAGCCGTTACCGTGACCAGCGTCCTCTTGTTTGGCGCGATCACTTGTCCCGCAACCAGTGGATGGTGATTCTTTTCCTCGCGTTGTCTTGTCGTGTGAGAAACTGACACATCCAACCCGTCCTGCCGGACCACGAACTGTCCGGGATTTTCCCGCACATAAAAAGCGAACATCACGGTCGAGCCTTCGTCGCGCCAGGGCACCATCCAGAATTCCAGGCTAAATGGTTCGTTCTCGGCGCCCGCTTCGTTGGGGAATTGTGCCACGCTGAGAATGGTTCCGTGACCACAGAGGCGGAGGCCATCCTCATCATGGAGCCAGCTCACCTCGTTCCGCGGCCAGGGATTGAATGGCCAGAGCGTGATTGCTAACAGCACGCAAATGCCGGCTGCGGCAAGGATCTTCAGGACCAGCCTTCCATCTTGAAGTGGAAAAGTCCGCATTAGATAAATTTTAGAGATCTTTTCTTTGCGCTTCTCGCACACGCATCTTTGCCTGCAATTTCTAGGTCAGCCTGGCCCAGTCGATTCGCTGGCGTGATCAATCATCTCCAAGAATTTCTTCTTGAGACATTGCGGGCAAAGACAGGCGTGCGCATCAGTCGGCATTGGGCCGTGAGGTAAATCGGCACACCAACAGTGCCCTTCGGGCTCGCAATGCATCGGGGACAAGCAAGTCGAACAGTGAGTTTCCACAACGAGATTGTCGCATATCGTCGGTTAAGCGCGAGTACCGAACAAAAATAACATGGGCGGTAGCGCAAGTTTAGGAGGGAACATTGAGACACAAGAGCTGAAGAGTTCGCGTCCCTACTCGCGGCAGTGCAACGGGATTGCCAGACACTGAGTGTAGTAAAAACGTAGTAGTTCTTTGTTCAGAACGGTTCAGGTGCGGGACAAACAGGACAGAACTGCTCGGTTGTAAGTCGTTGAGGAATAGAGTACAGTCCACAGTTTTCAGAACGCGTCAGGAAAGTAATCAGGTTTGCTAAACCGTTTTAGGGACTAAACACCCTAACGGGGGTTCGAATCCCACCCTTTCCGCCATTCTAATTTAGTATTATAACTTTACTGTAATATAGTCGAGGAGCGGAACGGGCTCAACTGCACAATGTAGTGTCAGTTTGCTCGCCGTGCCTCGATCCCCACGTCTTGACCGTCCCAGTCTTTTGACAGCCGATGCAATTCTGTGCGCAACAAAGTGAGATTCTCGATCTGCCGGTTTACATGGGCGATCTTCGAATTCAACAACTCGCGCGCGTGATGGCAAGGCGCACCGCCTCTGTCGCGCACTGCCAAAATGGTCTTCAACTCAGAGAGGGAAAAAACCAATCGCCAATGCCCGTTGAATCACCTCCACTCTGCTGAGATGTCGGAGCATACTCACGGTAATCTCCTGCTGTACGCTACGACAGAGGCAAAAGTCCGAGACGCTCGTAGTGGCGCAGCGTGTCGGTGCTTACGCCGGTGAGATGAGCCAATTGTCCCGAATGCATGGGGTATCCCTCCGCGAGAAGAGTCTAAACGCTGGAATGAATTCCAGGGTCAAGTCGAAACTTATAGTTATTTCGACGCAGCGACTTCCTGAACGGACAGCTATCGCCCTGCTTGTAGCGTGGCCGGAGCATTTGCCCTTGAGCTATCTTGGACGGCCTTTCGCTCCGCTCACAATGAGCACTTCAGCCGGAAAACTCATCCCACCGTCTCTCGAATATTCACTGAGCGATTCAATCGCATGAGGCCTTACTTCAGCCAACCGTTCGCCCGAAAGCGTGCCGATCTTTTCCCGCAGCTTTTCAGACATTTCAATGCGCAGCGTCCAAAAATCCTCGACCGAAATCGCTGCTTCGATCTTGCACTGCACTAGCCTCTCCGTCGGTGCTGCTATGCCGGCTTCGCGAACTACCTCTTGCAACTTGCCGCGACTCGCAAATCGGAACGCGTCCGGAGCGTCCGGTGCCAGCGGTGGCGAATCGAAATACTGGTCGATCACCCGCGACATCGAATTGAAAAACGGATTGCTTTCCACGGAATGCCAGACCGCCAAAGCTATTTTTCTGCCGGGCTTCAGCACTCGCAACATCTCGCGGACCCCCTCGACCGGAGAAGGAAAGAACATCACTCCGAATCGGCTGATCACCGCGTCGAACATATCGTCTGGAAACGGCAGCTGGTCTGCCCCGGCTACCTCAAATTGGGTGTTTTGTAATCCGAGTCGCTCCGCTGCTCGCCGCGCCCCTGCCACCATCTCTGGAATCGGATCAATCCCAAAGATCTTGCCTTCGGGTCCAACCACTGCAGCCAAGCTCAAGGCTGGCTCTCCCGGACCCGTGGCAATATCCAGGACCGCTTGCTGACTGCCAATCTGCCCATCCTCGACAAGAGCTTGTGTAATCGGCGCAAACATGTGCCGGATGATTTCTCGGTGCTTCTCCCAGAACGGAGCGGAACCGCTCCACCGGTTTAGAACCTCTTGGTCGGGTTGCATGGCGAGAAGTATACTTCTTCGCGCCATGTGGTGCGGCGTTTAGTGCTGTTTGAACTACGCCATGTGGCACAGAACGATGCCCCGCTCAAGAAAAAACGGCATTTCCCACTTCACGGACTCCGTCGCCATCGGACAAGCCTAGTCAGCACCGGCTAAGCAAATGGCGCCGCCATCTCGATATACATATCCACTCGGGGATCGATTTGTTTCATCCGGCACCGCAACCTCCTTGCGCACTCAACGCAGCAATATACACAATTCATTACCGGAATTCTGGAAGGACCGATGATTAGCCGATTGAAGGTTCGCTATTTAAAAAGAAGGCATGAAGTTCCATACGGAACGCCCAAAAAATTTCACGAGGTAAGGTAGAAATTGTCGTCGGCTTGCGCCAACGCAAGCGAGCGGCGGTGATCTACAAGACACGGAGTGGTGCCTTTCAAATAGGCTAATCGGGCTGGTTGTGACATCCTGATTGCCTACGGTTTTATCCCAACGGAAAGGGCAGAGTCGGCGAAGAATTGCCCCCCTTGTCGCTGACCAGCAATTCGATGATCGGTTCCTACGATTATCGCCTGGTAGTTCTGTCGGTACTCATTGCCATCGGTGCCTCGTACGCGGCGCTTGATCTCGCGGCTCGGATCACAGCCGCCAGCGGGCGAGCACGACTCGCTTGGCTTGCGGGCGGGGCAGCAGCGATGGGCGTTGGCATTTGGTCAATGCACTACATCGGGATGCTGGCGTTCAGCTTGCCGGTGCCGGTGCTTTACGACTGGCCTACCGTATTGTGGTCATTAGTGGCCGCGATCTTCGCCGCCGCCGTGGCCCTGTTCGTTGTGAGTCGCAAGAACATGGGATGGCCTCGAGTATTGGCCGGCAGCGCGATCATGGGTGCGGGCATCGCGACAATGCACTACACGGGCATGGCGGCGATGCGGCTGAGTGCCGTGTGTTCGTACGATCCTTTGCTGCTCACTTTATCGGTCGTGTTCGCGATTGGCATCTCCTTGGCTGCGATTTGGCTGACATTTCGGTTTCGCGAAGAGGCCAACTATTCCGCAAAATGGAAAGTCGCTTGCGCGGTCGTGATGGGCGCTGCGATCCCGGTGATGCACTATACGGGAATGGCTGCGGCCCGGTTCATCCCTTCGGCTGTGATGCCTGATACATCTCATGCCGTGAGCACCTCGACGCTCGGTTTCGCAGGCGTGAGCGCGGTGACGTTGCTCATTCTCGGAGTGGCCGTGCTTACGGCAGCCGTGGACCGCAGGTTCTCCGCGCAACAGTCGGAACTAGATGCGAGCGAAAGGCGATATCAATCGTTAATCGAAGGGGTGAAGGACTACGCGATCATCATGCTGACTCCCGACGGACAGGTTGCCACTTGGAACGCGGGCGCCGAGCGAATCAAAGGCTACCGCGCGGAAGAGATCGTCGGGCAGCATTTTTCCTATTTCTATCCGGACGAAGAGATTCGGACCGACAAGCCCAAAGAGCAGCTCAACTGTGCCATCCAAAACGGCAGAGTAGAAGACGAAGGATGGCGCGTGCGCAAGGACGGCTCTCGATTTTGGGCCGATGTGGTCATCACTTCTTTGTGGGATAAAACCGGGCATCTTCGGGGCTTTACAAAAATAGTTCGCGACATCACCGAACGCAGACAGGCCGAAGAGAATTTGCGCGATCTATCCGGCCGTTTATTGCATGCGCAAGACGAGGAAAGACGACGGATTGCACGTGAGTTGCACGATAGCGCGGGGCAGCTTGTCGCAGCCTTGGCGATGAACATGGAGCCCCTCGAGCGTGAAGCGAACAAAATAGGTTCCGATGCTGTGTCCCTTGTTAAACAAAGTGCGGACTTAGTGAAGGACCTGTCGAGAGAGGTGCGGACGATTTCTCATCTCCTTCATCCTCCTCTTTTGGACGAGGTGGGCCTAGTGCCCGCCCTGCGAAGTTACGTCGAGGGTTTTTCGGAGCGCAGCAAGATCAAAGTGGAGTTCGAAATTGCCCGGGACTTCGGGCGGCTTTCGCTGGATACGGAGACAGCGATTTTCCGGATCGTACAGGAATCTCTCACCAACATTCACCGTCATTCGGAAAGCTCGGTAGCAAGCATCCGGATTTCACCCCATGAAGACTACGTGAGTGTAGAGATCCTAGATCACGGCAAGGGGATATCGCCGGAGAAACAGTCCCCGGTCAACGCCGGAGTAGGAATTCGGGGAATGCGCGAGAGGGTTCGGCAGCTCGGCGGCACATTCGAGGTACGGTCGAGCGGCGAAGGTACTGTAGTGCTGGCGCGATTCCCGGTCGAGAATCGTCCACACACAAAAGCAGACATCGATCAGGGTGGCGCCTCTGGGTCCTTGCCGCAGCAAGTCGATTCTACGCCCGTCCGCTGTGCCGAAAAGACGCAGGGCAAGGAGATTCGCGATTCAAACTGAGGCACAATGGTCGAGATAGCATTGGAACGTGTCAACTGGCGATTACGCGCTCACTGAAGCTGGTTTATGTGAATTCTTTGGATCTGAACAGGGCCGACGACGGCTTGCGGATCGCGCAGCGGTGGGCCTTGAATGTGGACAGTGTGACAGAAATGGCGGAGGCGGCTCAAGAGCGCTTCGGCCATGGGCCGATTGCCCAAGAAGTTGGGCCACTCGTCATACGGCAAAGCCTGCGACGAATGCTCCGGGCAGTGATGTCGTTACTTCGCCGGAAGTACGGATACCACGGTCAGGGTCTTGCGTCTCAGCGCTCCCTTAGTGATGACTTTCTGCCTGGCGTATCTGTCGAGCTCCACTTCGTGCCCTTCTGATTTTACGGCGCTTTTCCAATCCACCAGAGCACTTTGGCTACGATCTTCCATCTCTGTTTGCTGTTGAACGTTATCGATTCATAGCTTGCGTTTTCGGATTGCAGAACAAACGTATGGTCATAGCGCTTCAAACGAGAAACGGTTAATCCTTTGTCTTTGTGCCATGCGATCACGACTTTGCCGTCCAGCTCGCCGATATTATTCTGTGCGAAATCGACTACGAGAATATAGCCGTCAGAGATCGTGGTGGCGATAACCTACACACTTGCCAGCCGATTGGGCATTTTGCGATTGTGAATCACTCGATGTTTCGAACAGCGGATCGGAGATACGGTGAAATAGGGTCCGAGGTGAATCCTGCATAGCAAACTCAATCCGTCGTTGACTCAGCAGGTCCAGGTCGCGTAGCGTGCAGTGCTCCGCGAGCCGCCACTTTCAACTACGCTCGGGACAATTCCCACCATTTACATGCACTTTAAGCTTCCGCAGTGGCAATATGGCTAGCGCAATGGAGTTTTTCGTCTAATCAACCTCATCGATTGTTCGTACCACAATGACGTGAGGTGATTCGAGAACACCCGAGATTTTTACCTTCTTGCCCTCGTAGACTCGGAGGCGACTCGCATCCACCAACATGTAAGTGCGGATGCTTCCTTCTTCTGCAAGGAAAAGTAAGTCATCGTTTCTCAAAATCCTTCCAGTGATGGTCCTGATGGTGTTCCGACTGGCTTCATCTTGCCGTCTACTGTCGCTGCTTCCGACCATAGCGGCCGGCACCATCGCTAGCCGCAGGAGGATGATGCGAGACGGGCATAATCTCTCCGCATTTTCGCACCTCAATGCATGGATTGAGGGCGAACTCAATTTGGGACAGAGAGCAAACCACGTACCACACTCGAAGAACCTAACAGACTGAAAGGACAGGGGCTAGACAGCCGACCAGAGGAATCGTGTGTAATCTTTTCGGACACCGGTCAACTCCTGTGTACGTCGCCCAATCGTACCTGTCCGATAACCGTAATCCGCCACGGTGACCGAGCGGCTTTGACCTATGCGTTCGTGACGTTCGTGCTGAAACCCGTTGGGACAATCGAGCAGATGAAAATGGCAGCGGTTTCGCGTCTGACCGATTTCAGTTTCAATTGGTACCCGCTGTTCACGCCGGTTTCGAAGAAGTCGCACCCGAGCTATACAACGCGGGTAACGACAGCAGGCAGCTCGAAGAGCTGACAACTTGCAACCCCGGCGGCAGCGATTCCCCGAAGGTGCGGACCGCGTCCGCCGGTTCGGGCGGGACGTATTTTGACAGAAGCTGGATGGTTTCTTCGGCGATCCCAAGCGCCATCAAGCGGGCGATTGCCTGCGCACGAATTACATCATCGATGTCACGTGAGGGATCGTCGGTGCGCCGCGCGATCTGAACGATGGCGGAACCCGTTACCTCCGTGAACGTGGATAACTCCAGCAGGACTTTCAGCCACTGGCCGGCAATTTCAGGTTCTACTACCGAGTGCAGCGGCCCATACAGGGGAATGCGGGCACCCAGCCGGCCCAGGCACCACAGCCAAATTGCATCTCTAGGTTCCTTTCTGATCTTCGCCACCAACTCATGGCCCAGCGAGGCACGGATGCTGGCTTGCGGGTGCTCAAGGTTCGCAAGGAGGCGCCACTTCTCGTACTCGAGTTGGCGGTTGATGCGCTTCTTCTTACTCCCGGGAGGGCTAGTATGCTTCCGATAGAGCGCATGCTGCTCGCTGGCACTGATGCCGCCTACGATCCGCCGCAACAGCACCAGCACTCCGACCTGACATTGCAGATCGTCTACAAAGACAAGGTTGTTCGAGGCGATGGTTCGCAGGTGGTTGACGAGCGAATTATCACCCGGCGCGCCGAAGCCCGGACGCAAACAGAAGCCAGATAGACTAAGCCAACGCATCTCATGGCGGGGGGACTTTTTGCGACCAACGGCAACCTCGATGAGCGCATCGCTGAACCGGCGAATGACCGAGAGGGGCCAGGAGTCTTTTTTTGCGCCGAGCACCGCTTCCATTTGACCGACAAGAGCCTCGGGCGCCAGGGAAGCGTCGTGCGCCGA
>Ga0070707_100002972_pt1 | contig 16085 bp, 11 predicted proteins | sample KBSK5502metaG_FD_65468 | JGI IMG/M metagenome (GOLD analysis project Ga0070707, IMG submission 65468) | Corn, switchgrass and miscanthus rhizosphere microbial communities from Kellogg Biological Station, Michigan, USA - KBS K5-50-2 metaG | ecosystem: Host-associated > Plants > Roots >... | reverse complement strand
AGCTCTTCGAATTTGCGGTGAACCAGATGTTCCCGTCCTTATCGCCAACGAGACCATGAGGGCCGGAGCGCGGTGTCTTGAGATGATACTCTTTCACCTGACCGGTTTTCGGATCTACGTGACCAATCACGTTCGCGTACATGCCCGTATACCAGATCGAACCATCCGGCGCCGCCCACGGATCGTGCGGGCGTGAGCCTTTTGTCGGGAGGCCCCATTCTTTGAAAGAAACCTTGGCATTGCCCGGCACGACCTTCGCGGGTCTCGGGCCTTCCCCGGGCAGTTTGAGGAGATAGTCGACAAGCGTTGGTATCTGATCCGGCGTCACGTTTGCTCCAGCCGTGATCATTCGCTCAACGGTGAGTTGCCACTCGGCGCGGTCGTAGCCGGTGCCGATCATCATATCGGCGCCGTGGCATTCCGTGCACGCGTTGTTCACGATCTCTTTACCAGGGCCATCGGGCAGATTGACCTGACCCCGTCCGCCACGACCCTGGCCCTGGCCGAGTGTGAGGCCGGCGACTGCGATTGCGGCGACGACCATCAGGATGAAAAACAGTCTTTTCGACATTAACCCTCCTTCACGTAATCATGATTACGATGTGATTTGCTCGCCAGTATACAGCTACTTCAATGCCAGGACACGAGCGGGATCGACGCGGACAATCGTGTACGTGATGTCCTCCTGCACGTCGGTGAATCCGTGCGGAGTGCCGGCGGGGATGATGACCATGTCACCTTTGGAGAGGCGGCGGCTCATGCCTCCGCGGATTCCCATGCCCGCGAAACCCGGGCCGCTCAGCATCTTTACAGTGTCGCTGGACGCTTCGCGCTTTTGCGGATTCACCAGGGATCCGCCTGTTACGAAGGTTCCAGAGCCTTCGGTAACTGAATAGACCTCGGAAACTTTGTCGTGAGACGCCATGCCGGTCAGGTTGGTTCCCTTTGCCCGATGCACAACGGCGACGCTCACGTTGTGCCCGCCGGCATCAACGGTACGAATGGGAATGTCCGTCGTATTGGTTGCGATTTCCTGCTTGACCGTCGCCTGAATGTCGGCGGCCTTTACATCCGTCGCAGGGGTGGTCTTTGTCGTACCGGTCTGGGCAAGCAACAACACAAGTGCAAGAATTCTTGCCATGGTGGTTTTCTCCTTGCCGCTTTCCTATACTCGAAAGAATGAAGGAAAACAATGCTGCCCGACGATTGTTTTTGCAAGAGAGCTTTGGAGTGCTGTCGACGATCTCCCTCGACGTGCCCGGCTACCCGTTCGGTTCTCTTACGCCATACTGCACCGACCGGCAGGGCCGGCCGATCATTTATATCAGTCACATCGCCCAGCACACGCGGAACATCCTCGCGGATTCCCGTGTGTCCTTGACCGTTTTTGATACCGGCGGCGACTCCGACGACGTGCAGGCCCGAGGCCGCGTCACATGCATCGGTGACGCCCGCGCGGTCGACGATGCCACGGTCGCTGACGCCGTTGATTTTAGGGACCGATATTTCCGCTACTTCCCTTCGGCTCGGCAGTACGAGCAGACCCATGACTTTCAATTCTTCCGGATCGATCTCGTTCGTGTTCGATTCATAGGCGGGTTCGGGCAGATTTTCTGGGTCGAGCCTGCCCAGTTCCTCACTGGAAATCCATTCTCTGCACCACAGGAATCCCGCATCATTCAGCACATGAATGACGACCATCACAACGCATTGATGCATTACGCCGGCGGAAAACCCGCGGTCATGACCGGCATCGATGGGGAAGGCTTCGATGTCCTGCAGTCCGACAAGAAGCTGCGGTTCCATTTCGATACTCCCATCAGCACAATGGAGGAAGCTCGCCAGGCGCTTGTTGCCATGGCGAAACGCCCGGCCTAGGCTGGTCATTTCAGGAACGCGGGCTAAAGCCCGCGACTACATATTCTGAGCCTGAATGTAGTCGCGGGCTTTAGCCCGCGTTTCTGTTCTGGTATCCTTGCCTCTCCAAATTCCAGGATGATTCAAGAGGTAATCATGCGCACTCGAAGGGTGACTGTTTTGTCTTTATCTGTCGTGGCGCTGTTGTTCGCCACGTGGATCGCGCTGGGTCAGCAGACGCGGCGAGTCGATGATCAGACGCTGAGGAATGCTGGCAGAGCCGGCGAGGAGTGGTTGACCTACGGCCTGACTCCGGGCGAGACGCGATACAGCGCGCTCAAACAAATCGACACAACGAACGTCAGCCGTCTCGGTCTCGCATGGTCCTATGACGTTGGTTCCGGCGGCGGCAATCAGGAAGGCACACCGCTCTTCTGGAACGGAACGATCTACGGGATCACCAACTGGAGCGTTGTCTTCGCCGTCGATGCGCGCACGGGTAAGGAGCGCTGGCGCTGGGATCCGGAAGTCAATCAGACCGCTGTGCGTCCAAAGATCTGCTGCGGTGTCGTGAATCGCGGTCTTGCCATTTATCAAGGCAGAATCATCGCGCCGGTAATCGATGGCAGGCTTGAAGCACTCGATGCCGAAACGGGCAGACCGGTGTGGGAAGCGCGGGTGGCATTTCCGCAGGACAACTACACAATCACGATGGCTCCGCGAATCGCAAAAGGCAAAGTGATTATCGGCGTCAGCGGGGCGGAGTTTCCGGTGCGCGGTTTCTTCGCAGCATACGATGCGAACACCGGTCAATTCGCGTGGCGGTTTTACACGATCCCCGGTGATCCGTCGAAACCTTTCGAAAATCCTGCGCTGAAAAAAGCGGCGGAGACCTGGTCCGGACAGTGGTGGAAACTCGGCGGTGGCGGAACCGTGTGGGACGGCATGGCGTATGACCCGGACGCCGACCTCATCTACGTGGGCACCGGAAACGGTGGCCCGTGGCCCGAAGAACTTCGGCAGTCCAAGGGCAAAGACAATCTCTTTGTCTGTTCCATCCTTGCAGTCAAGCCGGACACCGGCGAGTTGAAATGGTACTACCAGCCAGTTCCCGGGGATTCGTGGGACTACGACAGCGTGCAGGGTTTCATACTCGCGGATCTCACCATCAATGGCCGACAGCGGAAAGTCCTGATGCAGGCGAACAAGGATGGTTTCTATTACGTTCTCGATCGCGTAACCGGCGCGTTCATATCAGCTCAGCCGTTCGCGCAGGTGACGTGGGCGAAAGGCATCGATCAGGAAACCGGGCGGCCGATCATCAATCCTGAAGCTCATTACGATCAGAACAAGGAAACGATCACGCTCTCACCCGGTCCCGGCGGCGCGCACAACTGGTCGCCGATGTCGTTCAACCCGACAACGGGTCTGGTCTACATTCCAACGTCGACGAGCAGCAACAGCACATTCACGCTCGACACCAACTTCGTGTACAAGCCGGGCGATCGAAACCTCGGAATTATTCGCGGTAACCGGGGCGCCGGCCCAGCCAACGCGACGCCGCCCGCCTCGAGCGCTCGACCTTCACCACCCGCGATCGGCCCCACCGCACCTGAAGGACAGCGCGGCGCGCTTGTCGCGTGGGATCCCGTCACGCAAAAGGAACGGTGGCGCAATAACGGGGGCGGAAGCACAGGTGGTGGAACCGTTACGACCGCCGGCAATCTCGTGTTTCAGGTCGTTCCCGACGGTCACCTCATCGCGTACAGTGCGGATAAAGGTGAAAAGTTGCTCGACATCAATACGGGATTGCGCGGCGGCATGGGCCCGCCGATCACCTACATGCTTGATGGGAAGCAGCACGTATCGCTGCTGGGCGGACAGGGGACGCTGCCGCCTCCACTGCCGAACGCGCCGCCACCCCCGCCGGGCACAGCCGCGCCAGGTCCGACGGTTCCGCCGAAGCTGTTGACGTTTGTGCTGGATGGAAAGGGAGTCCTCCCGACTAACTGAGATTTTGCGGGGCGCCAAACTCCCCTCCTTGGCCAAGGAGGGGTGGACGCGCCACTAAAAAAATGGTTCCCTTCCGTTGAAGGCGCGGCCGGGGTGGTTTGTTCAACAACCGATAATCGGCGGCTTGAACAAACCACCCCGTCTGCGCCCGCTAAGGAGGCTGCGCGGCATTTTCTTGATGGGCGCAGCCACCCTCCTTGGCCAAGGAGGGGAGTTTGTCTACGGCGCTCCGGCGCCGGGATTCTGTTTCTGCCGCTCCCATTCCTTCAGGAACGTGGCTTCGCGTTCAGCGACGTACGCTTTGCAGCCGGCGGGATCGATAAATGGATTCGGTCCCCCGGCTTTCATTTTCTCGACTTTCGCGAGCATGCCGAAGTAGGCACCGTGCGCGCCTAAGAACAGATCGACCGGCAGACTCTTCAGCACCCTGAACGTTTTCACATAGTCATCGGCGATCTGCGGATAGTTCTTATTACCCACCAGAATGGTGCCGGCATTCACGTTCGGGCTGCCGATGATCACGGCATTCAGCTTCTTTCCGCCTTCATCGACCTGCATCGTCCATGTGGTGCAGCCTTTCGTGTGGCCGGGCGTCAGGTGTGCGGTGAGCTTCGAGCCGCCGAGTTCCACCGCATCTCCATCGTGCAATACGCGATCGACCTTCGCGCCTGGACGGCCGGGCCTCGTGGTCTCCGTTTCAGCAACGTCAGCATCCATGATCATTAACCGCGCACCCGTATCTTTCTTGATGATGCCCACCGCGGCATCGTGATCGCCATGGGCGTGGCTGGCGAGAATGATCTTCGTGTCGCTGTATTTGAAGCCGAGTCGCTCGATGTTCTTCCTGATGAGCGGCACATCCTCCGGGAAATCCGAATTGATCACGATGTTTCCCTGCGGCGTGTTGATCAGATAAACAGCCAGATCGGCTGTGCCCACGTAATAGAGATTTCCGGCGATTTTGAACGCGGGCAAATCCCGGTGCCAGTCCGGATTCTGCTGCGCCAGGGCCGGCGCTGCGACAATAAGCAGCGCAAAGACAGTCTGTTTAATGGTGTTCACGACAACCTCCGGAAGTACAATAGCGCCACTTTTTCGGAGCTGAACATGGAATCTTTATCGCGCAGAAAATTTCTTGGAGAACTTGCCGCGGTGGGAGCTGGTGCACTTGTATCGGGAGCGGCGTTCGGTACGCAGCGCGGCCCTGCGCGGGCCGGCAAGATCAATATTCATCATCATCTGACCGCACCGGCCTATGTAAAGTTTCTGACCGACAACAAAGTCAGAGATTTTCCGAACAGGTCCGTGGCCGAAGGGCTCGAGGACATGGATAAGGCCGGTATCGCGACGGCCTTCACATCGATCATCGGTCCCGGTATCTGGTTCGGCAATGTTCAGGACACGCGCCGGCTCGCGCGCGAATGCAATGACTTTGCCGCGAAACTCATGAGCGATTATCCCGGCCGCTTCGGTCTTTTCGCTTCATTGCCGCTGCCCGACATCGACGGCAGCCTGAAGGAAATCGAATACGCCTACGAGACATTGAAGGCGGACGGGATTTATCTGTTCACGAACTTTGGACAGACGCCTCTTTATGGCGACAAATATCTCGGCGATCCAATGCTCGCTCCGATTTACGAAGAACTGAACCGGCGCAAAGCGATCGTTTACACGCATCCGAAAGACAATTACTGCTGCCGCGACGTTATACCCGGCGTCGGATCTGCGACTATCGAGTACGGCACCGACACGACTCGCGCGATTCAAAGCTTGCTGACCAGCGGAACCGCCGCGAAATACCCCGAAGTGCGGTTCATCTTCTCGCATGGCGGCGGCACGGCACCCTATTTGATCGGCAGGCTTGCGGGCGCCTGGGCGCCTTACCTCCGTGACGGCGGCACTCTGAAAGAGGGAGCGCCTCCTCCGCGCGCCACTGCAGCGCTGCCCAAGGGCCCGCTGTTCGAACTGCAGAAGTTCTATTACGACACGGCAAGCGTCGAGAATCAGGTCGCCCTGGCAGGGCTGCGCAAGCTGGTTCCGATGTCTCACATCTTCTTCGGAACGGATTTCCCATTCGGCAATGCGGCCGATCGCGTCAAGAACCTCGAGGCATCGGAAGCATTCAGCTCGCAGGAGCTTCAGGCCATCTATCGCGACAACGCCGTGAAACTTCTTCCAAGGATAAACGCTTAACTTTTGCCACGGTTGCGCGGGTGATCAGCGAGTCCGTTTCTTCGTCAGCGTATTGAGGACTTTCACGAGGATCGGCCCGGCCTTCTTCAGTTCGAGTTTCCGGGAAGCGACAAGTCTTTTAAGAATGCCTTCGCCTTTTGGAGTGATGCGCACGAAGACGAAACTGCGGTGGCGCTCGCTTCGCTCGCGATAAATGAGGCCGCGTTTCTCCATGCGATCCACGAGTTCGACGGTACTGTGATGGCGAAGGCCGAGCCGTTCCGCCATATTGCTGATGGTTGGCTCGATTCCCTCGGGCATTCCTTTCAATAACAGCAGGAAACGATATTGTCCGGGATGAAGGCCGGCAGACCGGGCCGCCAGGTCGCTGAGTGTGAAATAGCGTTGAAGTTGATATCGGAATTCAGCGAGCGCGCGGTAGTCGGAAAGCGTGACGTCGGTGTTCGGGGTCTTAGGCATTGTTTCGTGGCGCGATCAGGATATCGCAATGCGATATCTTTTTGCTTGAATCGATCTTGTCAACAAGGTAGGCTCTCAAACCAAGCTCAATCGAACAGGTTGGGCCAATTGACATTGACACCCATTATTCGCCTGCTGGCGGGTTTGCACCCGCAGCAGGCTTTTTTGTTATGGCCCGCCGAACTTCGGCGTCTTGCCGTTTTTAATATCCGCGATCCAGATTCGAAGTACGCTCTCCCCGCGCGACCACAACACCAGGCAGCGCTCGAGGTATTCGACAACGGCATCTCGGTCACCGTGTTCGAACATCTCTTTCGCCAGCACGAATGTTGGTCCCGAGAAGGCGATGTCGCGGGCGGCGCCTTCGTCTGCGGAGTCGAGCAGATACTGCTTTGCGCCTGGAATGTCGCCCGTGCGCAGCGCCACACGGCCAAGAATCGTGTTGGCCCGCTGCACGGCCCCGCGGTCCGGACTCCCGAGATAAATTTTCGCCAGTTGTGCGGCTGCCGGAAAATCTCCGATTTTGAACGCAGCGTCCGCCATTTCACCCGACAGGGCCATGCGAGCGGCGGGATTCTTCGTCAATTCCAGAACGCGCCTGTATTCTTCGAGCGCGCGTTCGCCGGGATTTTCGATGTTCTCGCCGGGAATGCCGAACATCCGATACAGTTGCGCCAGTTCCGCGGGCCACTCTCGATTGTTAGGCTCCCTCGCTGAAATCCGATGGATCAGCCGATCGGCTTCGGCCGGATCTTTTCCGAAGTAGAACTTCTCCGCATTCTTCAGCACGGCCAGGTCGTCGGAACGCGATTGAAGGTTTTTATTCCAGATCTCGACAATCTGAGCGTTGCCCTCGGGATCGTCCGGAAGATCTCGAAGGCTCGGCTCCGCCGTGGCGGCGTGTTCGGGATGATTCTGGATCATCCACAATACGTGAGCGCGAAGCCGCAGCCGGTCCGTGGAGCTATGACTATTCCACGTGTAATAGCCGATGAGCGTTACCCGGTCTTCGATCTTCTCGGGTTCTTTTCGGACGGCTGCTTCCAGTTCCTCGGCTTTCGCTTTCAAGAGACTTTTCCCGGAATACAAAAGCAAAATCGATCGAACCGATTCCGGCTGCATCAGACCCAGAGCTTCGAGCGCACTGCCGATATTATTGGGCGGACGTTGTCCTCTCGGCTCCAGCTCCCGGCCGAACGAGCTGGAATTCGCGGCAAGGACGAACAGGATGGCGACCAGGCACCTCATAACCTCACATTCTAGCTTGATGTGATGGCATGTGCTAAAAGTCAATACTGTGAGGTGAACGACGATGCGGCGCACTTTGTCGATCCTTTTGTTATTCCTTGTCAGTTGCACTCAGAACCAACGCACGACCGAGACGACATCCGGCACTGCCGATTTTGGAAAACTGACTGACGATCTTCTGTACGGCGGTCTCGCCCTGTCGCCAGTCGCCGCGACGCAGACGGGATATCACGAGCACAACGGGGTCCAGCTTGACGAGATCCTGGACGACTACAGCGCGGCCGGCATCGAAAATCAAAAGAAGTTCTACGAGGGATTTCAGGGCCGCATCAATGGCCTGAATCGGTCGTCCCTCGACAAAGAGCAGCAGGCGGATCTTGAAATCATTCAGAACAATCTGAACCTTTCCCTGCTCGAATTGAACACGATTCAAAGCTACAAACACAATCCGACGGTGTATGTGGAGCTGGCGGGGAACGCGTTGTTCACTCCGTACGTGCTCGAATACGCGCCAAAGGACCGCAGGTACCAGCACATCATCAAGCGTCTTGAAAAGATCCCGGCGCTGTTTGACCAGGCGAAAGCTAACCTCGTCGACGCTCCTGATGTGTGGAATCGTGTCGCCCGTGAGGAAAATGAAGGGACGATCGGCCTCATCGACAAGACTTTGCGCGCCGGTGTTCCTGAGCCTCAAAAGGCAGACTACGATCGCGCTGCCGGTCCAGCGATTATGGCGCTGAAGGATTTCAGTACGTATCTCGAGAAGGAGCTCTCCAAGAAAACCAGTGACTGGCGCCTCGGCAAGGAAAAGTATGCCCAGAAATTCACATACGTTCTCGCGACCGGGAAAACTCCGGAGCAATTGCTCGCCGAAGCCGAAGCGGATCTCAAAACGACTCGAGACGAGCTCGAAAAACTGGCCGCACCGAAAACTCCGAAACAGGCGCTGGACGACGTCGCCAGACAACACGCCACTCCGGACACTTATAAGGATCAGGCGAAAAAGACTTTGGAACAGGCAACCGCTTTCGTGCGTGAAAAAGGCTTGGTGACGCTTCCGTCGCGGTCGAATCTCGCGGTTATCGACACCCCGGAGTTCATGCGCGGTATCTATGCCGTCGGCGGCTTCAATCCGGCGCCGCCTCTCCAGCCGGAGCTGGGCGCATTTTACTGGATCACGCCAGTCCCGAAGAACTGGACCAGGGACCGCGTCGAATCGAAGCTCCGCGAGTACAACAATTACGGCCTCCAGCACCTGACCGTTCACGAAGCCATGCCCGGACACTATGTGCAGCTCGAATACGCGAACGACGTTCAGCCGAAATCACGCCGATTGCTGCGCAATGTCCTTGGTAACGGCCCCTACGTTGAAGGCTGGGCGGTTTATGCGCAGCAATTAATGACGGACCAGGGGTATCTGGACAACGACCGGGGTATGCGGCTGACGTGGCTCAAGCAATTGCTTCGGGTGCTGGCAAACACCATTCTCGACATACGCTTGCAAACCATGGGCATGACCGATCAGCAGGCTCTCGACCTGATGATCAATGACACCTACCAGGAAAAGGAGGAAGCGACCGCCAAACTGCAACGGGCCCAGCTTTCATCCTGCCAGTTGCCGACCTACTTCGCCGGCTGGAAAGGCTGGCTGTCCGTGCGCGATCATTACCGGGAACAGAAAGGAAACGCCTTTTCTCTCCGCGACTTCCACGAACGCGCCTTAAAGGAAAGCGCCGTGCCGCTACCTACATTAGACCGGTTGCTGATGAACTGACCCCGTTGCTGATGAACTGACCCTAATGTATAGTGTTCGGACTTATGGCTCTGCACAAGAAATATAGGATCGGGCTGGTTTGGTCCCTGATACTGACTGTCCTGATCGTCATTCCGAAGTATTGGGAACTAAAGATTGAATCGATCCCGCCGCTCGCTCCGCCGCCGGTCGAAATTCCAAAAACACAGGTCGTTGAAGATAAGATACAAAAAAATAGGACGTTGGTTGCCACCCTAGTGGATTACGACGTGCCCGTCGCCCTCGCCAATGAGCTTGCTGACCTCATCCGGCCGGTCTTCGACGTGCGGAAGTTGCGTTTTGGCAACCCTTTCCGGCTGGAAAAGGAGTTCGACGGCACTCTGAAGGCTTTTGAATACAAGATCGATGAAGAAAGCGTTCTGAAGGTTGCGAAAGGCACAGACTCGTACGAAGCGAAGGTCGAGAAACTCGATCTCGAGACGCGCGAGACGACCCTCACGGCCGAGATCCACAGTTCGCTTTGGGAAGCGCTCTCCGAGCTGCCGAAGCGGGAATATCTCGCCACCGAGCTCGCAGAGATTTTTCAATGGCAGGTTGATTTCAGCACAGAGATTCAGCCTGGCGATCAGATCCGTCTGGTTGTCGATGAATTCGTGCACGACGGCAACGTCGTGAAATATGGAAAAATTCAAGCGGCTGAGTTGATCAATGCCGGGCGGCATTATCAAGGATTTCGCTTCAACGATTCTTATTACGATCCGAAAGGCGTTTCGCTGAAGCGTGCCATTCTGGCCTCACCGTTGAAATTCACTCCTCGAATCACTTCCGGATTTACCTATCGCCGCATGCACCCCATCCTTGGCACGGAGCGCTCGCATCTGGCTACCGACTACGGCGCACCGGCGGGCAGTCCTGTCGTTGCAGTTGCAAATGGGACGGTCACGTTCGCTGGCTGGGATGGCGGATATGGAAACCTTGTCCGCATCAAGCATGGAAGCGGCTTAACGACCGGATACGCGCATCTGTCGCGCATTGGCTCGGGAGTTCGCGCAGGCCGCGCGGTCAAGCAGGGTGAGCTGGTTGGACTGGTCGGCCAGACGGGACTGGCCACCGGACCGCATCTTCACTTCATGATGGCGAAGAACGGCACGCCGATCAATCCCGTCCCGGCTCTGAAGAAAGGCGAGCCTGCGCCTCCGCTGGATGGGAAGCTCAAGGCTGAATTTGCGAAAACGATCGCACCGGTACAGGCGAAGCTTGATACGAGCTCGCCAGCGTTGACAGCTGCTCGTCAATAAACTTCGAAACCATCTTGTTATTCATCGCCTCCCGGATATGCAGCAGGCCTTCACGGGCCTGCTCGTATTTGTTCTGTTGGAGGCCGATGCTGATCATGAGAAGCCACGATTCGAGAAGATTGGGATCGTTTTGTGACGCCTGCCGCACGTATTCTTCGGCACGATCGTACTTTTTCTGAATGTAGCTGATCTTGGCCAGGTAGTACTGAGCCAGGGCGACACGTGGGTTCGTGCTCAGCACTTTCTTCAGAAGCTTTGTCGCTTCCGGATAATTGCCCTGTTCGGTCAGCGCGATCGCAATGTTGAGATTGATGATGATATTGCCGCCATCGAGCTCCTGAGCACGGCGAAGAAATGTCAGCGCCGATTCCGGCCGGTTGTACAGGATAAAGATGGAGCCCAGGTCACTCAGCGCTTCGGCGTAGTTCGGATACGTGCGCAGCGCTCTTCCGTATTCCATCAGCGCTTCTTCGAGATGGCCGTCGCGGTGAAGACCCACTCCTTTTAGATATGCGTCCCGTGCCTCATCCGGAATCTTGTGCTGAAGCGTTTTGAGTGAAACCGTATATGCAGCGCCAGGCATGTATCGCGCTTCATTGCGATATGTGTGGAGAATCACAATCGAGTACTCAGTCTGTCGAGGATCGGCTTTGAAATCAAAGTCCAGTCTCGTCGCTATATAAAGCGGGGCGGAGATCTGGAGCTGGTACTTGTCTCCTGTTAACCCGGTGATCGTGAATTCGCCATTCCTGAACCGCTTGCGGGTAAACAGCTCCGGCTTCTGCACCACGTGCTTTACGGTGATTGTGAACTCCGGTACCACTGTTCCATCCGTGGTCATAACCACGCCTCTCACCATGTGCGTCGCGGCTGCGTCAGCCCGGTCTAGCTGTAAGCAGAATAAACAGCAGAGGATTAAGACCGCGTTCGTGAGCTTCATGCTCAGCGTTAGAGCATTTTTCGCACCGTTGTTGCGTTATTGCATTGGCAGTAACGCCAGGTCCGTTCCGGATTGCGAGCGAAGCGACAGAGTTCCGGAGGATGTTTGACCGCGGCTCAGCAATATAAATTCAGTCGTGTAGCCGCTGCCGGTCACAAGATGAGGAAACACAACCTCGCCGCTGTTCGTTGCCGTGTCTGCCAATGCAGGTGTTGTCGAGATTAGAAAATCTCCGCGTTCGTTATACAGGCCCCGCAGACCGACAACCGATATGGACGAACTGCTTGAAATACGTAAGACTCCACGGAATGAGGCTGGAAGATTTTGAAGGCCAGATAGTTGGTTGAGAAATATCCCAACGTGGCCGTTCGATGGCAGTGTGGTGGAACCGGAGTAACCAGTTGTCCGGCGAGATCGAAAAGTTCGTACTGAACATTCGCCGTAAGCGAACCCGCATTCGCGATCGCGATGCCCGTTGTCATCGCCCGAATGGGATCGAACTCTGCAAGGACCCGAAATGACTGGGCAGTTCCCACTGTTGCCACTCCGCCTTCCGTTACTGTCACCAAATTGGAGACGAACGTAAACACCGAAGAGACAACAGGAGCCGGGTTACCGGATGCCGGAGTAACAATCACCATTCCGGTTCGAACCTGACCCGCGGGATCGGACCGGACAACTTTCGTTGCTGAACGTGGCGCGATGGAATAGAAGGTTGACGCGCCGTCGATCACAACGCTTCCGTTGACCGACTGATCTGTAGGATTGACCAGAAGGATTTGTGTCGTCCATCCACCGCCAGACGCGGAGTGGGGAACGACGATTTGCGACGACGATGTCGAGACGATCGGAGCAACGGGCAATGTTGTCATCAGAAAATCGGATCGTTCATTAACGAAGCCACGCAACGCGACCGCGCCCACCGGCACAGATGACGAAAACGTGAAGGTCTGCGCGGCCGCCGATCCATTGAACGGTGTGTCGTTGAGAAATGCGACAATTTGCTGGTTCGGCGGGATCGTCGTTGTGCCTCCGCCGAAATTCGCGCCATCTTTGTCCGTGAAATAGAAGGTGAGGGCTGCGCTTGTGTTATTGGGATTGGCAATCGCAATCCCGGTCCTTACCCCTCCCGAGCTCTCCGCATACACGCGTCCCGACTGAATCAGGGGTGAAGCCTGCACCGACGTCTCGCTCACGAGCACGCCGCCCGAGCGATAACTGAAAATCGCGATGCCGTCCGCATTGGCACTGCCCGAGGTTGCCTGCAATCGCGCATATCCCTGGATGAGGCTGTCACCAGGCGGCGTCGCGCGGTAATTGACGCCATTCGCCGAAATGGTGAATGTTTGAGTGGAAGTCATCGTCGAGATTTTGCGAATACCATTGTCGGAGACGTACAGATTGACGCCATCGCCCACGATCCGATCCGGGCCAATGAATCGAGCAGCGAGCGCGCTCCCGCTTTCAGTTCCAGTGAGTGCGGGATTTCCGGCAAGCGTCCGAGTCTCTCCGGTCACGAGATCCACCGTGCGAATGGCGTGACCACTCGCAACGTAGAGAAGCCGGCCATTGCCCCAAATGTCGTTGATGGTTTGGAACCGGGCAACATCTTTTGAGCCGTCCACGTGAGCACAGGCGTCGGGGACGCCAACAAAAGTCGTGACGTTGAAGTTGGAAATCGCAACTCTTCGAATGGTGCACGAATCGCTGACATACAGATTCGTGCCGTCTCCCCAAATCGCTCCGATATCGCGGAAGCGCGCCGCGGTTCCAACACCGTCCCTGAAGGGTTTAGGCAGGAAGAGTTCCTGTGTGCCTGCAACCTGCACCATTTCGTGGGTGGCGATCGATGCGCGTTCGATCGACTGGTAGGTCTTGTCGGTGAGATACAAATACCGCCCGTCACCCCATACACGCTGAGGCAGGAATCCACCGAATGAATCCACTTGCTGCGTTGCTAAATTGATGCGGCGAATCGGAATGCCACTTGCGATTGGATTGTAGTCGACGACGTAAAGGTATGCGCCGTCACCCCATACAGAAGTGGGTCCCTGGAAACGCGCGTGACTGCCGACTCCATCAACAAGGCCAAATTCATCGAAAGCTCCGGCGATGGGAATGATTTCGCCAGTGGCAATGCGCACCTTGTATATCGCGCCGCCCGAGAAACCATACAGGAACGTGCCGTCGCTCCACGAAGCTTTCACCTGGATTCGATCGGATGGTACCGAGCCTTCAGAGAACTCCGCAGGCGGCGTGACTCTGGACAATTCTCCAGTCGCGAGTGAAATGCGGTCGACGGCATTCCCCCGTGAATTTATGAAATAGAGCGACTGCCCGTCATTCCAGACGGGCAGTCCACCAAATGCTGCCAGGACATTGGTGACTTCGGCCGTCGCAATGACGATTTTCTTAATGCTGAAGAAATAATCACCCACATAGACGTTTGTTCCGTCGCCTGTTAAACCGATGGGCAAGTTCACTTGCGTCGTCAGTGTCGTGACTTCACCCGTGGAAATGCGAATCCGCCGAATTCCGACGCCAGTGTCCGCGATATAAAGGTAAGTGGAATCGCCCCAAATGCCCGATGGAGACTGGAAGCGAGCGTCGGTGCCTATTCCATCCGTCGTACCGGGTTGAGATTCCTTGCCCGCAATTGTGATTGTGTCGCCCGTCGCTTTCGTTATTCGTCGAACGGTATTCCAGGCCGTTACGTATAAATAAGTGGAATCACCCCAGATTGTTAGCGGGATGAGCATTGTTGCCAGTGGCGTCGGAATGCCGGTTGAAAGGTCCACTCGGTAGACGACGCCATAGCCGTAATCGACGACGTAGACAAAAGCGGAGTCCCCCCAAATCCCTACAGGGTTGTTAAAACCAGATGCGATCACTACGGCTGCCTTGGTGGCTAAATCCACGCGAACGACTTCGTGACCGCCAACCGTGTAGACGTAGCGTCCATCGGTCCACGCTCCTTTCAAGAACCCAAACGAAAAATCCCGGGGAGGCTCGGGAGGCACGTTGGATTGAAGGCCGGCGAATACCGTTACTTGCCGAGTGGAAAGATGAACGCGGCTGACGATCGAGGCACCTGAAATCGCGCGGTTGACGTCCGAATCACCCGAATCCGCGACGAAGACATCGTCACCTGAGCCCGTAATACTGACAGGACCATTGACCGTCGCTGCAGGCAGCGCAGCGATCGACTCAACGTTGCCGGAGGACAGCTTTATCCGGCGAAGCGTGTTTTTCTCGACGAAATAAAACGTGTCCTGGTTATCGAACCAGAGTCCGGAGAGCGACGAACAGTTGCACGCCGTTGGAACATTGAACAACATTTCGGCTTGTTGCGTGTCGATGTTGATGCGTGCGAACGCGATCGAGTTGGAAATGGTGGAGAACATCATGTAGACATATCCAGCGCTTCCCCAGATTCCGGCGGGTCCGAAAACTGTGATGGCATCAGCAATTTGAGGGACCGGGATGGATCGCACATTTCCTGTTGCGAGGGTAATGATCCGAATGGTTGCGGGAGCCGCACCGAATCCTCGGAAGCCCAAAGAGCCGGGATCGATCCAATACAAGTTCGTGCCGTCTCCCGACATCACGCGACTTCCCCCCAGGCGTGCAACGTTGTTCGTGCCATCTACTTTCCCGCAACCTCCGCCAACGCCGGGAACACCGGCAACACCGGCGAACGTGCTCACTGCGCCCGTACTCGTAACGATCTTCCGAACGGTGCAACTATCCTGGACGTAGAGGTTCGAGCCGTCACCCCAAATGGCCCCCAGAAGGCCCCGAGATCCCAGAGAACCGAACCGTGCATTCACACCGACGCCATCAACGCTGCCGCTTTGCTGCGGAGAGCCCGCGATGGTCGTCACATCCGCTGTGGCGATTGAAATTTTCCGGATAGTGAAATTGCTCGAGTCGGCAACGTAGAGATCGCCGCCCTGAGCCCAGATGCCTGAGGGCGAGTTGAAGCGCGCAGCGGTTCCTCGCCCGTCGCGGCTACCGATTCCGCCCTCGGGTCCGGTCAAATGGCTGACGACCAGATCCTGGTTTGCGCCAAGACCGCTGCCGATTAAGCCAAACTGAAGAGTGAGAAAGAGAAGTACTGCTGCGCGAAAATACAACACACATACCGAGCTGGAAGCCCTTGCAAATCATGGGCTTTCAGACAAGCCTCGCTTCAGCGTAGCACGCGCATAACCTATTTGGGTACGTGCAGGGTTCTTTCGCGAGAAGATGAGACGATCTCGCGGAAGGACGCGATCTTCTTCGAGAAGATGCGACGATCTCGTGGAAGGACGCGATCTTCTTC
>Ga0070707_100002971_pt1 | contig 16086 bp, 14 predicted proteins | sample KBSK5502metaG_FD_65468 | JGI IMG/M metagenome (GOLD analysis project Ga0070707, IMG submission 65468) | Corn, switchgrass and miscanthus rhizosphere microbial communities from Kellogg Biological Station, Michigan, USA - KBS K5-50-2 metaG | ecosystem: Host-associated > Plants > Roots >... | reverse complement strand
TGTACACACGCGTGCAGACGCCGCGCTTCTGAGGGCTCGACTGCAGCGCCGGAGACTTGGTCTTGTACGAGACCCGCTCCCGGCCCTGGCTGACGAGTTGGCTGATCGTTGGCATTCGGTTTCTTTCTCCCTGAAGACACCTACAGCGAAAAAATGGCTTCCCGGTGGGGAAAACCCGCGCACTGTACGCTTGGGATTCGGGGTTGTCAAGCCCCGAGCAAGGCAGCTAACTGGCTCTCCCGTATCAGTATTCCTCACCGCAAACGGTAGAGAAAGAAGCGCTCGTCGTCGTGCCCGAAGATCGGGATCCGATCGGCGCAGAGCGGCACCAAACCTTCCCCCAACGGGCTCGGAACATCGACGTTGAGCAGCACCAGAACGCCGGGATCGTGGCCAAAATGGCGTCGGATCCGGCGCACCGCCTCTGGGTACGGGACGTCGAGTCCGGCGTCGAACTTCTTGTCCCACATCGCGAACGTGCCGGGCTCTTCGATGCCGGCGTACCAGAGCGGATGGTCGAGGTAGGGGGCGACGGCCGATGTGGTCGTCTCGCTGTGCGCCGCGATGGTGTTCTTCGCCAGGCCGTGTGTCTTCAGGAAATCGGCGATCTCCTTCGCGCCGGAGTAGGCGTAGCGGTAGTCGGCGCGGAAGACGCCGATGGTGATGATGTCGGCGACGAGGAGCGACAGCGTCAGCAGGACGAGGCATGCCGTTCGGGCACGAGCCGGCCCCTGGGCCTCGTCCAACGCGATCCAGGTCACGACAAGAAGCAACACAAGGAGCAGTCCCGTGTGGCGCGGTCCGCCGAGCCAAACGAAGGTGAAGATGCAGGCAAGGACCGCGTACGACGCCCACAGCAGACCCAGCAGCACACGCCGCCTCCACAGCCAGACGGTCGCGCACGCCACGATCGCGGCGCCGAGCAGCGGCGCGGCCGCGAAGCCGAGTGTCGGAAGAAACGCGTGGCCGAGCGCGACAGCGAATGCCCCCGGCTGGAAGCGAATGAAGGACGTCGCCCCTTCGCCCGGTGCCGCAGCGAGCTGTGCGACGCAGACGAGCCCGCCGAGAAGCATCACCGCCGCCGGCTTCCATCGCCGCGATTCGTAGATGAAAAAAAGCCCGAGGAGCGCGGCGATGAAGAGACCGTGCGTGTTCGTGTTCGCGAGCAACGCGACGAGCAGCGCGTAGCGATACGGCCGCACGAAGCGCGTGGCGTACCACAGCGCGATCAGCAGCAGCAGCAACACGCTCAGGGCGTAGTTGCGGACGACGACGGCGTACTCGTAGGCGAAGTAGTACGAGAAGGCCGCGGCGAGCTTGGTCAGCCACGGGAACGGCGAACGGAAGAGGATCAGCGCGACCGACGCGACCGCGATCGCCAGATGCAGCACCTTCTGCGCGTCGTACGGAGCGCCGCCGCGCGCGAGCGGGACGAGCATCGCGTACCAGAGGGTCGGCGTCCCGGCGAGCGCCGCGCGCCGCACGAACGTCTTCGCGTCGGCGTCGCGCGCGACGAGCCATGCGTCGGCCTCGTCGCGCCACGGCTCGTGATGGGCGGCGATGACCGCGGTGGCGACGACGTAGACGACGAGCGCGGCCCACGCCACGGCGGGGGGCAGCCGCGGGGTCATGTCAGAACGACACCGCCACGCCGCGCCCCTCGCGTCTCCCCTTCTCGTACAGGAAGGCCACCGAGGCAAGGTCTTCGATCGCGAGCCCGAGCGACTTGAACAGCGTGATCTCGTCCGCCGAGGTCCGCCCTTGCGCCTTGCCGATCAGAATCTCGCCGATCTCCGCGCGAATGTGCCCCTCGCCGATGGAGCCTTCGCGCAGCGCGAAGAGGTAGTCGCCCGACTCGTTGACCGTCGACTCGCGGCGGTCGACGAAGAGCGACGAGGCCGCGACCGTGGCGCCGTCGAGCTCGCGCGCGTGCGCGACGCTCGACCCGACCGCGTTGATGTGGGTGCCGGGAGCGATCCACTCGCGGCACACGACCGGCTCTCGCGAATTCGTCGCCGTGACGACGATGTCCGCTCCCCGCACCGCCTCTTCGATCGAGTCGAGCCGCCGCGCGCGCGGGTCGTACGCGCAGAGCGCCTCGGCGTGCTCGCGCGTGCGGCTGACGACGCGGATCTCGCGGATGTCTCGCACCAGCGGGATCGCTTCGAGATGCGAGCGCCCCTGCACGCCGCCGCCGATGATCGCCAGCACCGCCGCATCGGGCCGCGCCAGGAGCTTCGTCGCAACAGCCGAGACGGCGGCGGTGCGGATCTCCGTGATCGCCGAGCCGCTCGCGATCGCCAGCGGCACGCCGGTCTCACCGTCGTGCAGCAGCACCGTGCCGACGTGCGTGTCGAGGCCGCGCGACGGGTTGTTCGGGTAGACACAGATCTCTTTCAGCCCCCACGCCGGCGACGCGCCGCCGCGATAGGCCGGCATCAGGCCGAGAAAGCCCGCCGCCCCTTCGGCGCGGACCATCTGCCGCAGCGGGTTGTGCACTTCGCCGCGCGCCAGCGACGCGAGCGCTTCCTCCATCACGCCGATGCACTCGGTCATCGTCAGCAGCTCGCGCACGTCGCGCTCGCCGAAGATGAGCGTCGTTCGCTCACTCATCGCGATGCACCGTTTCCATCGAAAACGCGGGCATGCAGACGGCGATGTATTCCGCGCCGTCCGCTCCCGGGGTCGAGTACTGCACCCATTCGCCTTTGTGCGCGATGACCGCCTGCCCCGCATGGACGTCGGTGACACCGTCGCGCGTGGAGACGCGGAGCGTACCGCGCAGGACGACGGTGTATTCGTCGAACTCCGGTGTCTGTCCCGGCTCGACCCACCCGCTCGGGCTCTGCATCCTGGCGATGCTCACTCCGGCGGTGCGCGAATTCACCCGGCCGAAGAACTCTTCGATGATCTTCGGCTTGTTCCCCGCCGCGGCGATGACTGTGGGCTTTTCGATGAAGGTCGTCATGGAAGGATGAAGAATGAGGGATGAAGGATGAATGACGCAAGACGTTCATCGTTCATCGTTCATCCTTCATCGTTCACGCCCATGGCATTGATCTTGATCGAATCGCCGCCGTGCGCGCCATCCTTCTGTTCTTCGTCGCCGCCACCGCTTTCGGCCAGGATTTCTCCGATCTCGTTCCCTTCAACGACCTCGGCACGGCGCCGTATCGCTACGGCTACTTCGGCGGCCTGTACGACGACGGCAGCGCGGTCATCCCCGCCGACCATCTCGCGGGCGGCTTGCAACAGGCGTCGCTGATCCGGCCGCTCGACGCCACCGGCAAGCCGTCGCCGGGCGGCAAGATCGTCTTCATGAGCGTCGGCTTCGGCGAGACGTCGCGGATCATGCGCGCGATGATGGCGATGGCGGCGAGCGACACCCGCGTCGACCGCGGATCGCTGGTCATGATCGACGCCGCGCGCGACGGCCTCGATGCCTTCGCCTGGATCGTCCCGATGAGCCCCGGGAACTACGCGAGCATCAAGTCGAATCTCCTCGCGCCCGCGGGCGTGACGCCGAAGCAGGTGCAGGCGGCGTGGGTCGAGCTGCTGAACAACTTCCCCCCCTGCCCTCTCCCGTTGCAGTCGTGCGACGCCTACCGCCTCAAGCAGGAGATCGCCTCGACGCTCCGCGAGCTGAAGACGCAGTACCCGAACCTCCGCATCGCCTATCTCTCCAGCCGCGTCTACGGCGGCTACGCGACGACGCTCTGGAACCCGGAGCCGTTCGCGTACGAGTCGGCGCTGTCGGTGCGGTGGGTGATCATGGGTCAGGTCGAGGAGGCGCGCACCGGAATGCTGACGTGGGACTCGCGGATCTCCGACGTGAGGTACGAGACCGGCATCGCGCCGTGGATCGCCTGGGGACCGTACCTTTGGGCGAACGGCACGCGGCCCCGCTCCGACGGATTGACGTGGGAGCGCGACGATTTCCAAGCGGATGGCGAGACGCTCTCGGAAAAAGGGGCGCGCAAGGGAGGAGCGCTGCTCTTCGATTTCCTGCTGCACGAGCCGACCGCGACGTGGTTCCGAAATCCCGCGGCGCCACCACGGATGCACGCGGCTCGGCACTGAACAGCGCCGGCGCTACTTGTTCAGGTACTCCACGCACTCCCGAATCGACCGCCGCACCGCTTCGTCGCTCGACATCTTCGGCAGCCAGCCGAGCGCCTCCATGCGGGAGGTGTCGAGCCGCACCTGCGGGACGTCGCCGAGCCAGCCGCGGCGGCCGCCCGTCCGCTCGATGCGCACTTTCTCGGGGTCGAGGCCCATCTCCTCGATCGTCCAGACGGCAATCTTGTTGACCGACGTCTGGTCGTGCACGGCGAGGTTGTAGCAGTTCACTTCGTCGTGCGTCCGCTCCTGGCCGAACATCATCCCGTCGAGGCAATCTTCGACGTGGACGTACGGCTTGGCCTGATTGCCGTCGCCGAGGACCTCCAGCCGCGTCGGATCGCGCTGCAGCTTGTGGATGAAGTCGTAGATCACGCCGTGCGTCGGATACGGCCCGACGATGTTGCCGAAGCGGAAGATCCAGCAGCGCATCGAGTAGTTGTGGCAGAAGGCGGTGATCATCGTCTCGCACGCCACCTTGCTCGCCGCGTAGAGCGAGATCGTGAAGAGCGGGCCGTAGTCCTCGGGGGTCGGCATCACGCTCGGCTCTCCGTAGATCGAGCCGCTGCTGGAGAAAACGATCTCCTTCGTTCCCGCCAACCGCATCGCTTCGAGGATGTTGTACGTCGCCAGCGTGCCGCCCTTCAGATCGAAGTCGGTGTACTTCGTGCCGAAGCTGATGTCGCTGTTGGCCGCGAGGTGCCAGATGCGATCGGGGCGAACGTACGCAAAGAGCTCGGCGACTTTCTCGCGCTCGAGCAGGTCGAGCTCATAAAACGTAAATCCCGGCTTCCCCTCGTGAAGGGCGACGAGCTCGCGCTTGCCGAGGAAGAAGTTGTCGATGCCCCACACCTCGTGACCGGCCGCGAGGAGACGGGGAATCAGACTGGTGGCGATGAAGCCGGCCGCACCGGTGACGATGACCTTCACGACCGTTCCAGCATAACGCGCGTCCGCTCCAGCTCGTCGGGCGTTCCGATGTCGCAGAAGTTCACGTCGACGATCTCGCAGGTGAGCTTCCGCTCCGCGATCAGTCGGGGAAAGACGATCTCCTCGAAGGAGCACGGCCCCGACGCCGGCAGCAGATCGATCGTCTCCGCCGGCATGTGACTGAAGCCGGCGTCGATGTACGGCAGCTCCGGCGCGCGCTTGTCGTAGCGGGTGACGAGGTTCCCCTCCACTTCCATGTTGCCGGCGGTACGCCTCGGATAGACGGCAGTCGCGGGCTCGTGGTGCTCGCGGACGAAGCGGTCGTAGTCGAACTCGCGGTAGACGTCGCCGAAGGTCATCAGAAAACGGTCGCCGAGGAGGTCGCGCGCGTCGCGAATCGCGCCGCCCGTGCCGAGCGGCTCGCTCTCGCGGCGATAGGCGACGGTGATCCCGAAGCGCGATCCCTCGCCGAAATGACGCTCGATGACTTCGGAGAGATAGCCGGTCAGCATCACGATGTCGCGCAGACCGCGCTTGGCGAACGATTCGACGACGCGCTCGAGGTACGGCCGTCCGCCGATCTCGATCATCGGCTTCGGGACGTTGCGCGTCAGCTCGCCGAGTCGCGTGCCGAGCCCGCCCGCGAGGATGGCGACCTTCAACACCTCGGCAGCCCGCGCGGAGAACGTGTCATTCCGAGCCGCCGGAGCCGCGGAGCGGCGTAGGACGGCGCGGAATCCCCTGCCGACGCAGCGGTCATCGGGTTGCAGCAGGGGATTCCTCGCTGCGCTCCGCGCCTCCGGCGCTCCGCCAGCTCGGAATGACACGCATGGCTTGTCACGAAGGCCGCCTCTTTACCTTCCTCGCGTTCCACAGCCGCTTGAACGTCCAGAGGGTGCTCTTCCACCGCTGCAGCGTGGTCTGGCCGATCCGTTCGCGGTACTTGATCGGCACCTCGGTCACGCGGAAGCCCATGCGGTACGGGATGACGTACATGTCCACCGGCAGCGCGGGGCCGTTCGAGCTCCACTCCACCTGATCGATCATCGTCTTGCGGTAGGCGCGCATGCCGCTGTGGACGTCGGTCGTCTTCAGCCCGTGCAGGATGCGCGCGCCGAGGGCGAAGACGCGATTGGCGATGAAGTTCGCGAACGGCATGGCCTCGGGGCGGCGATGCGTGCGCGTCGTGTTGACCAGATCGAAGCCGGCGTCGATGAGCGCCATCAGCGTCGGGATCGCCTCGACCGGATAGGTGTCGTCGCAGTCGAGCGTGATCACCACGTCCCCGCCGGCATCGCGCACGGCGCGATCCATCGCCGGGCCGTAGCCCTTTGGCGGGAACTGCTTGAAGACACGGCAGCCGAGCTCCTGGGCGATCTCCGCCGTCCGGTCCTTGCTGGAATCGACGATGAAGATCTCGGCGTCGGGCGCGACGCGGCGGATGTCTTCGACGACCTTCGCCACCGCCTTCTCCTCGTCCATGGTGATCATCGACACCGTCAGTTTCATCGCCGCTTTGCCTCGAAGATCATTTGAAATGCGAGCATCCCCGGCCAAAGCCGCGCCACAACGCGCTCGATCGGGTAAATCGTTTTGAGGTAGAGCTTGTACGCCGGCGATTGGAGGAGCGCAGACGGATCGGGCTCCCCTCCGGCATTTGCGCCGAGGAGCTTTTTCGCCAGCGGGACGAACGGCCGCATGAGACCGGGGTTGTAGGTCCGGCGGGTCACTTCGAATCCGGCGTCGGCGAGCATCCGGATGCCGCTGCTACGCGTGAAGAAGCGGAGGTGCGTCCGATCGAGCACGCCGGTCTCTTCATATTCGAAGCGCCCGAGGAGATGGGAGAGGCGCACCGACCAAAGACCGACATTCGGCAGCGAGACGATGATGCTCCCGCCGTCCTTCAAGAACGAGACGTAGTGCTTCAGGACGGACGCCGGCCAGGCCAGGTGCTCGAGCATGTCGGCGAAGATGATCACGTCGAAGCGGAGGCCGCCGATCTCGCGGGCGATGGCGTCGAAGTCTTCGACGTCGTTCTGCAGGACGCGCGAGATCCGCTGGCGTGCCGTGACCACCGCTTCGCTGCTGGAGTCGACGCCGACGACGCGGTTGCCGAGTCGCTCGATGTACTGCGACGTCGTGGCCACGCCGCATCCCGCATCGAGGACGTCGAGCCCTTTGCGTCCGTTCCAGAGGCGGAGCAATCCCCAATTCACGTCCTCGAAGTAGTGGTAGATCCCGGTCTCGATCACGCGTTCAACTCGGCGGCCAGTTTCAGCGCGCGCTCGACGCAGACATCGGAGTTGATGTAGTCGAACTGCGCGAAGCGCCCCAGGAGATGGAGGCCTGTTTCGGCGACGGCGCGGCGCATCTCGTCGACGTTGCCGCGGTAGTCGAGGTCGTAGACCGGATAGCCGTATTCGATGCGGATCACGCGGCGGTAGACGATCGTGGAGCGGTCGACGAAGCCGGTCATCTCCAGGTCGCGAATGACGCGATCGAGGATCTGCTCGTCGGTCATGCCGGAGATCTCGTCGGCAGCGGTCGCGGTGATCTCGGCCATGACCGCGGAGTGGTCTTTCGGCACGCAGCGGTCGCTGAAGGCCTTCGGAAATGAGAGGCGGTGGAAGGCGATCTCGGGGTCGGGAAGGTAGACCGCCGTGTAGGGATAGCCGCGATCTTCGTTCATGCCGAGGAGAACGTTGATCAGCGAGTTGAAGCGCAGTCGCGACGCGGCGTCGCGCGCCTCCTGCGGCGCATCGGGCCACATCGAGAGCAGCTCATGAATCGGCAACGTCGAGATGAGCGTGTCGTAGCGGCGCTCTTCGCCTTTGTCGGAAACGACGAGCCACCCGTCGCCATCGCGGCGGACCGAGGCGACGCGCCAGTTGGTCTCGATGCGGCCGCGGACGTGCTTCGCAAAGGCATGGACGACCTGCTCGTATCCGCCCTCGATCGGGTAGTAAAAGTACAACTGGTGCAGATACCCCTCGGTCGAGATGCCGATGGCCGACTTCAGCACGTCTTCCATCGGCGGCTTCGGGATGCGCGAGACGAACTCCAGCCCGAGCTTGGCCGGGTCGTAGTTCCAGATCTTCCGGTTGTACGGGATGAAGTACTTTTCGGAGATGCCGGCGCCGAAGGTTTTGTACGACCAGCCGGCGAGGTTGCTCACTTCGTCGTTCGCCCGCGGGTTGACGATGTAGCCGTAGATGCAGTCGAAGTTGTCTTCTTTCGGCAGCGAAGCGAGATCGTTCTCGAACGGATACTTCACCATCCGCCCTTTGAACCAGATCTTGTTCTCCCGCCGCCGCTGATGGACGTTGTCCCCGAGCATCTTCACCATCAGGGCGAGCACGTCCTTGTTCTTGCTGAACATGATGTGCGGGCCGGCGGCATCGAAGGTGAAGCCGTGGTCGATGACGCTGCCGGAAAGGCCGCCGATGCGGGCGCGCTTCTCCACGACCTCGACGTTGTCGCCGAGTTGCGAGGCGAGTGCGATGCCGGAGATGCCGCCGCCGAGGATACCGATCGAGCCGTGCGTCACAAAAGGGGCGTCATTGTAGCGCGGCGTACCATGAAAACATCCTTGATGTGCGTGCGGGTGATCAGGCCGCGTTTCTCGAGCCGCCCGATGCAGCCGGCGACAACCGGCAGCCGCTCGACGGCCACACCGCCGCTGATCAGACGAACGTGCGCATCGAGTCCCCTCTCGACGAGGCAGGGAGGGAGGTCTTCTTCACGAATCGGAGGGAGCATCCGCCGGCCGGCCGGTGTGGTGGCGAGTTTCAGCGCGACGGGGACGGCCCGGAAGCTGAACCAGTAGTAGCTCGCGTCGCGCGCGCCGATCGGATGCTGGGAGGCGTCGAGAAAGACGGTATCGCCCGGTCGCAGCCACGAGGCGAGCGCCTCTCTCGCCACCACGTTCGCATCGGCATCGCCCGGCACCGGGATGACGCCGGGTGCATTCACGACCGCCAGCAGCGTCGCCACGGCCGGCACCGCTCGGGCGAACGGTCCGGCGCCGGGTGCGAATCGCTTCACCAACGCAACGACCGCTTGCGGTACGCATGCGTAGATCGCCGCCCCCACCATCCCGAACAGGCTGTAGTACTGCACCAGGAGGTCGGGAAACGGATCGACGAAGCGGACCTCGATCAGCGAGGCGACGAGCAGCAGCACGAGCGCGAGCGTGACGCGCGCGTCGCGGTATGCGTCGCGCGCCGCGACGATCGCGGCGACGACGAGCGCCGCCAACGGCAGGACGAGATGCGGCCGCAGCAGCCGCGGGCAATGAAAGTACGGAATGGCCTCGTTGGTCGACGGCAATATCTGCGTCGGCCACCACTGGAAGTTGTAGCGGTTGAAGACGAAGACGAAGTCGTAAAAGCGACGCAGGTCGACCGTGAGGGCAAGCACGACGACGACGGAGCCGGCGGCGACGGTAGCGAGCAGCAGGCCGCGTCGCAACAGCCGGCTCTTCGCGGCGCCGGCGACGAAAAAGCACCCGAGGACCGCGCTGGCGATCGGCCACTTCGGGTTGATCAGGCAGCTCAGCGCCACCAGGCCGATGCCGATCGCGCCGAGCGTAACGCGACGCAAAGGGGTCGAGCCGGCGGCAAGAATCAACAGCGCGCCGGTCCAGAAGGCGGCGAGTGCGGGAGGCTCGCCTCGAATCTGCGCGATCGCGTGCGTCCAGAGTGTCGGCGACGCCAGCAGTACGCCGGTGAAGATCGCCGCCGCGTAAAGCTGACCGGTCGCACGCCAGACGACGAACGCCGCGGCCGCAAGCGCGAGGGTGCCGAAAAGCGTTGCCCAGACGCGGGCCCGAAAGACGTATGCGCGAACCGCCGCCGGAGAGGGAGGCGATGCCGGCGCGATCGCGCTCAAGGCTTGAAAAATGAACGGCGAATGATGCTCGAAGAAATCGACGAAGATCCTTTCGCCTGCGCGCATCCGGAGGGCTGCGTGAAGGAGCTCGATCTCATCGCCGGCGAGGTCTTTTCGCTGCGCGAAGCGCGCCACGGCGAAAAGGTGAATCGACGCCACGACAACGAGCGCCAGTGCGGCCGCGATCCGAACTCTCATGGCCGGACGTAGTAGACATCTTTTGTGTGCGTCGGCAGGAGCACGCCCCGCACTCGCAGCCGGTCGATGCAGCCGCTGACGACCGGCATCGGCGCGACCTCGTCGCCGCCGGTGACCAGGCGGAGATGTGGCTCGAGCCCGCGCTCGAGCCGGCACGGCGGGAGATCTTCTTCGCGAATCGGTGGAAGGAAACGCGCGCCGGCCGGCGTCTTGGCGAGATCGATCGCCGACGGTACGAAATCGCCGAAGCCGAACCAGTAGTAGCTCGCGTCATGCGCGCCGAGCGGGTGGCGCCGCATGCCGAGGAAGACCGTGTCGCCCGGCCGCAGGCGAGCGGCCAGCGCGGCGTTCGCGACGACATTCGGATCGGGGACGCCGGCGGCGGGAAGCGCGGCCACCGCCGCGACGATCGCCAGAATCGTCAGGACGACCGGCACGACGCGCGCGACCGGCGCGACGTTCGGCACTCCCTTCGCGAGCAATCCGGCGACGGCCGCAGGCAGGAACGCGTAGGCCGCCGCCGCCGCGATGCCCCAGAGGATGTAGTACTGCACGAAAAGCATCGGATAGGCGTAGACGAATCGGATCTCGAGAAATGTGGTGACGACCAGCGCGATGACGCCGTAGACGATCCGCACGTCGCGGAACGAGTCGCGGGTCGCGATCGCTGCCGCGAGCACGATCGCCGCCGCCGGGAAAACGTAGAGCGGCTGCAGGAGCGGAGGGCAGTGGAAGAACGGCGTGATGGTGACGACTTCCGGCCGGTGCGACAGCCACCAGAACAGATGCCTGCTCTGCACGAAAACGAAGTCGACGTAGAGGCGCGGGTCAATCGTCGAGACGAGCAGCAGCGCGATGGCCGCCATCATCGCCAGCGCCATCGCCACGCCGCGGAGAAATGCAGCCCGTCCCGCTCGCACGGCCGCAACAAGAAAGATGATCCCGAGCGCGACGCTCGAGAGCGGCCACTTCGGATTGATGAGACATCCGAGAGCGATCATGCCGGCGCCGATCGCCGCGAGCGTGATTCGCCGCGAGTCGAGGAGCACCAACGCCGCCCCGGCGCAGAAGAGCGCGAGAGCCGCCGGCTCCGTGCGAACGTCGGCGAAGGCGCGGCTCCAGAGCGCCGGCGAGGCCAGCAGCGTGCCGATGAAGATCGCCGGCGCGTAGAGCATCCCCGTGGCCCGCACGATCACGAAGGCAACGGCGGCGACCGCAACGGCGCCGAAGAGGGCCGACAGGAGTCGCGCCCGCAAGACCCACGCGTCGAGCGCCGGCCGGTCGTTCGTGTCGCGCGGCGCCATCCGCGAGAGCAGATGAAAAAGGAACGGCGGGTGGTGCTCGGCGAAATCGAGATAGATCCGCTCACCCCGGGCCATCCGCAGCGAGGCGTGAAGAAACTCCGATTCGTCGACGTCGAGCCCTGGCCGGTGCGCCAGGCGCCACATCGCCAGAAGTTGAAGGATGCAGACGAAGACGAGAGCCAGCGCCGAAGCGACGGGAGCGGCGTTCTTCATCGCGGGGGCGGCATTCTATCGAAGCGCGGGATGTGCCATTGCGGCGACTCCGACCCCTCCAGCGTTACGCCGGGCGGCGGTTGGCGGAAAAGCGCGGAGGGATCGCCGCGCACCAGCATCACGCCGGCCGCCGCCCGACCGCGGTTCATCGCCACGACATGCGCCCCCTTGCGCAAGTGAAGCACGTTGCCGCCGGCCGGCGCATCGTCGACGGCAAATGCGACGTCGCCGCTCGTATCCGGCGACGTCGATCGAATCGCCGGATCGGGCCAGACCCCGAAAGGCTGGCGGAACCACGGATGCGTCGCCAGACGCTCCGACGCGAAAACGCGATAGTCGCCTTCGGCCGGCGCGATCCATGCCGCTGCGGCTCCGGCCGGCAGTCGCGCACTGAGTCCCGGCAGCCAGAGGTCGCGCCAAAGCGGCAGGTAATGCGTGACGGCGATCCGACCGAGCGCCACGTGCTCGATCAGCCAGAGCCGGGTGTCGTGATCGGTGATGATCGCGGCGGGCGGTTGCGTCAGCATCTGTTCCGGCCGGTAAGTCTCGAAATAGCCATGCCGTTCGAGCTGCCGGACGAGGTTGCGCAGGAACCAGTAGCGGTACGCCGGCTTCCGGTGCAGCGCCCACCCGGCGCCGTCGAAGACCGCCGAGTCTTCCGGCGTCCGGCGATCGGCCTCGGTCATGATCGTGTCCTGATAGGCAAGGTCGTCCTCCTTGCCGCGAAAGAGGGCCACGGCGACGTTGAGCAGCGTGGCGGCGATCAGCATGGCCACGACGACCTGCTGCCGGCGGATGCGCTCGATCTCCGACGCAATGAGCGGTACGGCCACCACCGCCACGACTTCGAGGTGGTAGTTGAAAACGGTCTTCATCGCGGCGATGAAAAGCGAATTGACGACGATCGCGGCCGCGACGAAGAACATCTCGTCGGGAGCGCGGAAACGCGTGCGGATCACGCGAACGGCTCCGGCGATCGCGAGGGCAACGAGGAGCATGCCGCCGATGTCGACACCGCTCCACGTGAACGGCGGCCCGCCGCCCGGCCGCACGAGGCGCAGTCCGAATGGGGCAACGATGCGGTGGACGAACATGGTCGGGACGTTTTCCGCCAGACGGTCGGCGACATAGTTCTCGCGCCAGGCGTGACGGACGGCGTCGCCGAACGATCGCGTGACGACGAAGTAGAGGGCGCCCAACGCCGTCGTCGCCGCCGCTCCGGCAAAGATCCAGTAGGCACGCCGCGATCCGCCCCATTTCCGATCGTGCAGGCGGGTGATCTGCGTGAGAAGCATCAGCACGACGATGACCGGCCCCATGCGGAGGTTCGCGAATCCGCCGAGCGCGAACGCGGCCCCCGCCGCGAGCGCGTACACGACGCCGCGATCCATCCGCTGCAGCAACACCAGCGCGAGAATCAGGAGCGCAATGCCGAGGACGTCGACGCGATACTCGACCGCAGGCAGCATGAAGAACGTACTCGTCAGCGGCACCGCCATCGCCGCCCACCGCGCGAACGGCGTCACGCCAGCGTCGCGCATCAGGACGTTGATCAGCCAAAACGTCGCCACCCAGAGCGGCAACTGCGCCCACCGCATGGCGATGATCGCCGCCGCTCCCGGTGAATGGACGAGCGCCTCGACCGGCGCGAAAAGGAACCACTGCAGCGGCGTGTGATGCTCCCAGAAGTCGCGATACGGGACGAGCCCCTGCCGGACCCAATCGGTGGCGCGGAAGAATTCGATCTCGTCCCAGTTCAACGGATGGAGCGCGTGCAGCGACACCAGTCGTGCCGCGGTGGCGATCGCGATCAGCGTCGCCGGCACGGCGATCGAACGGCTGCGATCGCTCATCGGCGAGCGGGCGGCCGCACTTCCCACAGTGCCGTCGCTCCGATCCTCCGCAAGGCGCCGATCCGCCACAGCTCGCCGAGGCATTGCGCCGACCGCGGCAGGTGCCGCACGGCACGGTTGTCGATCAGCCGGACGTGAACGTACCCGGGCGGCGCGCCCGTTTGCTGCGCGCGAAGCAGTGTGCACGGCGGCAGCTCTTCGTCGCGCAGCGCCGGCAGAAATCCGCGCGCTTCCGGCCGCTGCGCGAATTCGATCGTGAATGGCACCTGGTCGTCGAACGCGTACCAGTAGTACGAGCCGGCCGGAACATCCAACGGATACTCCTCCGGCCGTACCCATGCCGCCTCGCCGGGACGCAGGAGCCGATTCAGCTCCTGCTTCACCTCCCAATGGCGTTCATCGGGCCGCCGGATCGCGAACCCGAGGTCGTGGAGAAAGAAGACGACGACGAGAACGCCGGCGACGATCGGGGCGCATCCGTGAGGCAGCTGCGCCGCGAGGAGGCCGTAGATGACCGCGGCACAACAACCCCACATGACGAAGTACTGCGGCCAGAGTCGCGGATACGGATAGAGGAAGCGGACTTCGACGGCGCTCGCCAGAAGAAGCATCAGCGGAAGCACGACGCGGCGCGAACGGACGCTCCAGATGACGACGAGCGCCACGGGGACCACGAACCACGGCCGCAGCCACGGCGAACAGAACGCGAACGGGACCGACAGCGTCGTCAGCGGCGACGTGCCGTGCCAGTGCGAGAGCGCCGCGGCATAGCGGAAGCCGAAGAACGTCAGATCGCGAAGCGTCGTCGCTTGCAACGCGACCGCAAGAGCGACAGCCGGAATGGCGATTGCCGGAACGACTGAGAGGAGTGCCAGCCGCTTCGATACGCGCGCGAGGTCGAGCGCCCGGATGCAGAACCACGCCAGCATCACCAGCGACTCCGCCGGCCATTTCGGATTCCAGACGGCAGCCGCAGAGATCGCGCCGAGACCCGCGCCGAGCAACAGCGCGCCGCGGATGCCGGCGGCAGGCGCCGCGACGAGCAGAAGCGCGCCGCACCAGAAGAGCAGGAGCGTGTACGGCTCGGAGCGGACGTCGTCGAATGCGCGGAGAGACGTCCATCCGACGAGGAGGAGCGGAACGATGGCCGCCAGTGCCGCGACACGGCGTCTGGCGACGACCGCGGCGAATGCGCCGGCGCACAAGACCGCCAGCAGGCCGGCGGCGCCGGTCAAGAGCCGCGCCGAAGTCACGTAACGGCGGAGAGCGTCGATCGATGCGGATCCCGTCGGTGCCAGCGGTCGCAGGAGCTCATACAGGAGCGGCGTGTGGTTCTCGACGAAATCGCGGTAAATCGTCCGGCCGCCCGCCATCCACGCCGCGGCGCGCAGATGCTCCCCTTCGTCGTGATCGAGAGCGCGGCCCGCGCTTCGCACGATGACCGCGACGTGCAGGGCGAGGATCGCTGCCAGTGCGTACGCGACGGCCGCCCGCGACCATTTCGATGCGGAGGCGTCCGCGTCACCCGTCATTGGACGCGATTCTCGCATCAATTGCGCGGCGAGCAGACCAGCGCAGCAACGCGACGCCGGCCAGTCCGGCGAGAAGCGCAGCCGCGGATGCGAGCCACGCCAGACGCCACGGCGGCTCGTACGCGAGCCGCAGACGCCGCGCGCCGGCGCGGACGTTGACGACGGTGCGCCGCCACTCGTCATCGGCGACTGCCGCGGTCACGCCGTCCACGGTCGCACGCATGCCGGGGCGGTTCAGGACATTGACGACGACCGCGCCTCCTCCGAAGAGTGAACCGACGTCGACCGTCGCTCCCGCTTGGTCGAATACGACCGGAAGCGGTTTGGCCGGCTCGCCACGCGGAAACGCCATCGGATCCGTCCCCGGAAGCTCGTACACCTGCATCCGAGGAAGCACGAGACGCAGGCGGAGAGAGGGACGAAGGCGTTTGGCCTCCTCTTTCAGGACGAAGTCGACGTCCTCGAAGGGGTTCAAGAACACCCCTCGCGTGTGCTTCTCGATTCCGCTGTCATGGAACAAAACCCATCGCACGCCGTACGCGCGCGCGGCCGCGAGCGTGTCGCGATCGAGCTTCTTCTGCGCGAAACGATTCTCGTGCGAGTCGTGGACGAACGGGTCATATCCGTCGAACGAGGCAATTCCGTAGTACGTCGGAAAATCGAGCGCCATCGACATGACGAATCCCGGCCGCTGACTGCGCGCCGGGGCGACCGGCAGAACGCGGCCCCGCATCGTCACAGGATCGCCCTGCAAAAGCGCCGTGAGCTGTGGCGGCAGCGCCGGATACGGCTTTTCCCCGTAGTTGTAAAACGCGGAGCGCGCATTGGTGGCGTTGTAAAAGATCAGAAACGCCGCGGCGATGAGAATGACCGCCTCGATCCGCCGCGCCGTGCCATAGGCCGCCAACATTCGCTCAATGACGATCGCACCGGCGATTGCCGCGAAGAGATGGAAATAGATCAGGAGCTTCCACGGTCCTGCGAACTTATCGAGCACGGGAACGTGCGACATCGCCGTCCATAGATTCGACGACGGTCCCGCGGCCA
>Ga0070707_100002966_pt1 | contig 16101 bp, 18 predicted proteins | sample KBSK5502metaG_FD_65468 | JGI IMG/M metagenome (GOLD analysis project Ga0070707, IMG submission 65468) | Corn, switchgrass and miscanthus rhizosphere microbial communities from Kellogg Biological Station, Michigan, USA - KBS K5-50-2 metaG | ecosystem: Host-associated > Plants > Roots >... | reverse complement strand
TGTGCCAGGCGTCCTGGGTGCCCCGCATCAGCGCCCCGATCGCGGGGTCGCGCGCCGAGCGCAGCGCCAGCTCGCCCATGACCGTCCCGACCTCAGGCTCGTCGCGCAGCAGGCGGCGCACCGCGCGCAGGTGATCCATCAGCTGGGCGTCGGCCGATCCGTGGGGCGCCAGCGTCGACTGGAAGCGGCCCATCACGTACTCGACCACACCCCCGATCAGCGCCTCCTTGGTGGGGAAGTAATAGTGCAGGGTCGCGATGTTGACGCTGGCCCGGATCGCCACGTCGCGGGTGCGCAGGCCCTCGAAACCCTTCTCGGCGAGCAGCTGGAAAGCCGCCAGCACCAGGTCCTGGCGCCGCTCCTCGGGCACCTTGCGCGTGCGCATGGGCCCCTAAACTAGCCACTCACCGCTCGATGCGCAGCCTGCTCGCCGATTGGATCGCGCTCGACGAGCGCTACCAGGGCGACCGGCCGCGCGCCCGCGCCGTGCGCAGCGTGCGCTGCGGTGCCCGGCCCCTGCTCTTCACCGCGCCCCACGCTGTGCGCCACCTCCGGCGCGGGGTGCTGAAGAAGGCCGACATCCGGACCGGCGGCCTGGCCGAGGTGCTGGCCCAGAGCACCGGCGGCTCGGCGCTCACCAGCCTGGGCAGGCTCGCCGTCGACCCCAACTTCGACCACGGCGTGACGCCCTTCCGCACCCGCTTGCTGGCGGTGCTGAAGCCGGGCCAGCTGGTGGTCGACCTGCACGGCATGGACGACCGCCACGGGGTGGACGTGGTGATCGGTTTGGGCGCGCACCCGGATGACCGCTCGCGCGCGGCCGCGGCCGCCCTGCAGCGCAGCCTGGAGGCCGCCGGCCTCAGCGTGCGCGCCGGTCACCCCTTCCCCGCGATCCACCCCGGGACGGTCACCTCGACCGTGCAGGCGGCGGGACACAGCGGCCTCCAGGTCGAGCTGGCGGCCAGCCGGCGGCGCCCGCTGCGCGACCCGGAGCGGGCATCCGAGCTCCTGGACGCGCTCCTCGACTGGGCGGCCAACGCATGACCGCGGAGCGCCTGAAGGGGTTCAGCGACGGCGTCTTCGCGGTCGCCATCACGCTGCTCGTGCTCGACCTGCACGTGCCCCAGGTCGCGCCCGACCAGATCGGCCCGCAGCTGCTCAACCTGTGGCCGGCCTACGCCAGCTACGCCCTCAGCTTCGTCGTGGTGGGCGTGTACTGGGTCGCGCACTGGAGCATGTGCCAGGAGCTGGAGCGCGCCGACCGCAACCTGGCCTGGATCAACATCGGCCTCCTGGCCAGCATCGCCTTCATCCCCTTCCCGGCCGCCCTGCTCAGCCGCTACCCCACCCAGCGGCCGGTCGTGATCCTCTACGGCGCGACGCTGGTGGTGACCGGCCTATTCCTGCGCTGGCTCTGGGTGTACGCCCACCGCGCCGGCTTTCTGGGCGAGCTGCCGCCCGGCCTCGGCGCCTACGCCGCGCGCCTGCAGCTGACGCCGCCTGCCATCTATCTGGCCGGCATGCTGGCGGCCTTCATCAACACGTGGCTGGCCGTCAGCGTCTACTTCGTGGTGCCGCTGCTCTACGTGATTCCCAGCCGCTGGGTCAGCGGCCGTCCGCTGCAACGATGACCGCGTTCGCGGTCGTGGCCACCGGTGAGATGGGAGCGGCGCTGGCCCGGGCCCTGGTCGAGGGCGGAAACCGGGTAGTGACCGACCTCGGCGGACGCAGCCAGGCGACCGCGCGCCGGGCTGCCGAGGCCGGCGCCGAGGACGCCGGCTCGCTGGCGGCCGCCGTAGCCGCGGCCGACGTTTTCCTGTCCGTGCTCCCGCCCGACCGCGCGCCGGCAATGGCCGAGCAGGTGGCGGGCGCACTGCGCGAGCGACCACGCCCGCTGCTCTACGCCGACTGCAACGCGATCTCGCCGGCCACCTCGGCCCGGGTCGCCGAGCTGGTGACCGGCGCCGGCGCGCGCTTCGTCGACGTCGGCATCATCGGCGTGCCGCCGCGGCCGGTGCTCTACGCGTCCGGCGAGCACGCGGTCGACTTGGTCGAGCTTGCCGGCGAGGCTCTCGATGTGCGCGACATCGGCGGCGCCGCCGGCCGCGCCTCGGCGCTCAAGATGTGCTACGCGGCCTTCACCAAGGGCACCACCGCCCTGGCCACGGAGCTCCTGGTCGCGGCCGAGCGGCTGGGCGTGGCAGCTGAGCTGCGCGCCGAGCTGGGGCAAAGCGCGCCCGACCTGCTGGGGATCGCCACGCGCAGCGTTCCCCGCATGCCGCCCAAGGCCTACCGCTGGATCGGCGAGATGGCCGAGATCGCCGCGACCTTCGAGTCGGCCGGCCTGACCCCGCGCATGCTGCAGGGCGCGGGCGACATGTACCGGCTGGTGGAGGCCGCGGGCGCCCCGTCCGGCGACCTCGACGAGGTGCTCAGGAAGCTGGCAGAAGCGCCTTGAACTGGGCGCCGACCGCCAGCATGGGCTCGGCGCTGCGCCGGGCGCGCGCCAGCATCAGCGCTCCCTCCAGGCTGCAGATGAAGGCCGTGGCCAGCGGCCGGGCGCGCGCCGCATCGACGCCGGCGGCCTCGAGATAGCCGGTGAGCAGGTTCTCCCAGGCGGCCAAGGCCGCTTCCGAAGCCCCTCGCAGCCGGTCCGAGATCGGGGTTCCCTCCAGGGCCACGGCCGCGATCGGGCAGCCGAGGGTGAACTCGGAGCGCTCCAGCCGGCGCGCGTAGCGCTCGGTGATGTCGGCGAAGGCCGCGGCCGGGTCCGGATATGCGTCGAGGCTCTTGCGCAGCCAGGCGCTGACCACGTCGCGCGAGTACTCGATGGCCTCGACCGTCAGCTGCTCCTTGCCGCCCGGGAAGTGGAAGTAGAGCGAACCCCGGGGCGCGTGGGACTCCTCCAGCACCTGCAGCAGGCCGGTTCCGTGGAATCCCTGCCGCTGCAGGAGGCCGGCCGTGGTCTCCACCAGCCGGCGCCGGGTCTCGCCTCGCTGAGCCATAAGGGGCATTTAACCACAAACTATGCAGACCGGTCTATTATGTGGCCATGGCGAACCTTCGGCTGGCCGACGGGGCGAGCCTCCAGCTGCGACCGCTGGAGCCACGCGATGGCGCCCTGCTCGTCAAGCTCTTCTACCGGCTCTCGCCGGAAACCGTCTACCGCCGCTTTCTGAGCCCGCTACCGGACCCCTATCGGCCTGAGATGCGGCGCCTGCTGGACCTCGACCACCGCGACCGCGAGGCCCTGGCGGCGATTTCAGACGGCGAGGTGGTGGCCGTGGCGCGGTACGCGCGCGACGCCAACGACCCCCGCACGGCCGAGATCGCGATCGTGGTCGAGGACGGCTGGCAGCACCGCGGGCTGGGGCGTTCCCTCACTCGCCGTCTGGCGGCCCTGGCGCGGCGGCGCGGCATTGCCAGCTTCCACGCCATCATGCTGGGCGACAACCGGGCGGCCGCCCGGCTTCTGCGCGGGCTTTCGTCCGCCGCCCGCTTCCGCTGGAGCACCGGCGAGCTGGAGGCCGACGTCCCTCTGCGCCCGCTCACTGCGGTGCTGACAGGTAGCGGGCTCCCACGAATCGATCACCGTTCAGCTCCAGGACCCAGGTAGAAGCCTTCGGAGCGTCGAAGTCGCCGCGCAGCACCCCCTGCCGGGCCAGGTAGCTGAGCACGTCCACGCAGATGTCTCCGTGGGTGGAGAGCGCGGCGCCCTCGCCCACCTCGCGCGCCAGGTCGAGCGCCTGCAGGCCTGCCCCCTCGGCCAGCCGCTCGTCGCGCTCGATCTTCAGCCCCAGGTCCTTGGCCAGCGGCTCCAGGGTTTCCAGGCAGCGCACGTAGGGGCTGGAGACCAGCCGGCGGACGCCCAGCGGCTTGAGCTGCTCGGCGATGCCGAGCGCTTGCTTGCGGCCCTTTTTGGTCAGCGGCCGCGCGCGGTCGTCCCCCTCCCAGCGCTCGCGGTCGCCCGCGTGGGCGTGGCGAACCAGGAAGACGCTCAAGCGGTCACATCCACTGGCGCAGCGACTTCGCCGAAGCCTGGCGCCACACCTCCGGGAAGGCTGCCCGCGCGCGGGCAGCGGCGGCCATCTCCAGGGCGGCCATCTCGCCGGCGGCATAGGCGCGGCGGCCCCGGCCGCCCACCGAGCGCAGCCAGACCTGCGCGGTGACGCTGTCCTGGTGGTCGCCCAGCACGCCCTGCACCTCGGCCAGCGCCCTTGCGAAGCGATCGGCGGCGGGTCCGACCACCGCGGCCGCCACCTCGGCCGCGTAGCGCGCCCGCTTGGTCCGGATGCGGATCCGGTGCAGAGCGGTGTCAGCGGGCTCCTCGCCCAGCTCGGCCACCTCGCCTCGCAGCCGGCGCCAGGCCCGCCGGGCGAGGGCGGGGATCACCTGCATCGCCGGCAGCTCGTGCTCGCCGGCGACCGCGGGCGCGCGCGCACCGGAGACCAACCGCTCCATGAGCGCGAGGTAGCGGGCCGAGCCCAGCGCCTCAGACAAAGCGGCCCGAGCGGCCTTGGTCTCGGCGTCCAGAAGCGACGCGACCCGCAGGCCGAAGGGCACGTCGTTGGGCGGCAGCCGGCGCGCCAGCTCGCGCAGGCGGTCGCGGCGCACCTCCAGGTCGCGGACGCGGCCCAGCTCGTCGGCCAGCCAGCGCAGCTCCTCGGACAGGCTGACGGCCCACTCCGGGTCCAGCAGCGAGGCGAAGGTGCGCATGTGGGACCGGAAGCGGCGGGTGGCCACGCGCGCCTTGTGGACGTCCTCGGGGTCGCCGCCCAGGCGCACCCCGGGGTCGTGGCGGAGCAGCTCTTCGACCGCCGCGGAGAGCGCCCAGCTCACGGCCTGACCCGCGGTGGCCCCGGCCGGGAGCTTTCCGGCGTGCACCTCGGGCGGCTCCTGTGCCCGCGGCCCGAGCGCCCGGACGTGCTTGGCCACCGGGTCGGGGGCTCCGGCGCCGGCGGTGCGCAGCCGGAAGACGGTGGCGTCCAGCAGCTCCTGGCCGTCGTCGCCCTTGACCTCCACCTCCAGCTCCCGGAAGCGCGCCGCCACCCGCCGGCCCTCGAGCACGGAGACCTCGTCGTCCACCACCTCCGCCAGGAGCGTCGAGTCGGACGCGCGCAGCCGCACCGTGCGCCGGCGGGTCTTGAGACGGGCCACCGGCTCCAGCCGCGAGCCGCGCACGTAGGCGGCGAGCAGCTTGAGCGCTTCCCCGGGCACCCGGTTGGGGCGGCCCTCGAACTCCAGCTCCTCGCGGGCCAGGCCGCCGTTGGGAGCCCCGCCCGCCCCAGGCAGCTTGAGGGTCCACCCCTCGCCCGCCCGGTGGCGGAGGCTCACGCCCCACCGGGCCAGGCGGAGGTCGGGAGTGTCGTGGTAGACGGTCTGCAGCCGCTTCTCCTCGGCCGGCTCCGCCTGCACCCCCTCCAGGACGCCGTCCAGGGCAGGCAGGTGAAAACCGGGCGCGGCGCCCAGCTTCACCTCGCGCTCAACGGCCATGCGCTTTTTCTAGCGCGATCTCCTGCAGGCGCGCCTGCAAGTCCAGCCCGGCCCGCCGTTCGACCTTCGACCAGTTGCCGTCCGCGTCCAGCGACCAGGCGAGGTTGTCGTCGGCCAGCGTCAGGTCGAGCCAGGACTGGATCTCCTTCTTCAAGGCGGCGTTCCGGACCGGGACTACGGCCTCTACGCGGCGATCGAGGTTGCGCTCCATCAGGTCCGGCGAGCCGATGTAGTAGTGGGGGTCGGAGTCCGGGCCGAACCGGAAGATCCGCGAGTGCTCCAGGAAGCGGCCGATGATCGAGCGCACGCGGATGTTGTCGGAGAGCCCGGGGTAGGCCGGCCGTAGGCAGCAGATGCTGCGCACGATGAGGTCGATCTGGGCGCCCGCCTTTCCAGCCGCGTAGAGGGCGTCGATGATCTCGGGGTCGACCAGGTTGTTGACCTTGATCACGATCCGGCCCTTGCGGTTGGCCTCGGCGCCGATCAGCTTCAGCATCCCTGGGCGCACCCCGCTGGGCGCCACCATCAGCTCGTGGAAGCGGCGCTGCCGGCTGTAGCCGGTGAGGAAGTTGAAGAGGTCGCTGACGTCGGCGCCCAGCCCCGGATCGGCCGAGAAGATGCCGATGTCTTCGTAGGTGGCCGCGGTGCGGGCGTTGTAGTTGCCGGTCCCGATGTGCACGTAGCGCCGGATGCCGTCGTCCTCCTGGCGCACCACCAGAAGGACCTTGGCGTGGGTCTTCAGCCCCACCAGGCCGTACACCACGTGGACGCCCGATTCCTCCAGCGTCTGGGCCCACGTGATGTTGGCCTGCTCGTCGCCTCGGGCCTTGAGCTCGACCAGCGCCACCACCTGCTTGCCGGCCTCGGCGGCCAGCACCAGGGAGCCGGCGATGCCGCTGGCCGGCCCTGAGGTGCGGTAAAGGGTCTGCTTGATGGCCAGGACGTTGGGGTCGGTCGCCGCGTGGGCGATGAAGGACTCGACCGACGTCGCGAAGGAGTCGTAGGGGTGGTGCAGGAGCACGTCGTGCGCCCGGATCACGTGGAAGAAGTCCGGCGGCACGGCCGCCGCCCCGCCCAACCGCGGCTGGGTGGTGGGCGTCCAGCGCTCTGGCTTCAGGTCGGGCCGGTCGAGCTGGCAGAGCTGCATCAGGTCGTTCAGCCCGAGCAGGCGGTCGATGGTGTAGACGTCGCCGGCCGCGAGGTCGAGCTCGTCGATCAGCAGCGGCAGCACCGAGGAGGACATCGCGGGCTCGACCTCCAGGCGCACGCCGCGAGCCCGCCGGCGCTTGCGCCGGAGCTCGGTCTGGATGGCGGCCAGGAGGTCTTCGGCCTCGCTGTCGACGTCGTCCAGGTCGGCGTCGCGGGTCACCCGGAAGACGTGGTGCCCGGCGATCTCCATACCCGGGAAGAGCGACTGCAGGTTGTCGGCGATCACCTGCTCCAAGGGGACGAAGCGCTTGCCGTCGGGCATCGCCACGAAGCGCGGCAGCAGCGGCGGCACCTTGACCCGGGCGAAGCTCAAGCGCCGGCGCAGGGGGTCGCGCACCATCACGGCCAGGTTGAGCGAGAGGTTGGAGATGTACGGGAAGGGGTGGCCCGGGTCGACGGCCAGCGGCGTCAGGACCGGAAAGATGCGCTCCCGGAACTCGGCGGCGAGGAGGCGACGGTCCGCGTCGCTGAGGTCGCCGGCGTCGCAGATCACGATCCCGGCCTCCCGCAGCTGCGGCTTCAGCTCGTCCCCGTAGAGCCGGGAGTGGCGGTCGATGATCTCCTCGACGCGGCCCCGGATCGCCCGCAGTTGCCGGGCCGGCGTGAGGCCGTCGGGCGAGGTCAGGGCCTGAGGCGACTCCTGCTGCTCTTTGAGGCCGGCCACCCGGATCTGGAAGAAGTCGTCGACCGCATCGCAGGACATGGCCAGGAAGGCCACCCGCTCCAGCAGCGCCCGCGCCGGGTCTTCGGCGATCGCGAGCACGCGCTCCATATAGGCCAGCATCGAGAGCTCCCGGTTGAGGTAGAGGACGTCAGGGGGGAGTTCCGGACGCGGAGGGGACTCAACCTCGGCGGTGGCGGCGGTCTCGGCCAGCTGCTCCAATGGTCCCGCGGCCCTCAACCCGCGACGGGTCGGTTCCTGGCGAAATTGGCCCCCACGACGGCCAGCACGGCCAGGACGAAGAAGGCCGCAGCGTGCTTGTAGTGGTGGACGTCGCTGGGGTTGGCGAACCAGCCGATCGTGCCCAGCGCATACAGCACCGCGAGGATCACCAGCACCACGGCCAGGACCATCAGGGCGGCCGTCAGCGAGGTGCCTCTCATTCCGGAACTACCGTAGCAGAGCCAATCCCAGGGCCCCGGCCAGCAGGCAGTAGGCGCCGTAGGGGTCGAGGCGGCCGACCCGGAACCAGCGGATCAGGAAGCGAGCGCTGGCGTAGGCGGCGAAGCCCGAGAGCACGGCAGCCGCGGTGTACAGGCCGAGGGGGACGCCGGGCTTGAAGAGCCCGGGGACCTCGAGCAGGCCGGCGGCCGCGATCACCGGGGTGGCGAGCAGGAAAGAGAAGCGGGCGGCCTCCTGGTGGCGGAGCCCCGCCAGCAGCCCGCCGGCCATGGTCACGCCGGAGCGGCTGATGCCCGGGAAGAGGGCGAGGATCTGGCAGGAGCCGACGAGCAGCGCGGCCCGAAAGCTCAGCCGCTCGGCCTGGAGATAGGCCGCCTCCTGCTCCGCGCGCGAGGACGTACGGCGCTCTCCGCGCCGGCGCAGGACCTCGGCCCCTAGCAGGATCAGCCCGTTGAGGAGCAGGAAGCCGGCCGCCGCCCGCGGGTTGCCGAAGAGCCGCTTGAAGTAGCTCTCGCCGTACAACCCGGCGACTCCCGCCGGGATGGTGCCCACCACCAGGAGCATCGCCAGCCGCTCGTCCTCGCCCTGGATGCGGCCGCGCAGGGCGGCGCGCGCGAAGCCGGCGACGATGCGAGCCCACTGCCGCCGGTAGAGGATCACGAGCGCGGTGGCCGTGCCCAGGTGCAGCAGCACCAAGAAGGGCAGGAACACGGGGTCCGACTGCTTGAAGGACCAGTGGAAGAGCGAGGGCACGATCACGGCGTGGCCCAGGGAGGAGACCGGGAAGAGCTCGGTGGCGCCCTGCAGGAGCCCCATGAACAGCGCCTGGGCGGCGGTCACGGGGCTCCACCCTATCGGATCTCTATTTCAGAATCGGGGCTCCGCCGGCGGTGATCAGCTTGAGCTGGCCCTCGCCGTAGGTCTGCGCCGGTTTGGGCAGGGGCGCGTACTGCAGGTCCTTGCCGAAGGTCTGCCCGTCGTGGGTCAGCCAGTCGAACAGGTACACCACGGCGCGCCCCTTCACGGCGTCGGCCTGCGCTTTCTTGATGATCACCCAACTGAAGCTGGCGATCGGGTAGGTGGTGGCGCCGGGGTTGTTGGTGATCGAGAAGTTGTCGGGGCTGGGGCTCGTGTTGGCCGCGGCGGCCGCGGTGGCCCCGTCCAGGGAGGGCTTGACGAACTTGCCGTCCGCGTTCTTGAGCACCGCGGCCTGCATGCCGGTCTGAACCACATAGGCCAGCTCGACGTAGCCGATCGAGTTGTCCGTCTGCTTGATGGAGTTGCCGACGCCCGCGTTGCCCTGCCCGCCGATGCCGACCGGCCAAGAGACCGACTTGGCCACGCCGACCTTGGTCTTCCAGTCCGGGCTGACCTTGCCCAGGTAGTCGGTGAAGGCGTAGGTCGTCCCCGAGCCGTCCGAGCGGTGCACCACCGTGATCGGCTTGGAGGGGAGGCTGGCGCCCGAGTTCAGGGCCTTGATGGCCGGGTCGTCCCAGCTCTTGATGGTGCCCATGAAGATGCCGGCCAGGGTCGGCCCGTCCAGCTGGAGGGTGGTTAGGGCGGGCACGTTGTACGCGATCGCCACCACGCCCAGCGTGGTCGGGATCTCGACCAGGCTGTCGGCGCCGCCGGCGCCGGTGACCTCGGTCTGGGTCATGGGCACGTCACTGGCACCGAAGTCGACCGTGCCCTTGGTGTACTGCTGGATGCCGGCGCCCGATCCCACCGCCTGGTAGTTGATCTGCACGCCCGAATGGAGCTGGTTGTACTGGTAGAAGGCCTTCGTGTAGAAGGGCTCCGGGAAGGTCGCGCCGGCGCCGGTGAGGTTGCCGCTGCCCACGTCGAGGGCGGGCGTGGCCGAGGCGCCGGAGTTCGAGCCGGCGCCGCCGCAGGCGCCGACCAGGATCGCGGCGGCCGCGGCGAGCAGGGATTTTGAAACGCTGCTGAGCTGCATGAGCCGGAGCGTAGGAGGCGGAAGGTTAGGCCTGGGTTAACCCAGGGTTAGGCACAGGACCCGTACCTATACTCGCCGCGTGATCTGGCGGCGATGGCGCGAGGCCCGCGCCGTGCCGGTTCCGGAGCCCTCTGAGGAGCCCTTCGCGGACCTTCTTGAGGAGGCGCCTGCGATGGCCATGCTGGTCGACAGGGACAACCGCGTGGTGGCCGCGAACCAGGCCGCGCGCGCCTACTTCGCGATCGACCAGGAGCGCCTGCCGATGCACATGGCCGAGGTCACGCGCGAGGCCCGGCTGGAGGAGCTGATGCGCCAGGGCAAGCCAGAAGGTGAGGCCCGCCTGACGCACTCCCAGCGCGTGGTCACCAGCAAGCTGGTCTCCGGCCCCGTCGCCGGCCTGACCCTGGTCTTCCTCACCGACGTCACCGAGCTGCGGCGGCTGCAGACGGTCCGCCAGGAGTTCGTGGCCAACCTCTCGCACGAGCTCAAGACCCCGCTTACGGCCCTGCGCCTGGCCGCGGAGAGCCTCGAAGGACACCCCAGCGCCGAGGCCAGCCACCGCTTCCTGGAGCGGATCCTGACCGAGACCGACCGCGTCTCCGCGATCGTGGACAACCTGCGCCAGCTGGCCGAGATCGAGGCCGGGCAGGCGGTCGTGGAGAGGGCGCCGGTCGAGGTGGACGGGGTGCTGCGCGAGGTGGCGCAGCAGGCCGGGGGCCGGCCCGTGGAGCTCCGGGTCAGCGAGGGGCTGACGGTAGAGGCGGACCGCGCCAAGCTGGCCCAGGCGCTCGGTAACCTGCTCGACAACGCGGCCAAGTTCTCGCCGCCCGGGAGCACCATCGAGGTCGTCGCCGAGCCGGCGGGCGACGAGGTCAGGATCACGGTCCGCGACCACGGCAACGGCATCTCGCCCGAACACTGGGACCGGGTCTTCGAGCGCTTCTACAAGGTCGACCCCGCACGCAACCGCGAGATGCCGGGCACGGGGCTGGGGCTGGCCATCGTCAAGCACCTGGTCCTGCTCCAGGGCGGGCGGGTGTGGACGGAGGCGGCCGACGGCGGCGGGCAGGTGTTCGGAGTGGCGCTCCCGGCCTCCCTTAACGAGCCCATAAAGAGCGCTTAACGCGCCGGGCCGTACGCTCCGGATCGTGGAGCAGGCCCAGGCGGTAATCACGCCCCCCGCCCTCCGGGCCATCCCGGGCGCTTCACCCACCAAGCTCAAGGTCGAGCGCGTCTCCTTCTACTACGAGAAGTTCAGGGCGCTGCACGACGTCTCCCTGGAGATACCGGAGCGCCGGGTGACAGCGCTCATCGGGCCCTCGGGCTGCGGCAAGAGCACCCTGCTCCGGATCTTCAACCGCATGTACGACCTGGTGCCCGGCAGCCGGGCCGAGGGGCGCGTCTTGCTCGACGGGGGCACCGAGATCATCACCACCCGCGACCTGCTGCGCCTGCGCCAGCGCGTGGGCATGGTCTTCCAGCGGCCTAGCCCCTTCCCGATGTCCATCTTCGACAACGTCGCCTTCGCGCCCCGGCTGCTGGGTTGGCCGCGCAAGAAGGTCGAGGAGATCGTCGAGCGCAGCCTGGTCGACGCCGCGCTCTGGGACGAGGTCAAGGACCGCCTGCGCTCGCCCGGAGTCGCGCTCTCCGGCGGCCAGCAGCAGCGGATGTCGATCGCCCGCTGCCTCGCCGTCAACCCCGAGGTGATCCTGATGGACGAGCCGGCCTCTGCCCTCGACCCTGGGGCTACCCTCAAGATCGAGGACTTGATGTCGCGGCTGGCGGAGCGCTACACGATCGTGGTCGTGACCCACAACATGCAGCAGGCCGGGCGCGTCGCCGACTACACGGCGTTCATGCTCATGGACCCCGTCCAGCGCTTCGGTGAGCTGGTCGAGTTCGGACCCACGGTCGAACTCTTCAACCGACCGAAGGACCGGCGCACCGAGGACTACATCACAGGGCGATTCGGCTGAGAGAAGAATTCCGCAAGGAGCTGGAGGGGCTGCGCGCCGACCTGCTCCGGATGGCCACCCAGGTCGAGTCTCAGATCGATGACGCGCTCCGCGCCATGCGCAACCGGGATGCCGACCTGGCCGACGGCGTCCGCCTCAACGACCAGCAGCTGAACGAGCTCTTCCGCCAGATCCGGGAGCGCTGCTTCGCGGTGATCGCCACCCAGGCCCCGGTCGCCCGCGACCTGCGCACCCTGATGGGCGTCATCTACATCGCCACCGAGCTCGAGCGCATGGGCGACTACGCGGTGCGGATCGCGCGCATGACGACCACGCTGGTCGGACTGCCCGCGGTGCCCCTGCGCGCGGAGTTCGGCCTCATGGGCGAGGCCGCCATCCGCCAGGTCCACGACATCGTGGACGCCCTCATCGAACAGGACGAGGCGCGGGCCCGCGAGGTGGCCGCCAAGGACGACGAGATCGACCGCCTCTACCACCGGGTCTTCGACGACCTGATCAGCGACATGTCCAGCGGCGAGGGCGTCGACCCGGACGCGGCCCTGCGTTCGGTGACCCTGATGCTGGTCGCCCACAACCTGGAGCGCATCGCCGACCGCGTCACTAACGTGGCCGAGGACATCGTCTTCCTGGAGTCCGGGCAGGTGGTGGAGCTTGGCTAGCCCTGCCCCGATGCCGTCGCCGGCGGCCCGGATCCTGGTGGTCGAGGACGACGAGGGCATCCGCGAGATGCTGCGCTACAACCTGGCCGGCGCCGGCTATGGGGTCCAGGAGGCGCGCGATGGCGCCAGCGGCCTGCGCCTGGCCCAGACCGGGCGTCCCGACCTCGTGCTGCTCGACCTGATGCTGCCCGGGATGAGCGGCCTGGAGGTCTGCCGGGCCCTCCGCCGGACCTCGGCCCGCACCCCGATCATCATGCTTACCGCCCGCGACGCCGAGGTCGACAAGATCGTCGGCCTGGAGCTGGGCGCCGACGACTACATCACCAAGCCGTTCTCGGTGCGCGAGGTGATGGCGCGCGTCAACGCGGTGCTGCGCCGCGCCCAGGGCGAGACGCCGGCCGCGGCGGCGCCCGAGCGCGAGACGCTGGGCTCCTTCAGCATCGACCGCCCCGCGCGCCGGGTCTGGCTCGACGGAGGCGAGGTCCGGCTCACCGCTCGGGAGTTCGACCTCCTCGCCTTCCTGCTGGCGCACCCGGGGCGCGTGCACTCCCGGGACAGCCTGCTCACGCAGGTCTGGGCGCCCGGATTCGTGGGCGATCGCAAGACGGTCGACGTCCACATCCGCTGGCTGCGGGCCAAGTTCGCGGATAGGGCCCCCTTCGCGATCGTGACCGTACGTGGCATCGGCTACCGTCTCGACCGCCCAAGCTAGCGCTCGGCGGCCCCCGCCCGAGGGCTTCCGCGTCTTCACCGCGCTGGTGGCGGCGGCCGCGCCGCTGTCCCTGCTCGCGATCGTGGTCGTCCTGGCCCAGCAGGCCTGGCCGGCCATCACACACTTCGGGCCCGGCTTCCTGGTGGGCCGGGCCTGGAACCCGGTCACCGCCGAGTTCGGCGCCCTGCCCTACATCTTCGGCACCCTGGTCACGAGCTTCCTGGCCCTGGTGGTGGCCCTGCCGGTGGGCGTGGGCGTTGCGCTCTTCCTGGCCGAAGCCTCCCGCCCCCGGCTGCGTGCCACGATCGGGATCGGGGTCGAGCTGCTGGCGGCGATTCCGAGCGTGGTCTACGGGATCTGGGGCCTCTACGTGCTGGCGCCCTGGCTTTACCACCACGTCGAGATCCCCCTCAACGACCACTTCCCGAACTTGCCGCTCTTCGGCGGCACGCCCCGCCAGACCTCGATCCTGACCGCGGTCGTGGTGCTGGCGGTGATGATCCTGCCCACCCTGTCGGCGGTCTCCCGGGACGTGATCAAGGCGGTGCCCAACGGGCTCCGGGAGGGGGCGTACGCGCTGGGTGCGACCTGGTGGGAGACCACCTGGCGAGTGGTGCTGCCCGCGGCCCGGGCCGGCATCTTCGGCGCTTCCGTCCTGGCGCTGGGGCGCGCGCTCGGCGAGACCATCGCCGTGACCATGGTCATCGGCAACCGGCCGGACATCCAGCCGTCGCTGTTCGCGCCCGCCTACACCCTGGCCAGCGTGGTGGCCAACGAGTTCACCGAGGCCACGGGCCAGCTCTACTCGACCGCTTTGATCGAGCTGGGCCTGGTCCTGGTGGCGACGACATTGGTGGTCAACGTCGCCGCGCTCCTTCTGGTGCGCACGGTGGATCGCGGATGAGGCGGCGTCTGGGGCGCGACGTGCTCTTCAAGGTCCTCATGTACGTGGCCGCCTGCGTGGCCCTGCTGCCCCTCTCCCTGGTGGTCGGGTACACGATCGCCAACGGCTGGCAGGCGGCCGTCCAGCCGGACTTCTACCTCCACTTCGAGCGCCCCGAGGGAATCCCCGGGGCGGGCGTCCAGCACGCGATCGTGGGCACGCTGGAGCTGGTGGGCATGGCCTCGCTGCTCGCGATCCCCGTCGGCATTCTGGCCGGCACGCACCTGGCCGAGTACCGCCAGCACCGCTGGGCGACCTGGGTGCGGCTGGCCGGCGACGTGCTCGTGGGCACTCCCTCGATCGCGATCGGCCTCTTCGCCTACGCGCTGCTGGTGGCGCCCTTCCACCACTTCTCGGCGTTCAGCGGCGCGGGGGCTTTGGCTGTCCTGATGCTGCCGGTCGTGATGCGGACCACCGAGGGCGCCCTCTTACTGGTGCCGCCGGGGCTGCGCGAGGCGGGGCTGGCCCTGGGTCTCCCGCGCTGGCGGGTGGCGCTGCATCTGATGCTGCGCGCGGCCCTACCCGGCGTGGTCACCGGTGCGCTGCTGGCGGTGGCGCGGGCCGCCGGCGAGACCGCGCCCCTGCTCTTCACGGCGTTCGGCAACCGGCGCCTCGTCTTCAATCCCGCCGAGCCCATGCCCGCCCTCCCACTCACCGTCTTCCACAACGCGCTCACCCCCTACAAGGACCTGCAGCAGCAGGCGTGGGGGGCGGCCCTGCTGCTAGTGGTGCTGGTCCTGATCGTGAACCTGGGCAGCCGGCTGGCCCTGCGCCGCCAGATCGCCTTCGCCGGCCGGGGGCTCTAAGCCCGGCCCCGCAGAACGCCCAAAAACCCTGATTTCCCGGCAAACCGCGAGTGATTCGGCCGACGCGGCCGAGATTTCCCGGCAAATCAGGAAAATTTTCTGAGGTGGGGTGGTGGTGGCTAGGGGCTGGCCGCCGGCCAGTCCTCGCGGCGCAGCTCGGTCAGCACCAGGTCGACCCACTTCCCGGCCCGGAAGTAGGCCTCGTGCCAGCGTCCGATCTCGCGGTATCCGGCCGCCACTTGCGCCTTGGCGCTGGCCAGGTTCCCCTCCAGGTAGCCCGAGCGCAGGCGGCGCAGGGTGGTCTCGGTGAACAGGTAGCGCGTGCGCATGCGCATGACCTCCTTGGCGATGCCCCTCCCCCACACCGACTTGTCGCCGAGCACGATGCCGGTGGTGCCGAAGCCCTGCGCCCAGTCGATCTGGTGGACGCCGGTGGTACCCACCAGCCGGCCCTCGTGCTCGATCGCCCAGTGGATGGCGTTGGGGTCGGTGGCCGCCGTGCGCAGCCAGTCTTCTTCGTCAGCCAGTCCCGGCGGGAAGCGGCGCAGGATGGTGGCGGTGACCTCGAGGTCCTCGAACCAGGCGGACATCGCGGCCGCCTCTTCGAGCCGGGGCGGGCGCATCAGGGCCACCTGGCCGCGCAGCGCCGGACCGTACATGTGGAAAGGTTAGGCCCGAGGTGACCAGCGGCACGTCCAGCCGGCGAGCAGCGGGCAGCGGCGCAGCCTGGGCAGGTGGCCGAGCGCGAAGGCCACCAGAACGCCGCGGCCGGCGTCGTCGGCGATCAGGGCCAGGCAGGCTTCCACGGGCGCCATGAATGCTGGGGGCGGCCCGGGGAAGGTGTCGTTGCGGCTGGGTTAAGCGTCCGCGGCTAATCTCGGGGACATGGCCAACCGGCTGGCCGCCGCCACCAGCCCCTACCTGCTCCAGCACGCCCACAACCCTGTCGACTGGTACGAGTGGGGCCCCGAGGCGCTGGAGCGGGCGCGCGCCGAGGACCGGCCGATCCTGCTCTCGGTCGGCTACTCCGCCTGCCACTGGTGCCACGTCATGGAGCGCGAGTCGTTCGAGGACCCGGCCACCGCGCAGCTGATGAACAACGGCTTCGTCAGCATCAAGGTCGACCGCGAGGAGCGGCCGGACATCGACGCCGTCTACATGGACGCCGTCCAGGCCATGACCGGACAGGGCGGCTGGCCGATGACCGTGTTCCTGACCCCGGACGG
>Ga0070707_100002965_pt1 | contig 16102 bp, 10 predicted proteins | sample KBSK5502metaG_FD_65468 | JGI IMG/M metagenome (GOLD analysis project Ga0070707, IMG submission 65468) | Corn, switchgrass and miscanthus rhizosphere microbial communities from Kellogg Biological Station, Michigan, USA - KBS K5-50-2 metaG | ecosystem: Host-associated > Plants > Roots >... | reverse complement strand
TCGAGGGTTCACCAGCACTTCGATGCTCTCGACCTTTATCTTGCCTTTGTCTTTCTCGGTTTCATCCGGCTTCTGGGCGGACGCGGCTTCCGGCTTCTTGTCCAGAGGCATCACCGTCCAGGCATCCTTCAGCCGGTACAAGAGCTGCTTGGTATCGGCTGAGACCTCGTAGGTGGTAGTGACTTCTGGAAGAACGTTCTTGCTTTTCCGTTCCTTGAGATCGAATCGCTCCAGCGACGTTTTTCCGTCGAGGCTCTTGAGATAATACACCTGACCTGTCTTGCCGACTTGGAGGTTGGAGAACTCCCCGGCGGGAATCGGCAGCGCCAGAACGCGATCCTGAATGCGATCGATATCCATCGCCACACGCCCGAGAGGAGGCGGCTTGTCTTTCTCCTCGGCTTCCTCCTTGGCGGCCTTCCTTTCCTCCTGCACCTTCTCCTCATCGCTCTCCTTGATCAGTGGCGACGGGAGGTCCTTCGGGAGCACGACCAGGTAGATGGAGCGGGTCACGCGGAGATCCTGATTCTCCAGCGAGAACCAGTTCCTGACCGGACCGGCATCGGTGGAGGCGAGGAAGTAGAGATATTTCCCACTGCGATCGAAAACCGGCTCGCTCGCGTCGCTCATCCCGTCTGTGATGGGGAACGACTTGTCCTGCTCGATGGAATAGACATAAACGGTCTGGATATACGACGCGGTGCTCAGCGTATAGGCGATCCATTTCGAATCGGACGACCAGGTGGGTCGCACGGTTTTCTGTGGCCCGTAGCGCTTCTCCGAACCAATCTTCTTCGATTTTCCGGTGCGAACGTCAATCCAATACACGGTCCATGAATTATCGGTATAAGCAATCTTTTGGCTGTCGGGGGACCACGCCGGCCGGTCGTAATATCCCGCGCCCGAAAGTTTGAACTTCTTCGGTGGCTCGTTCCCTTTCTGGCTGCGCACGTGCAGCTCGTACTCCCCCGATTCATCCGAGAAGTAAGCGATCTGCTTCCCATCGGGTGACCAGATCGGGGATCGCTCGTGAGCGCCAACCGTATTCGTCAAGTTCCGTGGGTCGCCTTTGTCGGCCGGGGCGGTGATGATCTCTCCCCGAAACTCGAACGCCACCCGAACGCCGGATGGGGAGAGCGATGAATTGCGGATGTACTTCGCGCCCTTCAGGAAGCGCGGGCGGGTCATCGCCAGGTCTGCTGCCACGGCAATCTTCAGTCTCTTGCTGGAGCCGGCCTTGGGATCGAACAGATGAAGGTAGCCCGCCTGTTCGTAGATGATTTTGCCTCCGCCTGCCGAGGCATTCAGCACGGGGAAGTCGGTGTGATGGGTGTGCTGGTGGATGGCCTTGCTGCGCCTATCGTATGAGAAGAGGTTGAACTCGCCTGCGCGATCGGAGAGGAAGTAGACCGAGTCGCCCAGCCACATCGGTCGGGCATCGTTGCATCGGCCCTCGGGCTGGGGAATTTTCTCCACCGCGTGATTTGCCACGGAGTAGATCCAGATCCGGGAAACGGTTCCGCCGCGGTAACCCTTCCATTGCTGATATCTGGGCGCGAGCGGGTTGTAGGCGATGAACTTGCCGTCCGGAGAGTATGCCGCGCGGTCGGCATGAGGGATCTCCAGCAGTTCCTCCATTCCGCCCCCAGCGGGGACCTTGAACAATTGCGTGTATCGATTGTTGTAGGCGATGCGGTCCGAAGTGAAGACGATCGCTGAGCCGTCCGGTGTAAATCCCTGCACGATGTCGGGGCCGGGATGCCAGGTCAGCCGCCGGGGCGCTCCTCCCTCGACCGGGACGATGTAAACATCCGTGTTGCCTTCGTACTGTGCGCTGAAGGCGATCAGGTTTCCGTCGGGGGCGAATGCTGGATGAGACTCCAATCCCACGTCGCTGGTGAGTCGCCGGACGTTGTTGCCGTCGAGGTCGGCGACCCAGAGGTCCCCGCCGTAGACGAAGGCGATGTTCTTGTTGCTGATCGCCGGATCGCTGAGGAGCCGTGTATCGCGGATGTCGATCCCGGTCCCCACAATCGCGGAAAGGGCGATGGTGGAGTGAAGGGCGATGGTGGAGTGAAGAAGGATGAAGCAGAGCAGGCGATTCAAGGCAAGCACGACGACCTCCAATCAACGGTCCAGCAGGGAGGGGCGCGTCTATACTACGGCGCTGCGCGCTACTCCAGCGCTGGACTGCGGCGCCATGGACCGGATAGCTGTTGCACAGGAGCCATTGGACGGAACCGAGGAAATGAGACTCGACGACGTGGCAGATCGAGTTGCCGCCCTACTCGAGAAGCACCGGGCGACTCTTCCCGAGAGGCCATTGTTTGAGACAATTGACAGCTGCGAATGCTCACTCGAACAGCGCATTCAACTCGGCACGTTTCAGTCAATGTGGCGAAACATTCTGTTTCATCAAAGTGGATGGGTCGAAGGGACTCACTCCCGAGGGCTTTGCTGACAAGGCCGAAATCGAAGACTCACTTGACCAGGCGCTTCGCCGTGAGAACCTTGGGGCTGTGGTCGGCGGGGGTACCGGCCGGCGATACTCGTACGTTGATCTCGCGTTGGTGGACGTTCCACGTGCGATCCCCGTCGTGCGGACAGCGCTCCAATCGGGCAAGATGCCGAAGCGGACCTGGCTGCAATTCTTCGACAGCGAGCTCGCGCGCGAGTGGGTGGGAATCTCGGCCGACTCACCCGAGCGGCCGTAGACGCCGTCGACCAGGCTGAACCAGAGTTCTGCCAACGGTGTTCACATCGAGCCGTGCCAAGCGTATAAGGCGCGCGTGCGGCGACTGTTTGTGATTGCAATCCTTGCGGGCTGCGCCACTGCGAAACCTCGCGGCTGTGCGCAGACCAAGGCTTCCACCGCTCCGCCTGAAGGGACGACCGCACCGAAGACGCTGGGCGTTGCGAGCCCAGTTCCGGACGAGGCGCTCGCGCTGACCACGCTGGACGGTAGACCTGCGAAGTTCTCGGACTACACCGCGCCGGTTACCGTGCTCGCATTCTGGGCGACCTGGTGTCATCCCTGTCTCGACGAGCTGCCTTACGTTGAGAAGCTTCACCAGCTCTACAAGAATGATCGCGAGGTCTCCATCGTGGCCGTCAGCATCGACAGTCCGTCCGCACTGGAGCGCGTGGAAACCCAGGTGGCAGAACTGGGGCTCACCTTTCCCGTGCTTCATGATCCGGGAAAGAAGCTTCTCAACCAATTCACGGAGCACATTGGGATCCCTCTTCTCGTCTTCATCGATCGCGACTTCAAACAGTATCGCGAGGTCGGATTCGACAACGTCGATTTTCTGGCCAAGAAGCGAGAGTTGATCGAGCTGGCGCGGACCGGCTCGCTCCCGAACGAATCGCCTGGGCCGATCGCCCCCAGCGCGATGCGTCCAGGCAATTCCGTCACAATGCGATTCGGCACGGGAGGGCTACCGGAGGCAGCCCGTCCCCATTTCCGCGCCAGCCTGAAGAGGATGTTTCCAGCCTCGACCGATCAGGAGCTGGACGAAATGATGGTCAAGGTTGACGAGGCCGCTCGAACCGGCGAGCAGGTCAGGTTTGACAATCCTCAGCGCGCTACCTCCGAGTAGAGCACCCGTCCAGAACAGGAGACCACGCGGCTCCGGTGATTCTTCTCACAGCCGCACCCGCAGCTCGCGGGTCGCTCGGGGAATCTCGACGGCTGCCTCACTCCTCGGAGTGCTTGGGCACCGGCGGCGGTCCGGCCTGGATCGGGCGCGGCACGCTCTGCTGAGCCGCGCGGGCGGTGGGCTTTGCCAGCGATGGGTCGGCCATGGCGCGAGGCGAGGCATTTTCAGCTGATCCCTGGTTGCCGCCGCCGCTGAAGACTTCTTTGATCGCACCCACCGCGGCGAGCGAAGCGCTGGCCTCGTAGGGGATGAACATCTTGTTCGAGCCGCGACCGAGCTCCTGCAGCGTTTCCAAATAGCGCAGCGCCAGGACTTCGGGCGTGGCACGCCCGTTATGAATCGCCTCGAACACCAGCCGGGTGGCTTCGGACTTTCCCTCCGCGTCGAGGATGGTCGCCTTCTTCCGACCCTCCGCTTGAGCCACAGAGGCGTCGCGCTCCGCTTCGGCCCGCAGGATCCGCGCCGTTTTGTCCCCTTCCGCCTGGAGAATGGCCGACGCCTTGTCGCCCTCGGCCTTGGTTACTTCCGCGCGGCGCTCGCGCTCGGCAGTCATCTGCTTGGCCATCGCTTCCTTGATCGCCGAAGGCGGCTCGATCTCGCGCAGCTCCACCCGCGTCACCTTCACGCCCCATTTCTCGGTCGCCTCGTCGAGCACTACGCGCAGCTTGGTGTTCACCGTTTCGCGCGAGGTCAGCGTCTCGTCCAGGCTCAACCCGCCCATGATGTTTCGCAGGTTGGTCATGGTGAGCTGCTCGATCGCCAGCCCGAGGTTTTCGATCTCGTAGAGCGCCTTGGAGGGATCGACGACTTGGTAGTAGATCACCGAGCCCACGTTCATGGTTACGTTGTCGTGCGTGATCACCGGCACCGTCTCAAAGCCCATCACCTGCTCACGCATGTCCACCAGCGTCGACCGCACCAGCCGGCCGCCCGCGCCACGCATCTCGATCGCTCGCGGTGAGTCGATGAACGGCACCAGGATGTTGAGCCCGCTGTGGGCCACGTGATGGAACCGTCCGAGTCGCTCCACCACCATTACCTTGGCCTGAGCGACGATGCGCAGGCCGCCCAGCAGCGTCGCTCCCACCACGCCGGCGAGGATCAACAGGAACAGGGTCATGAAGGTCATCTGACTTCCTCCTCTGCGCGCGTCACCGAAAATACGGGTTGCTTTCGGCGCACGGTCAGCTTTAGGCCCTCCAGGTTCTCGACCCGGACGATCTCCCCCGGGCCGATCGCCGCGTCCAGCGAGCGCGCGGTCCAAAGTTCACCGTTGATCCGAACGGTGCCGAAGCCATCGCGAGCGATGGGCTCCACCACCACCGCATCGCTGCCCAGCATCGCCTCCACCCCGTGCCGGACCGAGGCCGCATCGCGCATGAAGAATTTGCGAAACAGCGTCCGCGAGCTCAGGAGCAGCGCCACGGAGACCGCGTTGAAGGCCACCAGTTGCATGTTGAAGGACAAACCCAGCGAGGCCACCAGCGCCGCCGCGAATGCCCCGACGCCGAACCAGAGGATCACGTACCCCGAGAGCTTGAGCTCCAGAAGACCGAGGAGCACCGCGGTTGCTACCCAGAGTTGCCAAGCGCTTGGCGAATCCATCGCGGTCCCTTTTCGCACAGCGTCGTCGGTCGGTCTACCGAAGGGGATTACGCCTGCTCGTCGACCTGATTGCACTGGATACTGAACCGAAGTTCAGGCTAGGCTTGACGCATGTTCGCGGAGCTGGTTTGCCGTTCCAACTTCTCCTTCCTTCGGGGCGCCTCGCACCCTGAGGAGTTGGTCTTCGCCGCGTCGCGAGCCGGTTTGTCCGCGCTCGCCCTGACCGATCAGGACGGGCTTCACGGCGCCGTCAAGGCGCACCTGGCTGCCAAGAGCCTCGGCCTGAAGCTGATCTTGGGAACGCAGCTCACCCTCACCGACGCGCCGCCGATCGTCTTGTACGTCCAGGACGGGACCGGCTATTCGAATCTGTGCCAGCTCATTTCCCAGAGCCGGCTGTCGCACCCGAAAGGCGAGGCCGGGCTGCCGTGGCAGGAGCTCGCCCAGCGCTCGCGCGGCCTGATTGCCCTGCTGCCGTTTCCCGCGGAGATGCGGCAGGTGGCTCCGATCGCGGAAGCGTTTCCTGGGCGGTTTTACGTTGGCGCGGTGCGCACGCTCGCCGCGGGGGACGAGACGCGGCTGCTCCGGGCGCAGCAGCTTTCGCGCGAGCTCGCCGCTCCGATCTGCGCGCACAACGACGTGCACACGCACGCCCGCAGGCGGCAACCGCTGCAGGACGTGGTCACCGCGATCCGGCTGAAGACGACAGTGGCCGATGCCGGCAAGAAACTGTTTCCCAATGCCGAGCGCACACTCAAAGGTCCGCAGGAGATGGCGCGACTGTTCGCGGAGTGCCCCGAAGCGGTGGGGCGAACCCTGGAGGTCGCCGACCGCTGTCAATTCATCCTGGAGGAGATCCGCTACCAGTTTTCGGAAGAGAATCTGCCGCCGGGCCACACGCCGATGAGCTACCTGCGCGAGCTCACCGATCAGGGCCTGGCTTTCCGATATCCGAACGGCGTCCCGGCGGAGGTGCGACACCAGATCGAGCGCGAGCTGTCGCTGATCGAGAAGCTGGAGTTCCCCGGGTACTTCCTCGCCATCTGGGACATCGTGCGGTTCGCGCGCGAGCGGGGGATTTTGTGCCAGGGGCGCGGCTCGGCAGCCAACTCCGCGGTCTGCTACGCGCTGCAGATCACCGCCATCGATCCGGTGCGGATGGGCCTTCTGTTCGAGCGTTTCATCAGCGTGGACCGCAAGGAGCCTCCCGACATCGACGTGGACTTCGAGCATGAGCGGCGCGAGGAAGTGCTGCAGTACGTCTATGACAAGCACGGCCGCCACCGGGCGGGGATGGTATGCGAGGTGGTTTGCTATCGCGGAAAACTCGCCGCGCGCGAGGTGGGCAAGAGCCTGGGCCTGTCGCTGGACCAGGTGGACCGGCTGGCCCGCGCGGTGGACGTCAACGGCGACGCCGGGCTGACGCCGGAGCTGCTGATGGAAGCCGGGCTGTCTCCAAATGATCCAAAGGTACGCAAGACGGCGGAGCTGTCCGCCGAGCTGGAAGGGTTCCCGCGCCACCTGTCGATCCACGTCGGCGGCTTCGTGATCACCCGCGATCCGCTGAACGAGATCGTCCCGCTGGAGAACGCGGCGATGAAAGGCCGCACGGTGGTGCAGTGGGACAAGGACGACTTGAACGCGCTGGGGATCCTCAAGGTGGATCTGCTGGGTCTGGGGATGCTCACCGCGGTGGCCAAAGCGCTGGCCCTGATCCGCGAGCACCACGGCATCGACCTGTCGCTGGCCACCATTCCGCCGGAGGACCCGCGGGTCTACGACATGCTGTGCGAGGCGGACTCGATCGGCGTCTTCCAGGTGGAGAGCCGGGCCCAGATGAACATGCTGCCCAGGCTCAAGCCGCGCACCTTCTACGATCTGGTGATCGAGATCGCCATCATCCGACCGGGCCCGATCATCGGAGACATGGTGCACCCCTACGTGCGCCGCCGAGACGGTCTGGAGGAGGTGGAGTACCCGTCGCCCGAGCTGGAGGCGATTTTGAAGAAGACGCTCGGCGTGCCACTGTTCCAGGAGCAGGCGATGAAACTGGCGATGGTGGCCGCCGGTTTCTCCCCGAGCGATGCGGACCAATTGCGCCGAATCCTCACCCACAAGCGAGCGGAGGAGCTGTTGATCCCGTATCACCATCGATTCGTGGAGGGCTGCGTCGCCCGGGGTTACCCGCGCGAGTTCGCGGAGAAGTGCTTTCAACAATTCAGAGGTTTTTCACATTACGGATTCCCCGAATCGCATTCGGCGTCGTTCGCCCTGATCGCCTACGCGTCCTCGTATTTGAAGTTTTATTTTCCGGCGGCGTTCACCGCTGCGTTGCTCAACTCGCAGCCGATGGGCTTCTACGCGCCGCACACGCTGGTGGACGATGCGAAGCGCCACGGCGTCGAGGTCCGGCCGGTGGACGTGAATGCATCGAGATGGGATTGCACGCTCGAGGATGGCGCGCTGCGGCTGGGGCTGCGCCTGGTGAAGGGGCTTCGCGAGCAAATCGCGCGCCAGATCGAATCGGCGCGTGTGCCGAGCAGAACGCCTCAGTCCGGCAGCCGGCGCTCGGTGGAGGAGTCGCCGCTGGGTTTCCACAGTATCGGCGATCTCGCTCGGCGCGCTCTCGTCCCGCGCCACGAGCTGGTCCGGCTGGCAATGTCCGGCGCGCTCGCGTCGCTCGGGAAGGAGCGCCGCGAATCGCTCTGGGAGATCCAGTCGCTTGCCGCGCTCGACGAGGAGGATCTGTTCTTCGGGCAGCCGATGGACGCCACCGAGGTCGAGTTTCCCCAGATGAGCGTCGCCGAACGCGTGAGCGCGGATTACGACGCGGTGGGCCTTTCGCTGGATCAGCATCCCATCGCGTTGCTGCGGCCGCAGCTCGAGCGAAATGGCGCGGTCACTGCGCACGGATTGCTCAAGGTCAAGGCCGGCAAGCGGGTCTCGGTCGGCGGAATGGTGATCTGCCGCCAGCGCCCGCCCACTGCGAAGGGCTTCTGCTTCATCTCTCTCGAGGACGAGACGGGAATTTCGAACCTGGTGATCGAGCCGCCCCTGTTCGAGCGATTTCGCCGAGAGCTGATCGCCTCGGTGTTCCTCTATGCTCAGGGCGTGCTGGAGCGAGCGGGCAAAGTGGTGAACGTCAAGGTGCAGCGCGTTTCACCGCTGTGGCTGGAAAAACAAAAAGCGCGTGAGCAATCTGCGCACGCGCTTTGATTTCCTGACGATTGTCTCTGAGCTACAACGGGCAAACCGGATCAAAGCTGTAGACGACCTGCACGTTGGTCACGCAGCGGCTGAGTCCGCAGGTTACGCCGGTGCCGTCCCAGCTGAAGTAGACGTACGAAATATTGTCGTCATGGGTCGCATCCGTCTCTTCGGGAAGCAAGTCTGCAGCTTGCAAGAGTTGATCGGGATCCAGCTCGGTGGTGAGCAGGAAATCGCCGGTGTACGAACCGATGAATGCCCACTGCCCGGTCAAGCCGCGGAAGTACGAGTCCGACCAGCCTCTGCTCACCCCATTGCCCCTGCCGGCCCCATAGAAGGGGGAATTGCATCCACAGGGGAACCTGATCTCTTCATGCTCGTGGAGACAATAATTCTGAGGATCGCGCCCGCGACTCCCGTCGTCCTGAATGCAGATGGTGTTCTTTCGCCGCCGGTCGATCTCCACGTACACGCCAGCGTCCGGGTCGTACCAGTAGATCGCGTACTCATGCGTTTGCGGCATCCTGAAATACTGGACGCTGCTGGTGCAGGTCACATCTCGATCGATCGGCGGCCGAATCCAGTCTTGCCCTCCGATGTTGGAGGTGAGGATTTCCCACTCCAGAGTCGGTCCGCCCAAGCGATTGGACACGATGAAATTGTTGGGTACACGCGACGGATCGGGGAACATCGGGACCAGATTCGGCAGAGTTGGATCGACTTGTGCCTCTGCGCGGCTGGGCAGCGCAAGCGCACTGAATAAAGACAAAGCTGTAAATGCAACGGCAGCGGCTCGAAGCTTCATGGAACCCCCTTCAGGTTAGATGGCGCTGCATCTCGTCTGACCTCTGCTCGGGTGTCAAGGAGAAAAAGGCCTGACATGCCCAGTAAGGAACGGGCGGCCCCTCTTTTACGGACGCGGAGCCCACAGTCGAATGGTCACGTCTTCGGACGAGGTTACGAGGGTGTCACCCGGCGACCAGTCGGTCGAGTAGACATATCCCTGATGCCCGACGAGAGTGTCCAGGAGCTGCTCTGTCGCGACATCCCAGATTTTCACGGTGCGGTCGATGGATGCTGAGGCGACCTTGCTGCCATCCAGTGACCAGGCGACTGAAAAGATCCAGTCCGAGTGAGCTTGAATGGTTTCCAGAAGCGCCCCGGTCGATGTCTCCCAAATTCTCACGGTCCCGTCAAAGCCTCCAGACACCAGCTTCGTCTTGTCCGGCGACAACCTGATTGGAAGGATCTCTCCCACGTGGCCTTCGAGGGTGCGCAGCAGCTCGCCGGTGTTTGGATTCCAGAGTTTGATCGTGCCGTCGAGCGAGGCGGAAGCGAGTCGATCCTCCCATCCTTCCCACCACCAAAGAACCGACTCGACGGTCCAGGTGTGTCCTTGCATCGTGCGCAGCGCGGTTCCGCTTTCGATGTCCCAGATTTTTATCGTTCGGTCGTCTGAGCCTGAAGCCAGCCGGCGCCCGTCGGGTGAAAAGACCACTGCGTCGACGCGTGAGTCGTGCCCAAGAAGCTCGCGCACCAACTCGCCTGTCTCCGGATTCCAGATCCGGATTGGCCCATAGAGAAATGCCACTGCAAGCATGGGCCGGATCGGCGACCAGGCTACCGCGTAGGGATAGTCTCCTTCGACTTGAAACATTCGGAGCACCCGGGACGTGGCGGGGTCCCAGATGACGACCGAGCCGTCGACAGACGCGGATGCCAGCTTGCTGAAATCGGGCGACCAGCGCGCGCTGTAGACCAGATTGGTGTGCGCCCGGAAGACCGCTGTCTGGCTTCCGGTGTCCGCGCTCCATTGGCGAAGGGTGTGGTCCAGTGAGGCCGACGCAACCTGGTCGCAGCTGCTGGGCGACCACGCGACGGCGCGGGCCCAATCGGTGTGCCCAGTCAGCGTGGTCACCAGATCGCCGCCGTCCGCATTCCAGATCTTGATCGAGTTTGCCGAAGCGCCGGCCGCAATCCGTTGAGCGTCGGGAGCCCACGCGATGGTCCAGACTGCTGCTCCATTCGGGATGGTGCGTCGAAGGGCACCGGAGTCCGGATCCCAGATCTTCACGGTGGCGTCGAAAGATCCAGACGCGATCCCAGTGCTTGACCATGCCACGGATGTCACCCAGGTCGTATGGCCCACCAAGGTACTCTCCGGCTCGCTGTCCGACGGTCGCCAGATCTTGATCGTGCGGTCCATCGAGCTTGAAGCCAGCCGATCGCCGGCGGGCGACCAAGAGACCGACATCACCGTTCCGGTATGAGACTGCAGCAGTGCGAGGGGCATGCCCGTCGAGGCATCCCAAAGCCTCACCGAGCGGTCAGCAGAACCCGAAGCAATCGTGGCGCCGTCCGGCGACCAGGCAACTGCGTATACATTGTCCGTGTGCCCGGTCAGCGTGTTCATCAACAGGCCCGTCGAGGCACCCCATATCTTGATCGTGTTGTCGTCCCCGGCTGTCGCGATCTGGCTTTGATCCGGCGACCAAGCCGCGGAACGCACAGCGCCCTGATGTCCGAGGAACTGCAGCTCGACCGTCCAGGACGCGACATCCCAAAGCTGCGCGCCGGCAACTCCCGAAGTCACCAACTTGCTTCCGTCCGGGGAATAGGACAGCGAGTAGACCGAGCCCAGACCGTAAACCCGAGTTGTTTCCCACGAGGGTTCGGCCGCGCAGAGGGCGCTGAAAAGAATGAGGAGCAGCGGTGAATTCTTCATCAATGACTCCCGATTGGATCCGGAGGTGAGATTCATGGATGTGTTCCGCCTTCAATGGGGGCGGGGACCGTATACCGTTCGCGGGCGAGTGCCAACGGGTCTGCGCCGACGCCGCACACCGGCGCTGGCATCGCAACTCGAGCGCGACCTCGACCGGCGTGCGGTTGGGCTAGACTGACTTCCTGCCTCGAATCGTCGACGAATGAGCCTCGTCCTCCACGAGCTGGCGCCGGACTCCCCGACCGCACCCGATCGCGCAGCGCTCCGCGCGCTGATCGACAATCTTCCCGACGCGGTGCTGGAACAGGGAGAAGACGGCCGCATTGGCTTGATCGGGGGTTGCGTGGAACCCATCTTCGGGCGATCCGACGAAGCGCTGATCGGCTCGCGATTGGACGACTTGCTGGTCCCAGAGGATCGGCTGACCTTCGCCCAATTGATGTCCTCCGCCGGCAGGAGCACGCGTCTCACCGGGGAGTTCACCGTGCTTCAGCCCAACGGAGCTCGCATCCCTTGCGAGGTTTCCCTTCAGCCCAGCCGTTCCAGCGCCGGGTCGCCGACCATCTGCGCGGTCTTTCGCGACATCTCCACGCGTCGAGCGCTGGAGGCGGACCTTCGCCGCGCTCAGCAGATCGCCACCGAGCGGGAACGGCTCGCCACCATCGGGCAGCTGACCGCCGGCGTCGCGCACGAAATCAACAATCCCTTGGCATACGTAAAGGGAAATCTCGGTTCGATGAGCGAGCTCGTGCAGGACCTACGGCGGGCGATGCCGGCAAACCACCTCGGAGCGGCTTCGGAGGAGCTGGCGCAGATGCTGCGCGAGTGCCTCGAAGGCGTGGACCGCATCGCGGCCATCGTCCAGGCGCTCAAAGGGATGTCGCGCAATCGTCCCAACGAGCGCGTCCGATTTGACCCAGGCCGCGCCGCCGCCGAGGCGGTGATGGTGTTCCGAGGTGCCAAGCAAGGAAACTGCTCGATCGCCTGCGATTTGCCCGCCCTTCCCGAGGTGCTCGGCTCTCCCGGTGCGCTGAGCCAGGTGATCCTGAACTTGCTGGAAAATGGTCTCGACGCGATGGGCGGTGCGGGCGCGCTCGCACTGAAGGGCGAAGGTCGCCAGGAGACTGTTTGCATCTCCGTGGAGGACTCCGGGTCCGGAATTCCGGCGGAAGTGGCTCCGCGCATCTACGAGCCGTTCTTCACCACCAAGGAAGCGGGGAAGGGCACCGGCCTCGGACTGTACATCTGCCATCAACTGATAGAGCTGATGGGAGGCGAGATCTCCTACCGAAGCGGCACCGGCCGGACGACCTTCACGGTGGAGCTGCCCATCGCGCGCTGACTGGGCTGCCGTTCGACGTCACAATCGGGTCTGACCCGACCCACGCTTGAGCGGCCGCATGCGCAGAAAGTTCCTTCTCGTGCGCAGCGCTACGAGCCACCAGCAGACTCGCCGGGCGTGGCCCGCAGTTTGCTTGGACGAAAGCATGGGAGGACCGACGGTGCCGACACACTCCGCGATCCTGGTGATTGATGACGAGCCGCTCCTTCGAACCGCGATCGCGCGGACGCTTCGGCGCGGGGGCTTCGAAATCGTCCAGGCCGCCAGCGGTCAGGAGGGGCTCTGGGCGATCGATCAGCACCAGTTCAGCTGCGTGATTACCGATCTGCAGATGGCGGGGCTCGGTGGCCGCGAGTTCGTGCGGCGCTGCCACAGGTTGGCGCCAACGTTGCCGGTCGTTGTTCTGACCTCGCCCGAAGATACGCAACACGCCGCAGAGTGCCTGCGAGATGGCGCGGTCGACACGCTCTGCAAACCGTTCAGCGATTCGGACCTGCGCTCCGTTGTTCGCCACGCGATCAGCGTCGCCAAGTCCAAGCGCTGCAGCTCGCTCGCGGCTCCCTAGCAACCCGCTCGCCCCGAGCGTAGCCAACCCGCTCGCCCTGAGCGTAGCCAACCCGCTCGCCCTGAGCGTAGGGCGCAGCCCGAAGTCGAAGGGCCGCCCCATGGCGAGAAGTGCGATCGAACCCGTCCCGAGCCGGCCTCAGCCGATGATCATCTCCTCGCGCTCCAGCTGGCCGCGCGCAAAGCGGCTCAAGTCAAATCGCGTGAAGAGCTCGTCGTCGTTCCCTCTCACCATCCATTCCGCCATCCGTTCGGCGACGGCGGGAGCCATCATGAAGCCGTGGCCAACGAAGCCGGACATCTGAAGCAGGTTCGGCAGTCCGGGGGTGCGGCCGAGGATCGGGTTGTTGTCCGGTGTTACATCGTAGCAACCGGCCCATTGCCGGACGAGCTTCATTCGCCCGGCGATTGGCAGCTGCTCGATCAAGGCTTGCGCGAAGCGCGAGGTGAACCGCAGCGTGGACCCCATCTGCAGCCCGGCGGGCTCCTTTCGATCGCCCATCCCGCCCACGACTTCGCCGCGCATGGATTGACTGAAATACAGTCCGGTGTCGAGGACTGAGACGAGCGGCCCCAGGAATGGCTTCAGCGGCTCGGTGCTCAGGATCTCGTGCCGGTGCGGCTCGTTGGGCAGCGCAACGCCGGCGAGCGTGGCGATGGAAGGGCTCCACGCCCCCGCTGCGAGAACCACTGTCTCGCAGGCGATCTCGCCGCGATCGGTGCGCACCGCGCGGATCCGCGACTGGGAGATCTCAAACCCGGTCACCTGGGTGAATGTCTCTACCGAGATCCCGCGGCGTTGCGCGCTCTGCGCATATCCCCAGAGGAAGGGCCAGGGGAAAATCACGCCGTCCTCCTTGTTGTAAGCGCACAGCCGGACATCCTTCATCGTCAGCTGCGGCACAACGTCGCGAGCGGCGTCCGGCGTCATCAGTTGTGTGGGAACGCCGTGCTGATTGTGGAGCCGCGCGACGCGTTCCAAGCGCTCCGCCGTGGAGTCGCTCGTGGCGAGGAAGAGATAGCCGCCCTGCCGCAGCCAGATGTTGATTCCCATCTCCTTGGCGAAGTGCTTCATCAATTCGATCGAGCGCTTGGCCAGCTCGATGTTGACATCCGTCCCCCATTGCATCCGCACGCCGCCGCCGTTTCGCCCCGAGGCCCCGGCGCACAGGTAGCTCTTTTCCAGCACCACCACATCGGTCTCGCCCCTCACCGCGAGATTGTGCGCCAGAGCCAGCCCCATGATCCCGCCGCCGATGATCACCACCTTCGCGCGTTGAGCTACCGGCGTCTCCGGCCGAAGCGCGTGATGGCTGAGGGAGAGCGCAACCGGCGTTCCCCCGACGGGCGGCATCGTTTCGTCCAAAGGCGCGGTGGCCAGCACCGACAACTCGGTGGGATAGAACGGGGGCCGCGGCGTGAAAGGCAGGATTCCGCTCTCCTTGATCTTTCCGGTCCGCGCGAGCAGCTGCGCGACCGCGGCCAGGCAGCTTTTGCCCTGGCAGATCCCGGTTCCAAACCCCGTGTAGCGCTTCACCGATTCCACATCGAAGTAGCCCTTGGCGACTGCTGCATTGACGTCCTCGACGGTGACGTCTTCGCATGAGCAGACCAGGGACTTGCTCATCTCAGGCCCTCGAGGAGCGCTTCCGCCGCTCGCCGCCCGGAGAGCGCAGCGCGCGAGGCGCTGGTGGGCCCGGTTGCATCGCCCGCCACGTAGAGGTGCGGCGCCCTGGCTCGCCCGCCGTCGTCCGCTTCGACCGCGAAGGCGCCAAGGTCGAGCCGAAAACCCACCCGGGCTCCACCCTGTCGCGCGAGCTCTACGCTGGGGGCAATGGGCGAGCTGATCACCACGCCGTCGCACCGCACGTGCCGCGCTCGGCCGTTTTTCCGCCGCAACGACAGCCCGGTCACGCGCGAGCGCCCATGGGCCTTGATCGGCTCGCCGTGACAGGCCAACGCTGGCCCGCCCTCGGGCGGAGGCGCGCGCGTGTCGACGAGCGCGACGATCTTGGCCCCGGCGCGCTCGAGCAGCTCGGCGGTCCGATACAGCTCGGGCCCATGGCCCGCCATCGCGACGCGATCGAAGGCCAACAGCCCGCAGCGGCGCACCAGGTAGCTGGCCGCTCGTCCCGAGAACACGCCCGGCAAGTCGTTGTTCTCGAATGGGAGGATCGGCGAGTGTCCACCCACCGCGAGCAGGAAGCGATCCGCGTAGAGCTTGAGCAGGCGCGGTCCGTCCGTCTCCCTCGCAACCGCCGCCAGGAAGAAACCGCCTTCGTCCTGGTACAGGCCGATCACCGCGGCCTCGAGCCGCGCTGCACCCGCCGGGAATGCCTCCGCGTTGGCAATCGCCGGAGCATCCGGCTCCGGAGCCGCGACGGCCAGCCGGCCGCCCAGGAATGCCTCGCGCTCGCAGAGAATGAACGGCGTCTCGCGCGCGGCCAACACCTCGGCCGCCGCCAGCCCCGCGGCTCCGCCTCCGGCGATCGCCACGCGCGTCTTCAATATCTCGGCGGGAAGGCGCGACGGCGCGGGGCTGTCCGGCAGAAGTCCCAGGCCGGCAAGGTGGCGAGCCACCGTGGCCATCACCTTCTCGGCCACCGGCACGCCGGCAAACATCTCGTGATGATCCAGCCCGCGGGGGAACATCCAGTCGATCGATGCGAACACGTCCACCTTTGCGGTGGGGAAGGCGTTTTGGCGTTCCAGCCGCATTCCGGAGCGAGCTCGAGTGCGACAGGTGAAGACGTTGGGTACGCCGTCCACGCGCATCAGACAGTGCGAGCACGCGGCGGCGAAGCAGAATGGACCGCGCGGCCGGTGGTACTTCACCGATCGGGAGAACACCTGCTCGCCGGCGGCGAGAAGCGACACCGCGACGGGCTCGCCTTCGAAGGCCGGAATCGAGTCTCCCTCGAAGTCCACTGCAATCTCGCTGCCGCGGGGCAGCCCGTTCTCTAACCGTCGCATCCGCGCAGCCGTGTGGGGAGGTGCGCC
>Ga0070707_100002963_pt1 | contig 16106 bp, 17 predicted proteins | sample KBSK5502metaG_FD_65468 | JGI IMG/M metagenome (GOLD analysis project Ga0070707, IMG submission 65468) | Corn, switchgrass and miscanthus rhizosphere microbial communities from Kellogg Biological Station, Michigan, USA - KBS K5-50-2 metaG | ecosystem: Host-associated > Plants > Roots >... | reverse complement strand
CGTGACGAGTTCCTAACGCTGGGCGTGGGGCAGGCGCGTTCGCACCGCATCTGGGCTCTGGATAACTGACTGCAGTTTTGACTGCAGTTTGACTGCAGTTACGGTGTAACACCCCGGTACTAGGCGGCACGGGGCGGTCAAACGAGTTCACCACCTAGAATTCGGGGGACCCGTTCCGGAGTAGCTCAACGGTAGAGCAGGCGGCTGTTAACGATCTGAGAACGGTCACGATCCGCTGTCGCGTGAACTCGATCGGGGCTGGTCCCTCGGCCATGTGTGGCTTTTCTGACTGCAGTTGCAACGACTGGCAGGCGGTTCTCCGTATTCATCAGCTGCAGTCGGCGCCCCACCGAGACCCAGAAGGACCACAGCGGGGCCCGGGTCGCCGGTACCGACGGTCAGGTAGGTAGGCCAAGCCCGAAGACCTCACGGTCGAGAACGATGGTTCGGGAGGAGCGCACGCTGGCATCGATCAAGAGCAGGAGAAAGGCGTCCGCCCCGACCGGACTGACTCTTGGCACACATTAGGACAGGCGGTTTAACTCGGGTCTTCACTCCGAATGCAGTATTCGTGGCTCTGGTCGTCATGCTGGGCCTGTCGCCATTCGTTCTTGCAACGATCGTTATCATCGTTGCACTGCGGTCGAAAGGCATTCCCGAACCACCAATTGCGCCGGATGCTGACAGCTTTGCCGCCTTCAAGAGTGCCTCGCATTTCAGCGAACGCGTTTTGGTTTCAAGGCGCACATATGCCGCTCTCGTCGACGGCCGCGCCTTTACTGACGGCCGCTAACCGGACACCACGTTCAGTATTGACATGATTAAATAACCAATCTACGCTCGCCGTGGGGATTATCGACTTACGCCAGCCGTAGGGGTGACGTTGCGCCCCGGAGGGAGAGGATTGGCGGCAACCGGCACAGCCGCTCGTTTGCGACGGGCCATAGCTCCGGTGGTACTGATCGCATTAGCCTGTGCTACCGGATGCGGCTCTGGCGGGGCTGCCAATAGTCAGACTCAAAACCATCAAACGACGCCAAGTCTCCTGCCGTCTTCATCGGAGTCTGCGTCGACCGCCAAGCGAGGAGTGATCACGAATTATTCGGGCCCGAAAATCTATCGCCCCAGCGGTATAACCTCGGGGCCAGACGGGGCTCTCTGGTTCAACAATTACGCCACGGGCAGCGCCTCACTTGCGAGAATGACCACTACAGGGGTGGTGACTGGCGTTGCCTGTTGTGCGGGGCTTAGAACAACGGGGCCGGACGGGGCCTTATGGATCGCCACCGGCAACTCAATCACGCGCTTAACCACCACCGGGGTCGTTACCGTGTACACCGACCCAAGCATTAAGTTCGCGGCTGGGATAACAACGGGGCCTGACGGAGCCATCTGGTTCACCAACATCGGGAACAACTCCATCGGGCGGATCACCACCGCGGGGAAGGTGACTGCCTATTACGATCCGCGTATTGACGCGATCGTTATAGCAGCCGGCCCGGACGGGGCGCTCTGGTTCACAAACTACCTTAATAACCAAGGACCTTTTTCCATCGGTAGGATCAGCACCGCAGGCGTGGTCACCATTTATACCGACCCGAGCATTAATCGTCCCGGAGGGATCTCAACGGGCCCGGACGGGGCGCTGTGGTTCACCAACAACGGGAGCAACTCCATCGGGCGGATCACGACCGCGGGCGCGGTGAGGAACTACAAAGACCCAAACATCATCGAACCGCTCGGCATAACATTGGGGCCGGACGGCGCTCTGTGGTTCACCAACGCCAACTCCATAGGGCGCATCACCACCGCTGGCTCGGTCACTATTTACAACGACCCGAGTATTAAGGGCGTATTGGACATAACAGTGGGCCCTGACCAGGCTCTGTGGTTCGCAAACTACATGGGCAACTCCATCGGGCGCATCAGTGCATAAGCCGTGGTCCAAGACCTGTGGTGCGCGAATAAACTCCGTTGCTCAATGGCGATTAACCGCACTTGGATCTTGCGGGTCTATCGCCGAGACTGCGGTACAGAACCACGCGCGTTCATGCGGTAAGTCGCTGACCTACTTCGTGGCGACTAGAAGCAGTCCGAAGTACAGCACGGTCATCCTGCCACTGGTCTGACTTGCTGTCTCCACCGTGGAGCTTGGGGCCAGGGGATGGTGTCGTCATTGAAGTCGATTGGATCCACGGGCGTGATGGTATGCGAGGATCGGAGGAAGCCTAAGCGGTCTGCAACTCCTCGGCCAACCGACGCAGGCGATCGCTCTCCCTGCCCCCAGCCAATGCCGCTGCCCGGTCGATATCGGTGGCAAGGACATCGACAGCGGGATGAGCGGAGAACGCCTCGATTTCTTGACGGCGGGCCAAGAGGTAATGCCAGGTGTTCAGTGCTACAGCTCGGCTTGTGGGCGTGAGCCGGTCGGGACGATTTCGCATGTGAACGACTCGATCCTCCAGGAGCAGGTCGAGCGGGTGCTGGCCAGCGTCGAAAGAGCCTGAGCAGAAGGTGCAGTTGCAGAAGCGCTCCATGTACGCGGCTGCTTCAAGCTGGCGGCCCAGCGCGCGCGCCGTATCGAAGCGGACACAGTGACGCACTCCAGGAACATAGGTCTGGCAGGACCGGAGGCCGCCACGATTTTCATCCGCGGGTTCCCCCTTGTCGACCCATCCCATGTGGTGGACGACTGCGGAGATGCCGATGTCGTGGAGCGCCGCGATCACATATGTCGCGTGCATGTGGCCGATTGGGATGCCACGCCCTGCCAGCCGCGAGACTAGATGGAGAACGCCGCCGAGGAGAGACTTATCGCTGAGCAGCAGTTCCTCTGTGACACGGGGCGTCCAAAGAAAGTAGGAGCTGATGCCGTCGGTTGGGGCGCATTCGAGGATGCGGTCCAACTCGGAGACATCGCGAAGCCGCTCTGCAGGAATCACCATCGGCAAGGCGACGGGCTCGCCGGCAGCCTCGGCTGCCGCACTGGCGAGAAGCTGGTTGATCCTGTCCTCCGCGTCGGTGAAGGCGACGAGAGCCGGCGCCATCAAACGCGACGGCTTGAGCTCTGGCCGGAAGAGATCCATTTGCGGCCGAAGCTGCACAAGGCGATTGCGCTGATAGTCGATGACGTTGGCTGCCAGGATCGCCCACTCCCTGTCGCTCGGAACGGTCTCAAGGAGCGGACCTGCGGCAATTTCGATCGAAGTGCCCTTGACATAGGCAGTGCCGAGGCGATCGTAGTTCCGCTTTGTTTCGCCTTTCTCGTTCTTCCACCATTCCGGCACCTGGAAGCGGGTGAGCACCGAGTCGATGCTATAAGGGAGCGTTGTCTGTTGTATGGCAGTGGCCGTGCTCTCGGGACTGTTCTCCAGCTGGTTGGCGTTAACGATGATCTCGTCCATTACGCCGGGCCGAATGAACGTGAGATCTTCCGCCCTGCGTACCCGAACAATGTGATGGACAGAAGAGAGTGTCACGCTCAGGACCGTCGTCTCCTGACGGAACGCGCCTCGACCTTACCCTTGATGAGGGACTTGTCTGTGAAGTTGGGCCAATCTTCGTACACGCGGTCGACGAGCCGGTTCAGGCTGGCGGTATCCCACTCCTGCCGGAGTTGGCGGATGTATGCAAACAGCTGGTCATAGGCGCGGCTTGACTTGCGCAGCCGTTCGGCGGCGGCATGTCCGCGTTCGTTGAGAGCGAACTCTTGACCCTCAGCCTCGTCGTCTTGGCCGGAACGTCCCTCTGCCGTCGCAATGATTTCTGCAAAGGATGGGGGCTGAGCCGTGACCGCCTCCGAACCGGTCAGGAAACCCGCCAGTTGGAGGGCGTGCGCAGCGTCGTTGACCTCCTCACTGAAAGGTCCGAAGTTGTAGGCATAGAAGCGCGAACGCTCTGAGGCGAGCTTCTGCTCGACCACGAAGAGGAGCTTCTGGAGACGCGTCATGCCACGGATAGCGTCATCGCCTCGACGGCCCGGAGAATGGAGTAGGAGCACCATCAAGTCTTTGATCGCCGGACGTGCCGCGAGGGATGGGTCGATGCCAATGCTCTCCTCCTCGCGCGTGAGTGCGGCTTCGATCCACTCGCGGGCTAGGCGGTGGTAGGGGCGGCGCAGCACATCCGCCCGCTTCTTGAGAACGTCGAGGCTTTCGTTGTCGAGCTTGATATTCAGTTGCTCGGCGTGCGGCTCGTCCGCGATGGCGCTATTGACTGGTGGTGCCGATGTGCGAAGAGCGTCAAGGATCCAGGCGCGAGCGAGCGCGTGGTAGGGCAGCGACTTCGCCGCTGCCACCGCCTTGATTCGGCTGAGGAGTCGGGTCGGAATGCGCAACGTGATTTGGGCCGTCTTTGGCCGTGCCACCAAGGGGGGCGCCTCCGGCAGCGTCTCCCACACGGCCGACCAGTCCTGGTCGAGGAGGGCATCGCGGCGGTCCCGTGTCATCGGGCATTCCGGCGGTAAGTCCGCCGCTCGTCGACGGTCATCTCGCGCGCGCTGTAGACACGGACGATGCCTCTGGGCTTCTGCGCATAGACGAGTAGGAGCATGCGACCTCCGTCGGTGATCCCAAGCATCAGCATGTCCTCCCCGACTCGTCGTCGCGTGTGAGGATTCGCGAAACACTGCTCCGCTTCGAGAGCTGAGACGTTGTGGTGGAGTAGGAGTTTGCCTTCGTTGTGCTCATCCCACTCGAACTCCGGCAGCGCACGCTCGTGCCCACCCCCTCCACGCGACGCCACCTATGGCGCCAGATCACTGGGGGCGCCGGGAAGCTGCACGGCGGGTCCCGATCCAGTTCACCGGTCGAGTATAGCGCAGGGATATACAACCGTGATACAATTCGGGCTCATGTACGGGAAACCCCCAGGTTCAAACGGTTGGGATGGGTATGACTGGTGGCAGTTCTTCAGCTACACAGGGACCGTGGCATCCGTCCTCGCGCTGCTGGCCAAGCCGAAGCTGGCAGGCCAGCTGGGCAAAGTGGCAACTGTCTTCGGTGCCGCGAGCACGGCTCACGCCTTCCTCACTCCGCCAAGGTGTAGTCACTGCAGCTCCCGGATGGCGCGGCCGCTGCCGATGTACCAGAGCGGACCGGAATGGGTGTGCGGCTGCGGGAACGCGCTCTACCCAAGCAGCTAGTACGATCGGCGGGCGTCCGGGCGGTGGGTTCGCCAAGGTCACCAGGAAAATCCCCCCGCCGCCCTATGCCGACTGAAGCAGGCACCTGGCAGCATCATTGTCGCGGCCGACACGAAGGTGAGCCACGGAAGGAGGAAGCGGGAAACTACAGACTTCCGGGGCCAACGGCAGCACCGTGGAAAGACACGGCGGGCAGTACACCTCCGCGATTGATCTAATGGCGGCTTCGGCGTGGGCGCGCACCGAAAGGTAGAGGGTGGCTATCAAGGCGCTGGTCCAGCGACGACCTGATCCTGTGAATAACTGACTGCAGTTCTGATTGCAGTTTGACTGCAGTTTGACTGCAGTTACGGTGTAACACCCCGGTACAGGGCGGCACGGGGCGGCTAAATGAGTTCACCACCTAGAATTCGGGGGACCCGTTCCGGAGTAGCTCAACGGTAGAGCAGGCGGCTGTTAACCGCAAGGTTTAGGGTTCGAATCCCTACTCCGGAGCCAATTTCGAATTCAAATCGACCCTGTGGCGCCTTCGCGCGGAAGGCTTACTACAACCGTACTACAACCAGTTGTAGTAAGGAGAAGACAGGTGGTTCGAGTCCACCGAGGCCCTGCTCAGACTGTGATCTCCGGCGAACCCCAGAACCTAGAATCCGATCGCATGAACGGAACGCTCGGAGTGGCGGTGGCCACGGCCGGCGTTCTTATTACTATCGCCGGTGTCGTTGGAGCCAACGTGGTCTTCTTTCGGTTCGTACCCATAGCGTTGCGCCGCCCGAGAACAACGGAGACCCGTATTGCCACGCTCGAGTACGTGCTTCGGCTGTTGGTGTTTGCGGCAGTCGTCGCGATCGGCCTGACGGCCCTGCTGTTCGGATTGGCGGCGACAGGAAGCCTGGTGTCGTGGGCACCCCTCGCATCCCTCGCACTCCTAGCGTTGATGATCCCCACAGCGTGGTACGCGCGATTGCTACTCAAGCGGCTAAGGCCCTGACAACCACTCAAGCGACGGCTGTGTCGGCGTCACGAAGTCATCTTCCCTGTCAATCTGATGGGAAGGCCCGCTACGGTTGGCTGGTTCGCGTTACGGAAACTACGGCCCTACGAAAATGGGTGCGTCGATTAGCGAAATAGAGCGGCGACAACGACGAGCGACCCGCCAACCAGCCAGACCCAACCAATCCCTCCAATAATCGGCGCTCGCTTCGCCGGCGATGGCCTGAAAAAGACCGAGAAGCGCGAACGTTCAGCCAACCAGCCAGCGCAGTTTCGAATGTTCAGCGCCAGCAGCAGCCCAGCGGCCGCGAAGAAAGCTCCGGCCGCCAGGTTGAAGGTCCTATCCACGATCTCCAGCTCGAGCGGAAAGCACCGTTCTTCGGGGAATACTCCTCGACCGTAATGATGAACTCGACGCACGAGCAGAGCCTTCATGCTCGGCGCCTCCACGCACCTCGCGTGGCCCTCTGGCTTCTCGCGTTCACCATTTGGTGCTCGAGGGGGGTCACGCGAAACGGAGCCGCCTGCTTTGGTTCCTGGTCACCCGTTTAGGAGCTATCGGGGCATGATCCGAAGGTTTAGGCTCCGTTGATCGTGATCGCTCTCCAAATACTTGCGGTGGTGGCTATCTTCCTTGCACCAGCCGCGGCCGGCGAGCTGGCTTGGCAGTGGCTGCGCCGGCGGCGGGGCGATGGCCGTCGGATCGTGGGAGTCGGCGGCGCAATTGGGGTTGTACTAGTGGCCGCAGACCTAGCGATTGGTATTGCCAATCCCACGTTCGGAGGCTACCTGCTATTTGGAATCGGCGCTGTCACAATCGTGATCTTCGTGACCGCCTACTACGCCTGGCGAGCTCGGAGCATTGCCAAGCGATGGTGGCGACGAGCCGAGGCTGAGAACGATCCCGACCGCAACCGCGCCTGAAGACACAAACCGCACTTTGTCGCGAGCGTCAGATGAAAATGCGCTTCCCGGCAATTACCGGTAGCGGGTTCGCGTGGCGGAAACTGCGGCGCCACCGCGGCCGCCGCACGTTGAGGGAGAAATGGCGGGCCGCGTCGTTATCTTGGGTTGAGGTGGCGATCGAAAGCCCGGCGGGCCGGATCTTGGACCAGGCGATCTGGGGTTCGGCTCCTAATGCCAGTTGGGGCCTACGGGTAGGTTGGCCCTCGGCGATGAGTTGGCGGGATGTGACGACGGCATGTTGAGACGGCGCCTACGTTCGGCACCGATTGTGGCCGCAGCGCTATTCGTACCCATGGGCGTGCTTTTGGTGGCGGTTCTAGTCGTCGCTTCAATTTTCGTTGTGAGGCTCTACGAACTGCACCCACCTGCCTCAATCGGCGATTGCCCATCAGAAGCGCTTGTTGTGGCGCCAGGTGGTCAACTTGTCCAAACCTCCCAGATCACGGTCGACAAGAGCACGGGCTGCTGGGCAAGATATTCGACCGACTGGTCACCGCACGATGTCGTGAACTACTACACGACGAGCCAGAACACGCCGGGTTGGACTGTCAAGGACTTTATCGATTCTGTCGGTGAAGTGGATCTAGCATCGACGACCCGGCCCGGACTCCAAGGCCTAATGCAGGTCGGGAGCGATTCGATTGGCGTCTCTGGCCGGACGCAGTTCAATCTGAGCGTTTGCTTCTGCGATCCCCACGAATTTGCCCAATGACTGAGTTCCGACAGCCCTGAGGATCCCACACGTGGTCACCAGCTCTTTGGAATTCGTCGGAGATAGTCGCCGCGCTGGTCAGTTGACGTGGATCGCTCGGCCCTGAACGTGTGCTTCGCGGTTCGCGTTACGGAAACTACGGCCCCGCTGAGCGTGTCTAGACTCGGGAGCCATGGCCGAACCACCCGTGTCCGATGAGAACATCTCTAAACCGCGATTGCCGAAGCGGGAGTTCTCGTATGTCGAGGCGGTGTTCACGCTTGATCTTGGAAGGAAGTCGAAACGATCGGGTTATCGGCCTTTGTGGCGCATCCCCCGCCAAGGAGCGGAGCCTTTCCTTGTTGGACTCAACGAAATGGCACTGGTTGACCGGGCCGAACTGATGCCGGGCCAGACTGCGGTTACCAAGTGGATCTTCCTCCCCGAGGTGCAAGGCTATGTGGAGGATCGCCTGAAGCCGGGAGCTGTCTTCGAGATTTGCGAAGGCAATCAGCGAGTCGGATCTGTCCGCGTTCGAGAGGTCGTGTACGAACCCGAGCGCTGATCAGGCACCAGGCTGATGGTCCGGCCAACCAAGTCGAAAGACCGGTTCGCGTTGCGGAAACCGCGGTCCACCACAAATTTGACTGGCTGCGTGATAACGCCAGTCGAACTCGGCGGACCACCGACCCTCATGAAAAGTCACCTCGACAGATCGCTGGATCCGGACTACTCTTCTCCCGGGGACGTCGGCCGCCATCTGCTGAGGTGATGCCATGCGACTGTCCAGGCAGGCCTTGAGCCGCCATGTTGCTAGCGTAGTGATCGCTTTTGTAGCCACATCGAGCGCGTTGGCGTTACCGGCCGACGCGAAGGTTGGCGGGATTAACGGCCAGATCGTATTTGCGCGCTTTAGCCCCGCGCTGAACGGTACGGTCGTCTACACCATCAATCCTGATGGAAGTGGTATGCAGCGGCTTTCCCCCGGGAACTTTGGCCAGGCAGGGGATCCGCACTGGTCGCCAGACGGAAGCCGCGTCGCGTTCTTTTCCCAAGCAGGCTTGCCCTGCTGCACCGTTGCTGCGGTCATCGCCAATGTCGACACGCGCACCTTCCGGCTGCTCCCGATGCAAGAGCCCGGCACGTTGTTTACCGACTGCCGCGTCTGGTCGCCGGACGCCGCAAGGCTGGCATGTGACAGCTTCGGGGGCCCCACTCCGGATCAGCAGACCGACCCAAGTCTTGACGGGATCTACAGCATCCGTTCCTCCGACGGCGGCGACCTGACAAGGATCACGTCCAACCCTGGCGGTGAGGACAACCCCTGTGACTACTCACCGGACGGCACCAACCTCGCGTTTCAACGCTTCGACCCGGACGGAATTGCAGTACTTGACACGGTCAACCTAAGCACCGGCGTCGTGCAGCAGCTGGTGCCAGCCGACACAACGCTCGTTGACTTCCAGTGCGGGTCCTGGTCGCCGCGTGGAGACCAGATCCTGTTCGCCGCCCGACCGTCCCCAGGCCACCGCCGCGCGGTCTATGTCGTGAACTCCGACGGCACCGGATTGCACCAGGTCCCGATAAGCCCGTCTTGCGGCGGCGCAGTCTCCGACCCCACCTCGCGAGGGTGCCTGGTTCCCGCCTGGTCACCGGACGGGACCAAGATCGTCTTCTGCATCTTCGCTCCAGGGATCAACTTGAACAGCCCTGTCTTCACCGCGAACGCCGACGGCAGCGGGCTTTTCCAGGTCACGCATACTGGAGCGATCAATTCCGGGCCGAGGCCGAAAGAAGGAGACTCTGCCCCGGACTGGGGCACCCACGCCGTCACAGGCTAGCTACAAACCAGTTAAGACTAGAAAGGAACACGAGGTCTCCTAGGCACGCCCGATAACACCGGACCCGACGCTCCTCTGCGCTGAACCTGCCTGGCTTCTCTGCACAGCGCTCAGCAGTCGGTAACGCGGAGGTAGGTGGTTCGAGTCCGCCGCCGCCCGCGATCCTCTCCGGCTAAGGGCACGCCGATTGGAATTAGTGCGGATGATTCCGCGGAGTAGGCGCTACCGCTCGGCCATCAACTCATTCATCCGATCGGCAGCCTGACGGCGCAGTTCCGGCACTACGTGTGTGTATGTATTCATGGTCAGCCCGATCTGTGAGTGTCCAAGAACGTCCATGACGACTCGTGGAGACACGCCTTGGACCAATATCGGCTTGCCGATGCCTTTCTTGACCTCGGGATTGCCCTGGAAGTCTTACTGGGCAAGAAGGACGAAAAATCCGAGGTTGCCTACAGGCTTCGCACCCGTGGCGCGATCTTGCGCGGAGGCGACGGTACACGGCGGGTTCGGACGTCAGCAGTGCTGAATGCCGTATACGATGCTCGAAGCCAAGTCGCGCACGGCGGCGCGCTCGGTTCGATGAAGGTGTCCGGCCGAGGTTCGGTCCCAGCCCCGGAACTTTTCCGTGAGGCAGCTTTGGTCACTCAGGAACTAATTCAGATCGTTATCAAGCAGGGCGCGATACCAGACTGGGATCGACTGGTGCTCGGCGGAACATAACCCTAGTCGCAATTCCCAAGGTGCGCTTTCCCCAAAAGATTCAAAACCAAGTGAAGTAACTCCAAGTGGCCATTTACCTGGACGCGGAAGTTCTATACGGCCTTTCTCTGAGGTCCCTGGAGTGGAGCTCACTCGGGGCCGTCGCCCAAAGCCATCGGCTAGACCTGGCGATCCCGGAGCTGGCTCTAAAGGAAGCAGCCACAAATTGGCACACGCAAGTCGCAAGCAAAGCGGCGGACATTCGCCGCGCGATCGACAAGGCTGGGGGATTCTTCGAAGTGCCCGCGTTGCGACTGCCAGACCCCGACTCTGTTGCTGACAAATGGTTACGCGAGGTACAGCTAGCCGTGCGGGTAATCCCTTCCGTCCCAGAACACGCCTCAGACGCTTTAGATCGTGAGTTGAACCGAATTCCACCGGCACGTGAGGGAAGAGGTGCGCGTGATGCAGCCATCTGGCTCGCAATTCGGGATGACTTCCTGTCGCGACGGGAGGCGGGGTACTTCGTGTCTGGCAACCACAAGGACTTCGGAGAGCCCCCTAACGGCGAACTACATTCTGTTCTTAGGGCGGAGGTGGCCGGCGGCCAGCCCTTCACCTATGTTCACGAGATTTCCGCCCTACTGCCTCTCCTTGCCCAGGAGGGGGACGGCGCGTTCACGGTCCGCGAACTGGAGGGGCTGCCTCATTTGAAGGAGGCAATGCGAAGCAGGCTCGATGCCGCGATGGGGTTCGAAATCACCGACCGACTGGTGAGATCGGCTTTTGCCGCCCCTCTCCCGTGGTCAGGCGCTCGGACCAGCGTCGCGGAACCGACGCTGTGGAAGATAGGACACCAGGCTGTCTATCACCTACCAACAGGCCAAGAAGTCGCAGTTCTCCGAACATCATGGATGGCGTTCGTTGATATCGGTCTAACAGGTCCGCGTCATCTGCTTGAGGCGGGCTTCCAAGAGGGACAGGGATCGCTGATAGCCGAGGCCGACCTCTGGGTGCGCCGCGACCCTCAGACATCCGCACTAGATTTCACCTTCTCTGGGGTCGACAAGATCGATGTCGCAGTGAACATCGCTGATGTCATCCCTCCGAATCGCGAGCTCGAGCGCTCTTGAATCGGTGGCCTCTTCGAGTTGTTCAACACTTCCGAAAGCGGTCTTGGTGGACGAAACCGCGCCTAGTTTTCCGGACCGTCAAGCCTGAATCCTGATGTGGCACGGATGTTTGCTGTCGATAAGGCCCCAGTATTGCTAGCCCCGGGACGGGCCGACAGATTACAGCGGCAATTGTTCAGCGCTGATTCAGAATTCGGAGACCGGAGCGCACCTTCCTGCGACCCTAACGCGGCTCCCCTACTGGAGGCACACCAGGATCGGAATGAGTCCCCTACCTTCGCGCAATGGCGCTAGCGCTTTACCCAGCACTGCCCCGAACGCGCGATCGCGATCGGTTGCGCGCATCGCATAACCCGGCACTGCCGCGGTGGTGAGGAGGTCACCGACGCCAATGGGAGACTGACTGGCATCGACATGACAGTAGGCCTTGCCAATAAGTGAGATCGCGCGGCGCGCCAGATTTGCCTGGGTCTCGCCTGCGGAGTCGAGGATGAGACCGGGCCTGTGGGAGCCCGCCCCCGCAATGACGCCGGCCACCCGTTTGTCGTACGGATTACGTGAAACGGCCAGGGCGCCAGCATCGTCTATGACCATGACGGTTCCGGCCACGATGTCCCGTGGGACACAAAACTCTTCGGCGAAGTCCGCGCCGTCCATGCGGATCTCGCCCGTCACCTTGATATGGCCCTGGAAGTATCCCGCCAACCCGGAGTCGCTTCGTGCGTATACGCCTGAGCCCTTCTTGCTAACGCCTGCGACGCCAGTTCCGGATTCGCTAAAGCCGCCTACGCCGTCCCCGTCTGCAGTGTTCTCTCCAAATATTGCCCGACCAGAAGCGCTCTTACCATGGACGCCGTTCTGAAGGCCTTCGCCGAAGACGCCGGTGCCGCCCTCGCTAACTCCTTGCACCCCATCACTGCTCCGAGAACGACCCGTCACGCCACGACCAGTAACGCTCTTGCCCGAAACACCCGTACCGTCTGTGGCGACTCCGGAAAGCGCGGTGCCCCAGCCATCGGTTTCGGCGTACACCCCAGAAGGCTCGGATCCCTCTTGTGAAGTACCTCTACTCACAACGTTGATGCCGACGTTTCCACCACCCGGTGACGTAATCGACAATGCGTTCCAGTCCTCATAACCATTAAGTGTTGCCTCGATTGGAAGACCCAGCACGTTGTCTGGAGCGGGAGCAGTATCCGACAGCATGTAGTCCGGACTTCCCGCGCTGTCGTGTGCGCCGCCTGTCGGGCAATGTGACACTTTGCCATCGTTCAAGAACAGCCCTTGGCATTTGCGACACAAGCGCCAGTTATCCTGATTCATCAGAACGACTCCTTGCCCATAGGTGGCGCTCTTGGCTTAGTTGACCCGCGCGAGCACCATCACGCTTCAGCCTGAACTTTAGGAAGAGTAACATCGGATGCTAGCTGTGACGTTGTTCGTTGCCGTGCCAGTCGAAACAACAATGGTTCTCAACTGGTGACGACACAGCAGCCGTACTATCGCCGGTCCCCACGCTCGCCCAACAGAACGAGTTCGGACTTTTCAAGCGATGGCAGCCACGTCGATCTCTCGAATGCACATCTTCCGGCTTACTACGAGAAGGACGCAGTGCCTGAGGCAAGGTCTCTTTTCGATGCGCGCGCAGCTGCCGCCATCAGTGCTGCCGTAGCAATCAACGGTAAAGATGGAAACGGTCCCGTGAGAATTTGGCCCACAGTTACATGGTGGGGATGGCGGCTTCAAGGAAACGATCCTTGGTTCGAGCCAAGGGATTTCCTAGAGGTGAAGTGGTACAAAGGCGACCGTAAGAAGACAAAGGCACCGACCATTTATGTTCCGACAGCCAAGTGCCTCCCGGCACTAGCCTATCTCGATTTCTTTCCTGACCAGCGCCGGCTTGGACTTGGACTGCGCACGATGGTCTCCGCGGCAATCTTGGCGGCAAGCCCGGGCTGGTGTGGATCAAATGGTCCAGGTGTCGACGGCTCATTCAGTCTCGGCGACACCGAAGGCAATTACGACATGTCAGAGATGCATCTGCTGGCAATCGCTTACCAGTATTACGCCGAATTGTCTCCCGAGGCGCGGGACCACTTAATTACTCAGTTGCTCAAGTGGGGCAGGATTCATCGGCCCAACCTCGACGATACCTTCACGAGTGGGTACGCTCCGAATGACTGGGACCGTGCTGGCTACGTCAGTCCGTTGGGGGCGCACAAGAACATAGGCGAGACTGAAAATCACATTCTGATGATCGCGACGACGCGTTACCTGACGAATCAGTTGTTATTCCAGCGCGAAAGAGACGATATGTACGATAACCGTCGAAATAGCGGCAGCGACTGGTCATCAGGTACCTCCATCCTGCTTTCGCTGCTGCGAAATATCTTGCGGGGCGACTTTTCCGAGTACAACTCAAAGCCTTATCAGGCCGAGACGAGATGGGCGCTGCTCAACCTGTGCACATATGCGTACGACCATGAGGTGCGGCTGGGAGCGCGAATGGTACTGGATTATGTTTCTGCTCATATCGCTGTATCCAGCAACGACCTTAGGCGCATGGTCCCGTTCCGCCGACGAAACGAGAACCCTTACGTCGCGCATGATCCGAGTGGCTTCATGACGGTCGGCCTTCTTGAGTCACGGCCGGGCGCGGATCCAAATACGTCGTACTTTGCGATGCAGGCCGGCAACACTCGGGCGTACGAAACGGGTCGCCCGTGGGATTGGGGCATCAACGATGGCGGAACCCGTCTGGCCGTGGAAGTTTTGAGCGATTATCGGCTCCCTTACCCGATCCATGATCTCTTCGTGAACGACTTACACCGGAGGTTCTTTCAGAGACTGCACCGTGTGCCTTGGTCGGATGAGCCGGGAGGCAATCGCAATTCCGACGATATGGAGATTTACGCTGCGTCCCCCAGCTATCTCATCACCGCAGGCGGTAGCCCAAGTGGATATGCGATCGATCCGTTCTTTGGTGGGATAGTCCCCAAACCGAGTGCGGTGCGCCAACAAACGGGTGTGGCCGTAACGACGTCCTTCATGCCTACAGGGCAAGGAGACGACGCGACGGATTTGATCCAGTTTTCGGAGTTCGCGGAGACTGGCCTAGTGCCCATGGGAGTCCTATCTGCTCGCAACTACGGTGTTGCTCCTGATTTCGCGTGCGGCCACAACCTTCATCTGCCTACGTGGGTGCAGGGAACACCACCCGAGGGCGGATTCTTGTTCGTCGACAATAGTGGCTTTCTCGATCGCCCCGGCTACTACCTTGCCATTTATCAGCAGGACGGACTCGCATTGCTGGAGGCGTTTGACACTTGGCTTCACCCTGGCGTGCGATTCGAGGTCTTCAAAGCAGACGTATTGAGGCGCAAGGCGGATCTTCGTCTTCGGGAGAATGAGGAGTTCCAGTACACCACCTGGAATGGCAATCGCATTCGCGCTGTAATCTGGAGCAAGCCACATGTTCGACTTTCGGGGCCATTTCCAACGGCTTTCGGAGCGGAAGTGGTTGGCATCGCGTACGGCTATCGCGATCCGACGGACCAGATGGGGGACGCGGGAAATACTACCGAGCCATTTCTTAGCGGCACGGTGATGAACAGTCCGGCGGAGGCGGTAGTTGAGATCACAAATCCCTTTCTTGGCACAAAGATCACCCTGGACATGAGTGATCCCTGGCACCCTCGGCGCACGTCCGAGACAGGTGAAATCGAAGAGGCAGGCTCAAATCACGAAGTCTGGCTGGATTTTGACTACTCAGGCTTATGCGAGGGAGATGTCTGTCGTCCGTTCAATACGATGGCAGCTGCCCTCGGCGCGGTCGCCGACGGAGGCGCGATCAAGATTCTGCCTGGAGCTACCGGCGCAAGAGCTAGCATCGGGGGTGGGAAGCGCCTGCGGCTTGTGGCGCCGATCGGCGGCGTCATCATTGGTGCGGGCAACAGGGATCGGGCACCTATTAGCGACGTCGGCTTCGAAGGTGAAGACGCAGTGCGCAAGGACGATATTTGGGTTGAGTTTGATTTTTCGGATACAACTGTTGGGCACATCGCCGGTCCGTTCAACAACCTCGTAAAAGCAGTAGCCGCCGTAGCCGACAATGGCATTATTCGAATCGTCCCCGGCGTCACGAGCGATAGATCTACCCTTGGAAATGGGAAGCGATTTCGGCTCGCGGCTCCGATAGGCGGGGTCACGATAGGGCACAGAGGTTAGGCCTACGCTAGGCCAACACGACGCCCTCAGGGGATCGCATAGCTGAGCGACGCAAGGCTTCGAATCACGCGGTTTGATGCGACTGTCGAATTGATATTGACAATCGGCACTCACTCCGAGCCGCTGACCATGAGACTCGTTGTACAGCAACCGGGGCGAACAACGGTGGTAAATGGCGTTTACTGGCCAGCTCCCTGCGAATACGAATCGCGATTTCTGATCGGGCCGGGTCGATCTCTTAACCGCAAGGTTAGGGTTCGAATCCCCAGTCCGGAGCCAAACGCTTAGACACCAAGCTCTGCGAGCGACGAAGCGAGGGCGGTGGCCAGCCGGTCGATGTCGCCTTCGTCGTTGTAGATCTGGCATGACACGCGGAGGGTCCACCGCTCGGTGTCCAGCGCCGGCCGCCA
>Ga0070707_100002961_pt1 | contig 16114 bp, 16 predicted proteins | sample KBSK5502metaG_FD_65468 | JGI IMG/M metagenome (GOLD analysis project Ga0070707, IMG submission 65468) | Corn, switchgrass and miscanthus rhizosphere microbial communities from Kellogg Biological Station, Michigan, USA - KBS K5-50-2 metaG | ecosystem: Host-associated > Plants > Roots >... | reverse complement strand
CCGATCGGATGACTGCGCATGTCGCGCGGCGACACATGGCAGGGATAGACCGGCGAATCCCCCGAAGCGAGCAGCGCGAGAAAGGCCGGTTGCGGTCGCTTCATGCGAAATGTCGCCTCGTCATCGCCGTTGGTCGTGATGTCGGCCAGGTTCAGGTACCAGGTCTCGCGCGGGTTGAGGCGCAGCTTCTCCTTGCCGCGGCCCAGCAGCATCTCCCAGGTGCATTTGACGTCGGCGGCGGTGAACGGCTTCCCGTCATGCCATTTGACGTCGCGCCGCAGCTTGAAAGTCAGCTCGGTCCCGTCCTCGTTCCAGTTCCAGTTGGTCGCTAGCTCGGGCCGGATCGTCGCCAGGGTGTTCTGCTTGATGTGCTGGTCGTACAGCACGAGGTTATTGAACACCCCCATCATCGGCATGATCGTCGACCAGGTCGCTTCCTCATGAATCGACATGCTGGCCGGACTGTCTCGGTGATAGACCCGCAGCGTCCCGCCCTGTTTCTGCGCCAGCGCCGTATCCGCCGCAAATCCCGCAACCGCCGCTAGCGCCAGCGCCGCGAGCCAATTTCGCCGCATAATCGTCCCCCTTCCTGCCGCGCCTTTTTGGCGGCGGCTATTTATCGAGCCACACATCCTCGAACCGCCAGCCGTTGTACTGGCTGTTCACCATCAGCGTCAGGTTCTTGAGCTCGGGCTGCCAGCAGGTTGCGGCGCGCAGGTGATAGATGATCGGCCGCGCCAATTCCTGCTGCAGCTGGTAGTCGATCTCTTGGGCGAGCTGCTTGCGCTTCGCCGGGTTGCCCTCCATCGATTGTTGGTCGACCTTCTTGTCGAGCTCCGCATTGCAGTAGCCCGGATAATTGCGCGCCGAGCTGCACACGTAGTTCTGGTAGAAGACGACGTCCGGATCGTCGACCGCGGTGCCGAGCACGTTGAGGCCGATCTTGAAATCCTTGCGGATCAGTTTCGGCACCCAATTGGCGGTTTCGATATTCTCGAGTTCGCCGTCGATATAGATCTCCTTGAGCTGGTCGATCAGGATCGCCGCGGGGTCGCGATAGACCGCAATGTTGCGGGTCGAGATCGTCACCGTCAGCCGTTTGTCGGGGCCGTAGCCGAGCTTCTGCATGATCCCGCGGGCCTGCTCGCGGTTCTTCTGCACATCGTCGGCGTAGCCCGGCAGCTGCTGCAGCTTCTCGGCCGGCATGCCCCACACGCCCTCGGGCGGCGGCAGCAAGGCGCCGCCGAGATCGCCTTCGCCTTGCCCGAGAATGTCGATGAAGGATTTGCGGTCGAGGGTCAGCCCGATCGCCCGGCGCAGTTCGGCATTGTCGAAGGGCGGCACGGTCCGGTTGACCAGAACGCCGACCGACTCGGTGGCCGGACCCACCTGGCACATCGCCTGCGGCGCCTGGTTCTTGATGTCCTTCAGCAACGGGATCGTCACCTCATACGGGAAGGTCATGTCGAACTTGCCGGCGATAAAACCGAGGATCGCGGTGGAGCGGTTCGGGATGATCGTGAACTCGATGCCGTCGAGATAAGGCAGCCCGGGTTTCCAATAGTCGGCATTGCGGGCAAGCTTGATGCCCTGGTTCGGTTTGTACTCGACGAATTTGAACGGGCCGGTGCCGATCGGGTGCTGCCGCATCTGGGCCGGCGCGACATGGCAGGGGTAGATCGGCGTGTCGCCCGAGGCGAGCAACGCCAGGATGCCCGGCTGCGGCCGTTTCAGATGAAATGTCGCCTCGCGGTCGCCGTTGGTGGTCGTGCTGGCGACGTTGACCCACCAGGTCTGCCGGAAATTCAGGCGAAGCTTGTCCTTCGCCTGGTTGGTCAGAAGATCGAAGGTGCATTTGACGTCGGCCGAGGTGAACGGCTTGCCGTCATGCCATTTGACGCCGTCGCGCAGCTTGAAGGTCAGCTCGGTACCGTCCTCGCTCCATGTCCAGCTGGTAGCGAGCTCGGGGACGATCGACTGCATGCTGTTCTGCGGCACATGCTGATCGAACAGCATCAGATTGTTGAACACCGGCATCATCGGCAGCATGACGCCGACGGTGCCTTCCTCGTGGATCGACATGCTGGCCGGGCTGTCGCGGTGATAGATCCGCAGCGTGCCGCCCTGCTTCTGGGCCAGCGCCGTGCCGCAGATACCGGCCCCCAGCACCAGCCCGACCGCCCCTGCCAAAACCCGACCCGCCTGCCTCATCACCCTCACCGTCCCTATGCCGTAGCCAATCTCAGGCCGATCCATAACATTGCCGCGCCGGAGCGTGCCCTGCGATTGACGCAGGGCCGCCCGTCAGCCATTTCTATCAAAGGGAGATCAGGCCCGGCGCGGTCGGCAATCGCCGCGCCTCTGATGGGTTGCCCTTGCAAAGGAGAAATGCGGCATGAGCGTTCAGGGCATGAACCACTTCACGGTATTGAGCGACGACCTCGAGGTGACCAAGAAATTCTACTGCGACCTGCTGGGCTTCGAGGTCGGTGCCCGGCCGAATTTCCAGTTTCCCGGCTATTGGCTCTGGGTCGGCGACCAGCCGATCCTGCATGTGATCCACAGGAAGCAGCTCAATGAGGTGCGCGCCGGGGTCATCGACCACATGGCCTTCACGGCAACCGACCTGCCGGGCACCGTCGCCAAGCTGGAAAAGGCCAAGATCAAGTACGAGCTGCGGCGTCTGCCTGCCGAGGGCGTGCGCGGCGGTCTGTGGCAGCTATTCTTCGACGACCCGCATGGCGGCAAGGTCGAGTTCGATTTCGACAAGGACGAGGCGGCGCCGAAGGGTTACGCCGCGGCCTAGTTCGGTCCGGTGCAGCGCGGCGGTTCAGCCGCCGCGCTTTCTCTAGCTGTCATGCCCGGCCTTGTGCCAGGCATCCACGCCTCAAAACGCCCGCAACACCGATGGATGGCCGGGACAAGCCCGGCCATGAGGAAGGGGTGATGCCGTGATTACTCAGCCGGGGCGGCGGCTGGTTCCCTTTGCCCGAAGCTCGGCGAATCCGTGCGGTCGGCGAGTGCTTCCGGCCCCTCGGTCGGCAGGTTTTCGAGATAGTCGATCGCGCCCTGGATGTCGTTTTCCCACATCTCGCGCGGCAGTTCGTACAGGAACTCGACGCCGTAGCCGTTGGGATCGTTGATATAGACGCTGTGCGTCACGCCGTGGTTGACGCGCCAGTTGAACTTGATCCCGCGGCCCTGCAGGAATTCCAGCTGCTTCAGCCACGCCTCGCGGTCGGGCAGCTGCATCGCGATATGGTTGACCGCGACGCTGGCTCCGGCCAGCTTCCATTCGTCGGGCGCTGGCAGGTTCGGGCTCTCGACGAGCGCGATGTCGTGATGCGTCAGCTTGCCGTCGTGATCGGCGCTGTAAAAACGCATTTTCGGCACGGTCATGCCGGGCCTCGGCCGCAGTGCCGCGACCTGCTTCAGCCCGACGATCTCGGTCCAGAATTGGTGCGATTCCTCGATGTCGCGGACATTCAGCACGATGTGGTTGATGCGGCGCGGCGCCACCGCCTGAGGCGCCGCGGTATTGGATTTCCGTTCTGCCATCGCGAACTCCCTGGGTTATCGGTCTTCTCTACTCTTCCGAGCAAAATCGGGCAATCCGGCTGGCATCCCGACCTAGAAATCGGGCGGGGGCAGAGGCCGCGCCGGCATCGGCAGCACCAGCGGCGGCATGTCGTCCTCGGCAGCTTCCCAGCCCCATTCGAGCAAGGGTCGCGCCAGGCGAGCGAAATCGACAATACGGTTCACCACCGCCGGCGACTGCATGTCCTTGTCACTCAGCGCGGCATGCGCGGTGAACGATTTCCAGCAGACATAATCGGCCACCGGTGTGCCTTTGGCGGCTTCGAAACCGCGCGGCAGCCGCGTCAGGGTCTCATCGCTCGAGATCGGAGAACCGGCCGCCGCCAGCGTTTCGGCAATTTCGACGAAGCGCTCCGGGTCGCCGAGAATGGCCCGCCGCAGCCTCGTCAACAGCTGCGGTTCGGGATGCCAGAACCCGGCCGCCACCATCGACTCGCCTGGCTCGAGATGGAGATAGAGAAGCCCCGGATCGCGCTTGCCGCCGGAGCGGGTCAGCACCGCCCCGGCATGCGTCTTGTAGAGCCGCTTGTCGGGCGAGAAGCGCACATCGCGATAGATGCGGAAGATGCTCCGTACCGGATCACCGGCGAGCGGTATCCCGGCCTCGACCAGCCCGGCCCCGACCGCGGCGACCAATCCGCGAAACGGCGCCAGCACCTCGGCCTCGTACACCGCTTTGCGCGGCTTGAACCAAGCCGGATCGTTGTTGCGGCGCAACCCGCGGAAAAAGGTGAAGGCCGCCGGGCGGAACCCGGCGAAGCCATGCATCGCGCTCGTCATCGCCGGGCATATAGCAGGAACTCGCGGTTGCCGGCAGGCCCGGTGATCGGGCTCTCGGTAATCCCGATGACCCGCCAGCCGGGCTGCGCGCCGACCCAGGCCGCGATCCGCTCGCACACCGCACGATGCGTGGCCGGGTCGCGCACTACCCCACCCTTGCCGACCTCGCCGGGTCCGGCCTCGAATTGCGGCTTGATCAGCGCGACCAGCGCGGCGTTGTCGGCGGTCAATGCCAAGCCGGCCGGCAGCACCGTCGCGAGGCCGATGAAGCTTGCATCGCAGGTGACGAGATCGATCGGCTCGGCGATCTCGGCGCGCGACAGGTAGCGGGCGTTGATCCCCTCATGCACCACGACCCTCGGGTCCTGGCGCAGTTTCCAGGCGAGTTGGCCGCGCCCGACATCGACCGCGTGAACCCGCGCGGCGCCCTTTGCCAACAGCACGTCGGTAAAGCCGCCGGTCGAGGCGCCGACATCGAGCGCCACCAGACCGGCGGGACCGAGTGCGAAATGATCGAGCGCGAAGGCGAGCTTGATGCCGCCGCGCGACACCCAGGGATGATCGCGGCCCGCGACCGCCAGCTCGGTATCCTCGGCAAACATCGTGCCGGGTTTGTCGACGCGCCGGCCGGCGGTCGAAACCCGGCCGGCCAGGATCAGCGCTTGCGCCTTGGTGCGGCTTTCGGCGAGCCCCTGCTCGACCAGCAGCTGATCGGCCCGCCGCTTCGCAGCCATTCGGTGATCCAGCTAGATTTGGCGTCCCGGCGAAAGCCGGGATCCACCGTTCAGCAACTCGGGAGCCGATAGGCGGGTCCCGGCTTTCGCCGGGACGCCAACTTTATCTCAGGCGCGGACGGGTAGCTCGGCGATCTCGCGGCCAAGGGCGGCCAGCGCCGTTGCGACGATGTGGCGGGCGTTGAGCCCGGCCGTGTCGTATTGCCCATTCGGCGAATCATGGTCGAGGAACACATCGGGCAATACCATCGGGCGGATCTTGAGCCCGTGATCGAGCAGCCCGGTCGTCGCCAGATGCTGCAGCACATGGCTGCCGAAGCCGCCGATCGCACCCTCCTCGATCGTGATCACCACCTCGTGCTCGCGCACCAGCCGGTTGATCAGGTCGGTGTCGAGCGGTTTGGCGAAACGGGCATCGGCAACCGTCGCCGACAAGCCGTAGGCGCCCAATTCCTGCGCCGCCTTCAGGCATTCCGCGAGACGGCCGCCAAAGTTCAACAGCGCGATCGTGGTACCCTCGCGCAGGATGCGGCCGCGCCCGATCTCCAGCGGCACGCCCTGTTCCGGCAAGGGCACACCGATCCCGTCGCCGCGCGGGAAGCGCACCGCGGAGGGCGCATCGTCGATCGCGACGCAGGTCGCCACCATATGCACCAGCTCCGCCTCGTCGCCCGCCGCCATGATCACAAAGCCGGGCAGGCAGCCGAGATAAGTCACGTCGAATGAGCCGGCATGCGTCTGGCCGTCCTGGCCGACCAGCCCGGCGCGGTCGATCGCAAAGCGCACCGGCAATTTCTGGATCGCGACGTCGTGCACGATCTGGTCGTAGGCGCGCTGCAGGAAGGTCGAATAGATCGCCGCGAAGGGCTTCATGCCTTCCGACGCCATGCCGGCGGCAAACGTCACCGCGTGCTGCTCGGCGATCCCGACATCGAAGCAGCGCTTCGGGAATTTGTCGCCGAACAAATTGAGCCCGGTGCCCGACGGCATCGCCGCGGTGATCGCGACAATGCGCTCGTCCTTCTCGGCTTCCTTGATCAGCGATTTGGCAAAGACGCTGGTGTAGGAGGGCGCCTTCGAAGAGGATTTGGCCTGTGCGCCGGTCACGACGTCGAACTTGGCGACGCTGTGCCACTTGTCTTCGGCCTGCTCGGCCGACAGATAGCCGTGTCCCTTCTCGGTCACGGCATGGATCAGGATCGGCCCGTTCTCCTTGCTGTCGCGGATGTTCTTCAGGACCGGCAGCAGATGGTCGATGTTATGACCGTCGATCGGACCGACGTAATAAAAGCCCAGCTCCTCGAACAGCGTGCCGCCGGTGACAAAGCTGCGAGCCAGCTCCTCGGCGCGGCGGGCCGCGTGTTCGAGCCGCTTCGGCAGATGCCGCGTTACCTCGCCGGCGAGATGGCGCAGCGACATGAAGGATTTCGACGACAGCACCCGCGACAGGTAGGCGCTCATCGCCCCGACCGGGGGCGCGATCGACATGTCGTTGTCGTTGAGGATCACGATCAGCCGCGAATCCATCGACCCGGCATTGTTCATCGCCTCATAGGCCATGCCGGCGCTCATCGCGCCGTCGCCGATCACGGCGATGACATTGCGCCGCTCGCCCTTGAAGTCGCGCGCCACGGCCATACCGAGGCCGGCCGAGATTGAGGTCGAGCTGTGCGCCGCGCCAAACGGGTCGTATTCGCTCTCGGACCGCTTGGTGAACCCCGACAAGCCGCCGCCCTGGCGGATCGTGCGGATGCGGTCGCGCCGCCCGGTGATGATCTTGTGCGGATAGGCCTGGTGGCCGACATCCCAGATCAGCCGGTCATGCGGCGTATCGAAGACATAGTGGACGGCGACGGTCAGTTCGACGACGCCGAGCCCCGCACCAAAATGGCCGCCGGTGATCGACACAGCATCGATCAGCTCGGCTCGCAGCTCGTCGGCCACCTGATGCAGATCGGCTTCGGGCAAGCGCCGCAGATCGGCCGGCACATTGATCCGGTCGAGCAATGGCGTCCGATTGGAGATATGGAGGCCGGGTTTTTGATCCAAAGGCTGGTCTCCTTGTCACGATCGGCGGTTTACGACGAATCGCGCGACCTGTCGTAAAAGTTCCGCCCTTTCCTCGAACAAATCAAGATGGGCAACCGCTTGGTCTATCAACAATTTGGCCTGAGCGCGCGCCCGCTCAATGCCGAGAATTGAGACGAATGTCGCCTTGCCGGCGGCGACATCCGCCCCGACGGGCTTGCCGGTTTCCGCCGAGGACCCCTCGATGTCGAGCAGATCGTCGGCGATCTGAAAGGCCAGACCGAGGTCGTGGGCATAGCCGCGCAAGGCGAGACGCAATTCGGGGGCGGCCTTGGCGAGGATGGCGCCGGCCTCGCACGAGAAGGCGATCAGCGCGCCGGTCTTCATGCGCTGGAGCCGGGTGATGGCGCCGATATCGAGCGGCTGCTTCTCGGCGATCAGATCGATCATCTGGCCGCCGACCATGCCCGCCGCCCCGGCAGCGGCAGCCAGCGCCGCGACCAGCTCGACGCGAACCGCCGGGTCGCCATGCGTATCGGGATCGGCCAGGACCTCGAAGGCCATGGTCTGCAGGCCGTCGCCGGCCAGCACCGCGGTCGCCTCGTCGAACTGCTTGTGGCTGGTCGGCCGGCCGCGCCGCAGATCGCTATTGTCCATCGCCGGCAGATCGTCATGGATCAGCGAATAGGCGTGAACCATCTCGATCGCCGCGGCCACCTGCAAGGCGCTGCGTCGCGCCACTCCGAACAGCCGCGCGCTGGCCAGCACGAGCAACGGCCGCAACCGTTTGCCGGGCGACAGCGCCGAATAGCGCATCGCCTCGTAAACCCGCGCTTCAAGGCCGGGCGGCGCCGCCAGCAAGCGGCCGAGGACATCGTCGGTCAGCCGCACCGTGATCGCCGCGGCCTCGTCGACCGAAACCGAATCCGGCCAGAGCGTCTCGGTCACCGCGGTCCCTTTGCCATGCCTGTTATTGGCCAAGCTTTACTTGTTCGGCGCCGACGGTTCCGTCGGGTCCGATGACGATGCGGTCGACCCGCTGCTGCGCTTCGTTCAGCTTCTGCTCGCAATGCTGCTTCAGCTGCGCGCCGCGCTCGTAGCACTGGATCGCATCGTCGAGCTTGACCTGCCCGGCTTCGAGGCGGCGCACGATCTGCTCCAGCTCGGCGAGGGCATCCTCGAAACTCATCGCCGCGATATCGGTAGTATTAATCGGATCGCTCATCTGCGCTCTAATCAACAAAAAGGATAGGCGATTGTGGCGCGGCTTTCGCGACGAAACGCGCGAATACCGCATCTTGTGGCGGAATTACAACAGCTCGCTCAGATCGACATCAGCACGCGCAGATGCGCCGCTGCGCTGGCCGCGAGGGCCGCCAGATCATACCCGCCTTCGAGGGCCGCGACGACCCGGCCCTTGGCATGCTGGCGGGCGATTCCCAGGAGCTGCTCGGTCACCCAGGTGTAGTCGGCATCATCCAGCGCCAATTGCGCCAGCGGATCGTTGCGGTGTGCGTCGAATCCGGCGGAGATGAACACCATCTCGGGACGAAACGCGTCGAGTGCCGGCAGAATCGTGCGGGTCATGCCGAGGCGGAACTCCCGCGATCCCGACATCGGCCGCAACGGCACATTGACGATATTGCCGACGCCGGTCTCGCTCGCCGCGCCGGTCCCGGGATACAGCGGAAACTGATGCGTCGAGCCATAGAACAGGTTCGGGTCGTCGGCGAACCGCGCCTGCGTGCCATTGCCGTGATGCACGTCGAAATCGATGACAGCGACGCGGGCGAGCCCGTGCACCTCGCGCGCCCTGAGCGCTCCGACCGCGATGTTGTTGAACAGGCAGAAGCCCATCGCCCGGCCAGGTTCGGCGTGGTGACCAGGCGGCCGCACGGCGCAGAACGCGTTGTCGGCTTCGCCCGCGATGACGGCATCGACCGCGGCAACGACCGCGCCGGCGGCGCGCAGCGCAGCGCGCCCGGAAGCCGGCGACAGGATCGTATCGGCATCGATGCCGCGATGGCCGCTTTCGGGCACCGCGGCAAGCAGGCGCTCGACAAAGGCCCGGGGATGAACCCGGGTGAGATCCTCGATCGCCGCTTCCGGCGCCTCGCGCCGCTCCAGCCGGGCGAATTCCGGCGTGGCGAGCGCCGCCTGCACGGCGCGCAGCCGGGCCGGCGATTCGGGATGATAGGGCCCGGGATCGTGTTCGAGACAGGCCGGATGGGTATAAAGCAGCGTCGTCATCTCTGCGCTCGCCAACAGCTTTGCCCGCCAATCGCTTGGCTCCAGTGTCGCACAACCCGGGAGATCCTGAAAACGCGATGGCCTCAGCGGCGGCGAAGCGCCACGGTCGCCAGGGCAGCCCAGCCGAGCAGCAACGCCGCGCCGCCGAACGGCGTCACCCAGCCGGGCCAGCGCGCCTCGCTGCCCGCCAGCGCGAACAGGCTGCCGCTGAACAACACGATACCGGCGGCAAAGCTCCATCCGGCGACCGCCGCGGCGCCGCGCCGCGGCTCGCGGCCCTGGGCCAGCGCGATGACCGCGATCAGCGCGGCGGCATGCACCATGCCGTAGGTGGCGCCGGTACGCAGCAGCTCGGCGGCTCTGGGCTCGCCGGCGAGATGCGCCGCGACGGCGCCGGCCGCGACCGAAGCGAGACCGCCGAGCCCGGCAATCGCGAGCCACACCCGAATCATCGGCCGCCTGTCGTTTCCCGCAGGAGCTCGTCGTAGAGCGCCAGGGTCTGCGCCACGATCACTGGTTCGGCGAACTCGCGCTCGACCATGACCCGGCCGGACCGCCCCATTGCCTGCCGCCGCGCCGGATCAGCGGCCAGCGCGGCGATCGCCTCCGCCAACGCGGCGATATCGTGCGGCGGCACCAGCAAACCATTCTCGCCGTGGCGCACCACCTCGCGGCAGCCCGGCGTGTCGGTCGTGACGATCGGCCGGCCGCAGGCTGCGGCTTCCAGCAGGGCGCGCGGCAGCCCCTCGCCATAGGTCGAGGGCAGCACCGCGATCGCGGCCCGCGCCCACACGGTGCGCACATCCTCGACCCGGCCGAGCCATTCGATCCCAGGCTCGGCGGCAATGGCCGACAATTCCGGCTCGGTCAGCGAGTCGCGGCTGTCGGGGTCGGGCGTCCCGGCGAGCACCAGCTCGATCGCCAGCCCATCGGCACGCAGCCGCCGGATCGCGGGGACCGCATCAAACACCCCCTTGCCGCGCAGCATGCGGGCGACGAGCGCCACCGTGACGGTTTCCGCAGATGGCTCGGGCAATGGCGCGAAACGCGCTGTATCGACCCCGGACCCGCGGATCAGCATGATCCGCCGGGGATCGATCCCGAGCCGCGCCAGCACGGCGCCATCATCGGGGTTCTGCACGACAATCCGGCCACGCGCGCCGGCGGTCGCGATACGCAACGCGGCGCCGAGCAGCGGGCGCAGCAGCCGCGCCTTTAGGGTGCGGCCGGTAAAGCCCGAACCTAGCCCCATGATCCAATCGATCGAGACGGGTCCGTTGCGGCCAAAGGCCAGCCGCCGGGCAACGCCGCCGAACAGGACCGGTTTCAGGGCTAGATGATTGACGATGTCGGGCCGCTCTACCCGATAGAGGCGGCTGATCTGCCGCAGCGCACGCAACGCGCCGACCAGGCCGTCGTCGCGCCGCCGCCAGCCGAGCGGATGCAGGGCAAACCGCTCGGCGCGGATCCGCTCGCCATGCGCCTGCACCCTGGCGGCAATGGCAATGTCGCAGCCGGTCTCGCGCAGCGCGCGGGCGAAGGGGAGCCGATCGGACCAGAAATACCAATCCTCGGTCGCCAGGAAAAACAGCTTCGGCCGCTTTGCAGCAGCTGGCGTCGGCAATGTCGGGTTTGGCGAAGGACGGGTCAGCAGCACGCGAATGACCGGTGAGAAGCGAGACAAGCGCGATGCGGGGTTGTTCGCGCAATGCCGTTCTCTTTAATGCATCGGCAGTGCGATCGCTTGCGGAAATGGCGGAGGCGGCGTGGCGCGGATCCTGGTGACCGGGGCGGCGGGGTTCATCGGCCGGGTGTTGTGCCACGGGCTGGCCGAACGCGGCCACCGGCCCATCGCCGGCTTGCGCTCCCCGACGCCCCCGCCCAGCACGGCGGAGGGGCTCCTCCTCGGCGACATCACCCCCGACCGCGACTGGAGCCGGGCATTGCGCGGAGCCAGGATCGACATCGTCGTCCATCTGGCGCAGCGCGCCCACAGCACCGCCGACCCGGCGGCGCTGGCGCCCGAACCGGCGGCAGCGGCGGCGCTCGCCCGCGCCGCGGCGCGGGCCGGCGCCCGCCGCTTCGTCTATCTCAGCTCGATCACCGCGATGGGCGGCACGACAGCGCCGGGCCGGCCGTTCCGGGCCGGCGACGCGACGCGCCCCGAAAGCCCCTATGGCTGCAGCAAGCTTGCCACCGAAGAGGCCCTTACCGCGGCGGCGCGCGACACTGGCATCGAGCTCGCCATCATCCGCCCGCCGCTGGTCTATGGCCCCGGCGTCCGGGCCAATTTCCGGGCGCTTTTGCGGCTCGTCGCGAGCGGTGTGCCGCTGCCCTTCGCCGCGATCGACAACCGCCGCAGCTTTATCCATGCCGACAATCTGACCGATTTGATTGCGCTATCCGCGCTGCATCCCGCCGCGCCCGGGCAGGTGCTGCTCGCGAGCGACGGTCTCGATCTGTCCACGCCGGCCCTGATCCGGCTGCTGGCCGGCGGGTTCGGGCGGGTGGCGCGGCTATTTCCCGTGCCCCAACCGACCTTCGCGCTATTGCGGCGGCTGCCGGGTGTCGGCCCGAGGCTGGCGCCGCTGGTCCTGTCGTTGCAGGTCGACGACAGCGCGACGCGGGCGGCGCTCGGCTGGACCCCGCCGGTCGCCGCGGCGGAAGGGCTGGCCATGACCGCGCGGGCCTTCACCCGCTGACGACGCGAACCCGCCTGCCGCAATGGCGTTTGCCGTGAAGCGACATCGCCGAGGCGGACATGGCCCTCCGGGTCGAAGACACCAAATTGCGCGCGCAGGCGCTGGTCTACATCATCCGGCTGTATCACGAGCTGACCGAGGAGAATGGCGCGCCGACCCTGGGCATCCAGAACCAGGCGGTCGACTTCATCCTGGCCGATCCGGACCTATGCCGCGCCGTCGCCGCTTGGGCCGGGACCACCGAGATCGACGAGGCGACGACAGCGCCGCCGCAACGGCTGCCGCACGACGCGCTCTACGACCGGATGCGCGCTCTCCTCGCGCAAACAATGGGGCCGCCGGTCTTCCTCCCGGTGCGGCCGGCTCGGCCCTGATCCGCGCGCCGACAGCGGCCCCTGTAAACGCGCCGGGACCGTGCTATATCGCTGCTCCGACAGCCGTTTCTTCGCGAAGGGGCAGCGCCGTGCCGAGCTTTGACATTGTGTCCCGCATCGATCTCGCGGAGGTCGACAACGCGCTCGCGGGGATCAAGCGCGAGATCACCACCCGCTTCGACTTCAAGGGCAGCAAATGCGCCATCGACCGCAACGAGGGCGAGATCTCGGTAACCGCCGATGACGATCTGAAATTGAAGCAGATGCACGAGCTCTTGAAGGTGCATCTGACCCGGCGCAAGGTCGAGCCCGGCGCGCTCGACTTCAAGCCGCCCGAGAAGGCGGCGGGCAATACGCTGCGGCAGGCGATCGCGCTCAAGCAGGGCATCGACGCCGATCTGGCGCGGCGCCTGGTGCGCGAGATCAAGGACAGCAAGCTCAAGGTGCAGGCCGCCGTGCAGGGCGGCGAGCTGCGGGTCACCGGCAAGAAGCGCGACGATCTGCAGGCCGCGATCGGGCTGGTGCGCGGGCTCAAGATCGAGCAGCCCTTGCAGTATGTGAATTTCCGCGAATAGCAGTGGCGGCAGTGGCGCTTGATACCCGCCCCGCCAGTCTGTATCTAAACGGTGGGCCCGTCCCCTTCGTCTAGAGGCCTAGGACACCGCCCTCTCACGGCGGCAACACCGGTTCGAATCCGGTAGGGGACGCCAGTAAATTCAATTACTTAAACATGAGCGTCGGCCAACGTGTCCAAAATTTGCCCAATATACACGGCTGGACGCACCTGGCTGAATGTAGCCATCCATAGTGGCGCGGGGCGTCGAGTCCACCGGTTTCCTAATGCGTGACCGGCCATCCCGCCAGATGCCAGCCAAGCCCAGAAGATGACAGATTTTCTAGGCTTTTTGGCCCTTCGTGTCACCCCTTGTTCGTTCTAATCTCAGCCCGTGCTACCGAGTTCGGTAGCAATTTCGGTAGCAAATGTTCTTTGCGCGTTCTCGCTCACGGCCTTTCAGCTGGCCGAGGCAATCAGCGCGGCGCAGTGGAGCAAGAACGCCATCACTTGCGAGGCCGATTCGCGGCGAGGTCCCAGTGTTTAGCCCGATGCTCATGGTGGTCAGCCCGCTCCATCAGCTGTTCGAATCGCGTGCGTTGCTTCTCAGCAGCGACCGATAGCCTCTGTACCCTTGTGCGGTGCCAATCGCGCAGCATCCTCGCCAACCACTTCGGCATGCCGCGAGCAGGCCTAAGGCTTCGCGGCTGGTCCGTCGTTTTCAGTCGGTTTCCTGATCACTGAAACGGGAGCAACGGATCTCTTGTGTACATGACGCGGGTGATGGGCTGTGCGCTTGCTCCGTTTCAAAACGATACGCGCATGGGCCATGCCCCCGACCTTCTCTCCAGGTGGGACCGCTATGTAGCGAAGTCGGCTCGGTGCTGCGGGCTCGGCCGCCGATGCTCCGCCCCGGGCCGGAGGTGCCGCCGTTACTTCGCTTAACGGAAGGGTAAATTCGGGCGCGGGTTCTGGCGGCGCTTGTGAGCAAGCAACAACCAGCACGCCACAAGTCAGGGTGACGACGGCGCCGTAGAGGCCGGACCAACCGCTTGAGCATTTCATATCTGCCCCCCTTCACGCGCAACGATGCGTTCTCTCGCACCTGTGCCGCCCTGGCTTTATAGCGCCTGAGCCGCAATAAGATGAACGCTCAGTGCTGTGGCTCCGCCAGGGCCCGTTTCGTCGCTTGGACGCGAGCGGAGACGGCCCTGAACCTCAGCTTAACCACCTCATGCCCAGGTTGACGCCACGACTTCGGAAGGGGACGCGATCAGCACGGCCTTGTACGACGAAAGCAGCGAAGGCAGCCGACGATCAAGAAGCAACACCACGCCATCCCGCTCCTATCTAGAGCGCATTCGGGCGGCAGCACATTCACGAGGGAAAGCACATGCACATTGTGGAGGTTCACCGGATTGGCGGCGACTTAGTCGAGCCAATGGGCCAGATGCGCAACTGGTTCGACGCCCAGCGGATCGCGCCGAGGCTGTTCGAATTCGATGCCGGCGCGTTTCGCGTGGCGTTCGCGGCCACGCACGAAGCCGCAGCTTTTGCCCAAGCGTTTGGCGGGCGAATAATCGGGGAACCTAGCGCCCGCGCCGCGTAGCTCGCTAGCAGCGCAGAGAGTGCTGATCCCATTCGAATGCCGCGATGCGGCTATGCCGGCGCTAGCGGGCTTTTGTGGCCATCTTGGGCACGTCTTCGATGTTCAGCAGTGCGTCTGCCGTAGAACGCGATAGCAGCTGCGGCAACGGCGAGCAGCACCAGGAGGCACGCCAGAGCGGCCCCCACACGGATGCACCACGCGATCTCGCTCATCACGAGCAATGGGATGTGGACTAAGATTTCAAAGAGCATAGCAAGCTCCGCGCTCCCTCGGCCCTTAGCCATGCTTCTTCTGCGGCCTCGGCTACTTCGGAAATAGCCGCCGCAGCACCACGGCAGCCGGCCCGATATGCATCTGCAGCAGCCAGATGCAGCGTCCAAATTGCCGAGATTCCGCTGCACGCCAGTACGGACAGGGCGAGTTTTTCGGTGTGTGAGGGATCCGACATGCGCATGATGATAGGTCGCATGCCTTGAGAATTGATTGAGCTTTTTACTTAATTTCAGATTACCGCCCTGAAAGGCGACGTCAAGTCTTGGCTACGAATAACTTACCCAGAACGTCGGCTTTCAGTGCCGACGCCGCCAATCGTACACTTCTCGCCAGTCGGCTGGAGTTGCCCGATTGTGTTGAAAAAGTCCCTTTCCGCGATGTTCGATTTTCTGGGAGGCCTACGGGCGCGGCATTCAAAAATCAGCTGGGGGACCAGCCAATTCTTTGATTGCGCAGCGTGCGAGGTCCTCAGCGGGTCTGAGATGGTGTTGAGCGGCAATGTTCCATCGGATTCCAATTTGGCGAGTTTTCGCCGCGCTCGATTTTTCGACTTTTTCAACGAAATCGCCCCAAAGCGGCCATCCACGACGGGTTCGAGGAATGCCTGGGTCGGGTGGAGAGCAGACTTTCAATGCCCGTCCAGGCCGCCGCCGACCGAGAGGCCTTCCGATCCGACGGCCCTCTTCGACACATGTGCGATCAAATCTTCTGTTCTTGAGAGAAAGAGCCTGAGAAGTGGAGAAGTATTGGCCTTGTGGTAGCCGAGAACCAAGTCAATCGTTGGCGCTTCACCCTTTATTGGACGACTTGTGACAGAGGGCGGCAGGAAATTTTGCGTATAGTGGGGCAATAAGGCTATGCCTCGGGTCGACACCACTAATGATATTGCCATGTAGGTACTGGTTGCTTCGTGATCGGGCGTGATCTCGACCCCCGAGCATCTCAGGTAATCGTCGATGGCGGCGCGCACTGCGGGCGCGTTATCCGCTACGCTGATGAATGTTTCGCCGACGAGGTTCTCCGCGCTAAACGCGTCAAGTGCAGCGAGCTGATGGTCGGTGCGCAGGATGGCGATCAGCGGTTCCTTGATCAATGACTTGAACACAAGGTCCGGCATTTCTTGCACGGGACGTAAAAAAGCCACGTCGATTTTTCGCCGCAACAGAGCGCCTGCTAGTTCCGGCGAGGTCTCGCTGGAGATGACGATTTCGATG
>Ga0070707_100002960_pt1 | contig 16116 bp, 17 predicted proteins | sample KBSK5502metaG_FD_65468 | JGI IMG/M metagenome (GOLD analysis project Ga0070707, IMG submission 65468) | Corn, switchgrass and miscanthus rhizosphere microbial communities from Kellogg Biological Station, Michigan, USA - KBS K5-50-2 metaG | ecosystem: Host-associated > Plants > Roots >... | reverse complement strand
CTCATCCTGGGGGCGTCAATCGCCCTGCCGGCGGCCGCGTTTGCCGCCGAACAAGGCACGGATAACCGCCCCGATGGAAACGTCCCGGCCGCGCCGGTCTACCTGCAGAGCGGTCCGACAGATTCGGGCACGGTGGCTGGGCCCGGCCAGCAACGCCCGAGCCCGATCAACTGGATCCACGGCGATCGTGACTGAGACCGCAGCGGCGGTACGACATGATGGGTCGGTAGGCACATTCGAGGCGCACCGCCGGCCGGCACATGCCGCCGGCCGGTGCGCCTCCGCTGCCTAAAGGAAGCGCAAGATTCAGTAAACAAGGGTGGTGGATGAAATGGACCTCGCACTTCTCTTTCTGCGACTCACCGTCGGTGTGCTGCTCGCGGGTCATGGGGCCCAGAAGCTCTTCGGTTGGTTTGGGGGACCAGGACTTCGCGGGACGGCTGGCTGGCTGGCCTCTATGGGATTCCGACCGGCCGGGTTCTGGGCGCTGCTCGCCGGACTCATGGAATTCGTGGGAGGGTTGCTGTTCGCCCTGGGGCTTTTTTGCCCCGTCGGGTCGCTCGCGATTGGAGCATCAATGATCACCGCAATCGCTAAGGTCCACTGGCCGAAGGTTTGGACGGTCGATGGGGGGTTTGAACTTCCATTCAAAAACCTGATGGTGGTAGTGGCGGTGGCCATGACCGGTCCCGGGGCGTTCTCCCTGGATAGAATCTGGGGTACGGCCCTCCCGCGTGAAGCGTTGTGGTCCGGAATCGCGGTGGTCATCAGTGGTTGCTATTACGCGTTGATCAGCTCGACGCTCGCAGCGGTCAGCGCTTCAGCAGAACCCATAGCGGTGAAATGAGGATGTCGCACCCGGAGATCCGGGCGAATAACGACCGGCGATCGAACGGGGTCGTTAGGGCTTCGTGACCATCAAGAACAGCACGATGATCGGTAGGAGCGTGGCGATCCCGCCCCACATCGCCCACCGCGCGGAGAGGCGCGCAAACTCGGCCGGGAGCGCTCCCGCCTTCCGGCCCGCCTCGCTCGCCGCGACCAACCGCCGCTGGGTGGGGACCAGGACAAGGATCCAGATCAACGCTGAGATCCAGAACAACAACTGCCCCCACTCGAGCCAGTGGATCCCGTGCAGCGGCCAGGGCCGCTTCGCGGCCATGCCATAGCCGCCGATCGCCACCAGCAAGACGCCCGGGAGGGTGAACGCCCAGTCGGCCAGCGCCACGGTCCGCTGTGCAAACACGACGGTCGCCAGATCACCCGAGCGGTCGGCGCGGGTCTTCCAGAGCGCCGCGGTGATGATGTTGCCGACAAACAGCACCACGCCGAAGAGATGGACGAACTTCAGATACGTGTACATCGACCCTCTACCGCCAGAACAGGGCGCGGAATCGTTGGGGAGGCCAGTAGATCACCACGGCCTCGCCCACGATGTTGTGGATGGGCACGAACCCGAACGCTCGGCTATCCTCGCTGTTCCCTCGGTTATCGCCCAACACGAACACGTCTTGCGGCGGGACCACCTGGGGCCCGTAATCGCCGTTCGTGGTCACATGGAGGTACGGCTCGCGGAGCGCCTTCTCGTTGATGTACACGCGCCCGTCGTGAATGCGGACGGTCTGCCCCGGCACCGCCACCACGCGCTTGATGTAATTCCGCGCTGAGTCGCTCGGTGGATGGAGCACGATGATCTGGCCGGAGGCCGGCGGGCGGAAATGGTAGATGAACTTGTTGACCAGGACTCGGTCGCGAGGCAGGAGGTTGGGCTCCATGGAATACTGCTCCACCTGAAACGCCTGAGCGACTGAGACCATGATGAAGTGCGCGAGCAGGAACGCGACCACCAGGGTTTTGGCGAACTCGAACGCGGCCTTGCGAAACTCCTTCCCGATCATGCATCTCCTCGCGTTACCAAGCGTTGGCGGAGGGGGTGGGATTTGAACCCACGAGGCAGTTGCCCGCCTACACGCTCTCCAGGCGTGCCGATTCGGCCATGCTCTCGCACCCCTCCGGGGCGGTACCAATTATAACATACGACCCACGCCCGCAATCCGGCGGGGCGAGCCGGTCAACGGGACGCCGCACGACCCAGAGCGGCGTTCACCCCGTCGAGCGCCACCTGGATCCGGGCAATTTCGACCATGACCTCGGGGATCAGCCGGTGAAAGAGCCCTAACTTCACCCGGATCTCTTCGGTGTGGGCCTTCGAAACGCCGAGGGCCTCGAGACGGCGATGGCTCAAGTCCATGGGGTACGGAAGATACCGGGCCGCCGCGATCGAGAACCAGTAGAGATCGTTTGCGGCCCGCGTCGTCGCAGGCGTCCTGAGCGAGGGTTGGAGCACCTCCGTCCAGACTACCCGGAGCACCGCCGGCCACTGCGCAATCGTCCGGTAGACGCTGGGGATGCCGTGCCACCCGTGGAACGTCTGCACCTCCTCCAATACCGTCGCGACTTCGGGCCCCACGTCATCGAGCCGAACCATCGGGAGCGCGGATGGCGCGTCGCGCGTGCCCCGGGAGACCGGGTCGGGCATGAGGCCGTGCCCCCCGACGATCGCGTGCGAGCCTTCCTCGAGTGCCGCGACCAGGATCAGGAGGTTGGGATTGACGGACGCGTAGGCGTCGACAACCGCCCGAAGATCGTCGATGCGATCGGCTGCCCCCGCCGCCCGGAGTCGATCTCGAAGATCCTGCCCGCCGTCCGGGATGACCGCCATGGCCCGCGCATCGTCGGCCTTGCCGGCGAGGTACCGGGACGCGGCGTTGCGTCGGAGCTGGGTCCACATCGCATCAAAATAATCCGGGTAGACAGCGAGCCCGCGCCAGACGAAGCTGACGATCGAGGTCCCTAACGTGGTCTTGATCTCTCCGTAGATCTCCCGGGTGCGCCCCGACGCGTGTTCCTCGAGCACCTCGGGAAACGTGACCGGCATCGTCATCAAGCTACCTCCAACGGCCGCCGCGGTTTAGCGTGGATCGCGCGGCCAATGCGAAGGCCCGGGGCCATCCTGCCCCGGGCCTTCCCGTCCAGATCTCGCTACTTGGCGCGGGACGCCGCCGCGAGCACGGCCCGTTTCGTGTACACAGACGCCAGGTGCGCCCGAAACTGCGCCGAGGCGTAGAGATCCCCCTGGGGATCGACCCCGTCCGCGGCGTGGGCGGCCGCCTTCGCCACCGTAGCCTCGTCCAGCGTCTGGCCGGCAAGCGCCTTCTCCACCGCCGTGGCCCGGTACGCTTTTCCGGCCACCCCCGTGATCCCGATCGCCGCGCGTTCGCACTTCCCCCCGCTCATGGTCACGACGGCGGCGACGCCGACGACGGCATAGCCGCTGGCCGGATGCGGGTGCTTCATGTACGCGGCGCCCATCCCGCGCGCCAGCGCGGGCACGCGCACCTCGGTGATGATCTCGTTCGGGCCCAGCGCAGTCGTGAGTATCTCGACGAAGAACTGGCCCCCGGCGATCGTACGCGTGCCCTTCGGGCCCGTCGCCACGACCTCCGCGTCGAGCGCCAGCACCGCCGCCGGATAGTCGGCCGCCGGATCGGCGTGCGCCAAACTGCCGCCGATCGTGCCGCGGTTCCGGACCTGCATGTCGCCGATCACCGCAGCCGTCTCGGGCAGCAGCGGGCACTTCTCTTTCAGGACGGCATTGTTCTCGATCGCGTCGTGGGTCACCAGGGCGCCGATCGCAATCTTCTGCCCGTCCGCCTTGATGCCATCCAGCCCGGTGATCCGGCCCAGGTCCACGATCACTTTAGGCTGCGCCAACCGGAGCTTCATGATCGGGAGGAGGCTGTGCCCCCCGGCCAGGAGCTTCGCGTTGTCGCCGTGCTTTTCGAGTAGGCCGAGGGCCTCCTTCACAGACTGTGGGGCGAAGTACTCAAACGCTGCCGGAATCACTGTGCCTTCACCTCCCGAGTCTTGCCGTGCACCGCGTTCCAGACCCGCTCCGGGGTCAGCGGCATGTCCAGGTGGGTGATGCCGTACGACCGCAGCGCATCGACCACCGCGTTGACGATCGCCGGCGTGCTGGCGATCGTGCCGGTCTCCCCAACCCCCTTCACTCCAAGCGGATTGTGAGGTGACGGCGTCTCCGTCCGATCGGTTGCGAAATGCGGGAACATGTGCGCCTTCGGAACGGCGTAGTCGGCCATGGTGCCGGTGAGCAGCTGTCCGTCGGGACTGTATGCCGCGCCCTCGTACAGCGCCTGGGCGATGCCCTGGACCAACCCCCCGTGCACTTGACCGTCCACGATCAGCGGGTTGATCACCCGGCCGCAGTCATCGACGGCGACATACCGTTTCAGGTCCACCTGCCCCGTCTCGCCGTCCACCTCGACGACGGCGATGTGCGTGCCAAACGGAAATGTGAAGTTCGACGGGTCGTAGAACGCCGACGCTTCGAGCGACGGCTCGACCCCCTGGGGAAGGTTCCACGCCAGGTACGCCTGCAACGTGACTTCCTGGATGGTCTTCGCGCGGTCCGGGCTGCCGCGGACGTAGAACCGACCCTGGTCGAAGACCACGTCCTTTTCCGCGGCCTCGAGCATGTGCGCGGCGATCTTCGTGGCCTTCTCGCGAACCCGCCGCGCCGCCAGCACGAGCGCCGCGCCGCCGACGACCGTGGTGCGGCTCCCGTAGGTCCCCCACCCCATCGGGATCTGGGCGGTGTCCCCATGGACAACTTCGATGTCGTCGATGGGCAGGCCCAGTTCATCCGCGACGATCTGGGCGAACGTGGTTTCTTCACCCTGGCCGTGCGGCGAAGCCCCGGTGAATGCCGTCGCCTTGCCCGTCGGGTGCATGCGAACGACGGCGCTCTCCCACAACCCACCTTGGAACCCCACGGCCCCTGCTACGGCCGAGGGGCCCAGCCCGCAGATTTCCACGTAGGTACTGAGCCCGACGCCTAAGTGCTTCCCGCCCTTCGGCCCCCGCTTCTGCTCATTCCGCAGGCGCGTGTAGTCCACCATCGCCAGGGCCTTATCGAGGGCCGGACCGTAGTCCCCGCTGTCGTAGGCCAGCCCCTCGGCGGTCGTGTACGGAAACTTGTCCTTCGGGATGAAGTTCTTCCGGCGGACCTCAGCGGGGTCCATCTTGAGCTGTGCCGCCACCAGATCCACGATCCGCTCGATGAGATAGGTAGCCTCCGGCCGGCCGGCGCCGCGGTAAGCGTCAACGGGGGTGGTGTTGGTAAACACACCGTACACGACGTATTCGATGTTGGGGATCGTGTAACACCCGGTCAGCATGAGCCCGTGCAGGATCGTCGGCACGCCCGGCGCGGCGGTGGAGAGGTAGGCACCGAGATTGGCCCACGTCTTGCCGCGCAGCGCCGTGACCATCCCGTCGCGGGTCGCCGCAACCTCCAGGTCGGTGATGTGGTCCCGGCCGTGGATGGTGCTGTGATAGTTCTCGCTGCGATCTTCGGTCCACTTGACCGGACGTCCGATGGCCTTGGCGCAGAACGCGACGATGGCCTCGTCGGCGTAAAACGGGATCTTGCTGCCGAACCCGCCGCCGACCTCGGGGGCGATGATCCGCACCTTGTGCTCCGGGACACCGGTCACGACCGACATCAGAAAGCGGGCGATGTGCGGATTCTGGGTCGTGTACCAGGCGGTCAACTCGCCTGAGCCGCTGTTGTACTGGGCGACGACGGACCGGGTTTCAATCGCATTGGGGATCAAGCGCTGGTTGACGAAGTGTTGAGACACCACGATCCCGTCGCGCTCGGCCGCCTTGAACGCGGCGGTCGTCGCCTCCGCGTTGCCCAGCCCCCACTTAAACGCCAGGTTACCGGGAACGTCCGTGTGGATCTGAGGCGCCCCCCGCTCCATCGCTTTTTGCTGATCCACCACCGCGGGAAGCGGCTCGTACTCGACCCGCACGAGGCCCGCGGCATCACGCGCCGTGTACCGATCCTCCGCCACGACCACGGCCACCCCATCCCCGACGTACCGGACGGTATCCACGGCTAGCGCCGGGTGCGGCGGCGTCTTGAGGTCCGAGTTTGGAATGAGCCACGCGGTGGGGATAGGGTTGATCTTGCCCTGGAGATCCTTGCCCGTAAAGATGGCGACGACGCCCGGGTGCCGGCGCGCCGCCTCGACGTCGATCCGCTTGATCCGTGCGTACGCGTGCGGGCTCCGGATGATCTGTGCGTGCGTGAGCCCGGCCGGCTGCAGGTCGTCTGTATAGGTAGCCTTCCCCGTGATCAGCCGGGGATCTTCACGGCGCTTGATCTTGGCCCCGAACAGTTTGCTGACGGCCATGGTCGTGCCCCCCTGCCGCTACGCCGAGCGGCCAGCTTTGGCCCCCGCGCCCCGCATTTTGCGGGCCGCGTGCTGAATCGAGTTGACGATGTGCTGGTAGCCGGTGCATCGACAGAGGTTGCCCTCGAGGCCCATCCGGATCTGCTGCTCGGTCGGGTCGGGGGTCCGCTGCAGGAGGTCGAGGGCGGTCATCATCATCCCCGGGGTGCAAAAGCCGCACTGGAGACCGTGCTCCTCCCAGAACCCTTCCTGGATCGGGTGGAGGTTGCCGTCCTGCGCCAAACCTTCGACGGTCATCAACGAGGCCCCGTCGGCCTGGACCGCGAGGAGGGTGCAGGACTTGATCGCCTTCCCGTTCATAAGGATGGTGCACGCCCCGCAGTTACTGGTGTCACACCCCACGTGCGTGCCGGTGAGCCCGAGCACGTCCCGAAGCAAGTGGACGAGCAGGAGCCGCGGCTCGACCTCATGCGAGTGGGCAACCCCATTGACGGTGACTTTGACCGGTCGTTTCACCGATGCTCCCCCTTTCCTATCGTGCGATCTCCCAAAGGCGGCGCCGGCAGCCAACGCAGCGGCGGCCGGCGCAGTTCTGTGACCCTCTGCTGTCGGTTGCGGGTACGAGCCGACGCACGATCACCACACCTGGAACCGGCATGAGCCTTATGGACGGGGCCCGGGAGACTTCTGGTGGGTATCCCCCTTTGGGGGGACTCGCAGGACCACGGCTGCAACCGGAAGGGCCGGCGTCGCAACGCGTTCGTGTGAATGCATTATATCGAGCGGGCTCGCGGCGAAGCAATAGCAGGTTGCGATACCTCGACGTCGAGTGCTAGCATGCGCCCAGAAGGGAGGGATCCGCATCGATCGTGTGTTTGTGCTAGCGGGCGCACTGCGGTAGCGTGGAGACCGCCCTCCAGGTCGTCACGAGCGGGCTGCTTACCGGGGTCGAGTATGCCATCGCCGCGGTGGGCATGACGCTGATCTTCGGCGTCGGACGGGTGCTCAACCTCGCTCACGGCTCCTTTATCGCACTGGGTGCCTACACCGCGTATCAGGTGACGCTACTCGGCCTCTCCCCGGTCGGCGGCGCTGTGCCGGCCGCGATAGCCGGACTCGTGCTCGGAGCGTTGGTCGAGCGCGTCCTGGTCCGTCCCCTCCGGCCCGAGCCCGTGGCTGCGGCGATAGCGCTCCTGGGGGTCGCCCTCCTCGCCGAAGAAGGGTTTTCGCTTATCTGGGGAACAGCCGATCACTCGGTCCCGCTCCGGCTGCCCTTATTTCTCTTCGGCCACGTGGTGCAGGGCGAAGAACAGCTCATTGCGGCCGCGGCGGGAGTCGCCGTCCTCGGGGGGATGGCCGTGTATCTGCGGACTAGATCCGGGCGGGCGCTTAGAGCGGCGGCGGCCGATGCGGAGATCGCGCGGCTCGCGGGAGTAGATGTCGAACGCCTTCAAACGGCGACGTTCGCGGTCGGGTGCGGGATGGCCGCGGCCGCCGGAGCGTTCCTCTCGCCCCTGCTCAGCGTCGGGCCGACGATGGGGCGCGTCCCTCTCGTGTTCTCCCTCGCCATGGTCGCGACAGGCGGGCCTGGCCGCATCTGGGGAACACTCGCCGCAAGCGTCGTGCTCGGGCTCGCCTCGACGTTCGTCGGCTTCTATCTCGCTCCGCCGTGGTCGTACATCTTGGCCCTTCTGCTGACGACGGCCGTCGTGATCTGGCGCGCCGATGGGGTGTTCAGGCGGATGCAGCTGTGACAATCCTCTGGCGTGCCGCCCCATGCCTGGTACCGCTGGGTCTCGTCTTTGCCGTGCAGGATCGGTTCGCGCTGTCCGTCCTTGCCTTTGCGGCCGCGCAGGCGTTGTTTGTCGCCGGGTGGGATCTGGTAGGCGGCGCGAGCGGGCAGCCGACGTTGGGGCACGCGCTTCCCCTCGGGGCTGGGGCCTACTTCGCGACGTTCGTCGCGGGATGGAACCTGGCGCCGTTGCCCACCGCCGTCGCCGGCGGGGCGCTGGCAGGCGGCCTCGCGGGCGCGCTTCAGGGAAGGCTCGGTGCCCGCCTTTCCCGACTGTCGCTCGCGGTGGTGACGCTCGCCACGGCGGAGGCCGCGCGCGAGGTCAGCAGCGTGTTCAGGTTCGTCTGGCCCGGGGGTCTGGTTGTCGGTGGTGACAGCGGCATCCCGATGGTGGTGTATCCCGCCGATGAAGCGAGTGCGGCCCGGCTCGCCGCCGCGGTGCTCGTTGTGGGAGTGGCAGCGTTGTTGTGGATCGGGGGTTCGAGCTTGGGCCTCGCGATGCGCACCGTGCGTGCCGATGATCGGCTGGCAGCAGCATCGGGCATCGACGTCGTGCGGGTGCGAGTTCTGGCGTTCGTCATCGCGGGGGCCGTCGCGGGCCTGGCAGGAGGTCTCGCCGCCGCCATGACCGGGCGCGCTTCGCCGGCGATGCTCTCGCTGGAGCCTAGCCTGTTCGCGTTTGCCGTCGCCAGCATCGCTGGGCCGGGCACGATCGTCGGGCCGGCCGCGGCCGCCTACACGATGACCGCCGCCTTGCAGTGGCTTGACGTCCCCGGAACGATCCGCCTCACGCTGGACGCCGCCCTGCTGATTGCCGGCGCGTTTGGCCCCTCGGCAGCGGCGCATCTGAGACACGTTCGCCACGTGAGCACGCCGGTGCCCGCATCAAGCGCTCGATGACCCCGTCTCAGACCATCCCACCGGCCCGAGATGCCAGCCTCCTGCGTGTCGAGGGCGTGGTCAAGGAGTTCGAAGGGACCGTGGCGCTCGATTGCGTGACACTCCACCTTGCGTCGGGGGAGTCCTTAGGGATATCGGGATCGAACGGGTCTGGGAAATCGACGCTCGTGAATGTCATCTCGGGGTTTGTCAGGCCCGACCGCGGACGCGTCTGGCTGGGAGACCGCGAGATCACGCGATGGCCGCCGCACCGCGTCGTGCGGGCCGGGATCGCGCGGACGTTTCAACTGCCACGGGTGGGGGACCGCTTCACCGTCGAAGAGAATCTCCGGGCGGCCACGCTCCACCGGCGGCTCGGGGGCGCGCAGCGGCGCCAGATCGTGAGCCAGATCCTCGAGATGGTCAACCTCGCGCCGCTGCGAGAACGAGAAGCGCGGACCCTGTCGCTGGGTGAGATTCGGCGTGTCGAACTGGGGCGCGCGCTCGCGACCGGAGGGCGTGTGCTCCTCGTGGATGAGCCATTTGCGTCGCTGACCTTGGAGGACGCCCCCGAGGTGCTTTCGGTCCTGCGTCGCCTCAGACGGGAGGGCAGGACGATGCTGATCGTCGCGCACAGTGCGGCCCTGTTCCAGGCGCTGTGCGACCGGGTCACGGTCGTTGAGGGCGGCCGGATCGTGCGCGATGATTGAAGCGCGCGATCTGCGCGTGCACCACCCGCGAGGACCACTGGCGCTTGACGGCGTCACCGTCGTCGCCCACGGGGGTGAGGTCGTTGCCATCGTCGGACCCAATGGGTCCGGTAAGTCGACCGTGCTTCGGGTGATCGCCGGATTCGTGGCTCCGCACGCCGGGACGGTCAGCCTGAACCGCGAGTCAATAGCCGGCCTGCCTCCTCATCGACGGGCGGCACGCGGCATCGCGTATGCACCCGAGCACGCCCGGATTCTGCCCGGGCTCTCCGTCCGGGACAATCTTGTGATCGGCGCGTGGCTGCGCCGTGATCGCAGGGCGGTCGCGCGCGACCTGGATAGGATCTTCGACTGGTTCCCGACCTTGCGCGAAGGCCGGCGCCGGCGCGCCGAGTCGCTGTCCTACGGCGACCGTCAGATCGTGGCCTTCGGGCGGATCCTGATGGCGGCGCCGCAGGTGATCCTGCTCGACGAGCCCTTCCTTGGCCTCGACGCCGGGGCCCGTGCCCGCCTGGCGGCAATCGTCCGGATGCTCCGGAACGACCAGATCGCGGTCCTGCTGGCCGAGCACGACCTCTCCACGGCGCGGGACACGGCCGATCGGGCCTACGGCCTCAGAAGCGGCCGTGTGGTCTTCAGCGGGTCGGCAGCCGCCCTGCAGCATTCGGCCCAGTTCAAAGAGGTCTACGACTGACGCCCAGAAAGGGTGGAACATCCCGCGACCGGTCCAGTGTACTATTATATCGAGAGGAAGATGCAGGCCTCGATTGTTAGGGGGGATGGACGTGACTGTATGCGGTCGATGTGCAGCGGTCCTGATGGCCGTCCTCGTCGTAGGGACGCTCGCGTGGGGCATGAGCGGGCCGGCGAACGGGGAGGGGATTCTCAAGATCGGAGCCCCGCTGGCCGCTACCGGCCCGGATGCCCGGGAAGGCGCCCTGACGAAAGCTGGGTATGATCTCTGGGTGGAAACCGCGAACACCCGCGGCGGCGTCAAAGTCGGGACCACCGCCTATAAGGTGCAGATCGTCTACTACGACGATCAAAGCAAACCCCCGACCTCGGCAGAACTGACCGACAAACTGATCACCCAGGACAAAGTGAACTTTGTGCTGGGTCCGTACGGAAGCCCCGTGACCTTTGCGGACGCCGCGATCGCCGAGAAGTACAAATCGCCCATGGTGGAAGCGAACGGGGCCGCCCGCCGGATCTTCCAGCAAGGCTACAAGTACGTCTTCGGGATCACCAGCCCCGCGGACGACTACGCGGCGGCGATGCTCAAGGCGGCCACCTCGCTCAAGCCAAAGCCCGAGACGGTCGCGATCCTGTCGGCAGACGATTTGTTCTCGCTCGAGGTCGCCAACGGGGCCAAGGACTGGGCGGACCACAACGGCCTGAAGGTCGTCTACTTCCAAAAGTATCCATCGAACGCTCCAGATCTCAGCGCTCCGCTCACCAGCATCAAATCGCTAAACCCGGATGTCTTGATTGGGTCGGGCCACCTGCAGGAGAGCCTGGTAGCCATGAAGCAGGCCCAGACCCTCGGCGTGAACGTCAAGTTCTTTGGGTTTACCGTGGGGCCGACGACCCCCGATTTCGTAAAGTCGCTCGGGCCGGCCGCGGAGTACGTCTTTGCGTCGTCGCAGTGGACGCAGGATGTCAAGTACACGGGGCCGCTGTTCGGCTCGACGCAGGACTTCGCCAAGCTTTTCCAGATCCGCTACGGGTACATCCCCGACTACCACGCCGCGCAGAGCGCCGCCGGGGGGCTGACCCTGCAACTCGCGATCGAGAAGGCGGGCAGTCTGGATCCTCAGAAGGTGCGCGACGCGCTCGCGTCGCTGGATGTCATGACGTTCTACGGGCGTATCAAGTTTAATACCGATGGCCTCAACGTCTATAAGCCCATGGTCACCGTGCAGATCCAGCACGGACAGGTGATGACCATTTGGCCGGCGGACGTGGCCTCGGCGAAGGCGATCTACCCGACGCCGCTCTGGACCGCACGTCAGTAGGGTCCGAACCCCAGCAGCGTAGAGGGTGAGCGCCGCGGCGCAGATCGCGCTGCAGAACGCGATCAACGGCCTCCTCATCGGTGGGACCTACGCCACAGTCGCCGTAGGGTTCTCGTTGGTGTGGGGGATCCTCAACGTCATCAACATCGCCCACGGCGCCCTCGTCATGCTGGGGGCCTATGTCACGTACTGGCTCTTCACGTTGTACCACATCGACCCTCTCCTCTCGCTTCCCCTCACCGGGGCGCTGCTCTTCGCCCTCGGGTACCCCCTGCAGCGCATCGTGATCAACCAGGTGGTCCGGGCGTCGTTCTTCATCACGTTTTTGCTGACGTTCGGCCTCGAACTACTGATCACCAACCTCGCGCTGGCCGCGTGGACGGCCGATATCCGGTCGGTGACGACCTCCTACTCCGGGTGGAGCGTTGCTTTAGGGCCGATCGCGCTGCCGGTGGTCCGGATCGTGAGCCTGTTGATCGCCCTTCTGACCGCGGCCGCACTCCAGCTGGTCATGACCCGCACGCGCCTGGGGGGCGCGATCCGGGCGACCGCCTCCGACCAGGAAGCGGCGCGCCTGATGGGGATCCCGATCGCCCACGTCTACGCGCTCACCTTCGCCATCGCGGCGGCGACCGCGGGCATCGCCGGCAGCCTGATCAGCCTGAGCTTCCCGATCTTCCCGGCGATGGGCGCCGGGTACACGCTCATCGCCTTTGTCACATGCGTGCTGGGGGGACTCGGCAGCGTGCCGGGAGCCCTCCTCGGCGGCCTGCTCCTCGGCCTCCTGCAGACCTATGCGGCCTCGTGGCTCGGGCCAAATTTCGACAACATCATCGCCTTCAGCGTGCTCATCCTCGTCCTTCTCGTGCGCCCCGCCGGGCTCCTCGGCCGCGCACAACGGTTCCGCGGATAGTGCCGCGGGTGACGGCGCGGGGGCTGGGTGGTCCTGCGGGCGCGATCCTCGCCGCCGCCGCCCTGGCCGCGGCGCTGTTGCTCCCGAGCGTCGCCGGCACCTATTACATCCGGGTGGTGACCGGGATCTTCATGTTCGGGATGCTCGCCTCGGGCTGGAACATCGTCGGCGGCTACACGGGATATCCGGACTTCGGCGCGGCCGCGTTCATCGGGATCGGCGCGTACACGACTGGGATCCTGATGTCGCGCGTCCACCTTCCGTTCGCAGCGGCGCTTCCCGCCGGCGGGATCCTGTCGATCGCGGCCGCCGTCGCCATGGGGTCCGTCCTCCTGCGCCTCCGCGGCCATTACTTCGCCGTCGCCACGCTCGGGTTCATGATCGTCCTCCAGCAACTGGCGTCGAACCTCGACGTCACCGGCGGCGGATCCGGGATGAACCTCCCGCCGGTCCGGAGCTTCACCACATTCTACTACTGGATGCTAGCGGGGCTGGTCGTCGCGGTCGCGGTGGGGTTTGTGCTCCCCCGCTCGCGAGTGGGCTATGCTATCGCGGCAATCCGCGAGAACCAGGACGCCGCCCAGGTACTGGGGATCTCCCCGCTCCCCTACAAGGTCCTCGCGTACGCGACCAGCGCCTTCTTCTTCGGGATCGGAGGGGGCATCTACGCGTACTGGTTCACGTTCATCGACCCGCCCACCGTGTTCAACATCGACTTCACGATCCAGGCGGTCGTGATGACGATCTTCGGAGGGCCGGGAACCGCGTTTGGGCCGCTCGCCGGGGCGGTCATCCTCAAGAGCCTCGACGTGGTCCTTACCAACATCTCGATCTTCCTCCACAACGTCTTCTTCGGGGCGCTCGTCTGCTTGCTCGTGATCTTTGCCCCCAGGGGGCTGGCCGAAATCTTCCAAGCGCGCGGGGGGCTCATCGAGGCAATCCGGACCGAAGTCCGGGAGAACCGCATCTGATGCCGCTCCTCGAGGGCCGGGGGCTCACCAAACTGTTCGGCCGGCTCGTGGCGGTCGACCACGTGGACCTCGCGATCGAACACGGGGAGATCGTCGGGCTCATCGGTCCGAACGGAGCGGGCAAGACCACCCTCGTGAACCTGATCACCGGCATGGAAGCCGCCACGGACGGCAGGCTCACGTTCGACGGTCATCCACTCATCGGTCTCGCGCCTCCGGCGATCGTCCGCCTGGGGCTCGCCCGTACCTTTCAGATCGCCCAGCCCTTGCGGAACATGACCGTTCGCCAGAACGTCGCCGTCCCCGCGCTCTTTCGAGCCGGCCATGTGGCGGGGGTGGGCGCCGCGCTGCGTGAGGCCGACGAGGTGCTCGCGTCCGTCGGGCTGGGACCGAAACGGGACTTCCCGGCCCGGGCGCTGACCACGCCGGACCTGCGGCGGCTGGAACTGGCGAAGGCGCTCGCCCTACGTCCCCGCCTGATGCTCTTGGACGAAGTTATGGCCGGGTTGACGCCAACTGAGGTCGATGCGGAGATGGCGATGCTCCGCCAGGTCAACGCGCGGGGCATTGCGATCATGGTGATCGAGCACGTCCTTCGTGCGGTGATGGGGTTGAGCCACCGGGTGGTGGTTCTCCACCACGGCCGCAAGATCGCGGAGGGGACCCCGGCCCACGTGACGGCGGATCCCGAGGTGATTCGCGCATACCTCGGCACGACCGCCAGAGCCTCGCCATGACGCGAGCCGCGCCCGCTGCGAGGCCGCTGTTCAACGTGCACGGCCTCGACGCCGGCTATGGAGCGGCGCAGGTGCTGTGGGACGTCTCGCTCCAGGTCCACCGCGGGGAAGTCGTCGCCTTCATCGGGCCAAACGGCGCGGGGAAGTCCACATTGCTCCGGGCGGTCTCCGGGCTGTTGCGGCCGTGGCGCGGATCGGTGCGCTTCGACGGCCGGGAGATCACCGCCCTCTCCGCCGAACGGATCGTCGGCCTCGGAATCGCGCACGTCCCTCAGGGACGCCGGCTGTTTCCCGATCTCTCGGTCCGCGAAAACCTGCTGCTCGGCGCGTACACCCGGACGGACCAGGCCGGTGTCGCGGAAGACCTGCGCCGGGTGCTCGAGCTGTTTCCTGTCCTCGCAGAACGCCTCGCGCTGTCCGCCAACCAGCTCAGCGGCGGCGAGCAGCAGATGGCTGCGATCGGGCGCGGGCTGATGGCCCATCCACGCCTGCTGCTCATCGACGAGCCGTCGCTGGGGCTCGCCCCGATGGCGGTCCAAATGCTCATGAGCGTCGTGGACCGCCTCCGAGCGGAGGGGACGAGCGTCCTGCTCGTGGAACAGGACGTGGCCGTCGCCCTCCACCACGCGGATCGGGGCTACGTCATCGAGACCGGGCGGATCGTCCTCGAGGACAGCGCGGAGGCGCTCCTCAACACCCCCAAGGTGCAGGAGGCTTACCTGGGACTCGCTCCCGGTTGAGCCGCACGACGAAGGTCCGGGCTTCGTCGACCATCGGCTACTCGACCTCCGCGATCGCCTCGATTTCCACGGTGATGCCGCCAGGGAGGGATCCCATACCGACCGCGGAACGCGCGTGCCGCCCCTTCTCGCCGAACACCTCCACGAAGAGATCCGAGCAGCCATTGATCACCTTGGGCTGATCCCCGAACTCCGGGACGGCATTCACCATTCCGAGCACCTTCACGATCCGTTTGATCCGATCGAGGCTCCCGAGCGTCTCCTTCATCACGGCGATGAGCGTGAGCCCGACCGACCTGGCGTGCTTGTACGCCTCCTCGGCCGGCACGTCCCGTCCCACTTTGCCCTTGGGGACCGACCCGTCGGGGTTGTGCGGGCCTTTGCCGGCCAGGAAGAGCAGGTTCCCCGCCCGGACCGCGTGGACATAGGTGCCCATGGGCTTCGGAACCGGTGGGAGTTCGATCTTCAATTCCTTGAGGCGCGCGTCGATCGACATCGGCGTCTCCCTTCCCTAGGGGGGTTCTCCTCGCGTATGCTGAGGAGTCGTCGCAACAGGTATCCTGTGTGGGCGAGAAGGAACCCTCCCGCCCTCGCACAACTTTAGCCGGGACCTGGCGCGAGGTGCGTGAAACTGGTGTGGCAAAGTGAGGCGGTGCCGGCGTGCCTTCGACTCCTCGTGAGGAACTCGAACGCAGGATCAGCGGACTTCAAGACCACCTCGCGTCGCGCGAGATCGACGCGGCGTTGATCGGCCAGAACATCGACCTGTTCTACTTTACCGGCAGCATGCAGAGCGGGATGCTGGTCGTGCCGGCGTCGGGCCGGGCCATCTACGCCGTGCGCCGGGTCCTGGAGCGCGCCAGGCGCGAGAGCGGGATCGAGCAGATCGTGCCGCTCGAAAGCTTCCGGCAACTTCCCGACCTGGTACGTCAGGCGGCCGGTGCGGCCCCCCGCCGCGTCGGGCTCGAGCTCGATGTGTTGCCGGTCCTGGTCCGTGACCGAATCGCCGCGGGGTTTAGCGGGGTCGAATGGGCGGATGCCTCCCCGGCAATCCGCGGCCTGCGGTCGGTCAAGTCTC